>Ga0070730_10001821_pt1 | contig 19966 bp, 17 predicted proteins | sample Coa_R1_3_FD_66447 | JGI IMG/M metagenome (GOLD analysis project Ga0070730, IMG submission 66447) | Surface soil microbial communities from Centralia Pennsylvania, which are recovering from an underground coalmine fire - Coalmine... | ecosystem: Environmental > Terrestrial > Soil > Unclassified ... | reverse complement strand
GACGCCCCGCGTCCCCCCGAACCCCCCGTCTGCCGGCAGCACAGCACCGCCCCTAGCCGGGCACGCGCCGCCCCCCGGCAGCCAGAGCCTTCCTGCTACTCTTCAGCTGGTAAGGTGCCGCATGTAACGACCCGCGCCGTTACGTCGTTACAGTACCGAGGCCGCAGGGTTCGAGCAACCCTCGCGCCGGCGCTGTCCAGATTCTTGCTCCGCAGCCATACCGCTGCCCGCCTCGGGCGCTCCCTCCGGCGGATCCGTCGGCTCGACGGAACGGCGGTGGCGGGGAGTGGTCGCAGAATCCGGTCCCCGCGTTTGGGGGCACCTGGATACGGTATCACGCGCGTTGCGCAATGCCAACCCCTTTTTCGGCGCCGTTTCCATGCTGGCTCGAAGAAGGCGGGGCGGGCGGCTCGCCTTGTCAGTCGTCGGGGTGTGTGGCATAACGGCAGCAGGCCCCCACGCGGCAGTATCGCCGCAGGATACACCTGCAACCCCGGCAGACACGGAGGAGAGCGATGGCGGAAGCTTCGCAGCGCGAGCAGGACATTACCTCGGTACTCAGCGAAGAGCGCATCTTTCCGCCGCCGGCTGCGTTCAGCCAGAACGCGCACGTGAAGGGCATGCCCGAGTTCGAGCTGCTCGCCGCCCAGGCCGAGCGCGATCCGGAGGGGTTCTGGGCCGAGCAGGCGACGCTGATTCACTGGTTCAAGAAGTGGGATCGGGTGCTCGACTGGTCCAACCCGCCGTTCGCCAGGTGGTTCATCGGCGGCAAGACGAATCTCTCCTATAACTGCCTCGACCGGCACCTGGCGACGAAAGGCGACAAGCGCGCGATCGTGTGGGAGGGCGAGCCCGGCGAGCAGCGCCTGCTCACCTATAAGGAACTGCACGCCGAGGTCTGCAAGTTCGCCAACGTGCTCAAGGGCCTCGGCATTACCGAGGGCGACCGCGTCGGCATCTATATGCCGATGGTGCCGGAGCTGCCGATCGCGCTGCTCGCCTGTGCCCGCATCGGCGCCGTGCACTCCGTGGTCTTCGGCGGCTTCAGCGCCGAGGCCGTGCGCGAGCGCATGGCCGACGCCGAGGCGAAGCTGGTGATCACCGCCGACGGCGGCTACCGCCGCGGCAACGAGGTGGCGCTCAAGCCCGCGGTGGACGAGGCCGTGGCGCAAACGCCCACGGTCAAGCACGTGATCGTCTTCAAGCGCACCGGCGCGAACGTGGCGATGAAGGCCGGCCGCGACCTCTGGTGGCACGAGCTGATGGCGAACGCTTCGCCCGACTGCCCCGCCGCCGAGCTGGACGCGGAGGCGCCGCTCTACATTCTGTATACGTCGGGAACCACCGGCAAGCCGAAGGGGATCGTGCACACCTCCGCCGGCTACCTGCTTGGCGTGACGCTGACCACGCGCTGGGTGTTCGACATCCGCGACGAGGATATCTACTGGTGCACGGCGGACATCGGCTGGGTGACGGGCCACAGCTACATCGTCTACGGGCCAATGTCCAACGCCGCCACCGTGGTGATGTACGAGGGCGCCCCGAACTACCCCGATTGGGGCCGCTTCTGGGACATCATCGAACGACACAAGGTCTCGATCCTGTATACGGCGCCCACGGCGATCCGCTCCTTCGTGCGCGCGGGCGACGAGTGGCCGAACAAGCACAACCTCTCCAGCCTGCGCCTGCTGGGTACGGTGGGCGAACCGATCAACCCCGAGGCATGGATGTGGTATCGCCGCGTGATCGGCGGCGACCGCTGCCCGATCGTCGATACCTACTGGCAGACGGAAACGGGCGCGATCGTGATCACGCCCCTGCCGGGCGCCACGCCGACGACGCCCGGCTCGGCAACGCGCCCCTTCCCCGGCATCGCCGCAGAAGTGGTGGACCGCGAGGGCAACCGTGTGGCGGACAACACCGGCGGCTACCTGGTGATCAAGCGCCCCTGGCCCTCGATGCTGCGCACGCTCTATAAGGAGCCGGAGCGCTTCAAAGAGAACTACTGGGCGCAGATGGGCGGCAAGAACTGGTACTTCACCGGCGACGGCGCCCGCCGCGACGAGCGCGGCTACTTCTGGGTGATGGGCCGCGTGGACGACGTGGTCAACGTCTCCGGTCACCGGCTGGGCACGATGGAGGTCGAGTCCGCCCTGGTCAGCCACGCGAAGGTGGCCGAGGCGGCGGTGGTCGGCCGGCCGGACGAAATCAAGGGCCAGGCGATCGTCGCCTTCGTCACCCCGAAGGCGGGCACTGCGGCAGACAATGCGCTCAAGGACGAGCTCAAGGGCCACGTGGTCAAGGAGATCGGCGCCCTGGCGCGACCGGAGGAGATCCGCTTCACCGACGCGCTGCCCAAGACGCGCTCCGGCAAGATCATGCGCCGTCTGCTGCGCGAGCTGGCCACCAGCGGCACCGTCGTGGGGGACACGACGACGCTGGAGGACTTTACGGTCATCGCCCGCCTGCGCGAGGAGGAAGAGTAGGGAACAGGGAATAGAGGGAGCCGGCGAACTCTGTCTCCCTCTGCCCTTGCCTGGTGTTGGCGCCGAGCGGCAACACGGCGCGGAGGCGCTCAATCGCCGGCAGCGGGCGCCAGCTCGCCTTCGCGCGCCCCGGCCGGAACCTGCCGGTGCATGGTCGGCGCCGCGTCCTCGTCGTGGATCAGGAAGGCAAAGCCTGCGCCGATAACCGCCAGCACGACCGCGACCGCGAAGGCGTCGTGAAACGCCAGCAGCGTGCCGTGCGCCACCGCGGCCCGCGCCGCGCGGTCGCCGTGCTGCGCGGCCGCAAGCGACGCCGAGGAAACGTGTGCGCCGGTCCGCTCGGAAAAGATCGTGGCCAGCACGGCGACGCCGACCGAACCGCCTACCTGGCGGTTCGCGTTCATCAGCGCCGAGGCTCGTCCCGTGTCCTTCGGCTGGATCGTCGCAAACATCGCCGTCTGCATCGGAATCATGCAGAAGCCGAGCGTCAGGCCGCGGGTGAACATGATCAGCCGGATCCACCAGATATCGGTTTGCAGGTCGATGCGCAGGAAGAGCGCGGTCGTCACCGCCAGGCCCAGCATGCCGGCCAGCATCATCCGCTTCGGCCCGACCACCATGTACATGCGCGTCGAAAGCTGCACCATTAGGATCATGCCGATCGCCTGCGGGAAGGTCGCCAGACCGGATTGCAGCGCCGAGAGACCGCGCAGCTCCTGCAGGAACAGCGGCAACAGGAAAAGCACGCCGATCAGCCCGCCCGAGGCGGCGAACATGAACAGGTTGGCATTGCGGAACATACGGTCGACGAAGAGGCGCAGGTCCAGCATCGGCGCCGTGTTGCGTAGCTCGAACACCACGAGCGCCACGAACAAAGCCACGCCGGCGACGAGCGAACCGACCACGCTCGGGTCTAACCAGCCGTGCTCCGGCCCGCGAGACAGCCCGAGCAGGATCAACGCCAGCCCGGCGCCCGAGCAGACGAAGCCCCAGATGTCCAGCCGCCCCGCCGCCGGCTCCCGGTGCTCGCGCAGACAGGTGATCGCCAGCGTAAGGCCGAGCAGCCCGACGGGCAGATTGATGTAGAAGATCCAGCGCCAGGAGAGATCGGTGACCAGCCAGCCGCCGACGATGGGGCCGACCGCGGGCGCGATCATCGTCGGCACGGCAATGAAGGCGGACGCCCTCGCCCGCTCCTGCGGCGGGAAGACGCGATAGAGCATGGCCGAGCCCACCGGGCTCATCATGCCGCCGCCGATTCCCTGCAGCAGGCGGAAGGCGATCAGGCTGCCCGTGTTCCAGGAGAGTCCGCAGAGCGCGGAGCCGAGCGTGAACACGCTCATCGCGAAGATGAACGTCTTCTTCGTGCCGAAGCGGTCGCCCACCCAACCGGAGGCCGGCACCCAGACCGCCAGGGAGAGCAGGTAGCCGGTGACCACCCACTCGATCGAGTTGTTGGTGGTGTGGAAGTCCTTGACCAGCGTGGGCAGGGCGACGTTGACGATCGTCGAGTCCATGATGTCCATGAACAGGCCGCAGACGTAGATTGCCGCTACCAGGTACTTGTATTCGATCGAGCGTAGCCGCATGTGCCGCTCCACTGGCGATTCGCGAGCATGGGGACGAAGGCACGCAGGCGGACGGCCTGCACGGCCGCGGTCGGAAGCGTACCCGCGCGTGACGGCCGGCGCCAGGTCCGCGCGGCAGCCTGCGAGTGCGGTTCCACTCCGCCTAATGTAGAACGTGAATTCCGGTTCGTCAATAAGGTGAATACTGAATCTCGTTTCGTGCTAGAATCGTGGCAGTTCACGGGAGTCGCGGCATGGTGCTTCGCAGCGATGCGCAGGTCAATCACCTGCGCATCGTCTCGGCGGCGACCGACGCCTTCGCGGAGAAGGGTCTGGCCGCGGACATGAAAGAGATCGCGGATCGGGCCGGCGTCGCGGTCGGCACGCTCTACCGGCACTTCCCCGGCAAAGAAGAGATGCTGACCGCGATCCTGCGCCAGGCGATCGCGGGCAAGATCGCCGGCATCGAGGTGGCCGAGGCGATCGCCGATCCGCTGGCGGCGCTGCGCTTCCTGCTCGCCCACGAGTACAGCCGCGTCGAACGCTACGGCTGGCTGACGGAAGCGACGGTCAGCGGCCAGATTCCGGCCTCGTGCACCGCCAGCCTGCGCGCCGATGTGCAGAAACTGGACTATGCGGGGCGCTTCGAGCGGCTGATCGAGCGCGGCATCGAGGCGGGCCAGCTACGGGCCGATCTGGACGTGAAGGCCGCGGCGGCGATGCTCGGCGGCACCGCGCTGCCCTGGAACTATCGCCGCTTCGCCCAGAACCATGGCGCCGAGCGGGCGGCGGCGCTGGTGTTTGCTACCTTCCTGCGCGGCGCCGCCGCGGAGTGATGCCGGGTGCAACGAGGGGCGATGGTATACTGGGTCTCCGGAAGCGCGGACTGTTCGGCGCATTGCGCTGCCCGCGTCCAGGTCAGCGCGGGGTAGGCGATGCGCGGGGGCTTCACCGGCGGCCGGCTGTTCGGCATTCCCATCCGCATCAACGTCTCCTGGTTCATCTCGCTGATCGTGCTCACCAGCCTGCTGGGCGGCCGCGTCTTCCCCAACGTGCTGCCCGACCTGCCGCCGGCCGCGCAGTGGGCGCTGGGCCTGGCCACGGCGCTCACCTTCTTCCTTTCGATCATCCTGCACGAGCTGGGTCACGCCCTGGTGGCGCGGGCCTTCGGCATTCCCGTGCGCAGCATCACCCTCTTCCTGCTCGGCGGCGTGGCGCAGATCGCGCAGGAGGCGAAGCGCCCCGCGGGCGAGTTCCTGATCGCCGCGGCCGGGCCGGCGGTGACGCTGGCGCTGTCGGCGTTGTTCTTCGGGCTGATGCTGCTCAGCGGCGGGCATCGCACGCCGGCCTCGGTGATGTTCGCCTCGCTTGGCCTGCTCAACCTGTCGATGGGCATCTTCAACCTCGCCCCCGGCTTCCCCATGGACGGCGGTCGCATCTTCCGCGCCCTGATCTGGGGCATCAGCGGCAGCCACCGCTGGGCGACGCGCATCGCCGCGTGGACGGGGCGTGCCTTCGCCGCTGTGCTCGTCGTGCTGGGCTTGTTCACGATCGTGGGTGTGCGCGGCCTGCCGTTTGAGGGGGACAGCTTCACCGCGATCTCGATGGTGCTGATCGGTTTGTATCTCGACAGCGCCGCCCGCGCCTCGCTGGAGTCGATGCGGTTGCTCGAGTTCCTACGCGACTACCGGGTGGGTGACCTGATGCTGCGCGACGTGCCGATTATCAATGCCGCGTCTGCGTTGCAGGAGTTCCTGCCGGAGATGCTGGCGGCGCGGGACTGCGACGCGGCGTTCGTGGCCGAGTATGCGGACGACGGCGAGGGCGAGGGCGGCCGCATGGTCGGCCTGCTGCCGCGCGGCCGCGCCGTGACCGTGCCGGTACGTGAACGCGCCCGGCTCACGGCGCTCGATCTCATGCTGCCGGCCGATTCGCTGCGCCCGGCTGCACCGGAGGACGATGCCGCGGGCCTGCTGCAGCGGCTCGAGGGCGAGGGACTGGTCGCCGTGCCCGTCGTCGCCGGCGGCGAAGTGCTCGGTCTCATCGGCCGCAGCACGCTCGCGCACCTGCTCGCCCGTCGTGGCCGCGGCTAGGCCCGGGCGGCCACCGCCGCGGGCGATCACCGCCGTGATCGCGGGCAAGTTGTTCGGCGCCGCCAGCCGCGGGCTGGGGCGCGGCGGCGGCACGGCATTGCCCGGTGTCGTGGCGCAGCGGATCGAACCGCGGCTGGTGAGCCGGCTGGCCCGGCAGCTCGGCGGCGGGCGCGCCCTCGTCACCGGCACCAACGGCAAAACCACGACGGCCCGCATGCTTGCGGAGATCGCCGTCGCCGCCGGCGCCACACCGGTGCACAACCGCAGCGGCTCCAACCTGATGCGCGGGATCGGAACGACCTTGGTGGAGGCCGCGGCGCTCGACGGCCGCATCCCCGACGCCAACAGGCGCTGCGGCATCTTCGAGGTGGACGAGGCGACGGTGCCGGAAGCGGCCCGCGCCCTGCGCCCCTCCGTCCTGCTCTTCGCCAACCTCTTCCGTGACCAGCTCGACCGCTACGGCGAGGTTGACAGCATCCGCGGCCTCTGGCTGCGGGCGCTGCGACGACTGGCGCCTGGGACGACGCTCGTGCTGAACGCCGACGATCCATCGGTCGCCGGCCTGGCGGAGGGTTACGCCGGGCCGCTGCTTTGGTTCGGCGTTGACGTACCCGGCGATGGCGGGGCGGCCCAGGCGGAGCATGCGGCCGATGCGCGCTGGTGCCACACCTGTGGCGCGGAATATCTCTACGAACCGCTCTACTTCGGCCACATCGGCCACTGGCGCTGCCCCGGCTGCGGGCGCAAACGCCCCGAGGCGCAGATTCGCGTTACCGGCAGCCGCGCTGACGTCGCCGCCGGCGGTCAGGCGCTCGAGATCGATGTGTGCGGCCGGCGGGTGGCGTTCACGTTGCCGCTGGACGGGCTGTACAACGCCTATAACGCCGCGGCCGCGCTGGCGGGCGCCCAGGCCCTCGGCTTCGAAAGCACGCCGGCGGCACGCACGCTGTCGCGCTTCTCGGCGGCGTTCGGCCGACAGGAGCGCGTGCAGCTACACGGGCGCGAGGTGCGCCTGCTGCTCTGCAAGAACCCGGCGGGGATGAACCAGGCGCTCGCGGCCGTGCTGACCGACACGCGGCCGCTTCATCTGCTGATCGCGCTCAACGACGGTGTGCAGGACGGTCGCGACATCTCCTGGATCTGGGACGTGGACTTCGAGCGGCTCGCGGGCCGCGCCGCCTTCCTGATCGCCAGCGGCAGCCGCGCGGCGGACCTGGCGCTGCGGCTGAAGTACGCCGGCCTGGGCGCGGCGGTCACAGTCGAACGGCGTCTGGCCGCGGCGCTGGATCACGCGCTCGCGCGCACGCCCGCGGGCTCGCGCCTGTACGTGTTGCCGACCTACACGGCGATGCTGCGCCTGCGCGGGTTCGTTGCGCAGCGGGGCGGCGGCGCTGCCTTCTGGCGGCAGTGAGGACGCGTCGTGCTCCTGGATGCGCCGCCCTGTTATCGCAAAGCTGTCGCAATTTCGGGCGATTTCACCGCCCGGATGACTGTACCCTTAGCGTGGCCGGTGGTAGGGTACCCACGAATTCGCCCCGACCCGGCGCCGGGAGGACGCCCGGCAGCGCACAATGGAGCTAGCTTGCGGGCATGCAATTTCGCTTACGGCTCGCCCATCTCTACCCGAACCTGATGAACCTCTACGGCGACCGCGGCAACATCCGCAGCCTGCGCTTCCGCTGCGAAGCCCGGCAGATCGCCCTGGTGGTGGACGATATCAACGTCGACGAGCGCTTCGACCCGCGGGCCTATGACCTCGTCTTCATTGGCGGTGGCCAGGACCGCGAGCAGCAGCGCATCGCCCCGGATCTGCTGGAGAAGGGCGAGGCGATCAAGGAGGCCGTCGAGGCCGATCTGCCGGCGCTGGCCGTGTGCGGCGGCTATCAGTTCTTCGGGGAGTACTATCAGACGGGCGCCGGCGAGCGGCTGCCGGGTATCGGCCTGTTCAAGATGTACACGGTGCATCCCGGCGAGGCCGCCGAGCGCTGCATCGGCAACGTGGTGGCGGAGTGGGAAGACCAGCGGCTGGTCGGCTTCGAAAACCACGGCGGCCGCACGTATTTGCACGGCAACACGGAGCCGCTGGCTCACGTCATCGCCGGCTTCGGCAACAACGGCGAAGACGGCAGCGAGGGCGCCCGCTACCGCAATGCCTTCGGCACCTACCTGCACGGCTCGCTGCTGCCGAAGAATCCGGCCTTCGCCGACCGGCTGATCGGCCTGGCGCTGGCACGCAAGTACGGCGAGCAGATCGAGCTGGCGCCGCTCGATGACTCGCTGGAGGCCCAGGCCCGTGAGGACGCGACGGCGATCGCGCTGCGCGATCGGGGGGCCGCGCGGCGCAGCCGGCTGCCGCTGGGCATCGGCCGACTGACGGCCCGCTTCGCCGGGCGCAAAGCGGCGTCCGATCGCACGGCGCGGCCGGCCGGCGATCTGCGGCCGGCGCATCTTCCCGTCCGCCCCGGGCAGCGTTGAGCGCGAGTGTCCGGACCGTCTCCAAAATGAAGGCCGCCCGGACGGCTGAGCGTCCGAGCGGTTGCGGTTTTGCGCGGCAAGAACGCTAGGCCGTGGCCGGCGCCGGCGTGGTCTCTACCTCATCCAGTTCGTCGACGGCGTCCTCGTAGGCGGTTTCGCCGCGGAACCAGCGGAAGGCGAAGAACGCCCCGGCCAGGGCACCGACGATCAGGGTGAGTAGCAGCAGCTTCTTCATCGGAGCTTCCTCCTCTTGCAGCACCGCGGCGATCGGCAGTTTCAACCCGAATCTCCGCGGTGCGCTCGACGTTCGCCCGGCGAGCGGCACGCTGGCCCACACCCGGCGCTGAATACCATAACACTCTATCACGCCGGGAACCGCAGCGGCCCCCCCTTTGCGGCGTCTCTTTGGCGGCAAAGCGAATCGGAACAGGAACCGCCGGGCGCGCGGGCCAGGGGCACGGCTACGACTGCGGCGGCGCCGACTGCTCCAGCCTCGCCTCCTGGCGCGCCGCCAGCAGCAGTGCATCCGGCAGCGACTCCGACCCGGCGGGGGCCACCAGAGCCACGATGCCATCGACCGCGCCGTGGCGGAACTCGACCAGGTACGCGCCGATCTGCACGCCGTAGGACTCGCCGGCGAGATGCACGACGCGTGACTCGTCGCCGATGACCCGTGTCGCCGGCACCGGCTCCGCGCTCAGGTCGGGCAGACCGGCCAGGGTGCCCAGCTTGCCGAGATCCTCGTCCTCGATCTGCGCCGTGGCGGCGGAAAGATCGCGGTAGACGGCGGCGATCGAGATCACGGCGACACTGCCGCCCAGCTCTCCGCCGGTCTGACTGCCGAGTGCGCGCTGGAAGAGGACATGGTAAGAGCCGGCGAGCCCGTCGGCGCCGTTGCCGGAGACCGCGCCACGATCGGTGCTCTCAAAGTCGATCGGCACATCGTACGGCTGCAACACGAGCTGCGAGAGGGCGCCGGAGAGGGCGCCGCCCACGGGCAGCGGCGGCCCGGCAATCAGCGGCGGCAGCGGAAAGACCGGCGGATAGAAATTGAACGCGTCGTTCGAAAGGCCGCTGCCCAGCGCGTCGGCCTGCGGTGCGGGCGGCAGATAGACGTGCGTGCCGACGCCGCCGAAGCCGACCAGCGCGAGGGTCGCCGCGGTAAGCAGTGCCAGCGACCCGGCGCAGACGGTTCCGAGGCGCAGCGCCCGCGGCGTGTGCGACCAGGCAGCGAATGTCGCCAACCGCCGGCAGACCGGTGCGGGGATTACACGCCCCAGCCAGCTGCCGCGGCGTCGCCCGGGCGTAAACGCTACCGGATCGCTGCTCTTGCCTGCGCCGCCGTCCGTGCCCGACGTATCCGCAGCCAGAATGCCGGCCGTCACCTCGCCGGCATCGCCGTTTGCCTCCGGCGGGACCGAACCCGCCGCCGGGCGCCGGAGATAGTCGTCGGCAAGGGCTATGCTATCGTCTTGCGCCGTCTCAGCCGCCGAATCCGCCACACCACCAACTCACGCCCCAAGCGGGCGGCGCGGCGGCACGCCGCGTCCGCGGGCTGTGCCGCCAGTCGTTATTGTAGCGAAGAGTATCTGCAAACGCTGCCCGCCAGGGGATTACGGCGCGGCAGATTTCAGGCGATCGTCCTGCTTTTGCGCGAGCTTCGTCGTGGCGTCGATGCCGCCGGCCGCGGTGCCGAGCAGCAGCACGCCGGCCGTATACCGTCCTCGGCGCCAGAGGATGGCGTAACCGGAAAGATCCACGCCCTCACTCTGGCCCGTGACTTTGAAGGTGGTCGTTTCATCGCCCAGCTTCGGCCCGCCCGAAGCCGGCTGGAACTTCACGTCTGCACCCGTATCGGCGAATGCCGAGCTGGTGCCGGTCTTCAGCCCCGCGGACGCGGCGGTTGGATCGGTGTAGGCGTCGAGCGTGACCGCGGCGATCTGGATGCCGGCGCCGGTCAGATCGAGGTTGAGGAACGCCTCGTCATAGGTCGCGATGACGCCGGCTTGCCTGGTCAATTCGGTGCTCTCGTCGAGCTTCAGGTAACCCGTGCCAAGCTCCGCTTCGCTCAGCGCCGCGGCCGAGAGTTGCTTTTGTACGCCGGCATCGGGCGTCGCGCCGGAGCCGGCCGGCGGATTGCCCGCCGCGGCGGTGGTCGGAGCGGCCTGCGCGGGGCTGCTCGGTGCGGCCGAGGCCGCGGACGCGGAAATGTTCGCCGGGGCGGGGCTGCTCGCTCCCGCCGGCCCCGCCGCGCCGCCGTCATCCGTCGGCTCAGGCGCGGCGGTTTCCCCCGGCGCCACGGCGGTGTTCGCCTGCTGCTTGCCGCCGCTCCTGGTCAGCAGTACGGCCGTGCCCCCAGCAGCCACGAGGACGACGACCGCGGCCGCGATCGCGACGAGCAGCGTGCGGCGCCGGCGCGATGTCACAGCCGCCCTTGCGATAGGCGCCGGGGCGTGAGCCGGCGGCAGCGCCGGCGCGGTGGCCGGCGCGCCGAACGTGGTTGGCAGCGTGGCACTGGGGCGGGTGTCGGCCGCCTCCACCGCGCTCGGCGCGGCGCCGAACTGCCGCGGACGGGCAATATTGACCATGCCGGCGTCGTCTCCGGCCGGGCCGGCCACGCTTGCCGGCGGCACGACGGCCTCGCCGGCCAGCGCGGCGGCGAAGGCGGCGGCCGTGGCGAGGCGCTGCAGCGGATCCTTTGCCAGCGCTTGGCCGACCGCCGCATAGATCGCTTCGGGCAGGTTGGGGCGCTGTTCGCGCAGCGGCGGCGGCGGTTCGTAGGCATGGGCGAACAGCAGGTAGGCCGTATCACCACTGAAGGGCGGCTTGCCGGCCAGCAGGTTGTAGGTAAGCACGCCGAGGGCGTAGATGTCGCTGGCCGGGCCGACGCGCTCACCGCGCACCTGCTCCGGCGACATGTACTCCGGTGTGCCCAGCGAGGTGCCGGTGCGCGTGTGCGTGGTCTGGTCGATGGCGCGGGCGATGCCGAAGTCCATCAGCACCACGCGCCCGCCGGCTTCGAGCATAATGTTGGCCGGCTTGATGTCCCGATGCACCAGCCCAGCCCGGTGCAGGTAGTCGATCGCCGAGGCGAGGCTGCGAATGAGCGCGACCACCTGTGCCGGCGGCAGCGGTCCGCCGAGCAGCAGGCGCGCCAGTGTCGGCCCTTCGATCAGCTCCATGGTGAAGAAGGGCAGGCCGTCCGCTTCGCCTACGTCGTAGATCGTGGCGATGTTGGGGTGGCGCAGCCGGGCAATACCGCGAGCCTCGGCGACGAAACGCTGGCGGATTTCAGGGTCTTCGGCCAGGTGCGGCAGCAGCACCTTGATCGCTACCTCGCGTTCGAGCGCCTGATCGCGGGCGCGGTACACCGTGGCGAAGCCGCCCTTGCCGAGCGTGCCAAGGATCGCATAGCGGCCGAAGGCGGTGCCGGGATCTGGCATGGGCGCCTCTCGCCGGGGCGGCCGCTCGCCGCGGTCGGTTCCTACGGACTATGCGCAGGCAGCCGGCGCCGCGTCAACGCGCCGGTGGCCAGCGGCGGCGGGAGGGGACGGGGTCAGGGCAGATGTGCGCGCGCCGTGCTCACGCCGCGCTGCCAACGAGATTCCGAAGCTGGCTCCTTCTCGGCCCGCGACCGCTTATACTGGGGAAGAACCAGGCAGCGAGCGACCGCCGGATGGGTTGGAGGAAGCAATGGGCATCCTGAGCCGCATGTCGACGATCTTCAAGTCGAAGGTCAACCGGGCTCTCGACAAGGCCGAGAATCCGGGCGAAACGCTGGACTACTCCTACGAGCGGCAGCTCGAGCAGGTGCAGAACTTCAAGCGCGGCATCGTCGAGGTGACCACCGCAAAGAAGCGCCTCGAGTTGCAGTCGTCGCAGTTGCGCGCTGACGTGCAGCGCATGGACAACCAGGCCCGGCAGGCGCTGGCCGCGGATCGGGAAGACCTTGCCCGCACCGTGCTGGTGCGCAAGCAGGCGGCGCAGCAGCAGCTCGACGGCCTCGACCAGCAGATCACCGCGCTGAACGATCAGCAGCAGAAGCTGAGCGACGCGGAGGCGCGGCTCTCGGCCAAGGTCGAATCCTTCCGCACGCAGAAGGAAGTGATCAAGGCGCAGTACTCGGCGGCCAAGGCGCAGGTGAAGATCGGCGAGGCTGTGACCGGCATCTCCGAGGAGATGACCGACGTTGGCTCGGCGATCGATCGGGCGCAGAACAAGACGTCGCAGATGCAGGCGCGGGCGGGCGCGATCGACGAGCTGGTCAACACCGGCGTGCTGGCGGACGTGACCGCCGTGGGGGGCGGCAACGACGTCGACCGGCAGCTCGCACAGATCACGGCACAGTCCGGCGTTGACGACGAGCTGGCGAAGATGAAGGCGGAGCTGGGCGCTCCCGGTCAGCGGCCCCAGATCGGGCCGCCGGGCAGCCACTGAGCGCGCGGCGCGGAGAGGAGTTTTACCGCCTCGGCCCGCGCCGCGTCATCGTGTCTCAAACCTGCAGATGGCGCGCCGGCCGGCGCGCGGAGGTAGCGCGATGATCGTCCGCATTCAGGGCGAGGGGCAGTGGGAGCTTACGGGGTCGCAGCTCGACGAACTGGACAAGATCGATAACCAGATGCTGGAGGAGATCGACCACCAGGACGGCACGCGTTTCCAGCAACTGCTCGGGCAGATGCTGGGCTACGTCCGTACGAAGGGCCGCCGGCTGCCCACTGACGAGATCGTCGAATCCAACCTGATCCTGCCGCCCTCAGATGCCACGGCCGACGAAGTGAAGGCGCTGTTCACCGATGAGGGACTGATCTCGTCCGTCTGACCGGGCCGCGCGGCAAAGTCGGGCCGCACGCGTCGGCGGCTTCGCCATCCGACCCGCGGCGTGCGGCCGTCTGCCGAAGCCCGGTGCCCGCCCGTTCGCCTGTTCTCGCTGCAACCCCAAGCCAGGAGGCCGACACGAACCTTCTTCGTGTCGGCCTCCTGGCTTGGGAGATTGCTGCCGCGCGGATGCCTGTCAGATGGTTTCAAAACCGGCGTTCACGTGCGATCGCATCTCTGCAAGCGGGAACCCGAGCCGGTTATGAAACCATGTCTTAGTAGGGCATCGGCATCGGCCGCGGCATGGGCATCGGCATCATCGGGCTGACAATGCCAGGCCCGTAGCGCGGGGGAATGTACGGCTGCATCGTGGGCTGCACCGGCTGCGGAGTCGGTTGCTGAGTGGGCTGCGTTTGCGGCTGCTGCGTGGGCTGTGGCGCGGGGGACGGAGTCGGCGACGGGGTGGCCGTTGCCGCCTGGCCGCCCGGGGTGATCGTGATCTTGCCGCCCGCCTGCGACATCGCCCAGGCGCCCTGCCCCGGCTGCAACATCGTCGCTGGCTGGTACTGTCCGCTCGCCGGGTCGTAGGTCCACACGGCGTCGGCGCCGCTGACGAGCGCGGCTTCGGTGCCGCTCGGGTCGCCGACCAACTGCCAGGCGCCGGGCGCGGCCATGAAGCTGGCGGGCGCCGTGCTGCCGGCGCCGAGCGCCATGCTGCCGCCGTTGTCGCTCAGCAGCCAGTAGCCCTGGCCGGCCTGCGTCTGCTCGCCGGCGCCGAGCTGGACGTACATGTTCGACTGCGGGTCGAAGGCGAAGGCGGTGCTGTCGCCGAAGCTCGTGCCGCCGGGCGGGCCGACCAGGTTGTAGCCGGCGCTAAGGCTTGCGCTGCGTCCGCCGCTGGGCGCGGCGTTGGCGGGACTGCCGCCACCGGTATTGCCGCTGCTGCTCGGTGTGGCGGCCGTGCTGCCGCTGTTGCCGGCGGGAGCGGCCGCGGCGGTGACGGTGACCGTGCCGTGCATGGAGGGATGAATGCTGCAGTGATAGGCGAAGGTGCCGGCCGTGCTGAACGTCATCGAGAACGTTCGCCCCGTGGCCAGCGCCCCGGAATCGAAGCTGCCGTTGTCTGCGGTGACGGTATGCATGACGCCGGACTGGTTCTGTGTCCAGGTGACGGTGCTGCCGGCCGTGACGCTGACGGAGGCGGGCATGAAGGCGAAGCCGTTGATGCTGACCGAGGCGGTGTCGGCACTGGCCGGCAGGTTACCGGCGGTGATCGTCACGGCGGCGAGCAGCGCCACCGCCGCGCCGGCCGCCGCGCGCCGGTTGAGTCGAGTAAACACGAGTCCTCCTCTCGGGCTACCGGGGTGCGTGGGTGCGGTGGAGTGGCCGGGTGGATCCGGCCTACGCAGAAGGTACGCCCACGCTCGATGCGCAGATGCATCGCGGCCGTGGCAAAGCTGCGCCATTCTCGCGAAGCGCATTCGCTGCCCCTCCGGAGGGATGCGGTATGATCGTTGGCAGCACCGAGGAGCGCGACATTGAGCGCGACCGCCGCCGACGCCGCGACCGAGCTGCTGATCACCGAAACCTTCGCCAGCGTGCAGGGCGAAGGGCTGCGCGCCGGCACGCCCACGGCCTTCCTGCGGCTGGCGCGCTGCCCGCTGCGCTGTGCCTGGTGCGACTCGGCGTACACCTTTCAGGGCGGCGAGCGCGTGACGCTGGACGACGCGATCGCACGGCTCGCCGGCTTCGGGCCGCTGCCCAACGTGTGCATCACCGGCGGCGAGCCGCTGGTGCAGCGCCGCGCGGTGCAGGCATTGATCCCGCGCCTGTTCGCCGAGTTGCCGTCCCTGCAATCGATCGAGATCGAGACCTCCGGCTTTCTGCCGCTCTGGGCGGCGGAGCAACGCCTGCACTGGAATCTCGACGTCAAATGCCCGCTCTCCGGCATGGAGCGGCATAACCGCTGGCAGAACATCGACCTGCTGCGCGAGGGCGACGAGGTCAAGTTTGTCATCGCCGGCCGTGAGGACTTCGAGTATGCCGTGCGCGTGGTGCGCGAGCGGCTGGCGGCTTTGCCGGTGGTCAGCTACTTCAATCCCGCCTGGGGTCTGGTTGAACCCAGGGAGCTTGTCGCGTGGCTGCTCGCGGCCGGCCCGCCCAACACGCGCCTGGGCCTGCAGCAGCACAAGTACATCTGGGGCCCGGACGTGATCGGCGTGTAGGGGTTTAGGGAACAGAGAATCCGAAGAAGTAGAGGGCACGAATGACGACGACCCAGCTCGATGCCTTTGCCCCGGCGGCGGAGATGCTGGAATGGCTGCGCGAGCGGCGCGTCTCGGCCGAAGAGTTGCTCGATCTGCACCTGGAGCGCATCGGCCGCTTCAATCCGACGCTCAACGCGATCGTCTCGGCAAACTTCGGCAACGCCCGCTTGGCCGCGAAGGCGGCGGACGCGGCGCGGGGCCGGGGCGAAGACGGCGCCCTGCTCGGCCTGCCGCTGACGATCAAGGACTGCATCGACGTGGCCGGCCTGCCCAGCACCGCGGGCATGCCCGACCGCGCCGCGCACCGTGCCGAGGCGGACAGCGTGCTCACACGGCGGGTGCGCGCGGCCGGCGCCGCGATCATGGGCAAGACCAACATCCCGCCGATGGCCGGCGACTGGCAAGCGAACAACCCAGTCTTCGGCCGCACAAACAACCCGTGGGATCTCGAGCGCACGCCGGGCGGCAGCACGGGCGGCGGCGCGGCGGCGCTGGCGGCGGGGCTGACGCCGCTGGAGTTCGGCAGCGACATCGGCGGCTCGATTCGCGTGCCGGCGGCGTTCTGCGGCGTCTACGGCCACCGGCCCAGCGAGACGGCGCTGGCGCGCAGCGGCCACTACCCCGGCAGTCCCTTGCCCAACTGGGCCACGGTCATGGGTGTGCAGGGGCCGCTGGCACGCAGCGCCGAGGATTTAGAGCTGGCCTTCGACGTGGTTTCGGGCCCGGAGATCGGCGAAGACGCGGCCTGGCGGCTGGAGATTCCGCCGGCGCGGCGGGAGCGGCTGGCGGAGTTCCGCGTCGCCGTACTGCCGCGCATTCCCTGGGCGCCGCTCGACGACGAGATCGCCGCGGCGCAGCAACAACTCGCCGATCGGCTGGCGGCCGTGGGCGCGACCGTGAAAGAGGCGCTGCCGCCGGAGCTCGCCGACCTGCGGGAGCACCACAGGGTCTACCTCGGACTGCTGGCCGTGATGATCTCCGCCGGGATGCCCGAAGACGTGCGCCAGGGAGCCGCCGCCGCGCTGCAGGCCGGCGATGAGTTCGACGCGGCGGAGGGGCAGGGCTTCGTCGCCACGGCGCAGCAGTACTTTCGCTGGCATGGCGAGCGCGAAGGCTTCCGCGCCGCCTTCCGCGCCTTTTTCCGCGACTGGGACGTGCTGCTGGCGCCGATCACGATGACGCCGCCCTTCCCGCACGTCGATCCGGAGATCCCTTTCGGCGAGCGCACCGTACATGTGAGCGGCAAACCGGAGAAGTACCGGCTGAACGTCGTCTACCCCTCGCTGACCATTCTCTGCGGCCAGCCCGCCACGGCCTTCCCGGTCGGGCTGACGACGGGCGGGCTGCCGATCGGTCTGCAGGCGATCGGGCCGTACCTGGAGGATTACACCCCGATTCGCTTCGCCGGACTGGTCGGGCGAGAGTTCGGCGGCTTCCAGCGCCCGCCGGGGTACGCGTGAGCCGATGGCCAATCTGGGGCTGCCGGCCGCGGCCGTTTGCGAGCCGCGCGTCGCTGAATTGCGTGGCGGCTGGTCCACTCGGTACGATACTAACGTCAGGTAAGTTGATTCCTGGTCCGTTGCCGGCGTGCGGTGCGGAGGTGAAATCCATGAGTAACGAGATATACGCCGAGATCGAGGCCGCGATCGGGCGCGGCGAGCCCATCGCGCTGGCCACGGTGGCGCAGACGCGCGGGTCGACGCCGCGTAAGGCCGGAGCCAAGATGGTCGTGCGGCCGGACGGCTCGTTCTTCGGCACGATCGGCGGCGGCTGCGGCGAGGCCGAGGTCTGGCAGCGGGCGATGGACGTGCTCGAAGGCGGCCAGCCGGGCATCGTCAGCGTCGATCTGACCGAGCCGGTGGACGGCGAGGACAAGATCTGCGGCGGCGTGATGGACGTTTTCGTCGAGCGCATCGACCCGGAGTAGGGGCCAGCGGCTGACAACCCGCCGCCCTCATCGCACTCGGCCTCGTTGCCGGGTGAAGACGTGATTCCCAGAGGCAGACAGCAGCGTGTTCGAATCGATCGAAGCGGTCCAGTCCGCGCTGGCCCGCGAGCAGTACTTCGCGGACCGCGCCATGGCGACGACGGTCTTCCTCGCCGACCGCCTGCGCAAGCCGCTCTTTCTCGAAGGCGAGGCGGGCGTCGGCAAGACGGAGATCGCCAAGGTTTTGGCCCGCGTCTTCGGCACGCGGCTGATTCGCCTGCAGTGCTACGAGGGCTTGGACGCCAACCACGCCCTCTATGAATGGAACTATCCCAAGCAACTGCTGCGCATCAAGCTGGGCGAGGCGGACGGCCAGCACGGCGACGACCTGGGCCGCGCGATCTTCTCCGAGGAGTACCTGATTCGCCGGCCGCTGCTCGATGCGATCGCCGACAGCGGCGCCGTGCCGCCGGTGCTGCTGATCGACGAAGTCGACCGTGCCGACGAGGAGTTCGAGGCGTTCTTGCTCGAAGTGCTCTCCGACTTCCAGATCAGCATCCCCGAGCTGGGCACGATCCGCGCTGAACGGCCGCCGTTTGTCGTGCTCACCTCGAACCGCACGCGCGAGATTCACGACGCACTCAAGCGCCGCTGCCTCTACCTGTGGATTTCGTACCCCTCGTTCGAGCGCGAGCTGGAGATCGTGCAGGCGAAGTGTCCCGGCATTCAGACGGCGCTCGCCGGGCAGATCTGCGGCTTCATGCAGCAACTACGCCAGCGCGACTTTTACAAGCGCCCCGGCGTGGCGGAGACGATCGACTGGGCCTCGGCGCTGATGCTGCTGCACCGCGATCATCTCGACGCCGCCACCGTGGAGGAGACGCACTCCTGCATCTTCAAGTACAACGACGACATCGAGGCCTTCCGCCAGGGCAACGTCGCGGCGATGCTCGAGGCGGCGGGCGCCGCCGCGGCGGCGCTGTAGGCACGGGCGGTTTGGTTCCTTGACCAGCGTGCCCGGTCCGCCGCACGCACTTTCGCTGGAGAGCGAGCTTGCCGAGGCGCTGGGCGAGCGCGGCGGCTCGCTTGCGGCGAACCTGATCCGGTTCGGCCGCGTGCTGAAGAACGCCGACATCGACGTGACCAGCGGGCGGCTGATCGACGCGGCTCGCGGCCTGGCGTTGCTCGACGTGACGCGGCGTGACGACTTCCGCATCGCCCTGCGCGCCAATCTGGTCTCGCGCGTCGAGGACTATCCGCTCTTCGACCTGCTCTTCGACCTCTTCTGGCGCTCCGAGCGCGCTTCCGCGGGCACGATGCCGCGCACGCGCTACAGCGACGCACCGCCGTCGAGACCGCGGCGCGGCGGCCGCGACGGCACGAAGCTCGCGCCGGTACAGACGCGCGTCGCCTACGAGCCGGAGGGCGACAATCCTTCGGCCACCTACAGCAACGCCGACCTGCTCACGGCCAAAGACTTTTCGCAGTACAGCGGCGACGAGGTGAAGCGGGCGCGGCGGGTGATTCGCCAGCTCGCGCCGAAGCTCGCCTCGCAGCTCAGCCGGCGCACGCGCGTGGCGCCCAGCGGCGGGCCGGTGGACCTGCGCCAGAGCCTGCGCCGCTCGGTGAAGCACGGCGGCGAGGTGTTGGACCTCTACCGCCAGCGGCGACGCGTCAGCTCGCTGCGGCTGGTGGTGCTCTGTGACGTCAGCGGTTCGATGGACCTCTACTCGCGCTTCCTCGTGCAGTTCCTCTACGCGATGCAGGCGGAGGTGCGGCACGTTTCGACCTTCGTCTTCAGCACGCGGCTGAACGAGGTCACGCACCTGCTGAAGACGAAGACCTTCGCCGAGGCGCTGGCGCGGATTCGCGAAGAGGTCGATTCCTGGTCGGGCGGCACCAGCATCGGCGCCAGCCTCTACGCCTTCGACCGGCGCTACGGCAAGACGCGGCTTTCGGGCCGCACGGTGGTGATCATCGTCAGCGACGGCTGGGACCGCGGCGACACGACGCTGATCGCGAAGGCGATGAGCAGCATGCGGCGGCGGGCATACAAGATCGTCTGGCTGAACCCGCTGCTGGGCGGCCGCGACTACCAGCCGCTGGCCAAAGGGATGGCCGCCGCGCTGCCCTACGTCGATTACTTCCTGCCCGCGCACAACCTCGAAAGCCTCGTGCGCCTGGCCCGCACGCTGGTCTACCTGGCTCGGAAGTAGTGAACCGCCCCGGGTTTAGTGGAGACTCGAGTTATTGGGAAGCAGCCAAGGGAAGCTGCTGCTCCGCATAGTAGAGCGCCTCGAACTCCGCTGGCGGGAGCATGCCGAGCTCACCGTGG
>Ga0070730_10001819_pt1 | contig 19985 bp, 9 predicted proteins | sample Coa_R1_3_FD_66447 | JGI IMG/M metagenome (GOLD analysis project Ga0070730, IMG submission 66447) | Surface soil microbial communities from Centralia Pennsylvania, which are recovering from an underground coalmine fire - Coalmine... | ecosystem: Environmental > Terrestrial > Soil > Unclassified ... | reverse complement strand
ACATCTGCGACTGCGAGAGAAGAAGTACACTGCCGGACAGATCGACGCCAGATGGTCACCGGCAATCGAACAGGACTTTCACCAGTGGCTGAAAGAGAATGAGGACCATCTGCCCGTCCCCAAGTCTGTGATCGAGGAAATTCTGAAAGAGAGTAAGTGATCGGGTTGTGGGTCAGGAGAAACCGCCGTGAACCACACGTTCTTTGGCGCAGTGACAGTCTACTCGCCTGCTTCGCTTCCTGGTCAGGAAAAACTGTCCCGATCCCTATCCGATTCTGCTCCCGCGCTTAAAAAGTGTTTGGTTGTTTGTTACCAATTCGAAACAGGCTGCTCCCAGCAGCGGAGGTAAAATTACCATGTTGAGCATTAATGCCGGTACCGCATCAAAAAGTGGTCGCATCGCAGCATTTTCCGTTTCCAATTTCAGGGCCGCCAGGCAATCGCTCACCGGCGCACCAATGGTTCTGAGAACCTTCGAGTGGCTCGGACAATGCGGTGTTTCTTTGGCGTGCTTTATCTTTGGGTTGGTCCTGGTGACATCAACGACCGCCAGCTTATTTGCGCAGACCGCCGGCCAGGTTACAGGACACGTCAGTGATCCAAGCGGTGCTGCTGTTCCAAATGCGACCATCACCCTCAAGAATGTGGCTACCAGCGGGGTACGCAGCACAGTCACAACCGACGCCGGCGATTACACTTTCGGCGCGGTTCCGCCGGGAGTCTATGACGTTCAAGCCGCGAAGTCGGGCTTCAAGACCGCCACGACGCCCAACGTGCAATTGTCGGTGCAGCAAACGATCCGTGTCGATTTTGAGTTGGCGATAGGCGCGACGTCGCAAGAAGTAATCGTTAGAGCGACCGGCATGCTTCTTCAGGCTGAAAACGCCACCATCGGCACGGTAATAGAGAATCAGGCCATCAGCCAGTTGCCGCTGAACGGCAGGAACTATCTCAGCTTGGCTGCCCTTACGTCGAATGCGAACACCTATTCACCCATGCAAGGCCAGGCGGGTGCCCGCGAGGGCGGAACGCGCGCCACGCAGTCGATCTCGGTCGGCGGCCAACGGATAATGTTCAACCATTACACGCTGGATGGTGTGAATAATACGGACGTTGACTTCAACAGTTTTGTTGCACAGCCCCCGATTGACGCTATTCAGGAGTTTAAAGTCCAGACGGGCGTCTATCCGGCGGAGTTCGGTCACCAGGCCACCCAAGTCAACGTGCTCACCAAAAGCGGCACAAACAATTTTCATGGGTCGGGGTTTGAGTTCATTCGCAACGATTACTGGGATGCCAACCAGTATTACTTTACGCCCGTTCACTCCGCCCACCCCTTCAAATGGAATGATTACGGCTTCGAGCTGGCTGGGCCCGTCACCATTCCCAAAGTGGTCAACGGAAAAAACCGCCTCTTTTTCATGGCCAGTGCGGAGTGGTTGAAGCTGCGTCAATCAAGTCAGGCTAACGCCTCGGTGCCGACCCTGGCTATGCAGATGGGGGACTTCTCCGATCTCCGCGACAAAAATGGTAAAGTAATCCCAATCTACGATCCGGCGACGTATGATGCCACGACCGGCCTCAAACAGCAGATCTCGTGCAACGGCGTGCTGAATGTCATCTGCCCTGGCCGCATCAGCAACATTTCAAAGAACTTCCTGAATTATTATGCGACGCCGAATCAGGCCGTTTCGCCGGGTATTTCCACCCTGAAATCCACTTTCCGCGACTATGTGTACAACTCCAGCGCTCCCAGCAATCACTACATCTTTACGGTCCGCGCGGACTACGTCCAGTCACCGAATATGCAGTGGTCCTTCCGTTATAGCCCTGGCAACGATGACCAGTCGACTACTGGTCTCGCGGGATCCGGCACCAAGATCGTTAGCCACTTCAAGCAGTGGATGGGTTCTAATACCTGGACCATTTCACCCACGATCGTCAACGATGCAAGGTTTGGTTATACCAGTTTCACCAACTCCCTCGGTATGTTGAGCGCGTACACGAACGACGTGGTGTCCAAGATCGGAGTTCCGGGTCTTCAGCCCGGCGACCCCTCGACCTGGGGCATCCCGCAGGCAGGCTACGTCAATGACGGCTTTACCGGCATCGGGGACACCAACGATGGCCCCTACGTAATCAACGATGCCAACTGGACGATCGTGGATAACCTCACCTGGGTGAAGGGCAAACATACCTTCCAGGTCGGTTTCGAGTTCGACCATCAAAAATTTAACCAGGTCGGCAACCAGTTTTCTCGCGGGGTGTTCAGCTTCCAGCCCAATGCCACGGCCCAATTCACCGGCGGAAAAGCCGCGGGCGGCGACGCGTTCGCGGAGTTTCTGCTCGGCGATGTTTACCAGACAACGGTAGCCCTCCAGGTGGCGCAATTTAATATGGTCCGCAACAATAACTTCGCCTACGCGCAGGACACTTACAAGGTCAAGCCGAATCTCAGCCTTTCATTGGGATTGAGGTATGAACTGGTTCCTCCGTTTTACGATACGATGGGCAACCTGTTCAATATCGCCGTTCCGCAATTGTTTGACCGGCCAACCTTCGGCTATCAAACTACAAATAACGTTACTACGGCCACCGCCACGCCCCCGCCCCTGTCCGAATGGCCCTACTATGTGCGCCAGGGCGCCTGCAACGATCCATACGCAGGCTTGAGCATCCGCTGGGTCAACTCCGATGGCACGCCGGTCGTGCCGGCGCCCCGATGCAGCGGCGGCCAATTTCCACCGGAGCTCCTTGATACGCAGTACACCAACTTCGCGCCACGCCTGTCCCTTTCTTACTCGCCCACCCCGACGACGGTGGTTCGAACCGGCTTCGGCGTCTTCTACAGCCAGGACATTGGCAACGCTTATTTCGACATGGCGCGCACCCTCGGCGCCCGCGTAACGGCATTCTCGGGACAGGGGGCCGGATCAGCACCGGGCGTGCCCACCATTTTCTGGAACAACGCGGTACCGAACACCGGCGGCGGCGTCATCGCAAATGTCCCGCCACCTTACGGACTGGCGATGAAAATGAGCCATCGCACGCCGTACACCCTGGAGTATCAGCTGGACATTCAGAAGCAGATCGGCGCAAATTGGATGTTCGAGATCAGCTACCTCGGCAACAAGAGCGGCCATCTCTATGGATTCCTGAACGCCAATCAGACGATTCCCTGCGGATACATTCCACCGCCGCCGGGCGCTCCTGCGGGCGTTACCGACGCGTGTTCTTACGGTCTGACGATCAACCAGCGGTCGCCCTTTGGCAACTTTGGCGTAATTCAGGACGTGAGCGACACTGGGATTGCCTGGTACAACGCGCTCAGTCTGAAAGCTAACAAACGGATCAGCAGCGGTTTCAGCCTGGTTTCATCGTACACCTTTTCCAAATCTACCGACGACACCAGTGGCATCCGCACCCAGCAATCTCCGCTCTTCCCGCAGAACAGCAATTGCCAGTTGTGCGACTACGGGCTTTCCGACTTCGATGTTCGCCATCGCTTTACGGCCGGGGTCATTTACGACCTTCCCGCCGGTCCTGGCAAGCTCGTGAACGTCTCAGGCGCCCTCAATCAGTTAATTGGCGGCTGGCAAGCCAACAGCCTCATGACTATCCAGGGCGGCTTTCCCGGCTCTCCCAACGAGCTTTACCGCGGAAATTTTTCCGGTTCGAATAACTGCTGCTACGACCGGCCAGACGCGGTGGCCGGCCAGAACCCATACGTGAGCAACCCGACACCCAACCGGTGGTTTAATCCAGACGCCTTCGTTTTATCCCGTCAGGGTTATTACGGAAACGCTGGCCGCAATTCACTCGAAGGCCCTGGCCTGATCGCCATCGATGCGGCCATACACAAGGACATCCATATGCCTTACAACGAGAATCACCTGCTGCAGATTCGCATCGAGGCGTTCAACGTCTTCAATCACCCGAATTGGGGCATGCCGGATCTGGTGCCCGCAGGAGCCGGCGGACACTTCGGCGTAGTCGGTAGCACGGCGACAGACATGCGCGAACTGCAATTCGGCGCCAAATACGTGTTCTAATGTAAACGAACCAGGTAAAGTGACGTTAGAGCCCAATCGCCGTGATGCCAAGGAGTCACTCTGGCGCTGGAAGGACAGGCCTGCACAACGCTGACGCGTTCCCAAGTACTGCACCACTTCGGGAAGGCTGAGTCAGATGCTTCATCGGCATCTGTCCTTTATGGGAAACCCTAAACGCTCTGCTCGAGTGTCTGAAGCAGAGGACTATTTCATATAGCCCATGGACCTATAATAGCGGGCTGCTCCCGGATGCAACGGCACGTCGAGCGCCTTCCAGACCTTATGGATATTGTAAGAGAAGTTCAACTGGCTCCATTGGAGCAGGTCCTGGTGTTCGTCCATGGCTCGCGCAACGGTATATGCAAAATCGTCCGGCGCATCAGCCCGGCAATAGATTACCGTGCCGGTGCGGACCACAGTGGGGATCGGGCGCTCGATGCCGGGTAGCAAGCCCACAGGTATAGTTCCCGGCATCATGTCCAGCTCCTTCGCAAGCTTGTCGAGAAGTTGATCGGGCAGTTGCAGGTAATTGAGTTTATAGTTTTGGCTGACCTCCAACCATACATCCCACTCGGGAGCAGTAGCCAGCCCTCCGCCTCCGGCGATGATCACGTCAAAATCTTTTCGGTCTGCGCGGGCGGTGCCCACATGGCCGCCCGCAGCTTCGATTGACTGCCGCGAAAGGCCGTAGTAGTCAAGGATTGTCTTTCCCGCACCGGCGTCGAGTCCCACAAGCACCCGAACAGGCCAGCGCTGCCCCCGAATCTGCGACAGATCCGTGATACCCGTGTCAGCTTTCGCCGCGACGATGAGATAGTATGGCAATTGAATGTTCGCGATCAGACGCAGATTTGTTCTGGGACCTTCCCCGGCGTAAATACCCGTGCCGTGGTAGGCGCTCCAGAGAAACTGGGCGGCGGTGGCTCCAAAATCCACGGGTCCCAGTCCCGGTACATTCGGAGGCGCCATCGGTTCAGAAACCGCCGGATCTTTTACGTAAGGAGGCGGCAACTTGGCGCTGGCAACGATCCGTGGACCGTCGGCCCGGTTGCAGTTGTAGCAGATCTGAACGTCGTAGCCGTATGGACGCGTCGCTTGCTTTACAATTTCGCCGAGCGCGCCCCATGGGCAGAGCTTGCACGCTCCGCCGAAAACCGGCCTCCTGAGGCTGATCCCGGTCGTGGGAATGCTCACAGTCTGTGCAGCCGGAGAAGCCAGTGTTGTCACTAACAGCAGCGTCAAGCTACCTAGCCTGGACATAATGCCACCTTGCCGCGATGGTTTAGGCATTCAACGATAATCATCAACAGGATTCTACGGTCTTGCTTGTCGGCCCTCTCTTTCCGTCTTGGGGCGCAGAAGATGGGCTAGTGCGGTCAGCTCTTTCCCCGTGGGGTGAACATCGGGGTAGACAAGATACACGGTGTGATCTCTTTCTCCGCCGACCGCAAGCGGCAATCGGACCAACTCTCCAGTACTCAAGTAGGGCCGAATTTTGTAGAGCGGTAGCCAGCCGAAGCAAAGCCCACTCCGTACGGCGTCTATCCAGGAATCGACGGTGCGGACGGGGAAGTAACGTTGGGAGTGGGGGAGGCGCTGGGTTTGAGGCATTTGCCCCTCCCTGTTCACAATCGTTACTGCCAGGTGTTTGATCAAGTCTTCTTTTGTCAGTTTGTGTGTCACCTGGATAAGCGGATGGTCCGCCCGCGCCACGGCGACGAGATGCACATTCATGATCGGTTGGCAAAAATATTCATGTGACATTCGTCCGGGAGCAATGCAGAGGTCTGCCCCTTGGTTCGCAAAAACATCCGTTGGCGAAATGAAGGAGTCCTGATAGAGCTTCACCCGTACGTGAGGATAGAGCTTTGCGAACGTCGCCAGCGCGCCAAAGAGCCGGTCATTCGGGTAAATCGCGTCCACAGCAATGGATATCTCCGCTTCGCCTCCGGAGGCCAGGGCGCAGGCTCGCTGCTCAAGAGAAACGAATCCAAACAGGAGAGGCTCGACGTCGGCAAGAAGGGCCCGTCCTGTTTCGGTAAGCCGGGCCTTCCGCCCTACGTGCTCGAAAAGTCGCACCCCAATCCGCTCCTCCAGTCGATGGATGGCGTAGCTGATCGTGGACTGACTGCGGCTAAGGTGAGCAGAAGCGCGGGCAAACCCGCCGCATTGGACCACTGCGTGCAATGCTTCCCATTCATCGAGGGTCGTGTTCATGCGGCGTATTATATCGAACTTATCGAATGAACAGTACAAGACTTCCGCCTGTTATTCCAATAATTTCATTTGTACTATCGTCGCGATCTTGCTGGCAAGCATTCGGCGCCGGGGTTGGATGGCCTCTCCAGATCGACGCAAATATACATCGAGAGTTTCGATTGAAGTAATCTAGAAATTGGACTTGTTGGTTAATTTATCCTGGGCTAGCATACCGCAGTCTTTCGAGGGAAGCCGACCAAAAGGACAGGGTGGCAACTGGTCCCGCAGACGCGGGAGCTTGTGGCAAGCGAAAAAATCTCCGCACCCCAAGAGGGATTTCGGGATTAATAGTTTAGAGGCGCTGCATCACTTCTTTTCTTGGAAATGCCCTTATTGAATTCTCCCCCGCCTCCAAGCCGCTCAAGATCCCAGGACATTAAGGATACTCGACATGGCAATCAACCGGCGTCAGTTTCTTAAAGCTTCGGCGGCAGGCACCGTGCTCTTGAAGCAGGGAATGACGGGGCTCGGCGTTCCAGGGGAAAACATCCAGGTCGCCATCGACGCGACCAAAGCCGGAGAGCCCATCACTCCGCTCATTTTCGGAGGTTACATGGAGCCGGCCACCACGCGCGTGTGGGCGGAGATGTTGACCGACAGGAAGTTTGCCAATCCAATCAGCAGCGCCGCGCCGCCGCCCGCCAATTCTTTTTTCCTCCGTTTTCTTGGCGAACCCTTTAAGCCGGTGGGCCCCGAAGGAACGGTCGAAATGGATACCGTGAGGCCATTTGTAGGCAAACACAGCCCGCGCATCAAGCTGGACGGTTCCGAGCCTCGCGGCATTCAGCAGTCCAGACTTCGCTTGGGCCGTGGCAGGTCTTATACGGGCAGGATTTATCTTGCGGGCGATCCCAGCGCCAAGGTCGAGGTCCGGCTGGTTTGGGGGACCGGCCCCGGCGATGCGCAATCCATCCGGATTTCTTCCCTCACGCGCGACTACCGGAGGTTTCCGTTCAAGTTCACCTCGAAGGCCGACACGCAGGACGCTCGACTTGAGATTCTGGGCACTGGCAGCGGCGCGTTCCACATCGGGACGGTGTCTCTGATGCCCGCCGACAATGTGCAGGGTTTTCACGCCGGGATGATCAGGCTCTACAAGGAAGCGGGTTTCAAAATGGCGAAGTGGCCGGGCGGCAACTTTGTCTCCGGTTACGACTGGTATGACGGCATCGGCGACCGGGACAAGCGCCCGCCGCGTCGCCAGCCGATGTGGCGCGACCGGGTGGAGCCAAACGACATCGGCATTGACGATTTCGTCGCCTTCTGCCGATTGCTCGGAGCCGAACCTTATGTTGCGATCAACAGCGGATTCGGCGAGGCTCGAGTCGCGGCCGAGGAAGTGGAATACTGCAACGGTTCCACCGCCACACGCCTGGGCAAGCTGCGGGCGGAAAACGGCCATCCCGAGCCCTACAACGTTCGCCTCTGGTGCATTGGCAATGAGATGTATGGCCCCTGGCAGTACGGCCACATGTCGCTGAACCAGTACTGGGTGAAGCACAATTACATTGTCGAATCCATGAAGAAAGTTGACCCCAGCATCAAGGTGACCGTGTCCGGGGCAAGCATCTGTGAGAAATCCATAGGCGGAGCCGAGAAGAAAAACGATTTCTTTCCGGACAAATGGGAGCCACCGGTGCTCGATAAACTGCCCTACGAATTCGGAAGTTTGAATGACTGGGACGGATGGCTGCTCGCCAATTGCGCCGACAACATCGATTATCTCTCCGAGCACACCTATGCCTATCCCGACCTGACATTCGACGCGGAGAAGCAGCGCTTTGTGGATGTCCAGGATGCGTTGCAGTTCAAAACGCGGAGAATGGCGAACCGCGTCGGAGAAGCTTTTGAGGCGTGGCAGAAGTACGTTGAAAAGATGCCGTCGCTGAAAGAAAAGAACATCAAGTTCATTTTCGATGAGTGGGGGGTCCGCTACCGCTCGGCCGACGGAAAATCGCGCCGGCCAGAGGGAATGGTGTCGCCCCTTTCCTATGCACTTCTGCTGCATGAGCTGTTCCGCCACTCCGACATGGTGGCGGCCAGTTGCCCGACCGGAGGGCTCTACACGGTGCTTATTGACAATACCGGCGAGGCCGTGGGCTTTTCGGGTGAAGGTCTGGTGATGAAGCTGATGGCAAACCATCTTGCAGGCGCTCACCCGGTGGAGGTCAGCGGAAATTCGCCCCAGCAGCCAGTGACCGGCACTCCACTTGTAGATATCCCCAAAGTCCCCATCGGAAGCCCCACCTATCCGCTGGATGTTTTTGCCGCTCTCTCGGCCGATCGAAAGACTCTGATCCTTTCCGTAGTCAATCCCACGGTAGATATGCAGCAGTTCGGGGGACAAATCACGGGAGTCAAACCGAGCGGGCCAGGCAAGCTTTGGCAGATTGCGCCGCCCAGCGTGACTTCGGCAAACGAGCCGGGAAAGGAGCCCGCCGTCAGAATCGTTGAAATCCCGCAGCAGGCGCTTCCGGAGAAAGTGCAGGTTCCGCCCTTCAGCATTAACGTTTATGAGTTCGGCATTGAGAACGCGTAATCGCTGGCCGAAGTCGTGCATGAACTTCGCAAGGGGGCAGCAGAAGCGAAAACGATATAACGTAGCGCGACTGTCCCGCCTGCTGTCGCTAGGGCGTTCCGCCCCAGTTAAAGCGCGCCGGCAGGATGCCCGCCCTGCAGCCGCGGGTTGCCGGCGCTGCCTGCTTACGTGATCATGAAGAGAATAGTCAGCCTGGTCTGGATTGTAATGCTCGGAGCACGCGTTTGCCGGGGGCAATCCCCCAACGCATCGCCGAGTGCCTCAGCGGAAGTTCCGTCCGCCGGCGTGTGCGTTCCCGCTTCGACCAATGTGATCGCCGCCGACTATCCGTGCATTTATCCTGACCGCCGCGTGGAGCTTCGCATCAAGGCTCCCGAGGCGCGTCGCGTTCAGTCCCTGATCGGGGGCGGCGGGGGCCAAACTCCAATGATGGACCTGACCAAGCAGTCCGACGGCTATTGGACGCTTACGACCCTCCCTATCGTTGAAGGTTTTCATTACTATTCCTTCTTCGTTGACGGCGTCGAGATGGACGACCCCGGCAGCCATACATTTTTCGGTGAGATGAGGGAAATCAGCGGCATCGAAATACCATCGCCTGTTCAGTCAGATTCCTTCTACCAGATCCAGGATGTCCCGCACGGTGAGGTACGATCAGTCCTCTACTTTTCGAAAGTTGTCGGAAAGTGGCGGCGCTGCCTCGTCTACACGCCGCCCGGCTACAACCGAAACCCGCACGCTCGCTTTCCGGTGCTCTATTTGCTTCCTGGGTATGGAGAAGATGAGTTGGGTTGGTTCAATCAGGGCCGCGCGAACGTGATCATGGACAATCTGATTGCGGCCGGAAAGGCTGTGCCGATGCTGGTGGTCTCGGACGATCAGTTCACGGCCTTAAAGCCGGGCGAGGCTCCGCTCGTCTTCGGGGGAGGGCCGAGACGCGGTGGGCGGCCAAATTTCGGATCCTTCGGCGCCACTTTTACCGAAGTCATGTTCAACGATCTGATTCCCATGATTCAATCCAGGTTTCGCGCTCGTTCCAGTCGCGACGACCGCGCCATGGCGGGGCTCTCGATGGGCGGGATGCAGACTTTCCTGACCGCATTGCCGCACCTGGACCAATTCGCCTATATCGGGGGATTTAGCCCCGGCGTCCCGCGGACCGTGTTTGACATGGCTTACAAAGATCCGGCCGCCTTCAACAAGCAAGTCAAGCTGTTATGGCTCGGCACAGGAACCGTGGAAAAAGCCCACAATCCGAATATTTTTGACCTGCACGAAGCGCTGGACAAAGCCGGAGTTAAGAATGCGTACTACGAATCGCCAGGCACCGCCCATGAATGGCTGACTTGGCGAAGGGATTTGAACGACTTTGCGCCAAGACTCTTTCGCAGCACCGTTCGCCAGGAACCGTGACCTCTTGGTTGCGAATTTCGGTCTCGTCCGGCTGGATGGATGTGGAACCGGAAGTCGCGTTCATCAGACCAACTGTGTAAGTCGTGAACGAAGATGGAGACCAACCTGAAAATACGATCATTCTGCAAGGTGCATAGGATGCAATATGTCGTCCTATAAACGAATCCTCAAGGAAGGATTAGTGTTCGTGACAGCCAGAGGGAGGTTCTTGATCTATGCGTCGTCGCAATTTTCTTCGTCTGTTTAGTGGTTTGGGCGCGACATCAGTTTTGGGGTTCTTGAGTGACTTTGCGCACGGTCAATCGCCAGCCGGGCCTTCAGTTTCTTCATATCCAGACGGCTTCAACCAATTTACTAATGACTACTCCGATTTCTGCGCACAGCAGGAGGGTGATCGCGTCTTTTATGCGATGCGCGATGGCCGCATCGTTTCGGTGCGGTTAAACAATGAAGATTGGAAGCCCTCGGGTTACGATTCGGCCGAGCCCGATCTACCCGTGGCCGGCGGCTCGCACCAGGCAGTGCCGATGGTTTCTCCTATTCCGGATTTGGGTGGTGAAGGGCCGTACAAACCCGCGTGGGATTCGCTCGGTCAATACGAGTGCCCCGAATGGTATCGCGACGCGAAATTCGGCATCTGGAATCATTGGAGCCCGCAGTGCGTTCCCGAAGACGGCGACTGGTATGCCCGCAACATGTACTTGGAGGAGCAAGAGTTCGGGAATCGCCGGGTCCCAAGCCGGCAACATCTTTACCAGCTTGCTCACTACGGTCCTCCGTCGCGCTTCGGCTACAAGGACCTTTGTGCGCAGTGGACGTTGCTGAACTGGCAGCCCTCCGAACTGATGGATTTGTACGCGAGTGCCGGCGCCAAACTATTTGTCGCCCTTGCCAATCACCACGACGGCTTCGACACCTGGAACTCGAAACATCATGAGTGGAATGCGGCCAATATGGGTCCGCACAAGGACGTGATCGGGACATGGGCGGCGGAAGCGAGGAAGCGCGGTCTGCGTTTCGGCGTGACGGTGCACCAGGCGCGCAACTGGTGGTGGTTCCAGCCGAGCCACGGGGCGGACTCTTCCGGACCCTTGGCCGGGGTTCCTTACGACGGACGCCTCACGCTTGCCGACGGCCAGGGCCAGTGGTGGCAGGGATACGATCCGCAACAACTTTACGCCCCAAAGCATCCTTACGACGCGCTGCCCGACATATCCTATGTCAAGAATTTCTACGATCGCACGCGCGACCTAATTGACCAGCACAGCCCGGACCTGCTTTATTTCGATGACGCACTGCTTCCCCTTGGGTGGGCCGGAATGAACATCGGCGCGTATTATTACAATCACAATCTGGCTCAGAACGACGGCAAAATGGAAGGCGTGCTCAACGTCAAGAATGTCCCGCCCAATCTTTCCAACGCGGTCGTCGCTGACCTCGAGCGCGGACTGACCAATCGCATCCAGACGTATCCGTGGCAATCCGAAACCTGCATCGGGGAATGGCACTACCAGCGCCACTTGTACGAATGGCCAGGCGAATATGGCCGTTACCTGCCTCCGCGCGCCGTGATTCATTGGCTCGCCGACACGGTCAGTAAGAACGGTACATTCATACTTAACATTCCCGGGAAGCCCGACGGCACAATCGACCGCAAGGAGCGCTTGATTCTTGAACGCATTGGCGATTGGTTCAAGGTAAACGGCGAGGCCATCTACGCCACCCGTCCCTGGAAGGTGTTTGGCGAGGGACCGCATGTGATCAAACCGGGCTCATTCCAGGGCCACAGCATCCGGGAGCTTGACGCGAACGACATTCGTTACACGCGGAGCAAGGATAATTCGGTTGTTTACGCGATCGCGCTCGGCTGGCCCGAGCATCCTCTGCTTTTGCGCTCGTTTGGAAGCAAGGCCCCAAACCGGCCTGAGAAAGTGACGCACATTGAGGTGCTGGGTTCGCCGGAAACGCTTCGCTGGCAACAAACCAATACCGGTCTGCGGATTGAACCGCCCGAGCGCAGACTTTCCCCGGACTACGCAGCCGTCTTTAAGGTTCGCTTCGCGTGAGGAAGGGTCGTGGCCGACTCACCCGAATACTGTCGGGCTGTGTGAGCAGCTCTCAAAGTTTCACAGAACGGTACAGCGTCAGCCCAAGCAGGGGGTGTCCTTTAGAGATGGAGTTAGTGGCGGTGGCGCGCAAGCTCGCCATCCGGTTGTATATCATGTTGCGGGATGGAATCGATTACCCGGAACATTGTCGGCGCAGTTCACCTGAATACGTATCTCATCTTCGCGCCCGGGTGCCACACAGCTTTTGCAAATGAGTTAAACAAAAGAGGAAAGGAGATACCATGAAACAAAGATCCAGAAAGGGCACGTTGTGGAATCGCCGTGAGGCATTGCTCCTTTCAGCGACGGCAGGCTTGGGCGTCGCTCTGACCACGAAGGGCTATGCGCTCGACAGCACCAAGACCGCTGCGCACCAGGAACCGGGCAACTGTTCGACACCCCGCTCGGCAATCGCGAAAACTCAGTACGGCAAGGTTCGCGGCTTCCTGGACGGCGGCGTGTTCACATTCAAGGGCGTTCCGTATGGCCAGAACACGGGCGGCGAAAACCGCTGGCTGCCGGCCAAACCTCCCAAGCCTTGGAAGGACGAATACCCCGCGCTGGTCTATGGAGCAAACTGTCCGCAACGACTCCACGATTACACGGCCATCGAGCAGTCGTTCCTGCAAGACTGGGACGACGGCTACATGAGCGAGGATATGCTCAAGCTGAACGTCTGGACGCCGGGCCTGACGGGCAAGCGCCCAGTCATGGTCTATTTCCATGGCGGAGGATTTTTCTTCGGGTCAGCCTATGAACTGCCTTCCCAGGAAGGCGCCCAAATGGCGCGACATCACGACGTTGTCAGCGTCACCGTCAATCACCGCCTCAACATTCTCGGATTTTTCGACCTTTCCGAAGCAGGCGGCGCCGCCTATGAAGATTCCGTCAATGTCAGCATGACCGATCTTGTTGCCTCGTTACGCTGGGTGCGCGACAACATCTCGAACTTTGGCGGCGATCCTGATCGGGTGATGATCTACGGCCAGTCCGGCGGTGGTTCCAAGGTGACGTGCCTGATGGGCATGCCGTCAGCAGCGGGGCTGTTCCACCGCGCCTCAGTGCAATCGGGTGGCGGCGGCAATTTCCCCAGCGCAGAGCAATCCAGGGAATACGCGCGCCAGGTGATAAAGGAACTTGGGCTCCAACCCAACGACATTGCCTCGCTGCAGAAGATGGAGTGGTCGAGGCTGGTTGGCGCGGCGATAGCCGCCGCGGAAAAAATCAACCCTCCCTTCCGAGGATTCTTTTTCGGGCCGCCGGTCCCCGGCGCTCCTCCGCGCGTCGGTTCGTCACCAACTGTCGATGGCCGCATCATCACGATGAGATCGTTCTACGATGCCGCTCCCGAGCTGACGAAGGATGTGCCGATGCTCATCGGTTCGGTCAGCGAGGAGGGAAACAGGATGGCTTCCAATCCCACCGAGGAGGAGTGGCATGCCACGCTCGCAAGGGAATTTGGAGAACCCAAGGCGACCAGGTTGATAGCGGCGATGAAGAAAGCACATCCGGAAAAAGCCATCCGAACCTTGTCCTACGGCGTTGCCGGCCTGGGCGGCCGCAACCATGTGGCCAGCATGGCGAAGATGAAGTACGACCTGCGCGCGGCGCCAGTTTATCAGTACTTCTTCACCTGGCAATCGCCGATGCTGGACGGCGTGGCAGGAGCGTGGCATACATCCGAGCTCGCCTTCTGCTTTGACAACACTAAGCGATGCGAGCAGGGAACGGGAAATACTCCGGAAGCGCGGGCCCTGGCAAAAAGGATGGCAAACGCTTGGGCGAATTTCGCTCGCACCGGCAATCCCAGCCAGCCCGGATTGGCGTGGTCGCCGGCGGACCCCGTCCGCGGCCAGACCATGGTCTGGGACAATCATTGCCGCATGGAGGACGACCCGGAAGGCGCCGAGCGCAAGATATTATTAAGCTGACAACTCCCCGAGCATTGGCGGCGTGGCGCATTCGGTCTTGGATGTTGTACCGCAAGAGGAAAGGAACCAATGAAACTTATCGTACTATCCAGCGCACTGGTTTGCATGCTGTGCTGCGGACAAGCCGCAGTGTCGGCAAGCACAGCGGCATCGCCTGTCGTTACGGTTAGCACCGGGAATTTTCGCGGCATCCGGACTCGCGGCGGCGGAGCGGTCTTCAAAGGAATTCCATTTGCTCAGCCGCCAGTGCGCGACCTGCGCTGGCGAGAGCCGCTGCCCGAGAAACCCTGGAGCGGCATCCGCGACGCGACCGCCTTTGGGCCGCCATGCGTTCAAGGCGGCACGGAGGGCGCGAAGAGCAGCGAGGACTGTCTCTATCTGAACGTTTGGACGCCGAAGTGGCCCATGAAGTCACGCGCGGCGGTGATGGTCTGGATCCATGGCGGAGGTAATTTTGCCGGCGCATCATCGGACCCCGCCTTCGACGGCGAAAACCTGGCGCGTCACGGGGTGGTGCTGGTCAGTACGAACTACCGGCTCGGCGTTTTTGGCTTCTTCGCGCTTCCTGAATTAGGCCAGGAATCACCGCACCACGTCTCGGGAAATTACGGCCTGCTCGATCAGCTAATGGCGCTGCGCTGGGTGCATGAAAACATCGCCCGATTCGGCGGCGACCCGAAGAATGTCACTATCTTCGGAGAATCGGCGGGCTCACTGGACGTTAACGTCCTTTTAGCCTCGCCTCTAAGCAAAGGTCTATTCCATCGCGTCATTGGAGAAAGCGGGCCCGTAGTTGATCCGCCGCCTTTGTCCGAAGCCGAAAACAGAGGGGAATCGCTCGTTGCCAAGCTGGGTATTACCGGAGGGGATCCGCTCGAAAAACTGCGCGCCCTTTCGAGCGCCCGGCTCGAGCAGGCCACTGGACAAGGGTTGGCGTTTCTAGGTCCGATGCTGGGAGTGACGGTAGACGGCTGGGTCTTTCCGGAGTCGCCGATGAAAGCCTTCGCCGAAGGCCATGAACTGCGAGTGGGGTTGATGCTGGGCAGCAATTCCCAGGAATTACAGAGGCCGTTCTTCCCAATGACCGGTACTCTTCGTGAGGCTATCAAAAGACAGTACGGACCGCTGGCCGCTCGCGCCCTCTCACTTTACGGGCTGAGCGGCTCGTCGGATCCCCAGCCCGACCCGGAGTTTGGGCCCATCTTGGCGCAGTGGGCCACGGACTCGCAGTTCCGCTGCGGGTCAGTTGCGGAATTGGTCTGGCACACCACCGCGAATAACACGGCGTACCAGTTTCAGTTCTCGCGCAACGTGCCCGGGACGGTTTCGCGGGGCGCGCCTCACGGCAGCGAGGTGCCTTATGTCTTCGGCACGTTGAGCGCGGTAAAGTACACCGCGACCGATCGGCGAATTTCGCAGGAGATGCAGGAATATTGGACCAACTTCGCCAAGACCGGCAACCCTAACGTCGGAAACCTGCCGCGATGGCCGGACTTCACTCCCACCGGGCGCGCGTATCTTGATTTTACCGATGCCGGGCCGGTGGCCAAAGAAGACTTGCGGCGCCAGGTCTGTGGTGGATATATGGAATTGCTGGAGCACCAGTTGGGGCAGTAGACGATTTGAAGCAAGTGGCGGCAAGTCAATGGGCGTGTAGCAGTGATTCGAACCCCGATACGCAGATCAAGAATCTGTTTCGACCTGCGCGATACCAATGGCCTCGAACAAGTGGCGCCGAATCATTGGCTGGGAGGCAGGGATTCGAACCCCGATACGCAGATCCAGAGTCTGCAGTCCTACCGTTAGACGACCTCCCAAAGTGAGGCTGCTTCCTAGGATTAACTGGGTTGGTGTTTCTTGTCAAGCTGTGGTTTTAACTTCTTCGGCGAAAAGAGCGGCAGGGAATTCTCACACGGATCTTTTTGAAAAATTTGGTAGGCGTGGAGGGACTCGAACCCCCGACCGTCGGATTAGAAATCCGATGCTCTATCCTGCTGAGCTACACGCCCACGGTCCCGTGAATATATTAGCGACGGCAGCCGCGACAAGTCAAATTTTGAAAAAACGGAAATTAGAAATTGGAAACTGGAAAATAGAAATTGGAAATGGAATTACTTTTTGAAAAAAGTCGGAAATATCGGACCGGGCCAACACCTTTTGGATTGGGAAGGGAGAAGGGAGAAGGGAAGCGGGCTTCGGGGTTTCAATCAATGTCCGCAATAGTTAACTTATATAGTAATACTAACTATATGTATTAATTTAAAGTATCGCTTTAACTGGTCCTTCTGGTCAGAGGCCGATCACCATAACGACTGGTTCCTTTGATCCCGATCACTTTTCCATAGGTTTACTGATTCTAAAGGACATTCCAGCTTCGTTCCTCGAGAAGCGTACTTTGCACATATTGCGCGCCCCCGGTTGAAAAGGTTCGCCATTTCCGCGCTGCTCTGCCTGTCTGTGTGATGCTTCCTACAATTAACCTCCAAAGGCTAACACGGCGGTTTCTGTTTGTCTGTTCAATATTGCACACTTTTCGATATTTATTTTTTTGGCGGGGTAAATGCGCACCGCAAGATTCGCCCTGCAATCTTGCGGTTCTTCCACCTCATTAGGAAGCTTCCAATTGGATTCCGCCTCTTGCGCGAGCAAAGAACTGGAAAAGCCGCAACTTCAAAAGACGGAAGTTGAGGTACGTTTTCTTAAGGGGCAGAACCTGGTTGAAATAGGGTTTCCAAAATACGTTGCTCCTGGCGAGCCGGAACCCGGCACGGGCCAATCGGTCAAATAAGGCCGCGTCTACTGTTGTAGCGCCGGTGTCCTCACCGGCGTCTTCCATCAAATCGCCGGTGGGGACACCGGCGCTACAACAGCTGCAAAATGGTTAAATTTAGCCTCTATCCTAAATTTGACCGACTGGTTGAAGGGCAGCCCCAGTTCTTACCCTCAGGGGTTTTATCTCAATCCTTAGGGGCTTTACCCGATTGTGCCATCTCAATCTTAACCGTAGAGTAGACGGTGGGCCGGGCCAGGCCACGCAGATCCAAGATTTGTGGGCTGGGCAGATTTCCGCGTAAGGGTTTGCAACAGAAGCAACAGGGAAAGTGGAAGTTCAAATCGCATGGAGGTTCAAGTCATAATGAAAGCCAAAATGAGCATTATTTTTGTATTAATATTCGCGTTTTTGCTGGGAATTTTTGCGCCTCTTCCCGCCAGCGCGGTGGTTCGCAAAAGAAGGCGCGTAGTGAGGCACACGTATTACGTGAAGCACCGTTCCAAGAAGAAACAAGCGGCAATTATCGGTGGAAGCGCCCTTGCTGGCGCGGGTGTTGGCGCTCTGGCAGGGGGAAAGAAAGGAGCCCTGATCGGAGCTGGAGTGGGGGCCGCTGGCGGAGCCATTTACAACCAGAAGACCAAAAACAAAGTAGTGGCTAAATAGGCCGGCCATAGAGCCGCCATCGAACATTCCGGAGGGAGACAACGCAGAGTCGCTTGGCGGCTCTTCGTTGCCTGCCAGCGTTGAAGCGCGGGAGGAAACCGCTAAGATTTAACAGAATACGGAAGTATGGGTTCCGGATGAGATGTTGCTGAACTGCACGCTCGAACTACTACGAACGCAAAAAGTTTATGTTACCTCTTAGAATCGTCAACTCACACCCCTCACCCGTCCCGCGGCCGCGGGACACCCTCTCCCCTCAAGGGGCGAGGGTTACTTTCCTATTCTCCTCCCCCACCTGGGGGCCCGGGGATGAGGGGATTTTGTAAATGCGTCCATAATAGTTAGCACGATGCAACCGCGGGTCTTTCTGTCTTGCGCCTTTAATCCTTTAACCATTAAATTTGGCGGTTTTCAACGATCACGGGTGAGTTTTCAATGCCCGCATTTGCCTGGCGCAACCGGTTGCTCAAAATCTTGAAGATGGCGAATGAAATTTGCGGACGTTCCAGGACGAGCTCGCGAAAACTTTCGCGATCAATTTTCAGCACCAGGGTGGGCTCCATCGCGCGCACGCAAGCAGAGCGGAGCTTATCATCCAGGATGGCCATTTCACCGAAGCTTTCCCTTTCCCCAAGGACGGCCACGGATCGTTCGGTTGAGTCCACCATACGGAAAACTTGAACCTTTCCACGAAGGATGATGTAGAGATGATGGGCCACCTGACCTTCGGAAAAGATGACTTCGTGCGGAGCAAATTCTTTTTCCAGGGCGATGTCAGCCAAGGCAGCGAGTTCCTCATCTCCCACGGCGGCAAACACCGGAATCGATTTCAGGAAAAGCACCTTTTCTACCGTCAGAAGCATGGGATCACCTCCACTCAAAATATCAACCACTTCGCCAGCCTCGTTCGATCGGCCTGCCAGGATTCTTTGCGCGCAACGCTGGAGCATGGGCTCAGGTGATTGAAGAGCCGCGTCCACGCGGGGCCGCCACGCTTCATGGAGGGCCATCCACCCAGCGTAAAGCGCGGTTTCTTGAACGAAGTTTCGGCGATCGTTGTACAAGCCACCCAGCAATCCCGCCGTGTCTCCCGCCGGATGGAAACCGAGATAGTAGGCCGTGCAAGCGCGAACCCACGGCTTCATGTGCCCCGCCAGTCCTGTAAGTAACGGGCCGGCCGCCAGAGCTTTGGCCCGCTTATCGATTGGTTCGGGTTCGAGAAGCGCCAAAACCTGCCGCGCGATTTTCTTGGGCGCCAAATTATCCAGGGCTTCCAGGGCGTCGGCGCGAAGCCGCGCGTCTCCTGACTGAAGCTTTTGGTAGATGGCCAGCATCCGGTCGCGTCCACAGAGGATGCCCAACATATGAAAAACGCGCTCTTCAATGTTCACTCTGTCTTCTTCAAGGGCCTGGGCCAGCATGCGCTCCGCAACATCGGCGGGCTTGGGAACAAGGGTTCGAGAAATCACAATGCTTTGCTGGAAGGCTTCCAGTTCATCGTGGGCGAAATCAAAAAGGGCGGTGCGGGCATTTTCAGGAAGGGGGCCATCGCGAGCCATGCGCTCAAACGATTTCAGAACCTTCCACCGGACGCGCCACTCGGGATCTTTTAAAAGTTTAATCAGAGTGGCGACCACCTGGGCATCTTTCAAGCGCCCCAGGACGTCGGCAATTTCACTGCGAATTTCCGGGCGGTCGGAACTCAACGCGGCTTGCGCCATGTCGCGCGCCGTTTCTCCGCCGAATTTCCTGGTTATGCTCACAATGCTTCGGCGGGCATGGTGGCGAAGTTCCGGCGCGCCAGCCAGCGCCTGAACCAGCGCGGGGATAACGCGCTGCGTCCCGACGCGCCCCAGCGCCTTTGCAGCCTCACAGCGGATGTTCAAATCAGGGTCATGCAAGAGTTCGGTGAGCAAATGCATCGACGGGTCAAAAGGCAATTGACTGAGGGCATAGACGGCGGTGGAGCGCGCGGAATTATCGCCATGGGCAAGTTCGGTAATAACCGGCCACGATTCAAGCGACGAGGCGACTCCCTGAATGGCGGCGATGCTGAGGATGGCATTGATTCGCGTGCGGCGACACGGATCGCGGAGAAAGGGGCGGAGACTCTCCACCATGCCCGGGTCCTTGGTCGCAGCCATTGCCTCGACGACATTGGCGCGCACCCGGCAGTCAGGATCAGTGAGCAGTGGAGTCAGACGGTCCAGATATTTCGCGCCGGCCAGACGGCTGAGCGCGCGCACG
>Ga0070730_10001818_pt1 | contig 19986 bp, 17 predicted proteins | sample Coa_R1_3_FD_66447 | JGI IMG/M metagenome (GOLD analysis project Ga0070730, IMG submission 66447) | Surface soil microbial communities from Centralia Pennsylvania, which are recovering from an underground coalmine fire - Coalmine... | ecosystem: Environmental > Terrestrial > Soil > Unclassified ... | reverse complement strand
TGCATTTTGCCCTCGATGATAGTGGCTGTGCATCGCGGCCTGCATTAGCGCATGACGCCGACTGATCTCGGTCGGCCGCGAAAACCAAGGGGCATCCACTATTCCCTCAAGTGCCGCATCATCGAATCCGCGCAGCACATCTGCCATCTGGGTGTGATACTGCCTCACAGAGTCCTTTAGCTCGGACATGCTGGCATACTCTTCGAGCTTCTTGAAGGTGAATGCCGAAGGCCGTGGCCCCACCATCCACAAGAACGCATGCTGCACCTGGTGAACGTGAACCAGTCGCTCGCAAATGGCCTTATCCGCCAGAGCCTCCGGATGCTCCTCAAAGGCCCGCCAGTGCTCTGCATCGGCCCATGCCTGATGCCTATAGAGTTCGTCGAGATAAGGACTCACAAAATCCCCCTTCGTCTTCCTCAGTGTCCTTAGTGGTTGGAGTCTTTTCTCTGGGCTACCAAACCTTGCATCGATCCGCCGCGGGCTTCACCATCGGCTGACCCTCTTTACAGGAGAATGCTGCTGCGAACTCCGGCATATTCACCACCACTCCGTTGATGCGATAGCGTGCCGGCGAATGTGGATCGACCATCGCCCGTAATCGCAGGTCTTCCGGACGCTCATTCGCGCAATCCCACTGGGCATATCCCACAAAGAACCGCTGCTCCGGAGTGAGGCCATCGATCGGCTCCAGATGCTTGTCTTTGGTAGCATCCTTCCACGCCATCCAAGCTAGAATCTCCCCGCCCAGATCAGCGACATTCTCACCCAGAGTCAGCTTGCCGTTGACGTGAACGTCTTCGACCGAAATGTAACTGGAATACTGATCATCCACGCACTTCGTGCGAGCATCGAATTTCTCGCGATCTTCCTTCGTCCACCAATCTCGCAGGTTCCCCTTGGCGTCGAACTGGCTACCTTCATCGTCGAAGCCGTGGGTGAGTTCGTGGCCGATCGTCCCGCCGGTGTCTCCGTAATTCGGAGCATCATCGATCTTCGGGTCGTAAACCGGAGGCTGCAGCACTCCCGCGGGAAAGTTGATGTCATTCATCTGCGGATTGTAGTAAGCGTCCACCGTGGTCGCCGAAATATCCCACTCGCCGTGATCGACGGGCTTGCCGATCTTGTTGATGTCGCGCCGCGCCTCGAACTGGTGCGTCCGCTCCACATTGCCAGCGAAATCTTTGGGATCTATTTTTACGGAGCTGTAGTCGCGCCACTTGTCCGGATATCCAATCTTGTTGCGGATTCCAGCCAGCTTGGCCAGCGCCTGCTGCTTGGTTTCCGGACTCATCCAATCGAGTTCCCGAATGCGCTCGCCCATCGCCTTCTCAATGCGCTGCACCATATCAAGCGTCTTGTCTTTCAGTTCGGGAGAGAAGACCTGCGCCACATAAACCTGCCCTAATGCCTCGCCGAGGTCGTAGTCCACGTACTGCACGCATCGTCTCCAGCGCGGCTGCATCTCCTTGGCGCCCCGCAGGTACTTACGGTAGAACTCGAAGTTCTCCTGCACAAACGGCGACGAAAGATACGGCGATGATGTGTCGGCCACATGGAAGCGCAGATACGTCTTCCAGCTGTCGATCGGCTCTGCGCCTACAAGAGTATTGATCTCCTTCATAAACTGCAGGACGCTCACATTCAGCGTCGAAAATGCCGGATACTGCATGTCGCGGTAGTACGCGACCCAGTCGAAGTTGGGCGCGAGCTGCGCCAGATCGGCAACCTTCATCTTGTGCACCAGGGTGTGCGGGTTCCGCCGCTCCACGCGCGTGAGCGACGCTTTGGCCATCGCCGTCTCCAGCCGCATCACGGTGGCGGCATCCTTCTTCGCGACATCGGGACTCTCGCCGATCAGTTCGAACACCTTCTCCACGTGCTGCAAATAGCGCTGCCGCGTTTCCTGCGACTTCGCGTCCTCCTTGATGTAGTAATCGCGATCCGGCATTCCGAGCCCGCCTTGATCGACGTTCGCGATCTCCTGCTCGGAATTATCGGGATCCTGCAGGGACCCTGCCGCAAACAGGAAGGAACTGGTGTAGGAATATCGGAAGTAGGTCAACTGCAGCCGAGCCAGCAGCGGCGTCAGGTCTTTCGTGGAACGAAGTTTCGCGATCGCGTCCAACTCGGGTTGGATTGGTGCCGCCCCGCGCTTCTCGGCTGCGGCTTCATCCATGCACGCCCCATAAAAGTCGCCGATCTTCTGCGTCACGGCGTTGCGACCTGGACTGGGCTGCGCGGCCTTCTCCAGAATTCCTCGGAGGAACGTCAGATTGTCCTGATACATCTTCGCGTACACCGACCAACTGGTCTGATCCGGCGGAATCGGATTCTTTGCTTGCCAGTTGCCACACGAATATCGATATAAGTCCACGCACGGATCGACTGAGCGGTCCATCGAAGTGACGTCAAGGCTTGGGCTATAGGGCAGGGTAGGCTCATAGTTTTGCTGAGCAAAAATAGCGGGGGCACTCGCTACGAAGAATGTAAGGCTGGAAACAGCGAGAACCAGGTTTCTGGGCATCTTGCACCTTCCTGCGGAATTTACGGAAGCGGGGCAGGCCATCATACGCGACCCCTTCGACCGTCTTCAAGCACGGTGGAAGGGCATAGTCCGGGCGTATAATGACCCGTTTGCCTGTATCAGGGTTTTTCCCGCCCGGAGTCCTAGCTATGGAAAGAGCCACCCAGCACGAACTGCAACTCGCCCGGCGTATGTCGCGCTTGGGCACAGAAACGGCTTTTGAAGTTCTGAATAAGGCCCGCGCCCTCGAGCGCCAAGGGCGGAGCATCATCCATCTCGAAATCGGAGAGCCCGATTTCGATACGCCCGCGAATGTAGTCGAAGCCGGCGTGACCGCATTGCGAAAAGGATGGACCCACTACGGTCCCTCCGCCGGGCTACCCGATCTCCGCCAAGCCTTGGCGGAATACGTCAGCCGTACCCGCAGCGTGAAGGTGGCGCCCGAAGAAGTGGTCGTCGTCCCAGGTGGCAAGCCCATTATTTTCTTTACTATCCTGTCTTTAATTGATGAGGGAGATGAAGTCATTTACCCCAACCCAGGGTTCCCCATTTACGAATCCATGATCCACTACGTGGGCGGGCGCGCAGTGCCGATCCAACTGCGGGAAGAGCGCGACTTCTCACTCGACGTGAACGAACTGGCCTCCCTCATCAATGACCGCACCAGGCTGATCATCATCAACTCGCCGCAGAACCCAACCGGCGGAGTTCTGCAACGGCGCGATATCGAGCAGATTGCCGACGCCATTGGCGATCGCAACATCATGGTCATGTCGGACGAGATCTACAGCCGGTTGCTCTTCGATGGCGGCCAGCACTTCTCCATCATGTCGTTGCCCGGCATGCAGGAACGCACCATTCTGCTCGACGGATTTTCGAAAACCTACGCCATGACGGGATGGCGCATGGGTTATGGAGTGATGCGGCCAGACCTCGCCGCCCACATGACCCGCCTGATGACCAACTCCAACTCCTGCACCGCCAGCTTTACGCAAGTCGCGGGCATCGAAGCGATCAAAGGTGATCAAAGCTCGGTCGATCACATGCGCGACGAATTCCAGCGCCGACGCGACGTCGTGGTGGCCGGATTAAACAAGATCAAAGGGTTCTCCTGCCGCATGCCCAAAGGTGCGTTTTACGTATTTCCCAACATCACGCAAACGGGATGGAAGTCGAAGCCCCTCGCCGATGCGCTGCTCGAACAGGCTGGAGTCGCCGCTCTCTCAGGCACGGCATTCGGCGAATACGGCGAGGGATACCTCCGCTTCAGCGTGGCTAATTCGCTGGAGAATCTGCGGCAGGCGCTGGAACGCGTTGATCAATGGACAAAGAAGAATCTCTAGCAAGTCGCGGTCAGCACTGGTCAGCGGTTTCCTCTGTGTTCCCCTGTGCCCCCTGTGGTGAGAGGTTTTGAGGTTCATCCATGCCCCCAAGAAAGTCCGCAACTCCCAAACCGAGCCGCATTCACGCGATCGGTTACGGCCTTCCGGAAAATACGAAGGGCCTTCTTCCATGGTCCTGGGCCGAGCAGCGCCTGAAAAAATCCCACAATTACTGGATCACCACGGTCAAGCCTGACGCCTCACCGCACACTATGGTCGTCTGGGGACTTTGGCAGGATGGCCGTTTCCTCTTCAGCACCGGCAGCAAGTCGCGTAAGGCCCGCAACCTCGGGGATAATCCGAAATGCATCGCCTGCACCGAGCATGCTCACGAAGCCATCATCGTCGAGGGTGTCGCCGACATCGCCGACATCGCGGCCCGCAAGAAATTCCTCCCACTCTACGAGCGGAAGTACAAGTGGGACATGTCGAAGATGAAAGCGGACATCCTCTCCATGAAGGAACCGGTGTTCGCTGTGCGTCCCCGGGTGGTCTTTGCTCTGTGGGAAGAATATTTCCAAGAACGGTCGACGCGCTGGATATTCGAATAGAGGGCAGATCGCAGTTTGCAGATCTCAGATTGTGAAATCCGAAGAAGCTTCACGGGTTTCTGGTCTTCAAAGCTGCGTCGAAAATCTCAAATCTGCAATGCTCTTCGCCTCACCTCCCGATGTGATTCCAATCACCGCCTTTTGCGAGCTCCTCTCATAAGCTCTTAAGAAGCTGTGCCTCGCCTCCGGCGAGAAGGGGAGACTATGGCCCTCACCGATTCGACCACTCGAAAGCTGATTCGCGACTATTCCATCGACCAACTGACTGAGGCCGCCAATCTTATGCGCGGCTATGACCTGGTAGCGCTCCATGCCGCCGGATCCGGCCACGCGGGTGGAACCCTGTCCATTATGGACATCACCGCTGCGTTGTACCTCAAGGTGGCGAATCACGATCCCCATAATCCCAATTGGTCTGGCCGCGACCGCATCGTGTGGTCCACCGGGCACAAGGCGCCCAGCCTTTACCTTGGACTCGCCTTTGCCGGATTCTGCCCGATCGAGGATGTCGTCACCCTGCGCAAGCTGAGTTCGCCGTATCAGGGACATCCGCATTGGCTGAAGCTGCCGGGCGTCGAAGTTTCCACCGGATCACTGGGCCAAGGATTGAGTATTGCGGTGGGTCTGGCGATGGCTGCCAAACTCGACGCCAGGAAGCACAAGATCTTCTGCATCATGGGCGACGGCGAGCAGCAGGAAGGGCAAGTCTGGGAAGCGGCCATGGAAGCTGGCCACTACGAACTCGACAATGTCATCGGCATCATCGACTGCAATCGGCTGCAGATCGACGGCCCGGTGGATGAAGTAATGGAAGTTGAGCCGCTTGCGGCCAAGTACGGTGCGTTCGGCTGGGACGTCATGCGCATCAGTGGCCACGACATGAATCAGATTGTCGATGCTCTCCAGCAGGCCCGAGCGGTCAAGGGGCGCCCGGTCATGATTCTTGCCGACACGGTCAAAGGCAAAGGTGTCAGCTTCATGGAAGACCAGGCGGGCTGGCACGGGAAAGCCCCGAACCTGGCAGAACTGACTCAAGGATTGAAGGAACTCGGATTGACCGACGAAATCCCTGTGCTCCAGCTTCTCGAAAGAGCGAGGGCGTACCAGGTCGAGGTGGAGCGCAGACTCGACGCCAAGATGCCGAAGTTCACGCGAGACTACTGGTGGAATACCGCCGACACGATGAAAGTCAAAATGGAGCCCACGCGCAAGGGTTTCGGCCAATCGCTGGCGGCGAATGGCGATGATGAGCGCGTGGTTTGTCTCGGCCTCGATATCTCGGGCTCAATCACGATCAGCGACTTCTATTCCGGGAAGCCGGACCGCAAGAAGCGCTGGATCAGCATGGGCATCGCCGAGCAGTCTGCGACATCCGCGGCCGCCGGGTTGGCGCGGGAAGGGAAGCTGCCCGTATTCGGCACCTATGCAACCTTCGCCGCAGCGCGCAATCTGGACCAGATTCGTACATCCGTGTGCTATGGCAACTTCAACGTGCTGATTGCGGGAGCGCACGGCGGCGTCTCTGTAGGTCCGGACGGCGCCACGCACCAGGCACTGGAAGATCTCTTCGCGATGGAAGGCTTGCCCAACATGTCGGTGGTGGTGCCGTGCGACATCGTCGAGACACGCAAGGCAACCGATTATTTGCTGTTGGAGCACAAGGGCCCCAAGTACATCCGCTTCGCCCGGGAAGCGACTCCGATCATCACAGACTGCAAGACGCCATTTGTCTTCGGAAAAGCCAACGTCATCCGCCTCCGCAAAGAGGGTGCAAGCTTCGCCGATGCCTTCGATACCTTGCTGGCTGCGTCGTACAAGAACGAAGAGGAAGACGTGAGTATCATCGCCTGCGGTCCGATGGTGCCTGAGGCCATGCGCGCGGCTTACATCCTGAAAAAAGAATTCGGATACGAAGCTCGCATTCTGAATGTGCATACTCTCAAACCCATCGATACAGACGCCATTATCCGTGCTGCCCGAGAGACAGGCGTGCTGATCACCGCCGAAGAACACCAGATTGGCGCATTGGCGTGGAGAGTGAGCAGCGTCGTCACGGAATGCCCCGATCTCTATGGTCATCCCGTGATCACGGGCGCAATCGGAGTGAAAGACCGCTTTGGAGACTCCGGCGCTCCCTGGGAACTGATCAAAGAGTTCGAGGTCAGCGCCGAGCACATTGCCCACAAGGCAATCGAGCTAATGGCGGTAAAAAAGAACGCGCCAGCACGCCAGGAAGAGCACGCGCTGGCAACGCGCTAATGCTTAAAACATGGCAAAGAGTACATGGGATTGTATCGAGATTTTCTCGGCGCACTCTGCGGTCAAAAGCTTTTAAACGCAGACTCCGCTGAGCCATATCGCCGAGGTCGCGGAGAAGTGCCTGTACCCAAAAAGGTCCGTGGTCAGGCGTCAACGCTGCAAAGGGTTTCACCTCATTACTTCTGTCACCCGGGATCAGTGCCCGCCGTCACTCCGCAGGATGTCCGGGGAGTCCTATAATCCGGGAAAGCTTGGGACAATGCTCCGGACCGAGAGGGATTTGACTGCTTGCGGGCAGTCGACCCGGGCATCGTGCCGCCCAGCCTTCGGCATCTTATGTACCAATTGACACTTCGGTGGTCCTGCTGAACAATAATTATTCCAGTAAATCTATCGTGTTACTTGTTGCTTCCTGAGGAGGAAGAGCGTATGGCCGATGAAGGCGTACACATGCATATGGAGCCGCAGTCGAATACCGGCAAGTGGGTGCTGCTCGTGATCGCAGTGCTGGTGGTGGCCGGGTTCGGATACCAGACGTACACGACCCATGCGGCAGTCAAGCAATTGACCCAGGAACTGGCCGCCAGCCAGAACCAGGTCAAGGAACTGCAGAACCGCATGGCGACGTCGGAGGCCGAGGAAGAGGCGCTGGCCAAGCAAGCCGGCATCACCAAGAAAGAACTTTCGCAGCGTGCGGCCGAACTGCAGGCGCAACAAAAGGCTGCGCAGAGCCGCATTGAGAAAGAACAGCAGAGTCAAGCGGCGGCGATCACCGCCGTCAGCGGCGATGTTGCCGGCGTAAGGACCGATGTCGGCGGCGTGAAGACCGACGTGGCTTCTACCAAGGCCGATCTCGAAGCCACTAAAGCGAAGTTGCAAAGCGCAGTGGGAGATCTCGGCGTCCAGAGCGGCTTGATCGCCAATACCCGCTCGGACCTGGAAGTTCTCAAGCACAAGGGCGACCGCAATTACTACGAATTCACCTTGCTGAAAGGCGCGAAGCCGCAGCCGATCTCGACCGTGAGCCTGCAGCTGCGCAAAGCTGACGTGAAGAAGAACAAGTTCACGCTGGCCGTGACCTCCGACGACAAGACGATCGAGAAGAAAGACCGCAACGTCGCCGAGCCGATCCAGTTCTACTCCGGCCGCGAACACATGCTGTTTGAACTTGTGATCTGGAGCGTCGACAAGAACAAGGTCACCGGTTATCTCAGCACGCCGAAGAATGCTCCGCAGCCCGTAACTGCCGGCGGTACCGATACAGGTAGCGGCAATTGAACGGAGCGTTTTTCCCGGGCAGCCACGTTCTGTTGCAGATCGTGCTGCGCACCGGCGTGATTTATCTGCTGGTGCTGATCGGGGTGCGCCTCAGCGGCAAACGAGAGGTCGGACAGATGACCCCGTTCGACCTCACCCTCCTGCTTCTTCTCTCGAATTCTGTGCAGAATGCGATGACCGGACCCGACACGTCCCTGACGGGCGGGGCAATCGCGGCGTGCACGCTTCTGATCCTGAACTATTTTGTGGCGGAATGGTCGGGAGCGAACCGGCGTTTTCGGCGTCTCATCCAGGGTCACCCAACGTTGCTGATCCACGATGGCAAAACCATCGAATCGCATATGGCGAAGGAGCATGTGAGCGTGGATGAGTTGAATCGGGCGCTGCGTGAACATGGGATCAGCTGCATCGACCAGACGGCGCTTGCCGTGCTCGAAGTCGACGGCTCGATCAGCTGCCTGAAGTACGACGAGATCAAACAGGATGCGCAAACGCATCTGGCCAGGCGCAGATTTTTCCAGAAAAAATCCTAAGGCTGCGGGTCACGGCCGGACTCCCGGGTCTCGCAAAACCGGCGAGACCCGGGGCAGCCCATTTCTGTTCTTTTCCCCTCGAAGGTTTTCATGCAGGTCTCTCAGGGCCCGCCGGGGGAGCGGACGGCGGAGGTCTTTTGGCAGATCGCCCAGACGTGGCACCGAGTGAGTCTTGCCATCCTGGTCGGTGATGCTGGCGCTGAACAGCTCTGGGTTCCCCGATGGTCCTTTCCCGGCTGTTCCGATGACGATGAATACGCTTACTGCGCGATGATGAACGTCGAAGTCGGCCTCGACGCACATGGGAAAGTCGCGATCGCGGTCGGCTTCAGGATTGCCGCTCTGCTCGCCGCAATCGTTTACCTCCCAGTGGATTTCTGCGCCTTCACTTTCGTAGGCAAGAAAATATTCGAGAGTGATTTTGGGAAGGCGGTCGTCGAGTGAGGAGACCATCACCGCTTTGGCGTGATCGATGGCGGCCTTTTCTTCCTTGCTGTCAGAAGAGTGCGCGGACAAACTCGCGCTCGCGAGAATCAATCCGAGAACCCCGGCTGTCCGCCACATGCCTGCGTTAGACACCGTCGTTCTAATCCAGGCGCAGGAATTTCACGCAAACGGGGGAGGGAACGCTGATCACTTTACCCGTGGCGGTAAGTTTCCCGGTTTGCTGATCGATGTGAAAGATGACGATGTTGTCCGACTTCTGGTTTTCGGCGAGCAAGAAGTTTCCCGTCGGGTCGATTTCAAAGCTGCGCGGTTCCTTGCCGTGGGTGGGGGCGATTTCGGCCAGCGTGAGAGTGCCTTTCGCGGCATCGATGGAATAGACGGCGATGCTGTCGTGGCCGCGGTTGGAAGCGTACAGAAATTTGCCAGAGGGATGGATTTCGATTTCGGCGTCGTCATTCTCTCCGTTGAAACCTTGTGGAAGCGTTGAAATCGACTGCAGCGAATGAAGAGTTCCGTTCGTGCCGTCGCTGGCGAAGACAGTGACCGTGCGTCCCATTTCGCCCAGTACGTACGCGAACTTTCCATCGGGGCGGAGCGCGAAATGGCGGGGCCCGGTATTGGGATCGAGTTTAGCAAACGGGGGATCGTTCGGGGTGAGCGATCCTTTCAAGCTGTCGTACTTGTAAACCAGAAGTTCATCGAGGCCGAGGTCATCCACGTAGGCAAAGCGCTGGTCGGGTGAGAGATCAATCGAGTGGGCATGCGGGCCTTCCTGCCGCTGGGGATTCGTGCCATGCCCCGTATGTTGAACGAAAGCCGAGGCCGCGCCCAGAGCGCCATCCTCCGTGATCGGGAAAACTGCGATGCTGCCGCCCGTGTAGTTCGCGACGAGCACGTGCTTGCCGGCCTTGTCGACGATGATGTAGCAGGGATCGGCGCCCTTCGATTCGACTTCATTCAAAAATGTCAGCTTGCCAGTCGCGCGGTCGACCGAGAAGGCGCTAACGCCGCCGTTGTTTGGGTGTCCGTAATTTGGAAGCTCATTGACGGCATACAGGTAACGCCCAGACGGATGGAGCGCTACGAACGAAGGATTGGTGGTTTCGGCGGCGAGCCCGAGGGAAGCGACATCTCCGTTCGTGGCATCGAAACGGTAGGCATAGATGCCTTTGCTGTTAGTGCCGTCCTGGGTGTAGGTGCCGACGTAGAAAAGATATTTATCTTTCGCTGACGCGGAGGGGACCAGGGCTCCGTGATTCCCACTTCTCGCAAAGGCAGCGAGGAGTGGGGCACCCACTGCGAGGAGAATGATTGAGACGAAAAATCTGCGCGATGATTTTATGTTTTTCATTTAGTAAGGATCACCGGGACGGTTTGGGTGTAGGGCCAGACGACGACGCTCACGGACTTTCGCTGGTTGAACTGATCCAGCTTGATCGGAAACGCGACAATCACCGTGCCGGAGGCACTTCCGCCGGGTGGAATTTTCGTTTCCGGGACCATGGCTTGCTTCGTGCCTTCTTTCAGGGCGGGGAATGCCTGGAAATAGCGCTCAAAGTCAACGGCGGAAACAGCGTCGACGGTGGAGTCGCCAGCGGCGGTTTTCACCTGGCCTTGGATGTTGTGTACAAACAGGGTCTTGTCGCTTGTGTTCACCAGCGTGAAGGTCAAGGCCACCATCGTCGAGTCCTGACCAGTGATGTCGACGGCGACAACGTTGTCGAGCGATCCGGCGCCCTGGGGCTTGGCACGCTTGATGAACGATGCGATCACAATAATGATGGCGACCGCGATGACGGCTGGAATGACAATCCTGGCAGGCGGAAGATTTTTCTTCGCGGTACCGTACTCTTCGCCGATGTTGATCGTGGGTCCCGAAGGAGGCGCGGGTACAGGAGGAGGCGGTGGAGGAGCGGATGGCTGTTCGGGCATGGTTAAGCCTTATCCGGCGATTCTACGCCACGAGAGGCGGGGATGCGATCAGTGGGCCGCGGCACCTCTCCAGTCTTCCCACTGGTTGAAATATTGGGCACGACTTCCAGATCGTGGTCGCCGCTGTTCCAAACCTGCTCGCGCGCCGATCTGGGCAAAATGATGCAGCCTTTGGATGCGGCGCCGGGATTCTCCTTGGAGTCACCGTGCATCAGGAAACCGGTGCGGCCGAAGGTTTCGGTTTCTGCTGAAGGATTGAGCTTTAGTACGTAGGGTCCGTGCTCGACGGTGTTTAACGGGGGGCCGGAAATCGTCCAGTCGCCGGCCGGAATCGGGCCGACGTTGGGCACGGGCTGCATCGGGGGATTATTTTTGCCTTCGCCTGCGCCGGAGTAGCCGGTGGCTACGTGTGTGCCGTCGTGTTGGAGTTCGCCGGTCTGCTGCGAGTAGGTCCAAGCGAAGGCTTCGACATCAATTCGAGAGTGCGGCTGGTCGGGGATCGGTCTTCGGTCCGACATAGGTTTGATTTTATTCCGATCTACTTTCCCTAAAATATTGAAATTACAGGTCTTAGCGTTCGCAGCTCAGACTCTAAGGCTGTAAAATCTTGATTCGCTGAGGGTTACGGGCAAAATATTGCAGAACAAGGGTTTACGAGCCTTGGCGCCCAGGTCCAGCTTGGAATCACACGACCTTCTGAGTTCGCGCACGATGCAATTGTTTCGCGTCCGGCACCGAGGGTAAAGGTCATCCGTCACATGGCCTTAAATAAAGCTGTGGAAATCCTCTTGTGTGTGGCAGGTTCGGAGTCCGGGATTGAGGTCAGGCGATGTTTCATGGTTTGCGGCCAGAAGGGGCTTTGGCATAGATTCGTCCTCAGGAGCAGTGGTTATGGCAAAGCTTCGCAGGTGGGCGATACTAGTTGTGGGAACTCATTCACGAAGGCACACGAAGGAAGCGCGGACTCTCCGCGTAACGCCTGATGTCAGTGGACGCAAGGAAAAATACACGCCATGAATCTAAAAAAGAAAGACGGTTTTTCGCTAATCGAGTTGCTGATCGTGGTGGCGATCATTCTGATTATTGCTGCTATCGCGATTCCGAATTTGCTGCGGGCACGGATCGCGGCCAATGAGTCGTCGGCCGTGTCGTCGGTGCGTACCATCACCACCGCAGAGGTGACATACCAGTCGGCTTACCCAACCATTGGGTATGCCGTCGGAGCCACTGGGTTGAAGTACCTGGGTGGACCGTTGAACGTGGGGTGCACGCCGCAGTCCACGACCGCCTGCCTGATTGATTCGGTGTTGGCTAATAACGGCAATCCCGCGGGCAGCGGTAAGAGTGGGTACACGTTCAATACCGGGGCGGGCACGGTTTCGAATGGCCTGGCAGTGGGATACACGATCCAGGGTCAGCCCGTGAACATCAACCAGACCGGAATTCGTGCATTCTGCGCGGAAGAAGATGCTGTAATTCGGGTCGATCCATTGGGGGTTTGCTCCAATGACGAAGCGGGCATCCTGGCGTTTAATCCGTTGAATCAATAGACGAGGTTAAGCAAAGGCCTGATCCGAAGCTTCGAGGACTTACCGAGTCCGTTCGTAGCGCCGGCATCCTGCCGGGACGGCGGCGCTACAAGGATTTCTATTTTGCCGGAACTGCCGCCGGTTTGATGTTGTCCGCGGATTTCTGCAGGTCGTCAACAGAACTGGCGTTGAGTTGGTACAGAGTCGAGTCGTTCTCACGTTTGGCGATGTAAGAATCGCCAGATTTGGCGATGGAGACTTTTTCGGCGCGCTTGCCGTCGTCGGATGTGAGGGTGAGATCGATGGTGGGATTGGCGAAGCCTGAGTCCACGAACTTGGTCGCGGCGAGATCCCGCAGATCAGAAATGACAAGCTGCACGGTGGCAGAATCCATTTTCTTGCCATTGGACCACCAATCAGAACCGCTCCTGGTCAGGAAATAGGCTTTGCTGCCGCTGTGGATTTCGATTTTGGCAGGATCGTTGTAGCCGAAATCGAAGATCTTCTTTTCGCGGAAGTCGTCGAGGCCTTTGTCGAGCGCCTGTCCGACGGCGGAGTCAACCTTGTAGACGCCCTCGACGGTGCTCGATTTCGCATAGTAGGTGTCTTTGCTTTTTCGAACCTGGAGGTCTTGCGTGCCGGACTGGTCGGTGACTTTCACGGCGGCAACCGGCGTGCCTTTGGCAAATGCCGCATTGGCATCTTTGTTGTCGGCGTTGGAGCCGGTGAGATCCATGCGGGCATCAGCCAGTTTGGAAAGGAGTTCGCTGACCTGAGTGTTGTCGGCGCGCAGGGGGCGGGGCTTCAGAATCTGCCAATCGTCTTTGGCGCGTCCAAACTCAATGTCCTGGTTTTTGCGAGAGAGATCGATGCGGCTGACCTTATCGGTGGTGATTGTGAGCAGTCGTTTGTCGCGCAGGTCGTTGACGCTCTTGTCGATGCTGGTTTTCTTATAGGTCGCCACAGTGAAGACTCGCGGATCGCCCGCGAGCATGGCATACACGGCGCTTCCCGCCGGGGTGTCGTCTCCCAGCAACAGCTTTTGAGACTGGTTGTCCTTCCCGGTGATATCTGCTTCAAACGAAGGCTGATCGAGACCGTATTGCTTGAGGTCAGCGGGTTTGTCATCAACGAGGCGCTCGGAGTTCAAAGAGGAAACCGTCGAAAGGACTCCGGACACGGCGCTCTGATCTGCGTTGAGCGGCTTTGGTTGCGTGATCTGCCAGGCGCCAGCGGCGTTCTTTGCGAGGACGATGGGCTCCGCCGCTTTCTTCTTCAACTCAAGCATGGAAATGCTTCCTTCATCGAGCTTGAGGATGGCCGGCGGAGTATCGGTGGAGGCCTTTGCGGTTTCCTCTGGTTTGCGATGATCGGACCAGTAGAGGATCCCGGCTAGTGCCAGGAATGCGATGGTGGCGACGATCAGGCTGCGGAGTTTCATGTTGCTTCTATCGACCCAACGTGCCCTCTGAAGCCATATTCATTCACCACAGGGGGCACAGGGGGTCACAGGGTTACCTTCTTTTCCACCACACTCCGACCCCGGCGATCAGAACAATCGCGGGCAGCAGGAACTGGCTGGTCGCCCTTACAAAACTCAACTGCGAGCGAGTCATCGTGATGCGACGGTCTTCCCGTTCCTTGGGACGAATCGAGATCAAATCTTCGTCGGAGGAGAGCCAATTGATGGTGTTCAAGGCGAGGTCGTTATTGCCGTTGAAGTTCAGGAAGCCGTTGGCCAGCCAGGAGGAGCTGCCGACCACGACGAACCGGCCTTGAGAGTCTTCTTTTCCAGTGTTGTAAGTGCCGGCCGCCGCCAGGGTCATCGGGCCTTTTTTGTTCTTGGGATCTTTCACACTCACTTCGGAAGAACTCAGGTTGCTTGTTGCCAGACTCGTGCTGGAGGAATCGAAGAGTTTTTGCACACTGGTCTTGTCGGTGTTCTTTACGTCGAGCGAGCGCGAGAGAGGGAAGCCGGTGGCGGTTCCTTTCATCTCGCTTACGATTGGCTGAGATTCGTAGTTCGTGACGAGCGCGACCTGCGGGCCGAGTCCGACGAGTTGACCGATGGGGTTAAGGTCAAGGATAAGATCCTTGTTGGGAGTCACGCCCCAGCTCTGCAGCAGTTTCGAGAGAGCGTCGTTGTCGGCGATTTCCATGCGGCCGGACTTAAGCGGGGCATCGAGCATGAGCAGAGCGCGCCCGCCATTTTCCACATACTTTTTGATGGCATCGACTTCAGGCTGCTCATAATTGCGGGTGGGTCCGGCGACGACCAGAGTTGTGCAGTCGGCAGGAACATCTGGACTCTGCAAGAGACTGATCGTCCTGGTTTCGTAATTGTCTTTGCCGAGCTGGTCTTTGAAGCTGGAGAGGCCCTCGCGGCCACGCTCATCGAGCTGATGTTCGCCGCTGCCGGCGAGAAAACATACGGTGCGGGTATTGCTCTTGAGGTCGCGAATGAAGGCGCCAGTGATGCCTTCCTCATTCATGCTTTTCGCGACTTCTTTCTTGGCGCCCACCTGGACGACAGCGGTTCCAAACTCGCGGATGCCGGCGTCGCGCGCGGCTTGCGGGTTCTTGTCGGGGTCGACGTAGTCGACCTTCACTTTCGGCGAGAGGTTGGCATATTCATCGAGCAAGTCTCTGCCTTCGCGGAATCGTGTGCTCTGGTTGAAATACGTGATCGTCGCGTCCTGCTTCAGGCCCTTTACGATCTTGGAGGTTTGGTCGGAGAGACTGTAACGCTTATTTGACGTAGCGTCATACGATTTGTTGTACCGGTCGGCGAGGATGTTGGCCACGACAAGGGCAGCGATCACGATTAGGATATAAGTCGTCGCATACGCGGCGTATCTGGTTTGTCTCGCCTTCAGCCACTGGCTTGCCATTTAAGTTAGGACCTCCAACGCAGGGACTCCATGGAGCGAGCGGTGAAGAAGAGTCCCACGAAAATTATAGTGAGGTAGAAAACAGCATCTTTGGAGTCGAGCACGCCGCGGCCAAACGACTCGAAGTGAGAAATGATCGATGTGTACGAGAGTACGCGTGCCCAAGTTGCAGTTTCATATTCGCCGACCCATCCAACTACCCACAGAAGCAGTTCGACACCGAAGGTAGCGGCACCGGCGATGATTTGGTTCCTGGTGAGCGTTGAAATGAACGTGCCAATTGCCAACAGCGCTCCGGCTTGCAGCAACAGGCCAAGATAGCCCAGGGCTAGCGGCTTCCAGTCGGGATTGCCGTACTTGAAGAGAAACGCGAAGTTCAGAGCGGTGAACAGGAGCAGACAGGAATACAGAATCAGAGCGGCCAGCCACTTTCCTACGATGATTTCGAGGTCGCGAATGGGCGAGGTGGCCAGCAGTTCGATCGTGCCGGTACGCTTTTCTTCGGCGAAGAGGCGCATCGTGATCATCGGGATGAAGAACAGGCCGATGACTGCAACATTGGAGAGCAGGGGCCGGATGACCTGTTCATTGAGATTCATGGGGTAGGCCTGGCCGCGCATCTGCATCTCCATGCCTTCCACGACGAAGATGCCGAGCATATTCCAGAAGAAAAATCCGAAGATCACTCCGAACATGACCAGCAGGATGTAGGCGATGGGCGAGACGAAATAGCTGCCAAGTTCTTTGCGGCAGATGATCCAGATATTTCTCATGCGTGCGACTCCTGGGGTACGGGCTGGGGCTCGGCTGGTTTGGGCTCTTCGCTCTGGGTCAGCTGCAGGAAGATTTCTTCCAGGCTCATGGCCGCGGATCGGAGCTCGTTCAGATCCCAGCCGGACTGCACGACGGCGCGAGCCAGGTCGCCGCGGACGAGGCGCCCTTTCTGGCTCTCTACTTCGAAGACAGCGCGGCTGTCGAGTTGCTGCTTGCAGAGCACGCGGCTGACGCCGGCGACCTGCTCGAGTTTGTGTTGCGCGATGCCCACCTCGAGGCGTCCGTCGCGCCCGGCGATCTCGATCACGACAGACTCGGCGCCACGGGCGCGGGCTTGCAAATTGCGGACAGAGTCTGTCGCGACCAGCTTGCCTTTATTGATGATGATGACTTGCTCGCAGGTCTGCTCGACCTCGGGGAGAATGTGAGTGCTGAGAATAATGGTGTGCTCGCCGGCAAGATCTTTGATGAGGTCACGCGTCTCGTTGATTTGCTTGGGGTCGAGGCCGGCGGTGGGTTCGTCGAGAATGAGAACGTCGGGATTGTGAATGATGGCTTGGGCCAGCCCGACACGCTGTCGATAGCCTTTGGATAGCTTGCCGAGGAGCTTCTTCTTGACGTCGGCAATGGCACAGCGGTCGGAGACATAGTCCACACGCTTTTGCAGGTCGGCGTTCGGGATCCCCTTCAGCTTGCCAACGAACTTGAGGTATTCCTCGGTTTCCATCTCGGGGTAGATGGGGGGCGTTTCGGGCAGATACCCGATGCGCTTCTTGACTTCAAGCGGCTGCTCGAGGACGTCAAACCCGGCCACCGTCGCGGTTCCCGCGGAGGGGGGGAGGAAGCAGGTGAGCATGCGCATGGTGGTGGTTTTGCCGGCGCCGTTGGGGCCAAGAAATCCGACGATCTGGCCCTTTGCTACCTCAAACGAGATTTGATCTACGGCAATGGTACGGGCATACCGTTTCGACAATTCTTTGACACTGATCATAAGCAGTTATTGTCAACAGTGAGAAGATTCAACTGTTGGGTTCGAACCACACTGGGTTAGTGCAGAGAAACTCCATCTTAAGAAGCTAGCGGCCAACCTGTCAAACCGCTCAGGTAAGTACAACTCCATCTCTTGATAGAGAAGGGCGCGGGTTGTGATTGGTTGTATGGGGCTCGGCGCGATCGCCGGCGAGGTTTATTCCGGTCCGCACGCCGCCATGTAGGGGTCGAGAGCATTGCCAATGGCGTCGAGAATCAGCGGCAAGGGTATGTTCTCGAGCGTGCCGGCGCGAACCTTGTGATATTGCGCGGGAAGATAGTCGCTCAAGAGAGTTTCGGGGATCAGCGAGTGATCGAGGTTGCTGATCATGGTCTCGACCGAATGCTTCACTTCGGGGAACGCCCAGTAATAGCGGATCCGGTCACTGTAGCTGTGGATGCGCAGACGATGTTGGTGCTCCGGACTGCCCGGGTAGTGCTTCTGCCAATATTGGGGATGCGCGAGCATGGCTTGCTCGAGTTTTCCCGGCAGATTTGACCGCTTTGCGGCGGAGACGCACTCACGCTCGATCGCCTCTAGCGCGAAGATCGCCTGGCGCATGGCGTAGGTGAGCGCGGGGCCAACTTTGAGGATGGCAAAACCATCGCGCACCAAATGCAAGAAAGCTTCCGGGCGCTGGTAGTCGGTGGAGTGTGCTTCGAAGACCAGCCCGGGATGACGCTTGAGTAGAGCGGATAACTTGGCTGCTTTGGGACTGGAATAATCTTCCACGGTTTCGTTGCCGAATTCGACGCCGGGCTGAACCACCAGTGCGATCACTCGCTTCCAAGCATGATCGAGGCCACGGGAGGCGAAGGCCTGGCGATGAAGGCGCAATGCCTCGTCTGCGTTCTCCGGGGGAGTGACGGTGAGTCCAACTTCCTCGGCGGCGCCGCCGGGCGTGGGGACTTCGGTGCCGATCACGTAAACGGGTTCATCGACACTTTTGGCCTCCTCGGCAAGGGAGCACAGGTTCGCGGCACGTTCGGCGATTACGGAGTCCGGCAAGGGATGGGGATCATCCGCGCAGGACATGCTGGCATCAAGATGGATTTTTCGAAATCCCGCTTGCACATAGAGTTTGATCATCTCGTAGGCATTTGCCATGGCATGTTCGGCGGGAAGAGTTTGCCAGGGGAAGGGGCCGAGATGATCTCCGCCGAGCAGGATGCGGCCGGCGGGAAAACCCGCTTTGAGGGCGATGCCATGGACCAGTTCGCGAAAGTCGGTGGGCTTCATGCCGGTGTATCCGCCGAATTGGTTTACCTGATTGCAAGTGGCTTCGATCAGCAGGGGGCCGGTGCTGGAGAGATGGCGGCGCATGGTCGCTTCCAGCACCCAGGGATGCGCAGAGCAGACCGAGTAGATGCCGCGCTGATGCGTTTTGCGATGGGAGAGGTCGAGCAGGTAGTTGGGCATGAAAGGATTAAGGTACCGTATTCCGACATTTAGAAACAAACGGCTGCGGAAAAGTTCGTGAGACCTGTTGCATACGCAAAACCGAATCTTGTCGATAGTCCTTTTCGCTGTGCTGCCGATGCCTGGTGTCGTACGGTCCCTCGCGCCGGCTCCGCCGCCGCTCAGGACGACAACATCTCTGCGTATCTTTGACCGAAAGGGTGAACTCTCACCACGCGTGTTTCATCGCGGCTGAAAATTTCTTGGGGGGCAGGGTGTTGAGCACATCATCTTTCGTGAGCCAGGCGCGGCGGGCTTGGAGGACGCCGAAGCGGATTTTGTCCATATGCGAGATGTGGTGAGAGTCGGTATTGATGACGATTTTCACACCGTGCTGCTTCGCCTGACGAAGGTGGGCATCGTTCAAGTCGAGGCGGTCGGGATAGGAGTTCAGTTCCATCGCGACTTTGTGGAAGGCGGCAGCCGTCAACACGGTGTGCATATCGAAGCCGTAGCTGTCGCGGCGCAGGAGGATGCGGCCGGTGGGGTGGCCGATGAGCGAGGTGTTGGGGTTGTTGATCGCCTTCACGAGGCGCTCGGTCATCTTGGGTGGTTCCTGATTGAAGACAGAGTGCACGCTGGCGATGACGATGTCCATCTGGGCGAGCACGTCATCGGAGAGGTCGAGGTCGCCATCAGCGAGAATGTCTACCTCGATCCCGGCAAAAATGGTGATGCCGTCGATCTGTTTGCCAGCCTCGCGGATGCGGGCAATGTGTTCGACCGCGCGCTTGTCGTCGAGTCCGTTTGCGAACGCCAGGTTCTTTGAGTGATCGGTGATGGCCATATATTTGTAGCCGCGCTCTTTGGCGGCTTCGGCCATCTCCAGAATTGTGTTACGGCCGTCGGTCTCGACGGTGTGCATGTGGACGTCGCCCTGCAGATCTTTTTGCGTGATCAATTGCGGCAATGTATGGGATTGTGCGAGATCGATCTCTCCCAGGTTCTCGCGCATCTCCGGCGGAATGTAGTCGAGCTTTAGTTGCGCGTAGATTTCTTCTTCCGTTTTGCCTGCGACCGGCTTTTCGCCTTCGAGCGTGGCCAGGCTGTATTCGTTGAGTGTGTATCCCATTTTGAGGGCGCGCTGGCGAAGGGAAACGTTGTGCGCCTTGGATCCGGTGAAGTACTGCATGGCCGCACCGAATGATTCGGGGGGCAGGAGGCGGACGTCCACTTGCATGCCGCTGCGCAGATGGAAGCTGATTTTATTGTCGCCGCGGGCGATCACGTCCATCAGCGGCGGATATTTGGCAACGTAGTCGATGGCCTGCTGACGGCCCGCATCGCTGGTGCAGATGGAGCCGGTGATCAGGAGGTCGAGATCGCCGACAGTGTCGCGTCCGCGGCGAAGAGATCCCGCGGGGGTGATCTTGTCGATGCCCTTGAATTTTTCAA
>Ga0070730_10001817_pt1 | contig 19992 bp, 16 predicted proteins | sample Coa_R1_3_FD_66447 | JGI IMG/M metagenome (GOLD analysis project Ga0070730, IMG submission 66447) | Surface soil microbial communities from Centralia Pennsylvania, which are recovering from an underground coalmine fire - Coalmine... | ecosystem: Environmental > Terrestrial > Soil > Unclassified ... | reverse complement strand
GGCGACGACGCCAAGGTCATGGCGGGCGGCCAGAGCCTGATCCCGCTGCTCAAGCTGCGGTTCGCACAGCCGGCGCTGGTGGTCGACATCGGCCGCCTGCCGAACCTGAGTGGGATCCGCCGCCAGAACGGCCACCTGAGCATCGGCGCGCTCACGCGCCACGTCGAGGTCGAACGGAGCACCGAGCTGAAGGCCATCTGCCCGATCCTCCCCGAGGCCGCGCACTGGATCGCCGACCCGCTGGTGCGCAACCGCGGCACGGTCGGCGGCTCGATCTGCCATGCGGACCCGTCCGGCGACTGGGGCTCGGTGATGCTGGCGCTCGGGGCCGACCTCGTCGCTCAGTCCCAGTCGGGCGAGCGGGTCATCCACGCCGCGGACTTCTTCCAGGGCCCGTTCACCACCGCGCTCAGAGCCGATGAGGTCCTGACCGAGATCCGCATCCCGCTCGGCTCGGGCCACTCCGGCGGCGCTTACAACAAGCTCGAGCGCAAGGTCGGCGACTTCGCCACCGTGGCCGTCGCCGTCCAGGTGGAGCTGGAAGGGGGCAAGGTCGCCAAGGCCGGCATCGGCCTCACGTCGGTCGGAGACAAGAACCTGAAGGCCGTCGCGGCCGAGAAAGCGGCAGTCGGTCACGAGCCGACGGACGAGGTCATCGCCGAAGCGGCGCGCCAGGCGGCGGCCGCGGCGGAGCCCAAGGAGGACATCCGCGGCAGCGTCGAGTTCAAGAAGGACATCGTCCGCGTCTTCGTCCAGCGAGGCCTGAAGACGGCGGTGGCGCGAGCGAAGGAGGGCAAGGCGTGATCGTCAGACTCATGGTCAACGGCGCGGAGCGGAGCGCGGACGTCGAGCCGCGCGTGCTGCTCGTCGACTTCCTGCGCAGCAACCTCCGCCTCACCGGCACCCACGTCGGCTGCGACACCAGCAGCTGCGGAGCCTGCACCGTCCTCCTTGACGGCGAGCCCGTCAAGTCGTGCACCCTGCTCGCGGTCCAGGTCGAAGGCCAGAGCATCACCACCGTGGAGGGCCTGGCCGCCGGCGGGGCGATGTCGCCGATGCAGACCGGCTTCCACGAGGAGCACGGTCTGCAGTGCGGCTTCTGCACCCCCGGGATGATGCTGGTCGGCACCGCGCTGCTCGACCGCAACCCGGACCCGAGCGTCGACGAGATCCGCTGGGCAATCAGCGGCAACATCTGCCGCTGCACGGGCTACATGAACATCGTCAAGGCCATTCAGCACGCAGCCGAGGCTAAGCGCGAGTCGGCGAAGGCGCCCAAGCCCGCGGCGGTCGCGGCGGGAGGTGGCCAGTGAGCTCGACCATGCACATGCACGGAGGCATCGGCGAATCCATCAAGCGCAAGGAGGACGCGCGCTTCCTCCACGGCAAGGGCAACTATCTCGACGACATGATTCTGCCGGGCATGCTGCACATGGCGATCCTGCGCAGCCCGCATGCGCACGCGCGGATCAAGTCCATCGACACGGCAGCCGCCTCCGCGAAGCCGGGGGTGATCGCGGTCGTCACGGGCGAGTTGATGGCCCAGCACAAGCTGGCGTGGATGCCGACGCTGAGCGGCGACACGCAGGCCGTGCTGGCGACCGACAAGGTGCGTTTCCAGGGCCAGGAGGTCGCCGCGGTGATCGCGGAGACGAAGTACCAGGCCGAGGACGCCCGCGACCTGATCGTCGTCGACTACGACGTTCTGCCGGCCGTCATCAGCCCAGACCAGGCGAAAGCCGAGGGCGCCGCCTTGATCCGCGATGACAAGGAAGGCCAGAAGGACAACCACATCTACCACTGGGAGTCGGGCGACCAGGCGAAGACGCAGGCCGCCTTCAAGAACGCGGCCAAGGTGGTGCACCTGCAAACCTTTTATCCAAGGTGTCACCCGGCGCCGCTCGAGACATGCGGCTGCATCGCCGACGTGAGCAGCGTCACCGGCAAGGCCGTCATCTACATGACGAGTCAGGCGCCGCACGCCATCCGCACCGTGTTCGCGCTGGTCACGGGCCTGCCCGAGCAGAACATCCGCATCGTCTCGCCGGACATCGGAGGCGGATTCGGCAACAAGGTGCCGGTCTATCCGGGTTACGTCGTGGCCACCGCCGCGAGCCTTCTCATCGGCCGGCCGGTGAAGTGGGTCGAGGACCGCACCGAGAACCTGATCTCGACCGGCTTCGCGCGCGACTTCCACATGACCGGCGATCTCGCCCTCGACAAGGACGGCAAGATGCTCGCGCTGCACGTGCATCTGGACAGCGACAACGGCGCCTTCTTCGCGGACGCGCAGCCTTCCAAGTTCAAGGCCGGCCTGTTCCACATCGTCACCGGCTCGTACGACATTCCCACGGCCCATGTGACCGCCGACGGCTACTACACGAACAAGGCGCCCGGCGGCGTCGCCTATCGGTGCTCGTTCCGCGTGACGGAGGCCAGCTACCTGATCGAGCGGCTGGTCACGAACGCGGCCCTCGAGATCGGCATGGACCAGGCCGAGTTCCGGATGAAGAACTTCATCCAGCCCGAGCAGTTCCCGTACACATCCGCGACGGGCTGGGTCTACGACAGCGGCGACTACCCCAAGGCGATGAATGTCGCCCTCGAGAAGCTCGGCTACGACGAGCTGCGGAAGGACGTCGAGGCGCGGCGCAAGAAGGGCGAGGTCACCGGCGTCGGCATCGCCAGCTTCACCGAGGTGGTGGGGGCGGGCCACGGGGCCGACTTCGACATCCTCGGCCTGCGCATGTTCGACAGCGCGGAGCTGCGAGTCCACCCCACCGGCAAGGCGATGCTACGGATGGGCACCAAGTCGCAGGGGCAGGGTCACGAGACGACCTTCGCCCAGATCGTCGCCGAGGAGCTGGGCATCCCGGCCTCCGACGTCGCGGTCGAGGAGGGTGACACGGATACCGCGCCTTACGGTCTGGGCACGTACGCCTCTCGGAGCACGCCCGTCGCCGGCGCGGCCACGGCGATGGTGTCGAGAAAGCTCCGCGAGAAGGCGCGCAAGATCGCCGCCCACCTGCTCGAGGCGGCCGAAGAGGACCTCGAGTGGGAACGCGGCAAGTTCTCGGTCAAGGGCTCGCCGAACCGGTCCAAGACCATCCAGGAGATCGCTTTTGCGGCCTATACCAACGTCCCCGATGGCATGGAGGCCGGCCTCGAAGGCGTCCACTACTACGACCCGCCGAACATGACCTACCCGTTCGGCACCTACGCTGTCGTGGTCGACGTGGACAAGGGCACGGGCCAGGTCAAGGTGCGCAGGATGGTCGCGGTCGACGACTGCGGAGTGCGCATCAACCCGATGATCGTCGAGGGACAGATACATGGCGGACTCACCGAGGGGTACGGCATCGCGTTCATGGAGCTCATCACCTTCGACGCCGACGGCAACTGCATCGGCTCCAACTTCATGGACTACCTGCTGCCGACCGCCTGGGAGTCGCCGCTGTTCGAGCTCGGCGAGACGACCACCCCATCGCCGCATCACCCGCTCGGCGCCAAGGGCGTCGGCGAATCACCGACCGTCGGGTCGCCGGCCGCCTACGTCAATGCCGTGATCGACGCGCTCTCTCCGTACGGAGTCACCAACATCGACATGCCGCTGAGTCCCGACAAGGTCTGGGCGGCGCTGCGCGGCGCGGGGGTGACGGAATAGACGACGTAACCGCGCTGCTGCACGAGTACGCGGCCTCGGGCACGCCGTGCGTGCTGGCCACGGTCGTCCGCTGCGAGGCGCCGACGTCCGCACGCCCAGGCGACAAGGCGGTCATCACCGCCGACGGCCGCCTGCGCGGCTGGATCGGTGGCAGCTGCTCCGAGCCGGTCGTGCGCCGTGAGGCGCTGCGCGCCCTGGAGGAAGGGACGCCGCGCCTAGTCCACATCGTCGGCGACTCCGAGGTGAAGCAGTCTCGCAAGCGCGGCGAGCTCACCATCGGCACGACGTGCCCCAGCGGGGGATCATTGGACATATTCATCGAACCTGAGATGCCAACGCCTTTGCTGCTCGTCTTCGGTGACAGCCCGGCCGCGTCCACGCTGGCGCGGTTGGCGGACATGACAGGCTTCCGCGCGCGTCACATCGGCCAGGCGGACCTGGCGACGCTCGAGGTGCCGGCGGGCGAGGCTTATGCGGTAGTAGCCACGATGGGTCATTTCGACGAGGAGGCGCTGGAGGCGGCGCTGAGCTATCCCCGGCTCGAGGTCAGCCTCATCGCCAGCACACGCAGGGCGGCCGCCGTCAAGACGGAGCTCTTGCGGCGCGGCCTCGGCGAGGATGTGGTCGCGCGGATTCGTGCGCCCGCCGGGAAGATCCGCGGAGGCACCCAGGAGGAGATCGCCCTTCTCGCTCTGGCCGAGGTCGTGGCGGCCAGGCGCAAGCAGCCGGCCAGGACGTTCATCGAACCGGCGCCGGCGGCGCTCATCTTTGCCACTGACCCGGTTTGCGGCATGACCGTCGACGTGGCCACGGCGCGCCACCGCGCGGAGCACGGCGGCACGACCTTCTACTTCTGCTGTGCGGGCTGCCAGGCGGAGTTCGAGCGCGACCCCTCGAAATACCTGAAGGCGGTCGAAACCTAGGCCGGCTCCCCGGGAATCGTGTACAGCGGAATCCATGGAGACTCCGGGTCGGACAGAAATGCATCCGGCACGTCGCCCTGGGTCAGGTACTTGGCCTGGTAGGGGAGGCCCTTGTACAGGACGCGCGTCCCCTTGGGATAAGTGGCCTTGGGCGTCCAATCCGGGTAGGTCCCCGGCGCCATGGTGGGGATGACCGGCGCATGGTCGGTGGGCAGGACCGGTCCGACCAGCCGCCATGGGTTCTCCCACGGGTTCTGGGCCGGAGCGTCCGGGGGGCTGCCCTGGCTGAACCACTTGGCCTCGTACACGTTGCCGTGCCACACGACCTTGTATCCGGTCCGGTACATCTGCGTCGGGTACCAGATCGGATAGGGGCTCTTGGCCGGGTCGTCGGCCGTCGGCGGAGTCGGGTCCGGCTCCCTGATCGTGCCCGTCACGGTCAGCGCGCTGCCCGTCAGCTTGCCGCTGAAGGTACGCGTGAACTCGAGCGCATCCTGGGCCACGCCGCTGCAGGTGTTGGACAGCACCCCGACCCTGGCGAACGATGAACCGCACTGCAGGTCGCGGTTCTCCGACCACATCGAGACCCGCCCAACACCGTTGGCCAGCGCGAACGCGGTCAGGTTCTGCGCGGCCGTCACGTCGAACGTCTCGCCCGACACGTCGTTCTGGCCGATCATCACCGTCGCACCCAGCTTGGCCCATGCGCTCTTGGACGTCAGGCCCAGCCTGACCTGCTGGTAGATGGAGACGAGCTGGTCATGGCTGGCCTGGAGCGCCGCCTGGACGGCTGCCGACATGTCTCGTTCCGGCTGCGCCGAGCTGCCGAAATCCATCGTCATCACGTTCACACCGGCGAGGTCGACGCCCGCCGCCAGCGTGTCCTTGACCGCCTGCTGAGTGGCACCGTCCATCCCGTCGCGAGCCGCGGGAACCGTGAGCCAGACCACCAGGGTGTGGCCATACGCTTTCGCGCCCGCCTGAAGCGCGGCGATGGCCTGCGCCCGCCTCTGGATCGACGCAGAGTCGCCGATGGCCGCCCCCTCGACGTCGAAATCGATGACGTCCAGCTGGTAGCGCGCGATCACCGACGCATACGCCTGCGTCAGCGCACTCACGTCCGTGCACGCGACCGCCAGCTCGTTGTTGCGCTGGCCGCCGAACGAGACCATGACGTCACCTCCGGCCCGCCGGAACTGCGCCACGCGTCGGTCCAGCTCCAGGTTGCTGGTGGCCTGGTCGAGCGTGTACGAACCTCCCCAGCTTGGGGCACACGAGTCGGTCGGGCTGGCGACCACGAACCCGAGCATCACCTCGCGCGAAGGGTTGACCGCGGGGTCCTCGAACGCGAGGGTCGGCGGCAGGGTCACGTCGATGTACGGCGCGAACCATGTCTCGGACGTGGGGCCGACGTTGTCGATCAGGCTTCGCACTCCGATGCTGCTGGTCGCGACGATTGCGCCCGCGATCACCAGCACGACCAGCACGCGGGCGAGGGAAAGCCTGCGCCGCGGGCCTTCGGGCTCATCACTCGAGTTGTCGACGGTGCCTTGAATCACGTTACTGCGCACGTGCGTCAGCGGCGCGCCGGGACAGAAGGCTTGGCTGCGGGCAGGGTGGTGCCATCGCTGGTGCCGTAGTGCAGGACCAGCTCCCACTCCGGCACGGGCTGGCCCAACAGGTTCGGGGCCGCGGCCACGGGTTTATGCGCCGCCGGCTTTTCCGTGGTGTAGAGGAAGTCGGCGATGTTGGCGAAGATGTCGACGATCGAGTTCCACAATCCGACATAGGCGAGGATCGCGTACGTGGCGAGCACAGCGTTGATGCTCGCGTAGATCAAGTTGACCCACCTTCCGCCCAGGTAGTCGGCGAAGATCGTGTACGTCGAGAGCAGGATGAGCAAGTAGGGGAGCAGTACGAAAAGCAGCGGCGACGTCGTTCGATTCGCGACTTTTGGAGTTCGCTTGAACGCCACCTTCTCGCCGGTCAGCGCCTGGACGAGCGAGTTGCCGACGCCCGCGAGGTGGACGGGGAGAAGCACGAGGTTGAATCCATAGATGCGGAAGACGTCTGAGTACTTGTAGCCGCAGTACTTGAGATCGCTCGCCATGACGACGAAATAGGGGATGGCGACAAAGATCACCAGCGGGCTCAGCAGCTTGTCGTTGAACGGATACGCCAGCAGGAGCAGCACGCACAGGTTGGCCCAAGCGATCGACGCCATGTAGTTCATGCGGAGGAAGTACTCGCCGAAGCGGTTCGGCTCTCCACGAGCCCGTCTGCTCCGCGACTGCTTCCACAGCTTTGGCAGGATCAGCAGCCCGCCGCAGGACCACCGGCGCCGCTGGATGCACAGCGAGCCGAAGTCGGGCGGCGTCGAGCTGTAGCTCAGGCGTTCGGGGTAGTTGAAGAGCCCCCAGCCATGGATGCGGAGATCGATGCTCGACTCCGTGTCCTCGATGACGGTCCGGTCACGGATGTAGCGATGGACCTCGAGCTCGCCTTGGAGCTCGGTCTCTTCCAGGTCGTCGAGCGCGCGCTTACGCAGGACGGCGTTGGCCCCGACCCAGAAGCTCGCCTCGTAGTACTGCATGCCCTGGTGGACGATGTGCTGGATGTCGGTGGTCGCGCCGGCGATCCTCTCCAACCGCGTGGCGGCGCCCGGATAGGCGCTGTAGGGGGTCTGGGCGACGGCGATCTTCTGATTCTCGGGCTGCTCGAGCAGATAGACCATCCGAGCGCAGTACTCCGGCAGCAGGACGCTGTCGGCGTCGAGGGTGAGGACGTAGTCCGGGTTGGGCACCTCGAGGTCGGGCGCCTCCTCGGTCTTCGCGAGCCGCGGCCCTGCCGGCGTCGGAATCTCGCGGTAGCGGCCGCCCATCAGGCCGATGTAGCTGTTGAGGTTCATGGCCTTGTTCGGCTCGTGCGACAGCGAGACGTATTGCTTGCGCTCGAAGCTCGACAGCTGGGCGTGGAACGTCATCGCCAGGCGGCGATAAAAGTGGCGAATCCGCTCGCGGGGAAGGATCACACCCGAGTCCGCCGCCGACCGGATCGCGCCGGCGGTCGCCTCGAGGTCGCCCGCGAGCCGGCCGACAACGTGGTTGGCGAAGAACGTATCCGTGTGGTCGACCACCACCTGGCTCGCCGCCAGGTCACGCAGCCAGCCGGAGGCCCAGTCGTACTGCTCGGCGACGGCGTGCATCTGATCAAGTCCAGAGTCACTCCACGACTGCGTCTCGAACCGCTCGAGAATCGCGGCGAAGTGGGCGCTTGGCCTTGCCAGCAGCGCCTCGATCTCCTTCGGGACCGCCCGGGCTGCTTCCAGCAGCTCGCGTTCGCTCCGGTACGCCGGCTGCGGCGGATCGTCGACGAGCAGCACCACGCGAAGGTCGGGATATTCCTGGAGAGCCGCCGAGAGCAAAGTCATCCGGATCACGCGTGCGTCCTCTCTGTATGAGGGGACGAGAACGGTCAGCGAACGAGCGGGTTGGTCGAAGAACTCATCGATGCGGGCGCGCGGCACGCGCTTGTGCGCGCGGCTGCGATAGAAGAAGCCGAGGCGCGTCGAGAGATAGGCGATCGACGAGCCGGTCAGCAGCGTGACCACCACGAGGTAGAAAGCGGCCTCGAGCACGAACCTTCTGTTCGTCGCTCCTCCGAGGAGGAATTGGTTGATGACAACCGAGCTCACGTACACCAGCCAGGCCAGCACGGCGACGAGAATCGCCAGGCGCGCGTTGGCGATCGTGCGGTCGCTGACCGGTGGCGGAACCGTCGGCAGAGGCACCTGGCGGTTGTCCGCGCCCCACTGCCGGCGGGCGCGCTTCGACGCAATGTTTCGACTCAAGAACGCCCCCCTCTCCTTGGCTTCGAACGACTGCGGTTATCGTAGCTGGAAACGAGAATCTAGCCTTCGGCCGGACGCTCCCGCTCGATAAATCCAAAGCGAAATGTACGGAAAACCTCCTCGCTGACGAGAAAGCCTCCGAAAATCAGCAGGACCCCGAGGAGCTGGCCGAGGAGCAGGGCCCACGTGATTCCGAAGCGGTCGAGGCCGCTGGTCACGCCCGGGATGAACGCGCCCAGCGCGATCAGAAGCGTCGCCGGCACCCGCGAGTTGAGCTTGCCCTGGAACAGTGCCCGCGCCGCCCCCGGCAGCGAGGCCACGAAGTTGACCGTGATTGCGATCACCGCGAGTCTCGCCGCCAGCACGCGCTTCTTCGGCATGTAGATGTAGGCCGAGTAGAGGGCGCCGAACACCAGCGCCAGGCCACCCCCCGCGTTGAACGGCACGCTGCTGACGCGGAGGTAGCCAGGGAAGGCGGAGGCGACGGGCGCATGCGTCGCCGGGTCGAGGTACGCACCCGACAGGTGGGCCGTGGCCACCAGCGCCCCGACCAACACCGTCCCGGCCACCAGGCAGGCCATCGCCACGTGCGCCTGCAGCTCTCGCCGCACGGCGGTCGCGGTGGCGATGGCCGCGCCGGTCACGATCGAAAGCGCCAGCGCGGTGTAGCCGCCGACCGCGGAGCCGGGATACTTCGCGGTCGCCGCCAGGGAGAAGAGGCCTCCGAGCACGACCGAGGCGGCGACGAAGTACCCGAAGCGGGTCTTGTTGAGCAGGTACAGGGTGCCCACGCCCAGGTAGGCCGGCACGAGGAAGGCGCCGGTGAGGTACCAGGCGCGGTAGAGCGGATCGCTCCATCCGAACGCGCTGCCGGCGAACTCCGTGCCGGTGCTGACGGCGTACCAGAGGAGCCCGATCGCCCACACGAGCTGGAAGCTGTGGCGGCGCTGCCACCACTGGTCAAAGACGAGGCCGGCGAAGATCAGGCTCACCACGGCGGAGCCGAGAGGGAACAGCACGTTGAGGACGTTCATCTCGGGACCAACTATAGAAATGAGAGGGGAGTCAGCGTCTGACGCGGATCGCGGCCACGCCTGCGAGCACCAGCAGGCTCACCAGCCAGCCGGCCAGGGCCGCGACCAGGAGGTTCGACTCCAGAGTCTCGGTGTCGTCCAGCGAGCGGCCCGCGACCACGTATCCGTACTCCCAGGCGTCCACCGCGATGGCGCTGCGTACGTTAGGCGCCGGCTCCCACGTCACCGTCTGGTCGCCGTGGGCGCGCACGTTGTCGAAGACTCCCGCCGGCGGTATGGGCTGGACGCCGCCGAGGGTGACCGACGACGCGAGCACCTTGCCCTCTAGGTCGACGACGATCAGGTAGGGATTCTTCGAGGGGGGCGTCTTGAGGGCCAGGTCGACGCCCTCTTTGGGCAAGACCGACTGGGGGCTCGCGCCGGCCTGCAGTTTGTCGATCGCGTCACGGGCCATCTCGATCTGCGGATGGTCGGCGGCGTGGCGCACCGACTGCTCGGCGGCCACGTAGCCGAAACCCAACACAACCGTCACGGCGGCGGCGACCACAAGCCACACCATCACGGAGCGCTGGGCCATTGCGCCAACTTGAACGGCTCGCTCCGAGCCGAGGTTACTCGCCGAGGACGTCGCTCGAGCGCAGCCGCTCCAGGCTCTTCATGCGCGACTCCGCGCGCGGGCCGAGACGTGCCAGCACGGCAGCCACGACCGCCTCGAGCACGGCCGTCGCGCCCACCAGCGAGTCGAAGGGGCCGACGTTCTCGACGCTGGAAACGACCACCTGGCGCGCGAACGCGGACGCGGGGGAGAGCCACGGGTCTGTGAACAGGACCACGTTGACCCCGTTGCCCGCGACCAGACGCACGCTCTCGATGGTGTCCGCCTGGTAGCGGCGGTAGTCGAACACGACCAGGATGTCGCCCTTGCGTAGGTCGATCAGCTGCTGCGTCGCGGCCGTCCGCTCCGTGTCCACCAGGCCGATGCCGGGCCGCAGCAGGTGCAGCTGTCCGGCCAGGTAGCGCGCGAGGGGACCGCTGAGCCTGCCGCCCAGAACCAGCACGCGACGGCGGACGTCGGCGAGCAGCTCGACCACCTCTTCGACGTCGCGGTGGGACAGCAGCTCGAGGGTGGCCTGGAGGTTCTGGCGCGAGATTTCCAGGGCGTCGCTGACCATGGAGCCGGCCCGGCGCTCGGTCTCCTTCCCGTGATACCTGGCCAGGGGCGAGGACAGGCGTGCCTGGACCTCCTGCCGAAGCACCTCCTGGAACTCGGGATAACCCTTGAACCCGAGCTTCGTGATGAAGCGGGTCACCGTCGGCGGGCTGACCCCCGCGCGCTCCGCAAAGCGAGCCACGCTCTCGAGGCCGGCGATCGGATACGACGCCAGGAGGACGCGGGCCAGCTTCCGCTCCGCCGGGCTGAGGGCCCCCTGGTGCTGGCGCACCAGCTCGCCCACGCGGGCGCCGGTGTCATTTGTTACATCGCGATTCATTTAATCCCGAATGGAGACATTCTTGACAAGCATCGTAGTGGCTGTTAGCTTCGCCGCAAGCTTGGTTACGGCTGATGGGCGCTGCCGGGCGCCCCGAGGGAACTAAGGGGTAAAGCATGAGCGTCGCTGCCCACGATTCCGACGTCGAAACCCTTCACAGGATGGGCTATGCGCAGGAGCTTCGCCGGCGGATGACGACGTTCTCGAACTTCGCCGTCTCGTTCACGATCATCTCGATCCTGTCTGGCTGTCTGACGCTTTTCTTCTTCGGCATGAGCAACGGCGGGCCCGTGGTCATGACGATCGGCTGGCCGTTCGTCGGCATCATGGTGACGCTCGTCGGCCTCGCTATGGCCGAGGTCTGCTCCAGCTACCCGACTGCCGGCGGCCTTTACTACTGGGCAGCCAAGTTGGGCGGCGCCAACGGGCCGGGTTGGAGCTGGTTTACGGGGTGGTTCAACCTGCTGGGACAGGTCGCCGTCACTGCCGGCATCGACTTCGGCCTTGCGTTCTTCGTCGACTACTGGCTGAACTTGACCCTCAACTATCCGACTGCGCCATGGGCCGTCATCCTGGTTTACGGCATAGTCCTGTTTATCCATGGCTTGCTCAACACTTTTGGGGTCTCTCTCGTCGCGCTGCTGAACGACATCTCGGTCTGGTGGCACATCGCCGGCGTTCTCATCATCGTTGGGGTCCTGTTCGTGTTCTCGAAGTACCACAACGACCCCACCTACGTCTTCACGAAGTTCGTCAATCTGAGCGGTTTCAACGCGTCCTTCTACGTGTTCCTGACGGGCCTGCTGCTGGCGCAGTACACGTTCACGGGTTACGACGCATCGGCCCACATGACGGAGGAGACTCACTCGGCCGCGGTCTCCGGGCCCCGAGGCATCGTGTGGTCGATCATCATCTCGTTGATCGCGGGCTGGATCCTGCTGATTGGCGTGACGCGGGCGATCAACGACTCCGATTACGCGAACATCGTCGCGGCCGGCACGGCCGCGCCTGCACAGATCTTCGTCGAGGCGATCGGCAAGACCGGTGCGCTGCTGCTCCTGCTGATCGTCATGGGCGCACAGTTCTTCTGTGGCATGTCGTCGGTGACTGCGAACTCGCGCATGATCTACGCCTTCTCGCGTGACGGGGCGGTGCCAGGCTCCCAGTTCTGGCACCGCATCAACGCCCGCACTCGCACTCCGACCAACTCCATCTGGTTCGCCGCGGTCGGCGCCTTCATTCTCGGGCTGCCCTACCTCTGGAACCCCGTCGCGTACGCCGCTGTCACGTCCATCGCAGTCATCGGCCTGTACATCGCATACGGCCTGCCGATCCTCCTCCGCCTGCTGGCGGGCGAGAAGTTCCAGCGGGGACCGTGGCACCTGCGCCAGTACAGCTACGTGATCGGCTGGATCGCAGTCATCTGGATCGCCTTCATCGCCATCCTGTTCGTCCTCCCGCAAGCGGCGCCCGGCAATACGCTGACCACCTTCAACTACGCCCCCATCGCTGTCGCCGTGGTTTTGGTCTATGCGGGTGGATACTGGTTCCTCTCGGCGAAGCACTGGTTCAAGGGACCCAAGGTTCAAGGATCTGCAGAAGAGCTTGCGAAGATTGAAGCCGAGCTCGCCGCTGTCGGCGGGCAATGAACATCTGAGCGGCCGGCCCAGGATCGGGATCACGACGAGCCCGCGGCGGGGCGCGGAATACTACCTGCCCTACCGCCGGGCCGTCGAGGCCGCGGGAGCGGAGCCAGTGGAGGTTCCGCCGGGAACGCCGGAGCTCCCGCCGGTCGACGGGCTGCTGCTGCCCGGCGGCTGGGACGTCGACCCGGCGCTCTACGGAGAGCCAAAGGACGAGAAGGTCGGACCGATCGACCCCGAGCTCGACGAGACGGAGCTGCGCATGTTCCGGCAGGCGAGACAGAAGGAGCTGCCGGTCCTGGGCATCTGCCGCGGCCAGCAGGTGATCAACGTCGCCATGGGCGGCTCTCTGGTGCAGCACCTCGAAGGCCATGAGGTGCGCGAGCACGGCCGCAGCCACCTGGCGCACACGATCGAGGTCGACCCCGAATCGGAGCTAGGCCAGGCCGCGCGCGAGCACAAGATCCGCGTCAACAGCTTCCATCACCAGGCGGTCAAGACCCTGGCCCCGGGCCTCGAGCAAACCGCGCGGGGCGAGGATGGCACGGTGGAGGGCGTCGAATCGGAGGACGGGCTGATCGTCGCGGTGCAGTGCCACCCCGAGGAGCTCACGACCGACCTGCCCTGGGCGCGTAGGCTTTTCGAGCGCTTCGTCGCGAGGGCGGCGAGCCGCAGGTAGGGATGCTCACCGAACCCAAGACCCAAAAGAGGCTGCTGACGCAGGAAGATCTCGCCGCCCAGGTCGAGCGCGGCGAGGTCGACACCGTGATCGTCGCCTTCACGGACATGCAGGGCCGCCTCATGGGCAAGCGCGTCGACGCCGAGTACTTCGTCGAGTCGTCCGTCCGCGGTGAGTCGACGGAGGGCTGCAACTACCTGCTCACGGTCGACATGGAGATGGAGCCGGTGCCGGGCTACGCGATGGCAAGTTGGGAGCGCGGGTACGGTGACTTCGACCTGACCCCGGACTTCACCACGCTCCGCCGGATCCCCTGGCTCGAGGCGACCGCGCTGGTCCTCTGCGACGTCGGCTGGCATGACGGCAAGCCGGTCGTGTCGTCGCCGCGGCAGGTCCTGCGCCACCAGATCGAGCGGGCTCGAAAGCTCGGTTTCGAAGCGATGTTCGGCTCGGAGCTGGAGTTCTACCTTCTGAAGGAGACCTACGCGGAGGCGCATGAGAAGCACTACCGGGACCTCACGCCGTCCGTCCAGTACAACCTCGACTACCACATCCTCGGCACGACTTACTCCGAACCGTTCATCCGCGCGGTGCGCAAGGGGATGAAGGCCGCTGGCATCCAGGTCGAGAGCTCGAAGGGCGAGGCATGGCCGGGGCAGCAGGAGATCAACTTCCACTTTTCCGACGCTCTCACGATGGCCGACAACCACGTCATCTACAAGAACGGGATCAAGGAGATGGCCAACCTGCACGGATGCTCGGTGACGTTCATGGCCAAGCCCGACCACACGTGGATCGGCAGCTCCTGCCACGTGCATTCGAGCCTGTGGCACGACGGCCGCAATACGTTCGCCGGCGAGTCGGAGACCTTCCGCCAGTACCTCGCGGGCCAGATCGCGTGCATGTCCGAGCTGGCGATCTTCATCGCCCCCAACATCAACTCGTACAAGCGCTACGCCGCGGGGACGTGGGCCCCGACCACACTCGCGTGGGGTCACGACAACCGCACGTGCGGCTTCCGGATCGTCGGGCACGGCCAGGGCCTCAGGTCCGAATCGCGCATCCCAGGGGCCGACGCGAACCCGTATCTGGCCTTCGCCGCGCTGCTGGCCGCCGGTCTCTACGGCATCGAGCAGAAGCTCGAGCTGCCGCCGGCGTTCACTGGCAATGCGTACGAGTCCGACGTGCAGCGGTTCCCGCACACGCTGCGCGATGCAATCTCCGCCCTCGAGCACGGCACGATGGCAAAGCAGGCCCTGGGGGCCGACGTGGTCGACCACTACCTCAACTACGCGCGTACCGAGCAGGCGGTCTTCGACAAGGTCGTGACCGGCTACGAGCGCGAGCGCCTCTTCGAGCGGGGATGAGCACCACCGCCGCCACCCTCGACGTCATCAACCCCGCGACTGAAAAGCCCATCGCGCACCTCGACCGGGCAGGGGTCGAAGAGACCGACCGCGCCGTCGCCGCCGCCAAGAAGGCCTACCCGGCGTGGCGCGCGATCAAGCCCGCGGACCGCGCAAGGCTGATGCGCCGCGTCGCCGCCCTGGTGGAGGAGCACGGCGAGGAGCTCGCGAGGCTCGAGACGGCGAACGTGGGCAAGCCGCTGGGCGACTCGCGCTGGGAGGTCGGCATGGTCGCCGACGTCTTCTATTTCTACTCGGGCGCCGTCGAGAAGCACTACGGCGACACGATCCCGGTCGCCGGCGGCGTCGACATGACGTTCCGCGAGCCGCTCGGCGTGGTCGGGCTGATCGTGCCGTGGAACTTCCCGATCATGCTCGCGAGCTGGAAGTTGGGTCCGGCGCTCGCGTGCGGTAACACGGTGGTGCTGAAGCCCGCCGAGCTCACGCCGCTCACGGCAGTCCGCCTGGCGGAGCTGGCGCTGGAGGCGGGGATTCCCGAAGGCGTCCTCAACGTCGTCGTCGGCCCCGGTTCGGTCGCCGGTGAGCGCCTGATCGCGCACCCCGACGTGGCCAAGATCGGTTTCACGGGTTCGACCGAGGTGGGTCGCCGCGTGATGGAGGGTGCCGCTCAGACGATCAAGCGCGTCACGCTCGAGCTCGGCGGCAAGTCGGCCAACGTGATCTTCGCCGACGCGGACCTCGAGCGCGCGGCGGCGGCCGCTCCGTCGGCGGTGTTCGGCAACGCCGGCCAGGACTGCTGCGCCCGCTCCCGCATCCTCGTCCAGAGATCCGTCTACGACCGGTTCGTCGGACTCTTGACCGACGCCACCCAGCGCTTCAAGGTCGGCAACCCGGAGGAGGCCGGCACGGAGATGGGGCCGCTCATCTCGGCGGGCCACCGCAAGCTGGTCTCCGGCTACGTCGAGGACAAGCCTCTCTTCCAGGGCACGGTGCCGTCGGGGCCTGGCTACTGGTTTCCGTGCACGCTCGTCGAAGCCGGGCCGAAAGACAGGGTCGCGCGCGAGGAGGTGTTCGGCCCGGTGGCCGCGCTCATCCCGTTCGAGGACGAGGCCGACGCGATCCGGATCGCCAACGACACGCCCTACGGGCTCTCGGGCTCGATCTGGACGCGCGACGGCGCGCGCGCCATCCGCGTGGCCCGGGGGATCGAGACCGGAGTGCTCTCGGTGAACTCCAACAGCTCGGTGCGCGTGACCACCCCGTTCGGCGGCTTCAAGCAATCGGGCTTCGGCCGCGAGCTGGGCATGCACGCTATGGACGGCTATTCGGAGGTCAAGAACGTGTACATGAGCACCGACGTCTGATGGGGCGACCCTAGAAGAGATGGGAAGGTTAGACGGCAAGGTCGCCGTCATCACCGGCGCGGCGGGCGGTATCGGGCGCGAGGCCGCGATCCTGTTCTCGTCGGAGGGCGCAAAGGTCTGCGTCGCGGACGTCGGTCGCGAGGCCGGCGAGAAGACCGCGGCGGAGTGCCGGGAGGCGTTCTTCCACCAGGCCGACGTCAGCGATCCGAAGAGCGTGCAGGCCATGTATGCGGAGACGGCCAAGCGATACGGGCGGATCGACGTGCTCTACAACAACGCGGGCATCATGCCGGCGGACGATGACTCGATCCTCGTCACGGAGCCCGATGCGTGGGACCGCGTGCAGGCGGTGAACGCCAAGGGCGTATACCTCTGCTGCAAGTACGGGATTCCGCACCTGCTGGAGGCTGGCGGCGGTTCCGTGATCAATGTCGCTTCGTTCGTCGCCCTGGTCGGCGCTGCCACCTCACAGGTCGCCTACACCGCCAGCAAGGGCGCGGTGCTTTCGATGAGCAGGGAGCTCGCGGTCCAGTTCGCGCGTCAGGGTGTGCGCGTCAACGCGCTCTGTCCCGGCCCGGTGGAGACGCCGCTGCTGATGCGCCTGTTCTCGGAGACGCCGGGCGCCTACGAGAGGCGCCGCGTGCATCTGCCGATGGGCCGCCTGGCCAAGGCCCGCGAGATCGCCCACGCCGCGCTTTTCCTGGCGAGCGACGAGTCGAGCTACGTGAACGGCTCCACGTTTCTCGTCGACGGCGGCCTGACGGCCGCCTACGTGACCCCCGAATAGACAACCGCCGCAGCATCGTCCGCGATGCCCTTGGCATCGGTGTCGCCACCGGCGCGTATGCGCTTTCCTTCGGCGCGATCTCGGCAACCGCGGGACTGTCCATCGTGCAGACGTGCGCGCTGTCGCTGCTGATGTTCACGGGCGCCTCGCAGTTTGCATTCGTCACCGTGATCGCCACCGGAGGCAACCCCTGGGCCGGCGTGGCGACCGCGTCGCTGCTCGGCACGCGCAACGCCCTCTACGGGCTGAGGATCGCCTCGCTGCTGAAGGCCACCGGCTTGCGCCGGCTGGCGGCCGCCCAGTTCGTGATTGACGAGACCACCGCGATGGCGATCGCGGGCGACGTTCCCTCGCAAAGCCGCTTTGCCTTCTGGGCCACCGCACTGTCGGTGTTCAGCCTGTGGAACCTCGGCACCCTGATCGGCGCGCTGGCCACGCACGCGCTCCCGGACCCGAAGGTGCTCGGCTTCGACGCGGCGCCGCCCGCGGCGTTCCTCGCCCTGCTCGCGCCACGGCTTCGCGCGCGAGAGCCCGTGGCGATTGCCCTGGCCGCCGCGCTGATCGCCCTCGTGCTCCTTCCCTTCGTCCCGGCCGGTGTGCCGCTCTTGATCGTCGCCGTCCTGGTCGTACTGTTCGGGCTCCGGCCCGCTTCACTCTGATGACGTGGTTGACGCTGCTGGTCGCGGCGGCGGCCTGCTATCTGATCAAGCTCGCCGGACTGTCGCTGCCGCAGCGCCTGCTGGAGGATCCGCGGCTCCAGCGGACCGTGCCCCTGCTGCCCGTCGCGCTGCTGGCCGCGCTTGTGGCCACGCAGACATTCTCGACCGGCGGCCACCTCGTGCTCGACGTGCGAGCCGCGGCGCTCGCGGTCGCCGGGGTGGCCGTTCTGCTGCGGGCGCCCTTCCTCGTCGTCGTGGCGGCGGCCGCGGCCACGGCCGCACTGCTGCGGCTTGTATAGGCTGATCCCGTGCGGATCGAGGAGGTCACGGAGGCCAGCCAGGACGTGAAGCAGGCTCTAGCGCGGCTGCTGCCGCAGCTGAACCCCGCCCTGACCGTGCCCGACATGCGACGCGTCCAGGCGCTGGTCGACGACCCCGACGTCACGCTGCTGTTCGCGAAGGAAGGCGACCAGGTGATCGGCACCGCCACCGTGATCGTCTACACGACGCCCTTCTGGATCAAGGCGCGGATCGACGAGGTCGTCGTCGACGAGTCAGCGCGGGGCAAAGGCGTTGGCGAAGCGATCGTGCGCGCCTGCCTCGAGGTCGGCGGCCGCAAGGGCGCCCAGGTGGCCGAGCTGCAGTCCGGGCGCGGTCCGGCCCGCGACGTGGCCAACCGCCTGTACCGGCGGTTGGGGTTTCAGCTGCGCGACTCGAACCTTTACCGCATCAGCCTGTAGCGACGAGCTGCTCCAGCCGCGTGACCATGTCGCCAAGCGCGGCGAAGGCCGCCTGAAGCGGCTCCGGGGACAACATGTCCACGCCCGCGAGCTTCAGCCCGTCGAGGGGGTACATGGACCCGGCGCTCTTGAGGAAGGCGAGGTAGTTCTCGACCGCCTGGGGCTCGCCCGCGGCCACCCGGTCCGCGAGGTGGTGGGCCCCTGCAATGCCCGTGGAGTACTGGTATACGTAGAAGTTGCTGTACAGGTGCGTGTGGAACTGCGCCCACGTCGAGCCGGCCCGCTCCCGGTCCGCGGCGCTGAGCTCGACCTCGCCGCCATACACCTCGGCGATCAGGTCCGCCATCAGGCCGTTCAGGTAATCCGCGGTCAGCGCCCCCCCGCGCTCGACGCGCTCGTGGGCCTCTAGCTCCAGCCTTGCGAGCGACGGCATGATGAACAGGTAGCGCTGAAAGTTGGACATCGCCTCTTCGATGACGGCGATCTGGAACTCGCGGTCTTTCTTGGTTGCCAGCAGGTGGCGGCGGGTAAGCGCCTGATGCATGTTGGAGGCGACCTCCGCCTGAAACAGGCCGTAGCTCGAGTAGATGAACGGCTGCGACCTGCGCGAATAGTGCGAGTGCATCGAGTGCCCAAGCTCGTGGGCCAGTGTGCTCATCCCGAAGACGTCGTCGTGGTAGCTCATGAAGATGAAGGGAAACGTGTCCGAGGACCCCGACGAGAAAGCGCCCATGCGCTTGCCGCGGTTGGGATAGACGTCGACCCAGCGATCCTCGAGCGCGCCGCGCCGGAGAACCTCGACGTATTCCTCTCCAAGAGGGCTCACGCCCTCGGCGATCCAGTCGACCGACTGCTCGTAGGGAACCGCGATCGCAGGGGCGAGCAGGGCCGAGGTGTCGTATGGCTTGAGGGTTTCCAGCCCCAGGGCCCGGCGGCGCACTCGCCAGTACCGGTGCCAGATGCCGAGGTTGTCACGAAAAGCTCGGATGACGTTGTGAAAGACCTGGACCGGTATGTGGTTCGGCGCGAGCGCCGCGTCGAGCGAAGAGGCATACCTGCGCGCCCGGGCATTGAAAACGTCACGTTTGATCCCTCCGGCGAGGCTCGCCGCCATCGAGTGGCGGACGGCAAGGTGCGCGTCAGCGTAGTGCTCGTAAGCGGTGCGCCGCGTCTCGCGGTCGCGGCTCGCAAGCAGGGTGCTGATCGTGCCCTGCGCCACCTCTTCGGGACCGTCGGGACCGGTGGCGGGCTCGAAGCGCAAATCGGTGTTGGCCAGCACGGAGTGAGCCGAGATGGCCGTCGCGAGCGCGTCGCTGACCTGGAACAGCACCTCCTCGACCTCCGGGGAGCGGATGTGCTCGCGCAGCCTTTCGAGCCGGTCGAAGTAGTGGCCGAGGTGGGAGAGGCGAGGCGTCGTCGCGACCCATTCGCGCAGCTTCGGAAAGCCGATCGCGATCATCTCCGGCAGGGCAAACGCCATGGCAGAACCGAGCTGCGCCCCCGCGGTGCGAACCCGGTCGGCGCGCGAGGCCGCGTCCTGGTCGCCGACGTCGCAGGAGTACTCCATGTTCGTGTAGACCTGCACCTTCGCCATCAGCCGCCGCAACTTCTCCGAGGTGTCGAACCAGTCGGCCAGCGTCTCTGGTGACTCGCCGAGGTGGCCCTTGAACTCGCCCAGGTCGGGCAGCCGCCCGAGGATGGTGGCGACGGCCGCGTCCCAGGCCGCCGCATCGGGAAACACGCTTTCGCTGTTCCACGTGAAGCGCCTGTCCACCTCGTTTCGAGAGGGCAG
>Ga0070730_10001816_pt1 | contig 19997 bp, 17 predicted proteins | sample Coa_R1_3_FD_66447 | JGI IMG/M metagenome (GOLD analysis project Ga0070730, IMG submission 66447) | Surface soil microbial communities from Centralia Pennsylvania, which are recovering from an underground coalmine fire - Coalmine... | ecosystem: Environmental > Terrestrial > Soil > Unclassified ... | reverse complement strand
GATCATCCGCTGGAAGGATCTCGCCCAGCGCAACGACGTCCTTCCCCGCGTCCTGGCGAGTCCCGCCTGGGAAGAGATCTTCTCCCACGTCCCCGGCGGCCGTTCGAGCTACCTGCGCATCGAGGCCAAGTTCGCGGACGCGCTGGTGGGGTGAAGCGGGCGCGAGGGGACGTGGCGGAATAGGTAGACGCAGCGGACTTAAAATCCGCTGGCCGCAAGGCCGTGAGGGTTCGAGTCCCTCCGTCCCCACCATTGGACTATTGTCCCCTGTCCACCGTCGTTCGGTAGCGTTCGCGGGCGCCTTCATTCTGGGAAGTCTGGAGACACTGGGATGTCGCTCCCGAACGGCTAGCCGAAGGTCCAGCGCAGGCGGGTGAAGAGGACGGGGCCGAATTCGTGGCGCTGCAGGTCGCGGAAGCTGTGCGAATCGCGGCTGCGTAGGCCAGCGAAGACGTCGCGCTCGACGTCATAGTAGCTCTTGTTGAACACCTGGACGCGCAGGGTGAGGTCGGGCCTGGGCTTCCAGTCGGCGAAGACGTCGAAACCGAGATTGGCGTGGTTGGTGTCGATCTCGTCGAAGCGGAACAGCCGCTCGCGGAACGGGCTGTTCCAGTCCGCCCCCCACGACAGCCTCCACCGCGGCAGGTCCTCGGTGAAATGGAGTTCGCCGTCGAAGGCGTGCTGGGCGGAGATGCGACGCTTCGCGCCGGTGGTTGGATCCTTGACCGAGGAGTCGCGCCAGGTCCCTACCCCGCGCAGCGTGCCGCCGGCGATCCCGAGACGCTGCAGCGGCAGGCTGAAGGTGGCCACGAAGTCGGTTTCAGTCCCCGAGCCGATGTTTGCAGGCGTATCGAAGACGCCGGAAGGCGAGATCACCGGCGCCCGGTCGATCACGTCTCTCAGCTCCAGCCGCCGCCCGGTGAAAGCCAGCACGCCGTCTTTCCAGAAGTGACGCTCGTAGGTCGCCTCGAAGGCCCAATCCTGCTGCGGCGTCAGGTTGGGATTGCCGGCGGTGACGCCGACGCCGTTCAGCGCCGCGCTGGCGGCGAAGCTGGTGAAGTCGAGTTGCCCGACCTCGCGCTCGACGCGTACGCGCACTTGATCCACCGCCGTCGGCGACCAGGTGAGGAGCAGTCGCGGCTTGGGATAGAACAGCGTCTTGGAGAGGACGACATCGCCGATGGAGGAGATGGTCGAGGTCTCGACCCGCACGCCGGCCTCGACGGTGAGGGCGTGCAGGGCGCGCCAGGTGGCGTTGGAGAAGGCCTCGCCCCGATTCTCCGCGACCCGCACGTCGGCTGCGGGGATCGCGATCGGAGCGCCATTGTCGAGGAAACGGGTCCGGGTCTCGAGCCAGTTGTAGGCGTATTCGCCGCCGGCATCGACGGTCAGCTTGGGCGACGACCGCCAATGCAGGACGCCGCGGCCGACACTCTCACCGCCCGTGCTGGCGAGATGGAAGTCCTGGTCGTCGATGCGGGTGATGAAGGTCGAACCGACACTCGTCCGATTGAGGTGCTGAAGGCCGAACAGCTCCAACGACAGGCTTTTCTCCAGGTCGCGGGTAAAGTGGGCGCCGAACTCGCCGTCGGTGGCGTCCTGACGAATGCGTTCGCGCTGGAGGCCGGCGTGGGCGAAGTTGTCGCTCGCATCCAGCCAGTAGGGCTGGTCCTCGAGGGTGAGGTTGAGGCGTACGCGGCCGCGGAGCAAGGGCCCCTCATAGGCGCTGGTCGCTCGATATTGCCAGTTGGGAGCCGTGTCGCGGGAGATCGCCGAATCCAGGATCTGGCCGGCGGGGCCGAAGAGGTGGCGCTCGCCGTTGCCGTTCAGTCCATCGTGACCCTTGGTGTAAACGAGGGAGGCGTCGAATCGCCGATCGCGGCCGCGCCAGGTGCCCTCCAGCTTGGCTTGCGGGTCGGTGTAGCCGTCGGCGGTGGTGAACTGGCCCACGCTGGCCGCGCCGCTCACGCCGCGCCCCGTCTTGCGGATGACGTCGGCGACCACCGCCTTGCCCTGGAGGTCGATCCCGCTCTGGGACCCGCGGATCAGATCGATGCGGGCCACCTGATCAGCCGGAATCCGGCGCAGGATCGCGATCAGGTCGTCGGTCTTGCTCGCCGGCCGCGCGCCGTCGATGAGGATATTGCCCGCGGCTCCCGCCAAACCGCGCACCGTCGCCCCGTCGTCGAAGGTGAAGCCGGGCAGGCGCAGGACCATGTCGTAGGCGGTGTCTGGTCGCATGGCCGAGAAGAAGGAGGCCGGATAGGGAATGACGCCGCTCCCTGGCGCAGCCGGAGCCGAGTCCTGCGCCCGGGCCGCCTGCGTGGCGGCGCAGACGAGGTAGACCGCGAGGCTCACCAAGACCCTGGACATCCGGTTCGCATGTTCCGAGTTTCGGCTCGAGCATGCGGCGCAGGGGCGCGCCTGCGTGAGTGCCGATCGACACCACCGCCCGACGTGACTTTCGGCACCTTACGCGAGTTCCGCGGGATGCTAAGCTCGTACGATGAACCTGAGGCGCGACTATCCGTGGCTTCTCGGGGCCGCCGTTCCTGTCTGGTTCGCCGTCGGCGTCTTCGACATGGCGATGGGGACAGGCGCGCCGAAAGCCGACGCGGACCTCACCCGCTGGCTTCTGCTGTTCGTCCTCTTCGCCGCCGCGCTCACCGGTTCGGCGCTCGTTGGACGACGCTCAAAACACGCCCAGCTAGTGCTCATCGGGCTCGAGAGCCTGGCTGTGATCGGCCTGGCCACGGTGCCACACCGCGGCGATCCGGGTCCGCTCCTGGCCCCGATCGCGCTGCAGGCGGCGCTCGTCTTCGGGACCCGGCCGGCGCTGGCCCTGGCCGCGGTCCAGTCGGCGCTGATCTGGGGCGCCCGCTTCCGCTTTCTCTTCGATATGGAGGCGTGGACCTTCTGGATGGTCAACGTCGCCGCCGAGCTCATCGCCATCGGCGTCGTCCAGCTGCTTCGGCGTCAGGCCGAGACGGCCCAAGCTCTGGCCAAGTCCAACAGCGAGCTGCGCGCGGCCCAGGCGCTGCTGGCCCAAGGCGCGGCGGCGGCCGAGCGGCTGCGGATCTCGCGCGAGCTGCACGACGCTTGGGGCCACGACCTGACCGCGCTGAGCCTGAAGCTGGAGTACGCCAGCCACGTCCCGATTGAGGATGCGCGCGATTCCATCCTGCACGCCCGCCGACTCGCCAGCGCCCTGCTGGGCAAGGTTCGCGACGTGGTCGGTGGCCTGCGCCGTTTCGAGGGCCACGACATCGAGCCGGTGCTGGAGGCCCTTGCCGCCGGAGCGCCGCAGCTGGCGGTGCATCTGGAGATCCCACGCGCGATCGCCCGCCAGCCGGCGGAGACGGCTCAGACCCTGATGCGCTCAGCCCAGGAGATCATCACCAACACGTTGCGCCACGCCGGCGCGCAAAACCTGTGGCTGACGCTGGAGGCCGATGAAACCGGCGTGCGCCTGACCGGTCGCGACGACGGACGCGGGGCGGACCGATTTCGCCTGGGCAACGGATTGAGCGGGCTCAAGGAGCGCTTCGAACAGCACGGCGGTCGCATCGCGTTCGAAAGCGGCCGCGGCCGCGGCTTCCGGGTGAGCGGCTGGATTCCGGCGCCTACGCTGTCGCCGTGATCCGCGTCTTCCTAGTCGACGACCAGACACTGGTCCGCGACGGCGTGCGCAGCCTGCTGTCACTGCTGCCGGACATCGAGGTAGTCGGCGAGGCGGCCGACGGGGTCGAGGCGCTGGTCCTGATCCCCAACGCCGCGCCGGACGTAGTCCTGCTCGACATCCGCATGCCCGGGCTCGACGGCCTCTCGGTGCTGCGCCAGCTCGCCCCCAGCGAGACCGCCCACTTCATCGTCCTCACTACCTTCGACGACGCCGACGCGCTCTTCGAAGGCTGCCGCGCCGGCGCTCGCGGGTTCCTGTTGAAGGATGTCAGCCTGGAGCAGCTGGCGACGACCATCCGCGCGGTGGTCGAAGGGCGCACCGTGCTCCAGCCCTCGATCACCGAAAGCCTGCTGCGCAATCTGCCCACGCCCGGCTTGGCGCCGGCGGACGAGCCGCTAACCGAGCGCGAGCGCGAGGTCGTGCGGCTGATGGCCGGGGGCTTCAGCAACCGCGAGATCGGAGAGATGCTGGGCCTGAGCACTGGTACGGTGAAGAACCACGTCTCTCGGCTGCTGTTGAAGCTCGATGCCCGCGACCGCACCAGCGCGGTGCTGAAGGCGATCGCCAGCCGGCTGGCGTGAGGCCGAGACGGTTGGAATTGCGGCTCACCGCAAGGCGCTGCGCAGGATCTCCATCACCGCCTCTACGCCGTGGATTGGGCGCGGGTTGGTGCGGGACCAGTAGTCCTGCAGCGTGTTCGTGGCGATCAGCGGCAGCTGGTCCTCACCGATGCCGACCTCCCGCAGCGACCGCGGCATGCCGAGTCCTCGGATCAGGCCGTCCAGCAGCTCCGCCGCCGGCCGCTCGGCGTCGCCGAGGGCGCTGCTGATCCGCCGCTGCCGTTCCGCGTTCGCCGGCGCGTTCCAGGCCTGCACGAAGGGGGTCATGACGCAGGAGGTGTAGCCGTGCGGGACATCGCAGGTTCCGCCCAGAACGTGGCCGATGGCGTGGCTGGCGCCCAGCGCCACGCCGCCCACCACCGGGATCATCGACTGCCAGGCGCCGACCTGGCATTCGAGCCGCGCCTCCAAGTCGCCGGGCTCGTCTTTCGACCGGGCGAGGCCTCTGGCCAGCAGGCGAAGCCCGCTCTCGGCCATGCCGTCGCAGAAGGCGTTCGACCGTAGCGACCCCAGCGTCTCGGCGCAGTGGTCGACGGCGCGCACGCCCGTGGAGAGCCACACCCACCCGGGTGTGTGGACCGTGATCGCCGGATCGAGCACCACGGCGGCCGGCGCCATGCGGCGGTGCTCATAGCCCTGCTTGAGCCTGGTCGCCTCGTCGGTGACGCCGGCCAGGGCGTTGAACTCGCCCCCCGAGAGCGTGGTCGGAACGGCGATCACACGGACGTCGGGGCCCTCGAAGGTCGGATGAAACCCGGTTCCGTCCTCGGACACCCGGTTGCGGAAGGCCTCGAAGTCGTCGTGCGCGGCGATGCCGTGCTTCAGGCAGAGGGGGATCACCTTTCCCGCGTCGGTGACCGATCCGCCGCCGACGGTGACGACCAGGTCCGCATCGTAATCACGAGCGACCCGGGCGGCGGCGAGCACATCGCCTCGCGGCGAGTGGGCGCGCATCCCATCGTGGGTCGCCGCGTGGCGCTCGCCGAGCGCAGCCTCGATCTTGCGGACCTCGTCGGTGGTCCGGTTCAGGGTTGATCCAGCCAGAATGAACACGCGGCGGGCGTCCCGCTGCTCGGCCAGCCGCGCCACCGCCTCAGCCGCGGGCGCCCCGAGCGTCACCCTCTCCATGTCGGCCAGATTGACCCGTGAGGCGGCGACCATCGTTTTCCGCTCCTTCGCCTGAAGTCGAAGCCGGGGGGCGCGATCGCCGTCACGGTGCACAGGCCTGAAGGCTAGCGCGATCCCAGGGGACCCGTCGAGGGAGCCGATGATTCAGTGAGGATGAGCAGGGATGATGTCTCCCTTCTTGTTGATGGTCAGGTCGCCTCCCTTGACGTCTTTGGAGAATGCATTCTGGGTTGCCTGGCGCCTACAGTGCCTTCCCCCGTGGTGTTTGCATTTGGCGGCCTGAGCGCCAGTCGCGCTCAAGGCAAGGATCAACGCGATCGGCAGGATGCGGTTCATTGTGGGCTCCTCAGTCTTGGCGTTGGCGCGTCCCCCCAGCGGGAAGACTCTGCCGCCGAATGCCCGTGGCCGCCGATCTTCGGTCAGACGGCCAGACGCCGCAAGCTATGTCGGGTAGATTACAAAACGCGATTGGCCCGCCGCGCAGTCGCCGCGGCGGGGGCGCGGTCTGAATTGTCACCGGGCTTCGGCTATAGACGGCCGAGGACACTCTGGCTGACGAGGAGCGGACCCGGTATGGCCGCCAGTCTGAATCGCAGGATGCTGATCGCCGCCGGCGCCGGGTTGCTGACGCCGGCGTGGGCGGACACCCTGGCGCTGGAGACGCCCGCGGCGGCGGCGCCGCTGCGCTGCGCGGACTTCCTCGACTCGATCGGGGTCAACACGCACCTGCGCTATGTCGCCACCCAGTACAACGACGTCGAGGCGGTGATCGCGGCGATGAAGTACGCCGGGCTCCGCTACGCCCGCGACACCGCTCCCGACACCCACAAGCCCAATGCGTCGCACTACGAGGCGTTCGCCCGGGCGGGACTGAGCTTCTGCCTGTTCTGGGGCCTCCTGCGCACCATGGAGAACGCCCTCGGGGACGTCGGCGCCCTGGCGGCCGCTCACCCGGGCGCCGTGCACGCCCTGGAGGGGCCGAACGAGATCAGCGCCCGCTTCGCCTATGGCGGCCTGGAGGGGGTCGCGGCGGCCCAAAAGTTCATGATCGACCTGCGCGCCGGCGCGGCCAGGATCCCGAGCCTGCGGCGCCTGCCGCAGGTCAACTTCACCAGCTTCACCCCGGCGGCGGGCGATTGCGACTTCGCCAACCAGCATCCCTATCCTAAGGCCGGCGCCCAGCCGCGGGAGCGCATCCGCAACGCCTGGGAGAAACAGGTCGGGCCCCAGGGCGTGATGCCCGGCAAGCCGATGATGTTCACCGAATTCGGCTACCACACCCTAGTCGGCAAGCCCGCGCGCGCCGGTCACTGGCAGGGGGTGGACGAAGAGCGCCAGGCCGCGATGCTGATCAACGGCTGGCTGGACGCCGCCGCCACCGGCGTCGGTCGCGTCTATGTCTATCAACTGCTGGACGGCCAGAGCGACCGCCCCGGGAACCCCAACCAGGAAAACCACTTCGGCCTCTTCCGCCTGGACGGCTCGCCCAAGCCCGCGGCGACGGCGTTCAGGACCCTGATCAGCCTGCTGGCGGACCACGGTCCTCGCGCCCGGGCCTTCACCCCGGCGCCGATCGCCGCGCGCGTGACCCTCGAGCGGCCCCTCAGCTGCCTGGCGCTCCAGGCCTCGACGGGCGCCGCCTACCTGGCGTTGTGGAACGAGAGTCCCCTCTGGGACCCGCAGGCGGCGGCGCCCCTCGCCATTGCGCCGGCGATGGCTCGCGTCACCCTGCCCACAGCTAGGCCGTTGACCGCGTTCGACATTGTCGACCAGGGCCGCGCCCAGGAGCTTGGCGCGACCGCATCGGCGGCCATCCCGGTCGGGTCGCACCCGCTGCTGTTGCGCCTGGCCTAAAGGACAGTGGGCGCGCGTCGGGCGCGGACGAAATTCCCTCAATTCGCTTAAAAGTTCGGCCCGCACTGCAAAACCGTTACAAACAACCCTCATAAACGCCACGATCCGCTTTCGGGAGGGGTCGAACGAATATGTGCGTTTTTGGGGGCTAGAAAAAGACGCGGGGCTGGTTCATTCTGACGTCGCGCACGCTTGGGAGGACGGTTGGAACCGCGGCGCCGCCAACAGGGCCATCTTGCGCTTCTCGCGCGACGATAAGGTGTTCGGGGCTCAGCGGCTGCGGACACCGGATCGTAGGTGAATTCGACGAACGTCCGAAGTGGCGTAGTTGACTTTCGTCTAAGTATACACGGCGATACCGAGTGGCAACTGAATAACGGGGTAGTGTAACCGTGGGAAACTCGCGTCGAAATTGCCTGTGCCGGAACGGACAATCTTCGAACCTTAGGGGGCGATAGATGTACCGGACCGATTCGAGAGCCGAACGTTGGATCGCCACGGAGACGCCGCCGGTCACGTGGCAGGCGCCGACAGCCGCCAACGATCGGTTCAGCGTCGGCAAAAACCCCTACCCGGTGGAGGTGTTCTGGCGGGCTCTCGACATCGTCATCAGCTTGATGGCGCTGGTGTTTCTGGCGCCGGTGGCGATCCTCATCGGCATCCTGATCAAACTCCATGACGGCGGGCCGGTGCTGTTCAGCCAGGAGCGCATCGGCCGCCACGGACGGCGGTTCCGGTGCTGGAAATTCCGCTCCATGCGCCCAGATGCGGAGGTCCACCTGGCTGTCCTGCTGGCGTCGGACTCCGGTCTGCGGCGGCAGTGGGAGCTGCATCGCAAGCTGAAGGACGATCCCCGCATCACCCCGCTCGGCGATTTTCTGCGGCGCAGCAGCCTCGATGAGCTGCCGCAACTGCTCAACATCCTGTGCGGCGACATGAGCGTCGTGGGTCCCCGGCCGATCGTCGACTCCGAGATCGTCTGCTACGACCGCTGGTATCGCTACTATATCGCCGTGAAGCCGGGCCTGACCGGGTTGTGGCAGGTCAGCGGGCGCAACGACGTCACCTACCGCCGGCGGATCGCCATGGACCGGTTCTTCTTCCGCGCCCATTCGATCAAGCTCTATCTTCTGATCCTGCTCGCCACGGCGCCGGCCGTGCTGATGCGCCGCGGGTCCTACTGAAGCGCACGCTTGACACAGGGCCGCGCGAGCGGGAGCCGTGGCCGATGGCGTCCGCGCCGATCATGTTCAATGGCAAGTTCCTCAGCGCCCGGCCGACGGGGGTCCATCGCGTCGCCGGCGAACTGATCGGACACATCGATCGCCTGCTATCGCGGCGGGCGAGCTCGGACCGGCGCTGGTCGCTGGTGTGCCCGCGCGACGCCCGCGAGCCGCTGGCCCTCGACGCCATCGAACGACGCGAGGCGGGAAGGCTGACGTGGCAGCCCTGGGAGCAGCTCGAGCTGCCGTTCATCGCCCGCGGCGCCGTGCTGGTGAATCTCTGCAACCTCGCGCCTCTGACCCATCCAAGGAGCGTCACGCTCATCCATGACGCCCAGGTCTTTCTGAGCCCTGGGTCCTACTCCAGGGCGTTTCTGGCCTGGTATCGCTTCGCCCTGCCGCGCATCGGCGCCGGCGCCGCCCGGCTGGTGACCATCTCCGACTATTCTCGCGATCGGCTGGCGGAGTTCGGCGTGGCGCCGCGCGCGAAGATCTCGGTGATCCCCAATGGGGCGGACCACCTGACGGGCGTCGACGCCGACACCACGGTGCTGGCCAGGCTCGGGCTGACGCCTGGGCGCTACGTCCTCGGCGCCGCCAACGCCCAGGCGCACAAGAACGTCGCCGTGCTGTTCGAGGCGTTCGCCGACCCGGCCCTGCGCGGCCTCACCCTGGTCCTGGCCGGCGCCGACGGCGCGGCGGCGTTCGCGGCCGGCGGGACGCCGCCGTCGGCGGGGGCGGTGTTCGCCGGACGGGTGTCGGACGGAGCGTTGCGCGCCCTCTACGAAAACGCCGCCTGCCTCGCCTTTCCTTCCACCACCGAAGGCTTCGGCCTGCCCCCCCTCGAGGCGATGGGCCTTGGCTGCCCCGCCATCGTGGCGCCATGCGGCGCCCTGCCGGAGGTTTGCGCCGACGCGGCCCTCTATGCCCCGCCGGACGAGCCCGCCGCCTGGGGGGCGGCCATCCGCCGCCTCGCCGACGATGGCGGGTTGCGGGCGCGGATGATCGAGGCGGGACGGCGCCGCGCCGCCCTCTATCGCTGGGAAGACAGCGCCCGGCGATTGCTGGAGACTATCGAGGCGGTGGCGGACGCCTAGAGGCCGATGACTTGGCGCGGACGGGGGCGCGGTAGGATGGCGAAGACGCGATACGAGACGCTGGACGCGCTGCGCGGCGTCGCCGCCCTGGCGGTCGTCGTCTATCACCTGCATGCGTTCAACGTGACCCCCGACCTCCTGCCGAGCGCCCATCTGGCGGTGGACTTCTTCTTCGTCTTGAGTGGCTTCGTCGTGGCCCACGCCTACGAGGCGGCCCGCCTCGGCCGCATGTCGTGGCTGGACTTCGCCTCGCGGCGCCTCACGCGCCTGATGCCGCTGGCGAGCCTCGGCGCGGCCGTGGGCCTGGCGGTCCTGCTCGTAAAGTGGCGGCTGTTTCCCGGCGCGGAGCCGCCCCTGGCCAACATCCTCCTCGCCGGCATCCTCAACCTGTTCATGCTGCCGAGCTTCGTCGGCAATACGATCTACGAGCACGGTATCTTCCCTGGCGACGGCCCGCTGTGGAGCCTGTTCTTCGAACTGGCGGTCAACCTGGTCTGGGGCTGGATCGGCGTGCGGCTGACGATGCGGCAACTGGCGCTCTTCGTGGCCGCCAGCGGCCTGACGATGGTGGCCCTCGCCCTGCTGCAGGGATCGACCCGGATGGGGGTGGGTCCGGAGACCTTCTGGGGCGGAATGGCGCGCGCGTCGTTCGGATTCACCCTGGGTGTTCTCCTGCACCGGCTGCGAGGGGCCCTGTCGGTACCGGCCCGGCGATGGGCGCCGCTCGCCTGCGCCGGGGCTCTCGCCCTCGCCTTCGCCGGCCCGGCGTGGCTCGTCCATGGCCCGGTCCAGACCCTGGTCTGGGATCTCGCGTGGATGCTGCTCGCCCTGCCGGCAGTGGTCGTCGTCGGCGCCGGCCAGGACGGCGGGGGATGGCTGAGCAAGCGCCTGGGCGAGCTGTCCTACCCGGTCTACGTCCTGCACTGGCCGTGCGTGGAGGTCCTCGCCGGCGTGCGCCAGAAGCTTCTCCCGTCACTGGACTGGGCGGCGTTCTCAGTCCTCGCGATGGCGCTCGTCGTGCTGCTGGCTTGGTTGACGCTCAAACTCTACGACGAGCCGGCGCGCCGGTGGCTGAGCCGGCGGCTCGCGCGGCGGGCGGGCCCCGTCGTCCTCAGCGCCTGATCTACGGAGACGCCGGCCATGGACACGATCTCCGGTTCGACCTGCCGGCTGTGCGGCGGCGTCCTCGAGCCGGCGTTTCGCGCGACCATCATGGACAAGTACGAGATCGGCTACTTCAAGTGCGTGGCTTGCGAGTCCCTGCAGACCGAGCCCCCCCACTGGCTGGAGGAAGCCTACGACTCTCACCTGCGCCACCTGGACCTGGGCGCCGTGCAGAGGAACCTCGCCAACCAGGCCGCGTGCTACCTGACGGCGCGCCTGTGGGGTTGCCGCAACGCGCTCGACTACGGGGGCGGCGACGGCCTGCTGTGCCGCATGCTGCGTGACCACGGCGTCAACTGCTACGTATCCGGCAAGTACGGCGATCCGACCTACGCGCAGACCTTCACCGAGCCGGATTTCGCCCCGCCGGACATCGTCTTCTCCTTCGAGGTGTTCGAGCATTTCGCGCGGCCGGCGCATGAGCTGGCCGAGGTCTTCGACAGGGGCGCGACCGTGATCCTGGCGAGCACCGGCCTGTACCGCGGCCAGGGGCCCGACTGGTTCTACCTGTCACGCGCCAGCGGACGGCATGTCTTCTTCTACAGCCCCAAGGCGATCGGCCAGATCGGCGAACGCTTCGGATACGCCGCGACGATCAGCGGTCCCTATCTGTTGTTCGTTCGGCCGGCGGCGGCCAGGCCGGCGGCCCTGGCCGTGTTCAAGACCTTCACCCGGAAGATCGGCCTGCGGCTGCTGCGGATCTGGATGTCCGCCCTGCCGGTCCGCGGGGTCGCCGCCGACAGCGCGCTGATGCGCCGCCGGGGCCTGGATCCCACCTGAACCGATCAGACGCGGTAGCGCAGCATCTTCTGGTCGCGCGGGTGGTTCCAGTCGCCGATGTAGTCCATCCGGAGACCCGCATCGCCGCCGAGCCGCCGCATCTCGTCGATCGTGTAGCGGAACGGGGCGTGAGGGTGGGATTGCGCGGGGTTGGCGAATGGTTGGGCGACCTCGAAGAAGGTGGCGAAGAGGACCGTGTCCGGCCCCGCGACCCCGCGCAGGTTGCGCAGGCAAAGGCCGATGTCCGCCGGCGTCAGGTGCGTGAACAGGGACTGGGCGATGGCGAAGTCGGGCCGCCGGGTGAAGCGCGCGAACTCGAACGACCCCGAGACCACGAACTGCGGCTGTTTGATCGCGCACAGCTTCTCGCCCAGTTCGACGGTCCGGCCGTGCTCGATCAGGGAGGCGTCGATGTCGATGCCAAGGTAGGCGCCCGCGTCCAGATAGGGGACCAGGCGAACGCCGGCCCGCAGGGAGCCGCAGGCGATGTCGAGCACGACGTGGCGTGGCTCGAGCCCCAGGTCCACCAGGAACTTGAATTGCAGCTCGCCCAGCTCGTGCCAGAGGCCGCCGACGAACCCGCGCGGGCCCTCGCCGCCGATGGGTGGCCGCGCGCCCGGAATGAATCTGCGAAGTCTCGACAACATGGCGTCGCCCCTGGGATGCAAAGTGGGAAGGCTCGAGGGAGTCATCTTCGGGTCATTCCGCCGCCCCGACCGGCCGCCGGGCGATCCGAGGCGCGCCCCCGCCCTCCGCCAGACGCCGGTTGACGGCAGCGATGATCGGCTGCTCGACCCATTTATAGGAGGCCAGGGAGAGGACCACGGTCGCCGCCAGCGCCAGGACGAACTCCACGGCGCCGAAGGCCAGCTTGCCCGCCATGCCGGCGGCCGGATGGATCAGGCCGTGCAGCGGACCCCGGATCAGCCACACGCACAGGGCATGGTAGACGTAGCCGCCGTAGGAGGCCCGGCCCACCGCTTGGAGGAAGGGATTGCGGGTGACCGCCGACCACGGCGCGGCGCCGGTGAGCGTCATCGCCAGCACCCCGGCCGACAGGGCGGCGAGCGCGGAATAGAGCCATACCTGGCGTTGCTGGCCGCACAGGATCCCCGAGACGACGTTCCTGAACATGCCCAGGCCGACCGCGCCATGCGCCCGGTTCACCAAGACATAGGCGAGCGCGTAGACGGCGACTAGCACGCCTCCGGCCACCAGAAGGCCGCCCGCCCAGCCTCGGTCCCGCCACCGGCTCGCGCCCAGGGCCAGCAGCGCGCCGGCGGCGAAGGAGTCGAAGTGCATGGCCGGGAAGGTGTAGATGGCGAAGGCCGCCCGCAGCGGCGCAAATCCCGCGCCGGCCAGCCACTCGCCGCCGAGGAACCTCAGGGCCGGGGCGATGAACAGCAGGCTGATCAGCACGATCCGCAGCGCTCCCCTCGGCAGGAAGGCGAAGGCGAAGCCGAACAGCAGGTAGAACTGCATCTCTACCGAGATCGTCCACAGATGGGCGATCGGGAAGGCGCGGAAGGTCCCCACGCCAAAGGCGGACTGGACGTTGTTGTAGAACAGCACGAGCGAGGCGAACGGCGACCACTCCAGCCGGCCGATCGCCAGACCGGACACCGCCAGGCCGACGATGACGTAAGCCAGGTAGATCGGCAGAATCCGCGCGGCGCGCCGCGCGTAGAAACGGGAGAGCAGGACGCCCGGGCCACTTGCGGTTCGCGACAACAGGGAGGTGGTCACCACGAACCCTGAGATCACGAAGAACAGCCACACGCCCATCCAGCCGAAAGGCAGAATACGGCAGTGCTCGGCGATCACCATCGTCATGGCCACGGCGCGCAGGGAGTCGATCTCGTCGAGGCGGCCGGAACCGGCCGTGGGAGCGCCGCGCGGTGGGGGACTGTTCAACTGGCGGCCGCCACGGCGCGGACCTCATGGGCCTCCTCGGGGAGGCCAGGGCGGCGTGTCGGAGGATTGAGCGCCTGGAGCATGTCGATGACGCCCCGGCGCAGGAGCACCACGGCCACGGCGAAGCCGGCCGCGCCGGCGGCCACCTCGCGCAGGATGCCGGCGGAGACATCCGGCCCTGCGGGGGCCAGGTAGCGCGCGGCGACGAAGGCGGCCATGCTGGTGGCGAGAGCCGGGCCGAGCGCGACCGGCAGGACGCGCGGCAGGCCTCCGGCCAGGCCGGTGAAGTTGCGTGAGGCGATCGTGGCCAGGATCACCATCGACGCCCCGGCGGTGAGGACGCTGCTGAACGCGGCGGCCGCGACTCCGTAGCGCGACATCACCGCCAGCAGGGCGACGCTGGCGATCGCCATGGCCAGCTGCACGCCGAACAGCGCCCGCACATGGCTGTAGGCCACCAGCATCGGGCCGGTCACGCCGTCGATGAGGGTGAACGCGCGCTGCAGGCAGAGGATGGCGACGATCGGCCCGGCGGCGGCCCAGCGGGGCCCGAGCACCAGGGGCACCACCTGGTCCGAGATGGCCGCGAGCCCGGCCAGGGCGGTCCAGCCGATGAACGCCGAGGCCGCGGCGATCCGCGGCCAGAGCGGTCCGGACTCCAGGCCCTCCGCGGCGCGGTGCGAGAAGATCGTCACCGCCGTCAGTCGCGTGGGGTTGCTGACCAGGTCCGAGACGCCGGTGACCATTCGGTGGCTGGCGCGATAGAGCCCGGTGGCGGCCGGCGATAGGAACGCTCCCAGCAGGAGGTCGGCACTGTAGTTGGAGAGAAAGGCGACGATGGTGGCGCCGTAGCGGGCGGTGGACCAGCGCGCCACGCGCCAGGCCCGCTCCAGGGAGAAGGCCCGTGACCACATCGGCTTCTGGAGCACGCGGTAGGTGACCATGAGAAGGAAGAGGCGCGCGTAGATCTGCGCGATCAGCGCACCCAGGCCGAAGCCGAGCACGATCATGCTCACCGTGACGATGGCCGCGATCACCTCGGCGAAGGTGGTGACGCCGTAGTAGGTCTTCAGGCGCCCCGCCCGGAGAAGCTGGGATTCCTGCCAGTTGGCCGCCGCCGACAGCAGGCTGGTAGGCGCCATGGCCAGCAGCAGGATGCCGACTTCGCCGGAGTGGAACAGGGCCCCGGTGACCAGGGAGAGCAGGCCGAGGCCCGCGCCGAGCGCCGCGGCGAGGCCCAGGTTGATCACCAGGCACTCGGTCGGCGCCTCCTCGCCGCGCGGCGCCTTCAGCAGGTATTCGAAGGCGCCGGCATAGAGCATGGCCCGGCTGAGCGTGACCAGAGCCGCGGCGATCGAATATTCCCCGAAGCTCACCGGCGTCAGGAAGCGGGCCGCCAGCAGCGTGACGATCAGCGCGATGATCTGGGTGGCGGCCCGGCCGAAGATGCCGGTCACAGCGGTGACGGCCCCGCCGAAGCCCTTGGGGAACTTCATGTGGCGACCGCCGGTCGGGGGGACGCCGGCGCGGCGCCCTGGCCGGCCCTGGACGCCATGCGGATCCTCGCCGCGTCATGCAGCGCGAAGTCGTCCGCGTAGTAGGACTGGACGAAATCCGCGATCTTCCGATTGCGCCGGAACGCCTCGTACAGGGCGTCGGGCGCCTGCAGCCGCCAGCGATGCAGCGCCCTGAGGATGGCTTCACGCTGGTTCCAGGTGGTCAGGCGGCTGTACACGGGCTTGGCGACGTGGAGCAGCGAGAGCAGCCGGCTTGGCGAGGCGAAGTTGGTGTTCTCGCGCCGGCCGGGGTCGAACGGCGTCCCGGTGAGGCGCTCGATCTCGGCCCCGAAGGCGGCCATGTCCTCGATAGCATAGATATTTTCGACGATCGGCCGCCCGTCCAGGGCGACGTAGTCGATCTGCCGCGCGAAGTGGATGTAGGCCGGATCGCTGAACGGGCCGCGCCCCGCGAGCCAGTCCATCGTCCGCTCGGCCTCGTCCATGGCCTCCCGGGCGGTCGCGGCCGTGCGCCGCACGCCGCCGAACAGGGCCAGGCGTTCGAACGTCGCCGACACGAACCGGCTGTGCGGGTCGCGGACGAGGGCGAAGGCGCGGTAGGCGGCGACCTTCTCGAAAGCGTCCGGAAAATGCCTCGCGAGGAACGGCAGGGGGATGTGGCAATAGTCGAGCCGTCCCAGGGCGTCGTGCTCGCGGCGATCGTAGAAGAACCCCTGGCAGGAATCGAGCTTCGCCAGCTGCCGGCGCACCGAGGTGCCGCCACACTTGGGGATATGCATGAAGGCGACGCGATGGTCGTCGTCGATGATCATGCGCTCCTCCTCGGCAGGTCCTCGAGGGGCCCGGCGGGTTCGCGCCGCCCCGCGCCGCCCGGGGCGATCCGGGCGGCCTGGTAGAGCTTGAAATCCTCGGCGTAGTAGTCCTCGACGAAGTCGCTGATCTGCGGGTCTCGCCGGAAATCGTCGTACAGCGACTGGGGGCCGTTGATTTTCCAACGCCTGGCCAGCAGGAGCAGGCGCTCCCGGAACGCCCAGGTCGTCAGCCGGCTGTAGAGCGGCTTGGCGACGTGCAGGACGCTGAGCAGGCGGCTTCCGGAGCCGAAATTGGTGTTTTCGCGGCGGCCGGGATCGAAGGGGACGTGGCACCTCGCCTCGAGGGCGGCCGCCAGTTCGGCGATATCTTCGATCGGAAAGACGCCGTCGACGAGCCGCTCCCCGTCCAGGGCCACATAGTCGACCTGCCGGCTGAAATGGACGTGCTCGAGATCGCAGAAGGGGCCGCGTCCGGCGAGCCACCGCGCGACGGCGCGCGCTTCCTCGAGCGCCCGCGCGCGGGTGATGTCGATCTTTGGGACGCCAAGAAACTCCTCGAGCCGCTGGAAGGTCGCCGAGGCGAAGCGGGCGTGCGGATCGCGCGTCAGGGCGAAGCTGCGATAGGCCGAGACCTTGTCGAACTCCGCGGGGTAGCAGCGGCGCAGGAAGGGCAGGGGAATGTGGGCGTAGTGGATGGCGCCCAGCACCGGATGGACGCCCTTGCGGCGAAAGGCGCCATCATAGGAGTCGAGATCGCCGAACTGCAGGCTGATCGAAGTGCCCCCGCACTTGGGAATGTGGACGAAGGCCGTCTCGTGGATGTCGTCGATGATCATGGGGCGGCCCGCGTTCAGCCCAGATCCAGGATGCGGGCCGGGTGCAGGCGCCGCCTCGCCAGGTCGCGGACGGCGAGAAGGTTGCCGATCAGCCGGCCGCGGCGGTCGATGTAGGGTTCCGGCCAGAGGCTCCCCCACAGGTTCGACGACACATTGTTGCGCATGATCCTCCAGGCCAGGTCGCGCGGTATGGAGCGCTTGCCCAGAAGATACAGGGGATTGGCGATCTGCGAGTAGCCGAGCCGGCGACCTGAGGTGCGGCCAATCTTCTCGCCCATGTGGACGCCCTTGATCGCGTCGCACGCCACCAGGCGCCCGCGGCTGCCGAGCCGGTAGGAAAAGTCCACGTCCTCCTGCCAGCCGTAAAGAGGCAGGTTTTCGTCGAATTTCAGCTCGCCGATCGCCGCGGCGCGGTAAACCATGTTGCAGCCATAGAGCCCGCGCTTGGGCCGGGTGATCCGGCCCCCATCAGCGACGTGGGCGTCGGCGGCCAGGAGGGCCTCGGCCTCCTCGAACGGTATCCCGCGGCCGTTCGCCCCGTCGGCGATCACCCGCCCGGTCGCCCCGACGATGTCCGGGTGTTGCCGGAACAGGCGCTCGGCGTTCTCCAGGTAGTCGTCCGCGGCCACGAAATCGTCGTCGAAGAAGATCACCAGATCGCTCTCGCCGCCCAGGACCGCGAGCGCATGGTTCCGCTGGCTGCAGAGCCCCCGGCGGGCGAAGTAGGACTCCACAGGCACGGCTGCGCCGTCCAGTTCGGCGACGTCGGCGGGGGTGACGGCCACCGCCAGCACGCGGTCGGGCGCTCTTGTCTGGCGCGCCAGCCGATCGATGGTGAGCCTGCTGGTGCGCGGCCGGCCCGTCGTGGCCACGACGACGGCGATGGTCAGACCATCGGCGCGCCGGGCGGTGTCGGGAGCGCCGTCCGAGGAAGGCGTCATGACGTTTCCGCGAAAAAGGTCGTGACGGGTCATCGGTTAAGCTACTCCCGGGACGCCCGCTCCCGGGCCACTGGCGGAACGGCGCGCCGCCCGCGAGGGGACCGGCGCGCGCCGGGGCTGTTCGCGCCAGCCGATGGCGAGGCCCCCCATGATGGCGAACACGAAGCCCGGGTCCGGCGTCGGCGACGACAGAAGGGCGGGTATCAGGCCGGTGGCCGCCGCCCAGGCGGCCGACACGCCCACGGCGTCGGTGGAATCTCCGGGCAGCTCATAGGTGTCCCGCTTGAGCGGCTTCAGGATCTTGAGGACGTGGGCGGCGAAGGCCAGCAGGCCCAGCCAGCCGAGGCCGCCGAGGATGGCGATCAGCAGGCTGGAGGAACGGAAACTTCCCGCCCCGATGCCCAGCCCCCAGGTCACCCTGATGGCCTTGAGGCCCGTCGCCAGCCAGAACAGGCGTTGGCGTCCCGAGGCGGTGTCGGCTTTGCCGACGGTCAGCTCCTTGAGGACCCGGCCGACAGTGAAGGCCAGGTGGGGGAGCAGGGCGCAGGCCAGGATGACGACGCAGGTCATGGCCAGGCCGATCAGCACCACCGGGACGACCTTGCTCGCCCGCAGGCTGCGCGGGGCGATGATGAAGCGCACCAGCATGATCAGGGCGTACGCCGCCAGGGCAGCGTAGCCGGTCGACGACGTGCAGGCGAGAAGCATGAAGCCCAGGGCCACCGCCGTGGGCATAGTCCACCGGCTTGCGACGTCCCGCAGCCAGAGCTCGGTCATGAACACGAACCATCCGAAGGCGTAGCCGGCGTAGGCGGACGGCTCGGGGAACACGCCCGAGAGCCGGGTCAGGCCGGCCTCGTCCTGGGTGAGTTCGGCGTAGGTGGCGTTGCGGAAGACCTTGATAATGTCCGCCCCGCCATAGTTGGTGAGAAAGGCCCCCAACACGCCGAAGAAGACGTGGATCCAGGCGATCACCACCGTCCAGACGATGATCTTGCGGCGGGATTTCGGGTCGGCGGCCGCCGCGCTCGCGGCCACCGCGGCGATCAGCGTGGCGAGCAGGTAAAGGGCCGTGGTGATGTTCTGGCTGGAGAAGTGCAGGGGGCTGGTGAGGAACAGGTCGCTGCCGCCGATGCCGCTCAAGGGCGAGATCGATACGGCGCGGGCGAATATGCGGGGCAGGATGAACGCGCTCGCCGCGCCATAGATGGCGAACAGCGCCAGGTAGTTGTTGGCGCGCAGGCCGAGGCTCGCGTGGTCGCTACGCGTGAACATGCTGAGCAGGAGGTGCGCCAGGACGAAGGTCATGGCCAGCGACGCCGGCTGGATGGTGGCGTGGCCGACGATGAAGGCGGCGCCGCCTCCGAACAGGGTGAAGAACAGCATGGCGATGACGGAATCGAGGACGCTGCCCCACACCCACAGGCAGACGCCGACGAGCGCCACCACGACAGCGTACCACTCGACGCTCACGGGACCGTCGCCGCCATGATGCCGGCGTCGAAGACGTCCGGCGAGAACCGCGCCGCCGAACGCTTCGCGTCCGCGGGGTCGAAGTGGGGCAGCCAGCGGTCCATCCCGCGAACACCCTCGACCAGGCAGTCGGGCGTCTGTTCGCCGAAGAAGGCTCCGCTGCGCTCCGGCTCGACGGTGTCCAGGGCGCCGCCCCGCCCGTAGGCCAACACCGGGCGGCCGGAGGCCATGGCCTCCACCGGCGTCAGCCCGAAGTCCTCCTCGGCGGTGAAGACCAAGGCGCGGCAGCGCGCGTAGGCCTGCCGCAGGTCATCGAAGCTGAGCCAGGGGACGATGGTGATGTTGGACCGCGCCCGGCGGCGCAGGGCCGGCGCCATCTCCCCGTCGCCGACCATCAGCAGGGGCAGGCCCAGGTCGTTGAAGGCGTCCACGGCCAGGTCGGCGCGTTTGTAGGGCGTCATCTGCCCGACCCACAGCCAGCGGGCGTCGATCTCCGTCGAGGCGTGGAACAGGGTGGTGTCGACCGGGGGATGGACCACCGCCGATTCCCGGCGCCACGCCTTGCGGATGCGGTTCTGGACGAACGTCGAGTTGGCGAGGATCCGGTCGACCCGGGCGGCCGAGGCGGTGTCCCAGGTCCGCAGGGCGTGGAAGAACCAGGGCATGACCGCCCGCGCCACCGGGCCCGCCGCGGCGCGGTAGGCCGGGTAGTGGTCCCACAGGTAGCGCATGGGCGAGTGGCAGTAGCAGACGTGCAGGGCGCCCGGAGCGGTGATGACCCCCTTGGCGGGCCCGGACTCGCTGCTGATCACCAAGTCGTAGCCGCCGAGATCCAGTTCCTCGAGCGCCATGGGCATCAGCGGCAGGTACTTCTGGTAATGGCGGCGCGCGCCTGGAAGCCGATCGATGAAGGTGGTGCGCACCCGCCGTGAGCGGATGATCTCGGAAACCGCCCC
>Ga0070730_10001815_pt1 | contig 19998 bp, 21 predicted proteins | sample Coa_R1_3_FD_66447 | JGI IMG/M metagenome (GOLD analysis project Ga0070730, IMG submission 66447) | Surface soil microbial communities from Centralia Pennsylvania, which are recovering from an underground coalmine fire - Coalmine... | ecosystem: Environmental > Terrestrial > Soil > Unclassified ... | reverse complement strand
CTTCCGTACGAAGGTAGCGCTCGTAGTCGGTCTCGCCAGGACCCGCGAGGATCGGCGCGTACTCGTCCTGGCTCATCGCGTCTCCGTTCCGGTGAAGATCTTCATGGGCAGACCGGCGAGCGGCACACCGCCATCATCCGTCACGAGCCAGGTGTCCTGCATGTAGAGGCACTCCCGCCCGCCTTCGGCGATCGCGTGCGGATGCATGGAGAAGACCATGTTCGCGGCGAGCTCGGTCTCGACGCCTTCGCCGATCTTCGGGAACTCGATCATCGTCATGCCGATCGAGTGGCCCGTCACGTGGCCGAGGTGGTAGCCGCGCTCGGTGAAGCCCTTCGACACGGCGCGATGGACGTCATGCGCGCTCGCTCCCGCCTTCAGCACGTCCTTCGCCGTCTCGTAGTACTCCTCGTACGCATCGAGCATCGTCTGCACCTCGGCGGTCGGCGTTCCGATCGCGCGCGAGACCTCGACCCAGTGACCGCCGGGGCCGGCGATCTCGAGCGACGGGACGCAGAAGTCGCCGAGAACCGTTTCCTTACGCGCGAGCGCGAACTCGGCGCCCACGAGGACCATGTTCATCGTCTCGCGGCAGCAGCCGCGCTCGACGAACAGCTTCTCCGCCGGCGCGAGCACCTCGGCGGCCGTCTTGCCCGGCGCATACGCGTCGAGGAACGCCCAGAAGCCGTCGGTGTTGATGCGCACGCTCTCGCGCACCGATTCGAGCTCCGCGCCCGACTTCACCGCGCGCGCGTGATCGAACTGCTCGTCCCACGGAACGAGCTCGACCTTGTCGCGCAGCGCGGCGTAGTCGCGCACGGTCATGACGTAGTCGAGCCCGTAGACACCGACGCGCTTGCCGCTCAGCCGGTCTGCGAGCCACTCACCCGGCCGGTCGGCGAACACCTGGTCGTCGATCCAGCTCGTCCCGTGCTCGCCGACGTACCGCGCCTCGGTCGGGAACACGATCGACGGGTCGCCGTCGACGGGCAGCAGGACGTAGGCGTAGCGGTGGACGATCGTGAAGCCGCTCATGTACGTCACCGCGCCTTCGAAGCCCGAGTACTCGCTACCGCAGACGAGAGCTGCGTCGAGCCCGTCGCGCTCGAGCGCGCTGCGCACGTTCGCGTATCGCCGCTCTACGTCGCCCACGAGTCCTCCACTCCTTTGATCAGTGCCCAGATCGCCCGGTTCAGCGGCGTCACGACCCCGTGCTCGTCGCCCGCGCGGACGATACCGCCGTTCAGGTAGTCGATCTCGGTCTGGCGGCGGGCCTCGACGTCCTGAAGCATCGACGCCTTGTGGTCGTACGCCACCTCGCGCTTCGCGGCGTGGTCGATGAGGTCCTCCGGGTCGGCGTCGAGCTCGATCCCCTGCGCGTCGGCGACGGCCTTCCCTTCGTCGACGAGGCCGGAGACGAGCGCGCGCAGGTCGGGTCGCTCGCAGACGCGCCCATGCGTGAGCCCGGTGAGCGCGCCGATCGGGTTCGTCGACGCGTTGAAGATCACCTTGCGCCACTGCGGCCCGCGCGCATCGGCGACCGCATGGGTCGGCATCCCGGCGCGCGTGCACGCCTCCGCGAGCCGCTCCGCCTCTTGCATCCCGACACGGCTGTCGTACGGCCCGATCGTCGTATCGCCCTTGACGTCCCATTGCACGTGCCCGGGCGCGAGCAGCTTCCCCGCGGGAAAGGTCGTGCCGCGAATCACACGCTCGACGTGCTGCGCGATCACGTCTTCGTTCCCGAGGCCGTTCTGCACCGTTGCGACGCAGCCGTTCGCGAAGGCGTGCGCGGTGGCGCCGATCGCAGCATCGGTATGCATGGACTTCGTTGCCACGATGCCGAAGTCGCACTCCGGCAGATCCTGCGGGTCGGCGGTTGCGCGCGGATGGCCGACGACGTCGTCGGCGCCCGACAGGCGGAGGCCGTGCGCGTTGATCGCGTCGACGTGTTCGCGCGATGCGTCGTACGCCCACACCTCGACGTCGTCGAGGCGCGCAAGGTTCGCGGCGAAGAGCGATCCGACCGCCCCGCAACCCACGATGCAGATCCTGATAGTCACCCCGGTGCCAGGCCCCTGCCGTTCGAGGGACGCAGCCGAGCGAAGAACGTCTCGGGCCTGGCACCGGTCAACATCCATAGCTCGCCTCCTTCCCGCGCACGAGCGCGTACAGCGCGGCGTGCAACGGGACCGGCACTTCGTGCTTCTTCGCCTCGCGCAGGAGCGAGCCCGTGATGAGCTCGATCTCGGTCGGCCGCGTGCTCCTGACGTCTTCGAGCATCGAGGGATAGTGCCGGTGGCCGCGCTTCGTGGCGAGGACGTTCATCTCCCACGGGTCCTCGCCGAGCTCGACGCCCGCAGCGGCGGCGACGGCCTTGCCCTCGTCGACGAGGCCGTGCACGAGCCGGCCGAGCTCGCCCTCGGCGAAATGGACGTCGTGCGGGAGGCCGGTCAGCGCCGCCGTCGCATTGACGGTCGCGTTGAAGATGAGCTTCGACCACTGCGCCGGACGCAGGTCGTCGAACCCCTCTGCCTTCAGCCCGGCGGAAACGAGCAGCTCAGCGACGCGGCGCGCGTCGTCGCCGGTCGTATCGCGGTACGGGCCAATCCAGGTTGCGGTGTCGAGCACGTACTCGACGTGGGCATCGCCGTGGCGCGTCCCGCTCATGAACGTGACCGCGGAGAGCAGCGGCCAGTCCCCGTGCGCGCCGACGATCTCCTCGGCGCCGAGGCCGTTCTGCGTCGTCATCACCGTCGCGCCGGGGAAGCTGCCGGCGAGACCCGTTGCGACCGTCTCGAGGTCGCCGCCCTTGCACGCGACGATCACGAGCTCGGCGTCACCGAGCTCGGCCGGATCCGTCGCAGCATCGACCCGCGCCGTGAAGTCCGAGTGGCCCGAGACGCGCAGGCCTGCGTCGTTGAGCGCGCGTGCGTGCTCCTCGCGCCGCACGAGGACCGACGCGTCGGCGACGCGCGCGAGATGGGCGGCGAAGAGGCTGCCGATCGTCCCTGCGCCTGCGACGACCACCTTCATCGGCGCAACCAGCGCAGCGAAAGCTCGCGGCCTCCGCTCAGGCCGCTCGGTCGCACGACAAGGACGACCGCCATCAACGCGCCAATGACAATCACTGCAGTCCCAGTCGGAAGGTTGACATTCCAACCGAAGATGTTCACGCCGTTCTCCGCCGCGGAGAGGAAGGAGTCGAGACCGCTCACGGCAAGCGCGCCGACGACGGCTCCGAGAAGACTGCCCGAACCGCCGACGACGAGCATCGCAAGCGTGATGAACGTCAGGTCGAGATAGAGCGAGTCGATCTCGATCGGCAAGAGATGAACGTAGAGCCCGCCCGCGAGTCCCGCCAGGCCGCCGGACAAGGCGAACGCGATCAGCCGCTGCCGGTGGATCGAGATTCCGACTGCGGAGGCCGCGGCCGAATCCTCTCGCGTAGCGCGCAGCTGGCGGCCGAATCGACTGCGCTGATAGGCATATGCGACTGCAACGCAGACGAGCGCACCGATCGCCGCCTGCCAGATCCCAGTCGTCTGCGGGACCGACGAGAACGCGTTCAGCCCGGGCCCGATCTTCTGCCAGTAGCGGAGAACGTTGTTCGTGATCTCGAGCACGCCGAATGTCGCGATGCCCGCCGCGAGTCCGGAGAGCCGCATGAGCGGTAGGCCGACCGCGAACGCGAAGACCATGCCCACGACGACGGCAAACAGAAGCGACGGCACGTTTCCGACGTTCGCGTGCAGGATGAAGCCCGCGATCCCGGGCATGATCGCGCCCTTCTGACTCTCGGGCACGGTGAGCACACCGGCCGTCCAGACGCCGAGGGCGACGAAAGCGATGTGCCCGAACGACAGCACTCCCGAGTTGCCGATGAAGACGTAGAGCGCGACGACGATCGAGACCTTCACGAGCGTGTCGAGGAAGTACGTCTGCAGGGACGCCGAGACGACGAGTCCGAGCAGCGCGGTTGCGAGGACGAGCGCCGCGGGGCCGAGTAGCTCCGGCAGGCGTTTCACAGCCGTTCCACCGCCGACAGGCCTGGACGGGTGAAGAGCCCGTTCGGCCGCACGAGCAGGACGAGGATCACCGCCGCGAAGAGGAACGTGGGCAGGTACTGGCTTTGGTTCGTCGGCAGCGCGCCGCCGAGGATGCCGCTCCCGAAGCCGATCGTGAACCCGCCGAGCGTCGCGGGAATCGGTCGCGTCAGCCCCCCGAGCACGACGCCCGCGAGGACGATGATCGTGTCGTCGAGCCCGAAGATCGGCGTCACCTGCGGGTTCCGCGCCGTCAGCATCAACGCGGAGACCGCGGCGAGCAGACCAGAGATGAGCACCGCGAGACCGATCACGCGATTGGCGCGCACGCCGAGCATTCGAGCCGTCGCGAAGTCCATCGCCGCCGCGCGCATGTGGAGGCCGACGGACGTTCGCGTGAGCAGAACTTGGAGCAGCGCGAGGCAGGCGGCCGCGACGACGACCGACACGATCGCGATCTTGCGGAACTCGACACCACCGATATCCCACGGCTGGTTCAGCGAGCCCATCGACGACGCGATCGCTCCCAGCTGGCCAAAGGAGAGGACGGCGATGCTCTGCAGGAGGAAGGCGACCGCGAACGTCGCGACGAGCATCACGGCAGGCGACTGCGTGCGCAGGGGCCGAAAGACGAGCCTGTCCATCGCCGCCGACAGCGTGAGCACGACAGCGAAGCACAGAAGGACCCCGGCCCAGATCGGCCAGCCCCAGACTGACGCGTACGCGATGGCGTAGGCGCCGGCCATCACGAGCTGCCCGTAGGCGAAGTTGACGAGGCGGAGCACGCCGAAGACGAGGCCGATCCCCACCGCCATGAGGGCGTAGATACCCCCGAGCGAGAGCGCGTCCGCGAGCGTCTGCCACGAGATGTTCAAGACTGCGAGCGTCATGCCATGTAGGCGGCGATCAGCCGCTCGGTGTCGGCCGCATCGCTCGGGCCGAGCGTCAGTTGCAACTCGCCGTGTGCGAGCACGTGCGATCGATCGGCGAGTGCAACCGTTCGCTGCGCGCGCTGCTCGACGAGCAAGACGGCGAGGCCCCGCTCGCGAATCCTTGCGAGCGTCTCGAATACGATGTCGACCACGCGCGGCGCGAGTCCGAGCGACGGCTCGTCGAGCATGAGCACATCCGGTTTCGCGACGAGGGCGCGCGCGATCGCAAGTTGTTGCTGCTGGCCGCCCGACAGTGCACCGGCCGAGCGGCGGCGGAACTCCTGCAGGATCGGAAAGAGTTCGAATACCGCGACGAGCGCGCCGTTCGCCCGATCGCGGCGCGCAGCGAGCCCGAGTCGCAAGTTCTCCTCCACCGTCAGCTCGCCGAAGATCCGCCGGCCCTCGGGAACGAGAGCCACGCCGGAGCGCGCGACGTCCTCAGAACTGCGGCCGACGAGCGAGACGCCGCCCAGGCGAACGTCCCCGCCGGCAATGGGCGCAGCACCCATGATCGCCCGCAGCGTGGACGACTTGCCCGCGCCGTTCGGCCCGATCAGTCCGACGATCTCGCCTGGCTTCACCTCGAGGGAGAGCGAGCGCACGGCGTCGACTGCGCCGTACCGGACGCTGAGCCGGTCGACTGAGAGCACTGTCATTCGTCCACCGCCACGCTCTCGCCGAGATACGCAGCGGCAACGTCGACATTGGCACGAATCTCCGCCGGCGTTCCCTCGGCGAGCGTCTCGCCCTGGTCGAGAACCTGGATGCGATCGCAGACGTCCATGATGAGAGCGACGTTGTGGTCGATGAGGAGGACGCCCGCGCCGTGGTCGTCGCGCACCGAACGGACGACGGCGGCGAATCCGGTCATCTCTGCCTCGGGCAGACCGGCGGCGGGCTCGTCGAGCAGGACGTAGCTCGGCTCCGTGACCAGCGCACGCGCGACCCCGAGACGCCGCTCGTCGCCGTGGGCGAGTGTTGCCGCCGGCACGTTCGCGTGCGCGGCGAGCCCCAGCAACTCGAGCACCGCATCGGCGCGCCGCGCTGCCTCCCGGCGTGACGCCCCGACGCCGAGCGCGGAGACCTCAACGTTCTCGCGCACCGACAGCGTGCGGAAAGCGTGACTGTGCTGGAACGTTCGCGCGAGCCCATTCCGTCCCCGTCTGCTCGCGCGCCAACGCGTGACGTCGCGCCCGCCGAGGAACACCTGCCCCGCCGTGGGCCGGTCGAAGCCGCTCAACACGTTGACGAGCGTCGACTTACCAGCCCCGTTCGGACCGATCAGACCGAGCACCTCGCCACGGCGAAGCTCCAGCGAGACGCTGTGGATCGCCTGCACTCCCGCGAACGAGCGCGAGACAGAGGAGGCCCGGAGCGAGTCCCCGGGCCTCCTGTCTTCCGAGACTGGCGCGACTACCGCCAACGCGTCAGCCGATGTTCGCCACGACCTTGGCCGTGATGGTGCCGAGCTCCTTCGGCGTGTTGTTGTTGATCTCGATGATCCGGTACGCCCGGCCGAAGACCGAGTGGAGCGAGGGCGAGAAGCTCACGAGGCCCGACAAGGTCGACACCTTGTGGAACTTCTCCATGATCCCTGCGAGGGTCGCACCGTCGAGTGAGCCGTTCGCACGCTTGATCGCGGTCACGACTCCGTCGATCGCCGAGGGACCCGTGATGAACCCGCCCGTCGCAGCCTTGATCTGCTTCGCCAGCTTGTTGATCGCCGGGTCTGGATCTTGGCCGAACGCGTTGGCGTACGTGACGAAGAAGTAGTTCGTCACCTTCGGGCTCTTCGGCAGCCAGTACACGCCGTCACCAGCCCACGAGTTGAGGACCGGCGTCTGGTTTCCGAGCGTACGCAGGCCCGTGATCAGCGGAGCGAGCGAGCCATACGCGCCGGCGGTCGACGTCACGACCACGGCCGCCTTGTGCGAGTTGATCCGGCTGACCGCGTTCTGGACGTTATTCCCGTGAAACGCCGTGTCCTGGTAGCTCTCCTGATCGACGATCTTTCCGCCGAGCTGCTTGAAGCGAGCGGCGAACGCCTGCACGACGTTCTTGAAGTACACGATCACCGTGTCGGTGGCGAGGTCCGCGGTCTTCCAGCCTTTGCTCCACGCGAACTGCGCCATCGCCGATCCTTCGTCCTGCGCGACGTTCCCGAAGCTGAACGCGAGCTTGCCTTTCGCGCCGAAGCGCTTCGGGCCCATCTGGTCGGTGCCGATGCACGGCGCGACCGTGAGCAGGCCCTTGTCGATCGACTCCTGTACCACGGGAGCCGCCAGGTCCACGTCGCACGTCGTGAAGATGATCTTCGCTCCCTGGGCGATCAGCCTGTCCGCGCACGCCTTCGAGACGGCCGCCTTGTCGCCCTGAGTGTCGCACGTCTTGATCACGATCTGCCGGCCCGAGACGCCGCCGGCCGCGTTGATCTGCTTGACCCGGATCTGCGCTGCCGCAAGCGCGGGCCCGTCGAAGGGCGCCATCGGGCCGGTCGAGTCGTGCGCCCAGCCGATGACGATCGACCCACTCGCATGCGTACGAGCGGCGGCCGATGCGGCAAGAGCGCCCGCAGCGGTCAAAACGACAACAAGCGCGATTCGCGCCCGGTTGGTACGTGTCATTCCGTCTCCTCTCCGGGCGCGGCTCATGCCGCCACCCTCCGGTCCTCCCAGCATTCGATCAGTTGACGCCTGCCTCGTCCGACGAGCTCGGCGCCGGCGACGTCCCAGAGCGAGTCCGGGTAGGTAGCGCCGAAGGTGCCGTTGTCGGAGAAGATCTCGATGTCGTAGAAGCCGCTCCAGCCCGCGCGCTCGAGCGCCCCGAGGATCGCCGGCACTCCGGCGACGCCGTCGCCCGGCAGCACGCGATCGGCCCAGCCTCGCGTGGGGTCGCGCCAGTCGCTGACGTGCACGCCGGCGATCAGGTCCGCAGTACGTTCGATCTCGTCGAATAGATCGGGCGTGTTCCACAGATGCCACACGTCGAATTGGATGCCGACGGCGGGCGATCCGACCTCGTCGATGAACTCTGCGGCGTCGGCAAGCGTGTTGAGGATGGACCAGCTCTCGATCCCTTCGCGCTGGAACGGCTCGAGCGCGAGGCGCAGCCCGAGGAGACCCGCCTCGCGCGCGATCTCGCGCACGCCCGCGACCGCGACCGCCCGGTCGCCCGGTCCCGTGAAGCAGAGCACGGCGGCCGGCTCGAATGGAGCGAGCCGCTCGAGGGAGTGCAGCAGCGCGTCGATCCGCTCGCGCGGATCGGCCGGGCCGGGCAGCAGCGGCAGCGGGTGGATCGACGGCACTGCGGGCACGGCGGTCGCAGACCCGAGCCCGCTCGCCCGGAATTGCTCCAGCGACTCGTCGTCGAGCTTCAACTCCCAGACGCCCATGCCGTCGAGCCCTGCGGCGGCGTAGTCGCGCAGGTCGTCGGCGAAGCTCGAGCCGAGGGTGCTCACTTGTGACACGGAGACGCGGGGCACCGCCGAAGATCGTGTCACGCGCCCACTTTCTGGGCAAGCGAGACCCGCGCGCGCTCGAGCAGCGGCGGCTTCAGCAGTTGCTGGGCGACAAGGGTCCCGGAGCCGGCGCCGAGCCCTGGGCCGGGCCAGGTGCTCGCCCCGATGTGCCAGAGGCGCTCGACCGGCGTCGCATGGCCCGGACTGCGCGGGAACGGCCGCCAGAGGAAGTTCTGGTCGAGCGAGAGCGCACCGCCGTATGGGTCGCCGCGGAGGAGGTTGACGTTCATGCGCTCGAGGTCGTGCGGTCCGAGCGCGACCCGTTTGACGACCGCCGACTCGAGATTGGGAATGTGCTTGGCGAGCCGGGCCTGGATGCGGTCGGCGTACCGCTCACGCATGTCGTCGTTCCACTCGATCCGCGACGGCAGCTCCTGCAGCTGGATCCACAGCAACCCCTTGCCGTCGGGCGCGCGCGAGGGATCGATCGTCAGCGGCTGGCCGACGACGATCGTCGCCTCCTCGGGGATGAGACCGCGCTCGGCCTCGTTGACCGCCCGCGACACGCCGTCCAGGCCGGGCGTGACATGAACGACCGCGGTGCCGTTCAAACGTTCGTCGCCGTCCCAGCGGGCAGGCTCCGAGAGCGCAAAATGGATCTGCATCTCGGCACGGCCGTAGCGGAAGCGGCGGGCGCCCTCGCGCACAGCCGCCGGAACCGTTTCGTCGACGAGCAACCGCTCGTAGAGCTGCGTCGGCGTGACGTTCGCGACCACGGCGCGTGCGGCGGTTATCGTCTCGCCGCTCGCGAGGCGCACGCCCGCCGCGCGGCCGTTCTGCACGAGCACCCGCTCGACGTCCTTCCCCGTCTCGCAGGCGCCGCCGTGGTCGCGGATGAGTCGGACGAGCGCGTCGGCGAGCTGCGCGCCGCCGCCGCGCGGGATCGGCATGCCGCCTTCCTGCACCGCGACCGCGATCACCTGCGTCATGAAGCCCGATGCGGCCGCGTCGGGACCGAGCCCCGTGTGCAGGACCCAGGGTGCGAGCAACCCGTGCGCGCGCTCGGACGCGAACGTCTGCGTGAGCCAGTCTCTGCTCGTCTGCAGCAGGTCGCCGGTGAACTCGGCGAGACCCGTGCGCCCGAGGCGCCGCAGCGCCTTCGCGGCGAGCGCGAGCCCCGACGCCGACCAGAGCTCGGTGCCGAGCAGCCCGAACGCGAGGTCGGCGTTGGGGAAGAAGCGCTCGAGCACGCCCGGCCACTCCGGCCCGAGCTCACGCGCGTTGCTCTCCGCAGTGCGGAGCAGGAACGCGGCCGACCCGTCCGGGAACGCCGTCGCCGTCGGCAGGTCCGTGTTCAGGTACTCGAGCCCGCGCGCGGCGAGGTCGTCGCCGAGCTGCGCATGCGCGGCGCCTCCGACCCAGAGCGGGTGCCACGCGCTGAAGACGTCGTGCCGATAGCCGGGCTCGGTGATCTCGGCCGTGTGAATCGCGCCGCCGAGCCAGTCGTTGCGTTCGAGCACGCAGACGCGCCAGCCGGCGCGCGCGAGCAGCGCGCCGCAGGCGAGCGAGTTGACGCCGCTGCCGACGACGATTGCGTCGTAGTCAGCCATGCATGCCGGGGCCCGAGGTGCCGCCCCAGTCCTCCGGCAAGACGTCTGCGATCGACTGCGAGAACGTCCAGCGGTGACCGGCGAAATCCTCGGCCGTGTACTGGCGCTCGCCGTACGGATAGTCGGCCGGCGGCGTGAGCACGCGCGCGCCCCACTCGCACGCGCGGGCGTAGTGCGAGTCGACGTCGTCGACCCGCACCATCACCGAATGCGCGCCGCAGGCTGCGTTCACGTCCCCGTCGACCACGACGACGACGCCGTCACCGACGACGAGCTGCGCGCGGTGCCCCTTCGCCTCCCAGCGCTCGACGAAGCCGAACGCCTCGCACAGCCAGTCCACCGCCGGACGCACCTCGGGATAGACAAGCACGGGCATGACCGACGTGTCGGGCATGGTGCGATTCCTCATACGAGGTCTCGGAACTCGTCGTCGGTCACGAGCCCCCGCTTGCGCATACCGAGCTCTTTCACCCGCGCCAGCAGCTCGGCGCGCTGCTCCTCCGGAACCTCGAGGCCGAGCTCCTCCGCCTTGATCCGGATGGAGTCGAGCCCGCTCTTCTTGCCGAGCACGATCGCGCGGTCGGTCGCGACGAGCTCCGACGAGAAGGGCTCGATCGACGGCGGATCGTGGAACTGGCTCGCGACCGCACCCGACTCGCGGCGGAAGAGCGTCTCGCCGGTGACCGGCTTCCAGGGCTCGAGCTCGTATCCGGACAGCGCCTGGACGCGCGCCGAGACGTCGCGCACGCGCTCGAGCTTCAGGTTCGACTCGACGCCGTAGAGCGCGCGCAGCGTCAGCGCGACCTCGCCGAGGTTCGCGTTGCCTGCGCGCTCGCCCATGCCGTTGATCGTGCCGTGGACCCAGCGCGCGCCCGCCCGCACGGCTGCGACCGCCGACGCGGTAGCGAGCCCGAAGTCGTTGTGGCCGTGGAAATGCACGGGCACGTCGGGGCCGACCCAGTCGACGGTGCGACCGACGAGCTCCGCGACCGCCTCGGGCGACGCGATGCCGAGCGTGTCGACGACGACGACCTCCGTCGCACCAGCCTCGACCGCGGACACGTAGACGCGCTCGTAGAAGTCCGGCTCCGCGCGGGTGGAGTCGACGCCGAAGAAGGCGGCGTGGATGTCGTGCTCGGCGGCGAACCGCATCGCGTTCGTGATACGGCCGAGCATCGTGTCGCGGTCGACGCCGATCGCGTTCAGCTTGAGGTCGGAGATCGGCGACTCGATCACCGACGCGGGCACGCCGAGCTCGACGAGCGCTTCGAGATCGGCGGGAACGGCGCGCGAGAACCCCCATATCTGCGCGCGCAAGCCCGCACCTGCGACGAGCTTCACCGCATCCCAGTCGTCCTGCGAGACGCGTGGGAATCCCGCCTCGATCCGGTCCACCCCGAGGTCGTCGAGCAGCTTCGCGATCTCGAGCTTCTGCTCCGGGTCGAGCACGACGCCGACCGTCTGCTCGCCGTCGCGCAGCGTCGTGTCGTACAGACCGACGCGGCCGCCGATCGCGTACGCGTCGTTCAGCTCGCCGGTCCAGATCAGCGACACGCGACGACTCCGTCCGGGAACGGCGACAGCTTCTCCGCGCCCTCCGCCGTGATGAGGAAGTTGTCCTCGACGCGCAGCCCGCCGCCGCCCTCCCAGTAGATCCCCGGTTCGATCGCGAGCACCATGCCGGCCTCGATCGTGCCTGCGCCGGCCTGATGCGCGTACGGCGGCTCGTGCGCGCGCGCGCCGACGCCGTGGCAGATCGGATGTGAGGGCTGGCCGGCGTAGCCGAGCTCGGCGATGCCGTCCCGTACGAGGCGATCGAGCTCCGCGAGCGACGCGCCCGGCCGACAGTGCGCAACAGCCGTGTCGTACACGCCGACGAGTCCGCCGAGCAGCTCCGCATAGTCGTCGCGCAGCGCTCCGAGCACGAGGTTCTTCGTGTGATCCGCCCAGTAGCCGTCGGCGCAGACCCAGATCTCGAAGAGCACCGGCTCGTCCTCGGTCACCGGTAGATCCGATGTTGCGGTGAACGTCTTGATCCCCTTGCCCGCCCACACGAGCGAGAACGGCAGCGCGAGCTCCACGTCGCGGCGCGCCGTCCCGTGGCCGTGCACGAAGCCCTGCCAGATCGCAGCGGCTTCCGATTCCTTCATCCCCGCCCGCAGCTCGGCGCGCACGTGCTCCATCGCCGCCGCTGCGATCTCGTTCGCGATGCGGATGCGCACCACTTCTTGCTCGGTCTTGATCATCCGCGCGCGGCTGAGCATCGGCGTCGCGTCCGCAGCGTCTGGGAAGGCGTCGAACCACGCCCTCGTGAACGTCGTCGGCTCGCCGATCATGCGGTCGGCGGCCTGCGTCCCGAGCGAGAGCTCGAGGCCGACGCGCGCGTAACCGGAGGCTGCGGCGACGGCCGCGTCGAGCGTGCGGGCAATCGGCGGGCGCGGGTCGGCGGGGTCGTAGCCGCGGATGAAGCGCACATCGCTCGTCCACGCCGTGCGCCCCGCGTCCTCCGCGGAGGCCTCGAGGCAGATGAGCACGGGCTCGCCCTCGCGCGGGAACACGCAGGCGTCATAGCCCTTCATGCCCCAGAAGTTCGTCAGGTAGAGGACGTTGTCGGGCGCGCGCACGACGACGGCGTCGAGCCCTGCCTCCTCCAGCAGTGCCCGCACGCGCCCGAGCTTTGCGTCGTCCCGCGCCCAGCTCACGCGCCGTGCGCCTCCCGCCACGACACGACGGGGTTGCGCAGGATGCCGATTCGCTCGATCTCCGCTTCGATCACGTCGCCGGGCTTGAGGTAGAGCGACGCCGCGTCCTCGCTGAACCCGGCCACGCCGCTGACCGTCCCGGTGGAGAGCACGTCGCCGGCGGAGTAGCCGAGCGGCGAGTAGTGGCTGATGATCTCCGGAATCGTCGTCGACATGCGGCCCGAGTGCGACGTCTGCCGCGTCTCGCCGTTCACGCGGAGCGTCATCGCGAGGTCGTGCGGGTCGGGGATCTCGTCGGGCGTGACGATCCACGGGCCGAGCGGGCAGAACGTGTCGATCGCCTTGCAGAACGAGAAGACCCCGCTCCGCATCTCCCGGCGCTGGATGTCGCGGGCTGTGATGTCGTTGAAGATGACGTACCCGGCGACGTAGTCCATCGCCTCTTCCGGGCCGAACCACTTCCCGTCCTTGCCGACGATCACGGCGAGCTCGAGCTCGTAGTCGAGCTCGTTGGTGAGGTGCTCGGGATAGACGACGGCTTCGTCCGGTCCGATGATCGCGTCGACGTTCTGGAAGAAGACGATCCACGGCGCGATCTCGTGCGACCACCCAACGTTCTTCGACTCCTCCTCGTGCTCGCGGAAGTTGCCGGCGGTGTGGAAGAACTTCTTCGGGACGATCGGGGCGCGCAGACGGACATCCGCGAGCGCCGCGCGCTCGCCTGTAGCGTCCGCGCCTCCCCGCTCGAAATACTCGCGCATCGTCGGCACGTTGAGACGGGCGATCTCCTCGCCGTCGATGCGGCCGACCTTGCCGTCGTCGTACGTGACGAGCTTCATCGCGCCCGCAACCACGCGAGCACGTCGCCCGCGTTCGCGTCCGGCGGGAACACCGGGTAGAAGACCTTGACGATGCGGCCCGCCTCGGCGACGAGCGTGATCCGCTTGTACAGCGTGAGACCGGCGATCTCGAACGTCGGGAGCCCGAGCGCGGCGCCGAGCTTCCGCTCCGGGTCGGCGATGACGGGGAACGGCATCCGGTTGCGCTCGGCGAACTCGAGCTGATCGTCGAGCGGCTGCGCCGACAGGCCGGCGACGCGTACGCCGAGCTCGCCGTACAGATCGCGGAAGGCGCACGACTGCGGCGTGCAGCCGCGCGCCCCGGGAGTCTCGTCCCAGCCCGGGAGCAGCGGGCGGTCGGGCCTTCCACTCCGCGGATAGATGTAGACGACGTCGAAGTCGCGCACGTTCACCGCGCCTACGGACGAGGCGAGCGCCAGGTCGGGCAGCTCGAGCCCGACGAGATGGTCTGCCGCCCCGTCGTCCATCGGAACCGGGAGGTTCGGCGGCAGCGTGTAGACGTCAGGCGACACCGCAGACCTCCATCGCGACGCGCGCGTATACCTCTGCGGTCTTCACGAGCCCGTCGATCTCGAGATTCTCGCCCAGCTCGACGTCCATGAGGCCGGTCGACGTCCCGTAGTTCAGCGTGGGAACGCCGTACGCCGTGAGGGCGGATGCATCGCTGAACCAGCGCGTGACGTCGCGCTCCGGCTTCGCTCCGAAGACCTCGGCGTGCGCCGTGTCGACTGCGGCGACGAGCTCATGGCCCTCGTCGATCTCGGCGCCCGGAGCCGTGACGTAGATCTCGCCCTCCGCATCGTGCGGGAGGCCGCGCACCATCTCCAGCACCTCGGCGCGCGCAGTCGCCATCGACTTCGTCGGCGGGACGCGCACGTCGAGGAAGAGATCCGTGTGGTGCGGCGTGCGCGAGACGCGCCAGCCGAAGCCGCCTTCGATCGCGCCGACGTTGACGATCGCCTTCGCTCCGCGATACGCGTTTGCCGGGTCGTCCTCCCAGGTCGGGATCCACTCCCGCACAGCAGCGAGCACCTCCTGCATGCGCAGGATCGAGTTCTCGCTGCGCCGGCCCTCGCTGAACGCCGTGTGGATGAAGTTCCCGTGCACCCGGATGCGGAGCCAGAGCGAGCCGAAGTGTCCGAGCACGACCTTGCCCTCGGTCGGCTCGCCGAGCAGGCACATGTCGGTGACACCGCCGTGTGTGACGAGGTAGCGCGAACCGGCTGCGTAGCCGCGGTACTGCGCGCCGACGGCATCGCCGTACTGCGTCTTCTCGATCTCCCCGCACACCGCGGCGACGAGCACGTCGCCGCGCAACCGCACGCCCGCGTCCTGCAGCGCGTGTATCGCCTCGACGTAGCACGCCAGCGCGCCCTTCATGTTCGAGATGCCCAGCCCATAGAGGCGACCGTCGCGCTCGAACGGGTGCGGCTGGAAGCCGGGGACGTCGCGCAGCCACGGCTCGTGCCCCGAGTACGACGTGTCCATGTGCCCGTTGAACATCAGCGACTTCCCACCGCCGGTCCCCCGCCACAGGCCGAGCGCGTTCGCGCGCGTGTCCTCGACCTGCTGCCACTGCACCTGCAGGCCGAGCGGCTCGTACAGCGAGACCATCAGCTCGGCCATCCGCTGCTCGTCGCCAGTGAAGCTGTGCACGCCGATCATCCGCGACGCGGTGTCGACGAGGCGATCCCTATTGACCTTCATCGAACGTGCGGCAGGACCTGCTCGCCGAAGAGCCGGATCTGCTCGTGGCGGCGATCGCCCCAGAGCTCGAGCATCACGTGGGTGCAGCCGGCGTCGCGGTACTCCTCGATCGCCGCGATGCAGTCGGCGGGCGTGCCCGCGATCGGGCGGCACTTGTCGAGCAGCGCGTCCGAGACCTCCGCCTTCGCGGCAAGGCGTCCGCCGCGCTCCATCGCCTCCGCGACCGGACGGATCTCGTCTTGCTCGATGCCCGCCAGGTCGAGCAGCGTGTCGGCGGAGCCCTGGATGTTCTGCACCTTGTTTGCGAGATACATGCCGGCGATCTCGCGCGCGCCGTCGCGGCCGGCGTCGCGGTCGGTCTCATGAATGGACGCAACGACGGTGCAGCCGATGTCGATGTCCGCTGCGACGTTCTTGCGCGTGTAACGGACGAACGGCGGCGTCGTGATCGACGGCGTCAGGCAGCCGTCGGCGATCTCGCCCGCAAGCTGTTGCATCTTCGGTGCGGTGGCGGCGACGTAGACGGGCGGCACGTCGCGGGGCGCGTGCGCGCTCTCCTGTAGCGCCGGCACGTTGGCGCTCCACGTCGAGCCCGTGTACTCGAACGCCTGCCCGCCGAGCACGCCGCGGACGATCTCGACCGCGTCGCGCATCGGGCCGAGGGTCTTGTTCGTCTGCATCGCCGCGTTGTTGAGGAAGATCTTCGACGTCCCGAACCCGAGGATGAACCGGTTCGCGCCGGCGGCCTCCTGCACGACGCGCGCATCCATTGCGACCTGCACCGGATGCCGCGTGAACGGCGAGATGATCCCCCACCCCACAGTCAGCCGCTCGGTCGCCTGCGCGATGAGCGCCGAGACGACCGTGGAGGAGCGCGCCTCCATCCCGTGCTTGCGCCACCACGGGTACGCCTCGGCGAGCCAGATCGTGTCCATGCCCGCGTCGTCCATCGCCCGCGCCGACGCGATCATCTCGTCGAGCGGCTCCATCGTCAGTTGCATGACGCCGATCCGGAACGGAACCGCCATCAGCCGGTTGCCTTCAATGCCTCCTGCACCTGCGCGTCGAGCGCCGAGAGCACGTGCTGCACCTGCTGGTTGACGATCGGCTGCAGCACGCGCTGGCCCATCGACCCGACCGGCCCTGCGATCTTCACCTCCGCCGACCATTGCATCGCGGTGCCGCCGGCCGGCGCGTCGCCGAGCGTGAACGACGTCTCCATGTTCAGCATCGCGCCGACGCCGGTGCCCTTGATCGCCATCTTCGCGAACTCCAGCTCGCGCTCCTCGACCTTGTCCATGTCGATCTTCATGCGCAGGCCGCCCAGGCCGAGCGGGATCTTCACGTTCGCAGTCCAGCGCCGCGCGTCGTGGACGTCGAAGCTCTCGACGCCGGGCATCGTCTTCGCCATCGCAGTCGGATCGTTCAGCACCTGCCACACCGTCGCGCGCGGCGCGGCGAACGTCCGCTCACCCGAGACGTTCACGCGCGTTCCTCGGGCGCCGCTGGCAAAGGAGCCAAGCGGGCGGCGCGACGGGCAGTACGCAAAGTACGACCGAGCGCCGCGAGCGCCGGATCCTGCCGCCAGCGGCGCCAGGCGTCGGCGAAGCCGGGCTTCGCCCGGCGAAAGCCGACGCCGGCGAGGGACGTGCGTTTCATTGCAGCAGCTCCCACACGCGCTGATAGGGGTTGTGGCTGTCGGTGACGATCTTGCCCGTTGCGTCCTGGATCGCTGCGCAGACAGCGTGGATGCCGGCGCCGCCGCCCTCACCCATCCCCTTCGTCCCGAGCGGCGTGAACGGCGACGGGCTCTCGAGGTACCCCGTGTGCAGCGGCGGCATGTCGAGCGCGTGCGGGACGTGGTAGTCGTAGAAGTTCGGCGTGAGCAGGTTCCCGTCTTCGTCGTACTCGAAGGTCTCGTGGATCGCGGCGCCGAGCGCCTGCGCGGTGGCGCCCATCACCTGCCCCTCGACGATCTGTGGGTTGATGCGGTTGCCGCAGTCGTCGACGGCGGCGTAGTCGACGAGGTAGTACACGCCCGTCTCGGGATCGATCTCGACCACCGCGGCGTGGATCTGCGCGGCGTACGTGAGCGTGAGGTTGCCGAACTTGCGCTCGACGTCCGGCACCTCGAACGGCGGCCGGTAGACATAGCGACAGTTGAGCGTTACGCCGAGGTCCTCGGGCAGGCCGGCGTTGTTCGCATTGATGATCGCGCCGCACGCCATGAACGGCAGGAACGCATCCGGGCTCTCCTTGATGCGGATGCCGCCGTCGGCGAGCTCGAGCGCTTCGGCGGGCACACCACCGAAGACGGCGCCGGCGAGCTTGAAGATCTCGGCGCGCAGCATCTCCGTCGCGCCCTTCACGGCGCTGAGGCCGGTCACCGCGAACTGGCTCGCATACGTCCCGGAGAAGCCGGCGTGCGAGTTCCAGTAGCTGTCGTGGCCCGCGCGCACGTGCACGTCGTCGACGGAGCACTTGAGGATGTCGGCGACGATCTGCGCCGCGGTCGTCTCGTGCCCCTGGCCCTGCGGCGTCGTCCCGAGCGTTACGACGATCTCGCCGAAGATGTCGAGCTTCACCGTGGCGACCTCGTTGTTGCCGGAGAACTGCAGCTCGGGGTTGATGAGGCGCGACTGGCCGAAGTTGTTCGTGCCCGAGTCGAGCGTCGAGCCGATGCCGGCGCCGAGCAGCTTCCCGCGCGACTTCGCTTCTTCGCGTCGCGCGTCCATGCCGTCCCAGCCGATGAGCTCGAGCGCGATGTCGAGCATTGCCGCGTAGTCGCCGGAGTCGTAGACGCAGCCGTTCGGCGTCTCGTACGGCATCTCGTCGGCGCGGACGTAGTTCTTCTTGCGGATCTCGACGGGATCGAGCCCGAGCTCGTGCGCGACGATGTCGATCACACGCTCGGTGAACCACAGATGCTGGAGCCGCGAATAGCCGCGATTCGGCGACACCGGTGCCTTGTTCGTCGCCACCTGCGTGAAGTCGACGCGCACGTGCCGCCAGCGGTACATGCCCGGGGTGACCTGCGCCCAGATGACGCCGCCGAGTGGCTCGTAGCGGAGCCAAGCACCCGCGTCGTCGAGCGCCTTCGTCCGGAAGCCGAGCAGCGTGCCGTCGGCCTTTACGGCGACCTCGGTCTCGTGGAACCAGCGCTCGTTGCCGTGCGACATCGACATGTGGAAGTCGGTGCGCCACTCGGTCCACTGCACCGGGCGGTTGAGCTTGCGCGCGAGGAGGCAGCACACGACGAGCTGCGGGTGCGACGTGATCTTGTTGCCGAAGCCGCCGCCGATGTCCTGCGTGACGAAGCGCAGCTTGTCGAGGCCGCACTTCATCGCCGGCCCCATCATGATCGCGGCGAATCCGGGGAACTGGTTGTTCGTGTGGATCGTCCACTGCCCCGTGCCGCGGTTGTACTCGACAAGGGCGCCGTCGGTCTCGAGCGGCGTCGAGTTGAAGCGGTGGAAGTGCAGCTCGTCGATCTTCACGACGCGGTCGGCCTCGGCGAACGCGGCGTCGAGGTCGCCCCACTCGTACACGCCCTGCCACATGAGGTTCGCGCCGGCTTCCTCGTGCAGGAGCGGCGCATCCTTCTGCAACGCGGCGCGCGCATCGACGAGCGCCGGAAGCGGCTCGTACTCGACCTCGACGAGCTCCGACGCGTCGCGCGCCAGCTCACGCGTCTCGGCGACGACGGCGACAACCGCCTCGCCGACGTAGCGCACTTTGCCGACTGCGAGCGCGAAGTCCTGGATGTTGCCGCCCGGAGCGCCGGCGATCTGGAAGAACGGATCGGTGACGGCAGCGACCTCTTCGCCGGTCAGCGTGCCGTAGACGCCCTTGATCGTCTCCGCCTTGGAGACGTCGATCGACGTGATGTGCGCGTGCGCGTACGGGGAACGCACGAAGAAGATGTAGCCCATGCCGTGCCGCTTGATGTCGTCGACGAAGACGCCCTCGCCTTGGACGAGGCGCTTGTCCTCCTTGCGGGGCACGCTCTGGCCGGCCCAGCCCTTCTCGACCTGGACCTCGACCCGCTCGGGGGCGATCGTCGTGCCGCTCACTCCGCGGCCGCCTTCACGGCTTCGAAGATGTTCCAGTAGCCCGTGCAGCGGCAGATGTTCCCCTGCAACGCCTTCTTGATCTCGTCGTCGCTCGGATGCGGGTTCGAACGCAGGAGCGCAGTCGCGCTCATGAGCATGCCGGGCGTGCAGTAGCCGCACTGCAGCGCATGGTGGTCGCTGAACGACTGCTGCAGCTTCGTGAGCGCGCCCTCGTCCGCAAGGCCCTCCACGGTCTCGATTTGCGCGCCGTTCGCCTGGACTGCGAGCAGCATGCAGCTCTTCACGAGCACGCCGTCGAGCAGGATCGAGCACGCACCGCAGTTGCCGGTGTCGCAGCCGATGTGGCTGCCGGTCAGATCGAGGTCGTCGCGGATGAAGTGGATGAGGAGCTTGCGCGGCTCGACGTCGCGCTCGTACTCGGTGTCGTTGATCGTGACCGTGACGTCCATCAGCGCTCTTCCGTCGCCTCCCGCGCGGCGCGCTCGGCGAGCACCTCGGCGAGGTGCGCGCGGTACTCGCTCGACGCGTGTACGTCGGCAGGCGGGTTGAGACCGGCGGCACGCACTGCTTCGCGGACCGACTCGACCGACTCGGGATGCACGAGCACCGGC
>Ga0070730_10001814_pt1 | contig 20003 bp, 15 predicted proteins | sample Coa_R1_3_FD_66447 | JGI IMG/M metagenome (GOLD analysis project Ga0070730, IMG submission 66447) | Surface soil microbial communities from Centralia Pennsylvania, which are recovering from an underground coalmine fire - Coalmine... | ecosystem: Environmental > Terrestrial > Soil > Unclassified ... | reverse complement strand
CCGCGGTCACCCAGAAAAGGTGCGGGGGATGACGGGTAGTCCTCAGCGTAGTCCCTCCAATCGAGGAGATCGGCGATGGTCCGATGGCTGGTGTCGTCGGGGAGGGTAATTTGACTATCGCTTCGAACGCCGAACGAACTCCCCGCAACCATGGCCAGATAATTGGGATAGGAGGGGTGCATCAAAGCTTTGAAGTTGGTGAAGCTCGCTCCGGTCTGCGCCAGATGCGCGAAAAAAGGGTTGCTCATTGCACTGCTATAGTTCTGATTTTCCAGCACGATCACCAACACGCGGTCAAAATGCTTCCCGACGATTGCCATCGGCGCCGCCACCACGGTTGGAACCTGAACTATTGCGGGGCTATCCGCCGGTGCCGTCACCACGATGGGGGCCGGAACTTGTGCGGGGCTATCCGCCGGCGTCGTTACCGCGATGGGGGTCTGAATTTGCGCAGAACTATCCGGGGCCGCCAGAACGGGTGTGGCCAACTTCAACTGGTCGAGCGAAGCCAGTACAGCTTTCCAATCGGAGGGGTCTTTCTTGGTATCGAAGGGCAGGGAGAGATCCGCATAAAAATTCAGGATGTTCTGGCGCAGTTCTGGCGACATCCGATCGAACTTTCGGTCTGAAAGTTCCGACAGCAACTTTGCATACGCATCATCGGTCAGGGGATACTCCGTTGCGGCGGTCGGCTTGCCGGTATCGAAATCAACATTGGCAAGTTGCAGCGAGTTGGTTTTCACTTCTTCGAGATAGGCCCGGTACTGATCGACAGTCTTATTAACGCTCTTAAAATACATGTCCTCGGTCTGGGGAGTGGGGCTTTTGAATGCCAGCGCTTTGAATGGCCCTATTTTCGGCATGAATCGAATGAAAAATGCCAGCAGGCGCGTGCCGAATCCCGGCCGGGTGTAGTCCTTTCCCCAACTCTTTTCATAATCAGAGCGCGAAAGGCGGTAGAGGAACTTTCGTTTGGAGAAGTTGGGCACTTCGCGCTGCAAATCGTTTTTGTGCGTGCGCAGCGCCACCCGGGTCATTTCCGGGATCAACTCACTTATCATGTAACGGTAAGTGCCGATGGTAAGGTCCTCGCGGGGAAGCACGTCTTTCACTTCCACTCCGTAAACCACCGGGAACACGCGTTCCAGCAGGGGCTTGGAAACCTCGAACCCGATGAAATCGTGGTATTGATCCGAAGTATAACGGCTCTTCGCCACCTGCGCCGCATCGAGTCCGAATTCCGTTCGAATATGCTCCGTCTTGCCCTGGGCGTAATTAACTGAATTGCCGAACTGCGCCCGAAGTTTTGGATATTGAATCGCCACCGCCTTGTTCACCGCGTCCGGGTGGCCGGCAATGTCCGACGCATAGTGCGCCAGGGCGCCCATGGCAAACGCGTACTCGTTGGCGTCCTGACTCTCAACCAGCAGCTCGCGAACAAAGTCTCCGCTGCGAACGTAATGGGCCAGATCGCTGAATTGCTTGCTGCCGAAAGGATAATAGCCGAGGTCCTGAATCACAGCGCCGCCGTAAGCATAGGCGTGCGCCTTCTTGATCTCGTCTTCCGTCAGGGTGGGAAATCGCTTGAGCAGCAGCGGCTGAATCTCATCCTTCCAGAGCAGGTCTACAATTTCCTCATGGGTCAGAACGGAGTAGGCAAATGAGGCGCGGGCGCCCGCCAGCAAAACACCGAGGAGCAGGGCAATTAGCAAAGATTTTCTCATGATTCGTTTCTCCATCGAGCTTGGGACTTCTCTTTTAAACTGTGAGTGGCTTGGCGTGTGTGCCGCAGTCGATTACACCCACATATCATTTTCACAGGAGGGCGAAACGTGTGTCAGTCCGAAACAGTACAGTGGTGTGTTCAAAATAGCTCACGCGGCTAACATAGGTCTTTTGCCTTCTGGAGATATAGCCTTCTGTCACAGGTGGGACAAAAGTGTGATGGTTTGGCATTTGCTTGTTGAGCGGACGCAGAACCAAAGCGGGAGGAAGGTGGCCTGAGAGCCGCGTCCCGAGTGTGCATCATGATGCGCGACTGCCAGAGTCAGAGGGAGAGGCCAGGAAAAAGGAATCAGGAAAGTTGCGCGGACAGGGTTCCTTTGTGTTGTCTTTCGGCGAGGGCAAGCTTGAATAATGAATTGACGGCCTGAACCACCTGCAAGGCTCCCCCTGGCTCAAAGTAGACTTCGCCGCAGCGCCCGCAAACCCACGCCTTGAGCCCGGAGAGTTTTACTGTCACGCCCTCTTTTTCGAATTCCTGGGCGATGGTCTTGCGGCGCACCTGGCCTCCGCACTCAGAGCACTTCGAATTCACGAGTTGTTTCATGTCAGTCGTCCCCGCTTGCTGGGTGTAACCCACCACGGCCTTTGAGGTAGATAGGCGGTGATAATATCCACCAGTCTAAGGTTGGAATAATCGCAAACCACATGGAGTGGCGCGCGCGCTTTCTCTCCTACTGTGAAGTAGCCGAGAATCAAGCACCGCTCCTCGCCCGAATAATCTTCCAGGATTCGGCTTTTGCCTGCCAGCGCCTGAAGCACATTCTCTTCATCGAAGCCTTCCTCAATCATGTGACGCACGGCGTGGATGCGGATGCGGTACTGTCTGGCGCTCACCAACCCCGTGATTTTCGCCAGCAAGCCCTGCGCGCCATCCATTCATCGTTAGCATAGCCTACCACGGTGGGAGTTCACAAGGATTAAGCTGCGCTGTGCTCGCCTTGGCTGCAAACGGTAGGGGCGATTCGTGAATCGCCCCTACGTTCCGACCACCTTGGGCGGGCCAGGCCCAAGAAATCGCAGGAGGAGCAACGTGATGTCATCGGCTTGCGGGGCCCCGCGAGTAAATTTCCCAACGGCCGCCAGAATCGCCGCCTGCAAATCTTCCAGAGTAGCGCCTGTGTTTTGCTCCACTACGCGCTGCAGCCGCTCATTTCCGAAACGAACGGTTTCCGGGCTCACCGCGTCCGTTATCCCATCGGTGAAGAGCACCAGCGAGTCGCCGGCCTCGAGCGTGGAAAAAGAAGTTTTAAACTTTTCTTCCCCAAACATGCCCAGCGGGCAGGACTGCGCCGGAAAAACTCCCTGCACTCGATTGCCGCGAACCAGAAGCGGAAGCGGATGGCCGGCGTTGGCGTATTCGAGCCTGCCATCAGCGTTAAGGATGCCGAAAAAGAGAGTGGCGGGCCGGCCAACATCCGGGCGGCTGCACAGAAAATAATTGATGTGGGTGATCACGCGCCCGGGCTCCTGGCCCAGCGTGAGGGCCGAGAATGTGCCCTGCAGCAAGGCCGTCACCAGAGCGGCGCCCAGACCCTTGCCGGCCACGTCCGCAATCATGAAGGCGGTGCGCTGTCCGTCCAGCTCAATGAGGTCAAAATAATCGCCGCCCACCTCAAGGCACGGCTGGTTGACGGCGGTCACTTGAACGTGGGGCAAGCGCCCGAAAGTCTTGGGCAGCAGCGCTTGCTGGATGTCGCGGGCGATGGAGATCTCGCGCTCCAGTCGTTGCCGCTCGCGGTCTTTCTTTACCAGGCGCGTATTGTCCAGAATGCTGGCGGCTTCAAGCGCGAGCGCGTCCAGAATCTGCCGCTCCAAGCCAGAGAACGCGGCGGGACGGCGGCTGTCCAGATAGAGCACGCCCAGCAGCTCGCCGGATGCGGCTTCGGCAGCGGGCGCGGCAAAATCCAGCCGGGCGCGCGAAAGCAGAGGGATGGCGATGACGGCCCGAAGCTGTTGCCCCACCACACTGACCGCGTTGCGAATGGCATCCTCGGCGAGGGCAACATCACCTTCCACCACGCTGGTGCGCCTGGCGATGGCGTGGGCAATCGCTGTCTGGCTGGGTTCGACGCTCGCGATTTTCAAGGGCAACGCGCCGCGCTGCCGGGCAAACACGGGGCGCAATTGCGAGAGAGTATCGCCTTCGAGAAGCAATCCGCGATCAGCGTCCGTGATGGTGAGGGCGCGATCAACCATGGCGGCCAGAATTTCCTCGAGCGGCATCTGTGATTGCAAAAGGGAAGTGGCCTCGAGCAGCAGGCTCAATTGTCGAAGGTCGCGCGAGCCGGCCTCAAGCGTGGCGGCATGCTCCAGGCGGGAGAGAATCATCGGGAGCGCGCGTTCCGTGCGGCTTCGGTGAAAAATTAACTGTATGGTTCCCGTAGCGCCGAAACTGATGACGTCGCCGTCGCTTAAAGTTTTGGTATTGATTTTTTCCTGGTTGACGAAAATCCCCAGACGCTGCCCGCGATCTTCCAGACGAAACTCGCCCTCCGCATAAACGAGCGCGGCGCAGGAACGTGAGATGCGTTTGTCGTCGAGTTGCAAATGGTTCCCGCCTTCCGTCCCCCGTCCAATGAGAAACGGTGACTGGGTCACATGGACTTCGCGATGGTCGCTGCGGGGATCAACCACTTCCAGAAATGCCTCGGGAAGCGTGGCGTGATTTGTCGCGTCGTGAGCAGGCATGGGAGGAATCTTACCACGCGCGGAAGCGGAAACCGGCAGGCAGAAAGCAGCGGGCGGAATGCAGGTCATCACAATTAAGAGAATCTTGTTTCTTGTATCTACCAGCTCGTCAGAAGTTATGCCCGCCCGCCCGTCTCAGGCTTCCATGTCCGAGCAAAATCCAGGAGAGCATCCAGCAACTCCCGCAGAAACCTCGCGTCTGCCGCAGCTTTGGGTAGGTAGCGGTGATACTTGTCGCGACACTTCCAGAGCGCCGGGGCGAGCGGAGCTGTTGGCAGGCCGAGTATTGAAGCGAGGTCGCTATTGAAGGGATCGCCCCACATATCATGAGCGAACATTCCTACCGCTTCGGCGTGTCCAAATGCCTCGCCGTGAACTTCACGCATCATAACATCGCTGCCCGGAGGTTCCACATACCCCGCCAACTGATCTCCGCGTTTACGCAGGGTTGGAATCCAGTACTTTGCGCACCACCGCTCAAGAAATAGTTCCTGAAACCCTGCCCAATCGAGGAGATGAATATTAGTGTGCTCGACGACGTCGAACGCGCCCGTCTGAAAGCCTCCTGCTGAAATGAAGAGACCGAAATGGCTCCTGCGTCAGCCATTATAGTCCGGAAGGTCTGGACTTCGGCTTGCGGGACGTGGGTCTTCCACCGTTTGCATTCGCATAAGTAATTCCCTGGTGGGGTCGTTGTAGGATCGGTCGCATACACATCGATTTCCACTGTCCCACGAGCCGTGGCTAGCTTCTTGCCGGTCTCTGAGGCGAAACCGCATTCATGGAGAATCGCAGCCACCCGGCGTTGGAGGTCGCGCCAATCTGCTCCAGGCTCGTTCTCGATCATCCGTGTCCCATATGAGGGCTGGCGCAGACCATCCTTGGTCTGTGGTTCCCGGCTATCTGTCGAATGCCACTTGCAGGTTTGAGATGGGCTGCGCCAGCCAACCACAGCATAAAACCCGTGCCCTTGCTACCCGCCTCTGCTTCGTTACGGTAAAGACCCAGTGATTCATCGACCTGTTCACTCATACGCATCGGCGGAACAACTTATATTAGAGGTGACTTGGATAAAGCCGATCCTCACAAGCCTATCACAAAACGCTGGCGGCGAGCCGCGGCGGCAACGACAACCCGTAGTTCAGTTGAATGGAATGGTCGGGATGGCCAAGAATGAAAACGGTAATGTCTTGATATAGCAGGTGGCCGACACTGACCGCACGATGGGAATGGATTGCCGCTTTCGCGGAAATGACGTGCGTTTAATCTCGGGCGGCGCGAACGTGCCCTGGCCTTCTTGGAACAGCGATGTACGCCACTCGGGAAATCAGGCGATGCGCGACCATCACCCGTTGACTGCGTTTCCTAAATTCGATTTACAGCTTTAACTTTGCCTTCTTTAATTGCTTTGAGCAGCGCTTCATGATCGCGGGCGGATTGCCTGGCGTAGGCGATGGCAAATTGGGCCACGGCCTTGTCCAGCTTGTCGGCGCTCCCGCAATAGCCGCTGATTTCCGTGGCATCGCCGGAGCGCGCGTGCCCCTTGGCCAGAATCTGGCCGCACACCAAGCCGAATTCCGTCAATGTCGGTCCTTTCAATTCCGCCGGATCAACGGTGGCCTTGTGGTCGGCCAATTGGCGCACCAGGAAGTCACGCCCATCGATTGTGGTCCAGCCGAGAAATGGGTCGCTGACGGTTTGCATCAAATGCTGGCCTTCCGCCACGCGGCGTCCCTGCTGGAGAAAAGGAGGAAGGTCAGGAAGGAAGGGCGCGTAGCAGGATGGCGGCTCTTCCTTCACCTGGATAAACAGCGGGTCTTCAGGGCCATTGCCGAAGCAGAGGACCACATACACGCGCGTCCCCACGCTTCCCGTGCCCACCACTTTAAAGGCGACATCAACGGGATGATAAGCGTCAAGCACGCGCTGGCGGTCCGGCGGAAGCGTTTCCCGATACGGCCCGAGCGCCGCGAGCACGCTCTTCGCCACGTCATCCGGAACGTGATGGATAAGCGGCGGGTGATCGGCAAACCGGCGCAGGCCGCCTTTGGCCGGCACAGTCAACTTTTCCAACGTGTGTTTTGGAGTGGCGCGCTCCGCCTTGCCCAGGATTGAGCGCACAAAGCCCACTTGCGATTGCCGCCGCACTTCAAAGCGGATCAGGTCAATCATTGTCATTTCAGCGAAGCGGTCCATGGCCTCGCGGTAGCTTTTGACCAGCGCCAAAACAGCGCTCTTGCAATCGTCGTGATTCCCGCCGGCCTCGTCGCCCGCCAGCACCAGGCTGGTGGCCAACCGTTTCAGGTCCCACTCCCAGGGGCCGGGAATGGTTTCGTCGAAATCGTTCAGGTCAAACACCAGGTGCCCGTCAGGTGCGGCAAAGGCACCCAGGTTGCGCACGTGCGCGTCACCGCAAATCTGGACGCGCAGTCCGGTGGTGGGTAACGTGGCAAGATCGGAGGCCATCAAGGGCGCAGCGCCGCGAAAAAAATTGAAGGGCGACACGGCCATGCGCCCCATCTTGATGGGAATTAATTCCTGCACCCGGTTCTTGCTGATGGCGGTGATGGACTCGACGGGGTCAGGACGAGTTGGCAACGGCGCCCAAAGAGCCTGGTCAACGCGATGCACAACTTCGCGGCGGCTCTTCCCGTAGGCTCGACGCTCCTCGTGCGTCATCAGGTTTGGTGGTTTCACTGCTTTCAATTCGCACCTCAGCAGTCGCGATCGCTACATATAGTTATAACATGAGAACTGGCAGGCCTTGGATTGGTCATATTGAATTTGAGAATCTCAAAGTACCGCGAGCATCGATTCGATGGCCGATTCCATGGAGTGCACGCGCGATCCCGCCACAGCTTGCGATGTGCCGAGGCTGTCTGGAATGCGACTTCTCGACGGCCGTTCGGGGTGTCACGGCGGCGAGATACGCCGAGGGCGCTAACATCACCGTGATCGATCCGGAAGTTTTGGACGTCTTTCCGGACAGTGCGATGGTGAACCGGACGTTGCCATCGAGACAGGCCTCCGAAACTTGCGGCGGATGCGTTGGGCCACCCATGCGGATAGATCATGGGCGTAGCGGTCCTGCTTAAGGATAATCCGTACCACCCGGCTGTGGATATTGACCGCGCCTTCTCCAAAGTCAGAAGTTAAACTTCAGGCCGAACTGGACGATCCTGGGATTGTTGCTTGTGGAGATGATGCGGCCAAAGTTACCAGGATTAAGGATCTGCCCCGTGCGGGGATCAATGCTACCACCTGAGGCGAAGAGAGCATTCAAATTGCTGATCGGATTGGCGAAGTTCGGATGGTTGAACAGATTGAAAAATTCCGCGCGAAATTCGAAGCTCCGCGATTCGGCAAGAGGGAACGACTTTGCAATGGAAAAATCAAAATTCACTTGTCGCGGGCCGCGCAAACAGTTCCGGCCGACGTTGCCGATGTCCGTCCCTGCGGCCGAGGCCGTCGCTGCTCCACCGGAGCTGGGAATAGGCTGACCCGCGGCGACCAGGGGGCGTGCAAAAACTCCCGGATTGAACGCGTATCCATCGGGAACGTTGCGAAGCGCGTCGTGGCACCCCATGCCGACGACAAGGCTGGGGCGCGCCAGTGGATTCGCGCCATTGGCAAGCCCGTAAAAGCTCCCTGCGCCGGTATCGACAACATCCACCGGCAATCCCGACATCGCGGTGAGGATTCCCGACGTTGCCCAGTTCCAGGTCGCCAGGCGGTACATTCTCGAATGGGACGCGAACTGAGGTTTCGGCAGGTCCCACAGATAATTCCACACCAACCGATGCGTTCGGTCAAAGTCCGAAACGCCGCGGTTCGAGCGTGAGTTGAGCTGGTCGCCGAGAATGGCGCTCGTATCACCCACCGCGCCCGTGTTGACGATTCCAACCAACCCGGCGCCGCCTCCTGAACCCGAAGCATTGTCGATGGATTTCGCGTAAGTATAGGAAGCGAGGAACTGCAACCCGCGCGAGAGCCGCTGAGTGAGACTGAGCTGTAACGAGTGATAGGTTGATTGCGCGGTGCTTTCATTCAGGCTGAAGCCCGTGATCGAAACGCCCTGATAAGGCGCTCGGAGTTGCGCGTTCCCAGAAGTATTGGTTGTAATCTCTTGGCCGGTGACATCGTTGGTGATGGGAGCTTGTGGGCTAGCTAACCGCGCTTGGTTGATGGCGACTTGCCGAAAGAGGTTCGCTCCGCGAGTCCCAACGTAATTTGCCTCCAGCAACAGATTTTGGTTCACCGCGTACTGCACACCCATGCCTACCTGCTGCACATAAGGCGTAAGTAGATTGCGATCGAAGGCCGAGCCGGAAAGGTCGATCCCCGGGACGAAGGTGGGGAACTGATTCCCTGCGGGCAGATTGAAGAAAGGTGTGGAAAGTGGCGCTCTGTTACGAACGCTGATGGCGTAAGCAGGCGGTATGCTCGCCACCAAGGAGGCGTACTGAAAGCTGGCTCGAGAATAAAAGATCCCGTAGCCTCCGCGAATAACCAGGCGATCCGACTGACCCGGGGAAAAAGCAAAGCCAATCCGGGGTGCGAAATTGTCCGGGTCAACGCTCTTCAAGAGACCCTTCTCCACCTTCAACGTTCCTGGCACGTTAAAGCTCGGAATGACGTCGCTCTCTTGCACAAACCCGCCCAGCGGCGGGCCCTTGGGCGTGCCATTCACAACCAATGGGCGCGGCACATACAAGGCGGGGTCGAACGTGGTCAACCGTCCTCGAGTGTCGTAGACGGGTAAATCCAGCTCGTAGCGAAGTCCGAGGTTGACGGTGAGGCGCGGTGAAAGCTTCCAGTCGTCCTGTACGAAAAAATTATAATCCCACGCTCGCTGGCTGCGGTTGGCGAGGCCGTCGCCAATCGTGGAAACCTGCGTCGCTCCGCTCAGGAAAGTGGTGAAGCTTTGGAAGTCAATCTGACCTCGGGTGAGGTTTTGAGAAACAAAGTCCACCGCGTTGTACCGGATTTCCATGCCGGCGCGCAAGTTGTGCTTGCCCTGCACTTTCAAGAGATTGTCGTACAGGCTAGCAACATAAGGCGTGGCCGGTGCAATGGCAGGCGGCGTTCCGATGGCCACGCCGCCCGCCCCCGGCGCGATGCGAATGAGTGGCAGCCCGGGAAATGCCACGGCGTTACTCCGCGCGATACCGACGGCAGAGTCGGTAATTGGCTCCTGCGGTGTCGTCGTATTGGGGGTCCGTGAATAGCCGATCCGGGCTTCGTTGACGAGGGTGGGGCTGAAGATATGAATGTACTGGACCGCCGCGACGCGGTTGTTAAGGGTTTGGTCGGCGCCGAAGCCCGGGACATTCGCCCCGCTACCGCGAAAGCTGGGCAATGCCAGCACCGATGATGTGTTCGCGAAAAAGAACTTAACAGAGAGCGAGTTCTTCGGTCCAAAGCGATCATCAAAATTGGTATTGAACTGGTTCTCCTCGAATGTCGAGGGCGACGAGCCGGAGTACTGGCCGCCAGCCTGAGGGGTAGGAATCAGGTACTTTCCGCTGGGGAGCCGCGCATTCAGCAGCGCGAGTGCTGCCGGATCAACAGAAGGAACACGGAATGTCGTTTGAAGTGTTTGTGCGGATCGGTCATCGGTGAGCCCCGGGGCGACGAGGACGCTCTGCGAAAGGCTGTTAATGATCGAGGCGCCGTTCGTTTCGCGAGTCCCCTGGTACCCGACGAAGAAGAAGGCCTTGTCCTTGCGCAATGGGCCACCCAGGGTGCCGCCGAAGGCGTTCCGCTTCAGTTCGGGCCGGGCGATGCCCGCCGCTTTCAGGAAGGGATTGTTGGCGTTCAGAAGTTCATTGCGAAAGTATTCGTACACGCTCCCGTCGAAGGAATTGCCGCCGCTCTTGGTAATCAACTGGATGTTGGCGCCCCCAGCGCGGCCGAAGCTGGCGTCGTAGAGTGAAGTCTGGATTTTGAATTCCTCGACGGATTCCGGCGCCGGAACACCAACCAAGATGGATTCATTCGTTCCCATCCCCGTGGCGTTCACGCCGTTGATTAGGATGTCATTCTGGGTGACGCGCGCGCCGTTGACTGAAATGGCTTGCGTGTTGCGTCCGACCCCAGTGCTGTCCGGCAGAAAGGTGGCAGTTCCCGGCGAAAGGCTGAGAATCTGGGTAAAGTTTCGCGTGGCCAGGGGCAGCCTTGAAACTGCGTGGGAATCAACAGCGCGGCCAAGCTGTGGGCCGTCGCGTTGGACGAGCGAGCTCACGCTACTGACGATGATGGATTGAGCTATTGGGCCGATTTTTGTCTTGACGTCCACCATTGTTGTTTCCGTTATCACCACCTGTACTCCGGGAACGATAGCCTTCTCGAAACCCCTTGCGGCCACGGTGATCGTATAGACGCTGGGTGGAAGGAGCGGCAGCGTATAGCTGCCCGTTTCGTCGGTGACCGCCATCCGCGTATCGCCTGTAGCCTCGTTCTTCGCCCTCACTTTCGCGCCGGGGACAACTGCTCCGGCGGGGTCCTTGACAACACCCGCAATGCTGCCCGTGGTCTGGCTTTGAGCGAGTGCAGAAGGCGCAGAGGCCACGAGACCGATGGCCAGCAAGAGTCCCGAGGCCTCGCAGAGAATGCATTTCATTTCCTACCACCTTGGCTCGCAGTTTTTGCGGACTTCCCGCGCATGCGTGACCTTGGCACAGCCGGGACCGTGAACGCAATAGACGCCGGCTGATTTGTCCCTGAAACCAATCTGATTGCGCAGCTTCGTGGAAACGCGGGACTTCCTGTGGGGCGAGCGAAACGGGCTTTGGCCTTGCGTGCGACATGCGGAGCCACGCCTCATTCCTCCTCGTTCTATCAGGGCTTACCAGAGGGCAAGCAGATTCAAAAATCTGCTTTACTCGCGCCGCTCTCCCGGACGAGTTCTCACAGTGTAGCCTTAAAGTGCTCCCACTGTTTTTTCTGCGCGGCCATGAATTGAATAAACCTCGGGTTTTGCCGCAGGTTGTTCAAATCTGGGTCTCTCTCAAACAAGGGATAACACGGAAACCCTTCATTTGCTGTTCTCTCAAGCCACGCCATGGCAGGCTCCGATTTGTTCATCAGTGAGTAGGCTGAGGCGATCACGTAGGCAGCATGGTGGAAGTGCTGATAGCCTTGCCCGCTTTTGACTGCCGCTTGAATCCTTTCTTCTGCCCTGGTTTTATCCCCTCCGGAAGCGGCGAGCAGGGCTTTCATGCTTGCCATCAATCCACCCGCGTCTGGTTCTCCGGGGTGTGCTCGCAGGTATTCTTCGACCCTGGCTGACGCTTCCTCTTTCCTGCCTAATTGGAACAGGGCAAATGCGGCTTGGAAGGCCGTCAGCCGTGGGAAAGATCTCCCGGAGCCCTGCATGGTGGTCAGCGCCTCTTCGTACCTCCCTTGGTAGATCAGGTTGACGGCCGAGCGGCGGCGCCATTCAGAATTCAGCGGGTCCAGGGCAATGGATTTTTTGAGTTCTTCGTGTGCTTTTTCGAGCAGCCCGATGTGGTCGTAAACATGTGCGAGTTCAGCATGGGCTTCGGCCGAATTCGGATTCAGGGCCACAGCGTGCTGAAACTCCCGAACTGCCTGCTCGTGCGGGAAGTGATTCGCCAGAGTCCACATGATGCTGCCCTGCGCCACATAGGTTTCTGCCAAGTCAGGGTCCAGCGAAATGGCTTTCTGGGCGGCAGCATAAGCCTTTTCCTCCCACTGCTCTTGCTGCGGATCGAGGTTGACGAATCGGACGGTGTAATCTGCCGCAAGAGCGGCATAGGCCTGGGCGAAATTGGGATCGGCGGCTACAGCCCGCTCCAGCAAATCGATCGCGGCTGCATTGTCCACCCGGTTTTCGAGTTGATGATGTACCATCCCACGCAGGTAATACTCATACGCCTCGGGTTTCACTGGGCGCGTCCGCTCCAGCCGCGCCTGCTCCCGGGGCGTGAGCTGGGCCTGCATCTCCCGGGTGACCTCGCGGGCAACCTGACTTTCAAGCGAGAGGACGTCGCCAAGCGAAGTTTCGTACGACTTGGCCCATAGGTGAGTATCAGTCTGCGTACGGACTAATTGCACGTGAATTGCGATTCGGCCGCCCCCTCTCTCGACACTGCCTTCGATGGCGCCATCCACGTTCAATTCGCGAGCGATTTGCGGAAGGGTTTTCTTGCTTCCCTTGTACTGGAATGCTGTGGTGCGCGAGATGACGCGAATTGAACCGATTTGCGCCAGCTTGGTCGTAAGCGCATCAGTGATTCCATCCGCAAAATAACCCTGCGCGGGATCGCCGGTCAGGTTCTCGAAAGGCAACACCACAACCGAGCGGATCGGGCCCGGCTTGACCTTGCCGAGTAACCGATCGCGTAATCCTCTGACGTTCCCCGCAACCAAAAGCAGAATGAGAGCAAGCACGCCCGCGGCGATTCCTCCGAGCAGTCGGTAAGGCGTCCGCCGCTGGCCCTCCGAGGCTTTTTCCGGAGGCTCGAGGCCCGGCTTTTCGAGCGTGGCGATGAAGCGATAGCCGTGGCGGGGAATGGTTTCCACGAACTGAGGCTTGTCGGCCGAGTCGCCCAACGCCTGACGAAGCTTGAGGACGGCGCTGTTTAGCCCCGTTTCGAAATCCACGAAAGTATCCTGTGGCCACAATGCCTGATGCAGTTCCTCCCGTGTGATCAGTTCACCGGGCCGCGCCATGAGTCTCGCAAGGATTTTGAACGACTGTCCGTGCAGCTTGATTTTGATTCCGTGCTTGCGCAGTTCTCCAGATTGAAGGTCGGCTTCGAATGGACCGAACCGGATGCGATTGCGGGAAGCAGCTTGAGTTTCCATAGTGGTGCCGCGTACCCGCAAGTTTACATTTAGGGCAAGAGGAAGTCCAGCGTCCCTGCTGTGCGTGCCGCGCGAGATAAGTCCACCTTTGCCAGCCACTTGTGCAATCAGATTTATATCAGGGTCAAATCAGCCCGCGTCCATTGCGCTCCCCCCTCCAACAAGGAAGAGTCGCCACACCCCGCGAGTTGCGGGAAATTGAACCAGGAGGAAGAACATGAGTAGAAATTTTGGGCCAGAGAAAAAGATGGCAGGCAGCGGAAATGAGGAAATCCTTATGAAGCGGATGGGAAAGCTGGGGGTGATTTTCGCAGCGCTGGTTCTTTGCCTGGGCATCGTGGGATGCGGTGGTGGAAACACTACCGCCGCACAGCCCGAAGTATCTATAGCCATCATCCCGGCGGCGATCACCGTGCCTCAAGGCGGGTCACAAACCTTCTTTGCAACGGTGCAGGGGTCAGGCAACACGGCTGTGACCTGGACAGTACAGGAAGGCGCGGCAGGCGGCACGATCACGAGCGCGGGTCTATACACCGCTCCCAGCGCGCCGGGGGTCTACCATGTGATTGCTACCAGTCAGGCCGACAGTACCAGGAGCGCGATGGCGAGCGTCACTGTACCGCCAATTGCCGTGGCGATTTCGCCCAATACAGCCACTGTAATCAAAGGTGAATCGGCGCCCTTCACCGCGATGGTCACAGGAACAAACAACACAGCGGTAACGTGGAGCGTCCAGCAAGGGGCCGCGGGCGGCTTGATTACCAGTGCGGGGGTCTATACCGCGCCACAAACCATCGGTATCTACTTTGTCGTCGCGACAAGCCAGGCAGACAACACGAAGAGTGCGATAGCGACGGTCAACGTAATCAACGTACCCGCCATTTCTATCTCGATAACTCCGGCGATGGACACCCTGGGACCAAGCGGAAAACGCACCTTCGTAGGCGTCGTGGAGGGAACGATCATCACAGCCGCAGGCGTCGTGGTGGGGGGAACGATCAACACAGGGGTTACCTGGAGCGTGCTGGAGGGGGCGACAGGTGGCGCGATTGACGCCAATGGCGGCTATATAGCGCCCACGGCGCAAGGCACCTTCCATGTGATTGCCACCAGCGCCGCCGATTCAACGATCACCGCGAGCGCATCCGTTACCATCGTGCCAGCCGGCTTTATTCCCACCGGCAGTATGGCGGAAGCACGTTCTGATCATACTGCGACGTTGCTGCAAGATGGAAGAGTCCTGGTGGTTGGAGGCTTGGATGGAAACGGGCGACCGCTCGGGACCGCTGAACTCTACGATCCCTCGACGGGTACTTTCAGTTCCACGGGAAGCATGGCCGCCAAGCGAGCGGACCACACATCAACACTGCTTCCTAACGGGAAGGTGCTGGTGACCGGAGGAAGCACTGAAAACGCCGGCGTATTTAATCCTACTGCCAGCAGCGCGGAACTTTACGATCCAGAGACCGGGACATTTACCCCCACCGGCGACATGACTGCGGGCCGCGTAGGTCACACGGCCACATTGTTGCCCACTGGCAAAGTGCTTTTGATAGGAGGAGTCTCTTTCGGCGTCGGCGAACTCGCTTCTGCGGAGCTCTATGATCCAGCGACCGGGACATTTGCCGCTACGGGGAGCCTGTCGTATGCACGGGAGAGTCATTCGGCGACTCTTCTCCAAGATGGGACTGTTCTCGTGGCGGGAGGGGATAACGTGGAGAGCGTACTCTCCACCGCTGAACTTTATGACCCGGCGACTGGCTTATTTACTTCTACCTCAAACCAAATGAATGTGGGGCGGGCTGGACACACCGCGACCCTCCTGCCGAGCGGCATTGTGCAGTTGGCGGAGGGTTTGATGCCGTCGGTGACAACTCTGACATCCTCGCTAGCGTAGACCGCTACGATCCAGCCAGCAAGCAATTCACTGCAGCCACCCTCGGAAATGGAGTGATGCTATCGACGCGGGCCAGGCATACTGCAACTCTGCTGGGAAATGGGCAGGTCCTGATTGTTGGGGGGGAGGACAATTCCGATAATGGGCTCTTTACGGCGGAACTTTACGACCCGCCAAGCGACGCCTTTACGTTTACCGGCGGTATGGCTGGGGAGAGAGCCCTTCATACAGCGACGCTGCTGCAAGATGGAAAAGTTCTTGTCGTGGGAGGTATAGATAAATCGGGGAACGTATTAGCCAGCGCGGAACTTTATCATTAAGACTCAATCGGCTTCGATTTCTTTGCTGACGGGCGGCGGGCGGGAAAGGCGACGGTCGCCTCTGCGGAAAGCGATGATTAGATATTCCGGGCCAAATCGCAAGATGGCAGACGATGGAAATGAGGAGGCTGTCATGACCGCAAACGAATTGTTCGGAATGATGAAGGGAAAAAGAGCAAGTCTCGCCCTGCTGTTGCTGGCCATTGGGGCGGGCCTCGGCCTAAGTGCCTGCGGTGGTGGAAACACTTCAGCCTCACAGCCCGAAGTGTCTATAGCCATCATCCCGGCGGCGATCACCGTGCTTCAAGGCGGGTCACAAACCTTCTTTGCAACGGTGCAGGGGTCAGGCAACACGGCTGTGACCTGGACAGTACAAGAAGGTACATCGGGAGGGTCGATTACAGGCACAGGTGAGTACACCGCCCCCGTCAGCCCAGGGGTCTACCACGTTTTGGTGACGAGCCAAGCCGACCTCACAAAGCATGACACCGCGATAGTCACTGTGCCGCAGGTTTCGGTGTCCATTTCACCGACATCGGTGACGGTTGCCCCCGGAGGGACCACTTCATTCACCGCAACCAGCAGCGGATCTATGAACACAGCGGACACCTGGGCCGTGCAAGAGGGGGGGGCCGGTGGCTCAATCACCAGCTCTGGTATGTATACCGCCCCGAACACGTTCGGTACGTTTCATGTGGTTGCCACAAGCTCAGCAGACACGAGCAAGACCGCAACTGCCGTCGTTAGCGTAATGGAGTTGCCGGGCACTTTCACGGCGGTTGGCAGCATGACCACCGCACGGGCAGAGCACACAGCGACGCTGCTCCCCAATGGTAAGGTTTTGATCGCCGGGGGCGCTGGCGTCGGCGACAGCTTGCAGGTGTATATACCTCTTGCCAGCGCTGAGCTCTACGACCCCGCTACTGGCACGTTCACCCCCACCGGCAACATGACCACGCCTCGAGCTGGCCACACGGCAACTTTGCTGGCTAATGGCAAGGTCTTGATCGCGGGCGGGACCAGGACCAACAACCCTACTGCGGAGATTTACGATCCTTCAACCGGAACTTTTACCGCTACGGGCAATATGATCTCGAGCGGCGGAGGCCCGTCGACGTTGCTCCCGGACGGCAGGGTCTTTTTCGCGGGGGCCGACAACGCCGAAATCTATGACCCGGCTAACGGTTCTTTTGCTCTCACTGGCGCGTACGTCAGTCCGAGTCCGGTATTGGTGGACGCGGCCACCTTGCTCCCGGACGGCAATGTCCTGGTTGCCGGGTGCGCAGCGACATGTACCGTAGGAGCGACTGAACTCTTTGACCCCCAGAGCGGCACGTTAAGCCCTACGGGCCCAATGAGCGGGTGGGACAACGTGAACACGGCGACCTTGCTCATGAACGGCACAGTTTTGTTTGTGGGTAATGCCGAGAATGATGGATGGCCAGCCGACGCGGAAGTCTACGACCCCGCCGCTGGAACATTCACTTTTATCGGGAACACGACTGCGCCTCACGAGTTCTCCGCAGCAGCGCGCCTCCTTGATGGCACGGTCTTGATCGCCGGCGGCCAATTGCAAGGCGGCGCTGGTAGCGCCGGCACCGACCTCTATGTTCCCGCGACCGGCACTTTCGCGTTTGCAGGGAACATGACCATGGGCCGCCATGAGCACACTGCTACTCTGCTCCCCGATGGCACGGTTTTGATCGCTGGTGGCTTCAGCATTTGGCCGAATCCGACCTCCAGCGCCGAAATCTACCATCCGCCTTCGCCGGCAACAGAGGTGGCCCCAACAAGCGCTCGATGAAGGGCAGAACTAGCCGGGCAACAATCCTCACTCTCGTTCTCGTCAAGCTGGCTGGAGCCGCCGGATGGCGAGAACTACGATCCAGTTGCGCGGTACTTCAGCCCGGCAGACAACCTGGCATCGCCGCGCAGCACGCGCACCGCAACGCTGCTTCCGGACGCCACAGTGCTCGTTGCCGGGGGTAATACCAATTCGCGCCCCGACCTCGGCCTGTCCTCAGCGGCGACTGGGACGGCGGAGATTTTTGAGCTTCTTCCATGAACGAAGTTGCGGATGCGGAATGTCTGTGGATGAACTCCCGCGGCGCGGAGGCCCGCGGGAACGATCCTGCGATATGAGGGTAATTTCGGCAACCTTGCGGCAAGGGATGTCGTTTTGGTCGACGGTTTTCCGGGCCACCGCGCCGGAATGCCTTCCTGATAAACGGGAGTAGGAAACAAAGAACTGCGATTGGAGGCATTCCCATGAATAAGCAAACGGCCAGGTACCTGGTACGGTTCTTGGCGCCAACAATTCTGGCGGTGATATTGGCAGGTTTTTGGGCGGTTACGTCGGGGAGGGGTGCAGAAACGCGAATGACCCGTCCTTCGCCGACGCCGATTGAAATCATCGGCGGCGAGCCGCGAGATAAGTTTACCGTCGCCAGTGACTTGAGGAATCAGATTTATACCAGACTCAAATCAGCCCGCGTCCATTGCGCTCCCCCCGCAATCAAGCCAAAGTCGCCGCACCCTATAAAGGAGGGCCAATATGAAAAACATTTTTCGATTTGCAGCAGCATTGGTGCTTTTCACGACTTGCACGTTGGCAACGGCTCAGGAATTTGGACCATGGGCCGCGCCCACAAACCTCGGCTCGACAGTCAACTCCGCCTGCAACGACATGCACCCCACCTTGTCCAAAGACGGGCTTACTCTCATCTTCAGCTCAACTCGTCCGTCCGACCCTGGCGAATGGTTCACCGCCAGTGATTGCGCGAGCCCCGCGCAGCTTCGGCTTTGGGTCTCCCACTTCGACACCGTCAACCAAGTTTGGCAAACACCGACGCCGCTGACCTCGCTCCTCGCGGCGCCGGACGAAGACATCTATGGGCCGGACAACAATTACGGGGAAGACCACGCTCCAAACCTTACGACCGATGGACACTGGCTGTTTTTCCATAGCCAGCGCCCGGGCGGCTGCAATGGCGGCGGCTTCCGTGAGCTTTGGGCTGCGTATCGCCAGGACGCAACCAGCGACAACTGGGAGGAGCCCATCAATCTGGGTTGCACATTGAACATTTCCGCCGCCGACGATGCAGGGCCGAACTTCTGGGAAGACGACGCGACCGGCATCCTATACCTCTATTTCACCCGCGACCTGACTCCGCGGGGACCCGGTACCGACCCCTCGGGCAACGGCTTCGACATCTACGTTAGCACCTGCACCGCTGACCTCGCTAGCTGCAATCGCCTTCAGTTGTGGGGGGTTGCGGAGAAGATTGAATCATTGAATAGTTCGGTGCGCGACACCCGCACGGCGTTGCGACGCCGCGACGCGCTGGAAATGATCATCACCAGCGGCCGCTGCAATCCCACGATTCCCGCGGCCGACTTCGCTCTATGCACCAACAACCCGTCGGCGGGCGAACTTGACTTGTGGGTTTCGACCCGGCCCTTCGTTGATGTCGTGCTGGATAACTGGTCGTCCCCCCCAGTAAACATCAACGACGACAATCTGGCCAAGTGCGACCAGCTGGGCATCGCCGCCGCCGATTGTCCGGTTGTAAACACGAGTTCAAATGATGCCGCACCCGCACTTTCCTGGGACGGTCAAACCATAATTTTTTGGTCGAACCGACCCGGCGGATTTGGGGGCAACGATTTATACGTGAGCACGCGGCAGAAGCTCAGTGACCCGCAATAGTGATCGGAGTTGGAAATCGCCCGGCTGGAGCGCTCGTCAACTTCTGGCGAAGCGCTCCAGCCACGGGGAATTCCGCGATTATTGGAAATGTATCAACTGTTTTAGAGGAGGGCGTGATGAATGGCAAATTTTGGGCCGAGAGGATTGATTTCGTTTTGGGAACTGCGAGCTTCCTCAGGCTCGACATTTATGGATCTTACATCGCAGCCAAGGACGCCAATCAGACGGGCTCCGCCCGCCGCGAGATAAGCCCCATCTCCGCCAGCAACTTGGAGAATCAGATTCATACCAGACTCAAATCAGCCCGCGTCCATTGCGTTCCCCCGGCAAACAAGCAAGAGTCGCCGCTGCGCACGCAAGTGGTGGGCAATTGAACCAGGAGGAATAACATGACCGGAAAATTTGGATCAAAGAAAAAAAAGTCGGTCGATGGAAATGAGGAGGATGTGATGAACGCACAGGAATTGTTCGGGATGCTGAAAGCAAGGACCGCAAGCCATGCACTTCTGTTGCTTGTTGTTGGAGTTGTCTCAATCGCAATGGTGGTTATTCACCGGTCGCATTCAGTTACGCCAGTTCCACTCTCAGTGAAACCTGCCGCCCGACAAGCGAGCCCTACCGGGTTTCCGAAGTCCTTGACGGCCAAAAACCACCCGGCCCAGCGTTACGGCCAGTTGCCGTTGAGCTTTGAAGCCAATCGAGGCCAGAGTGATGGACCGGTCAAATTCCTCTCGCGTGGGAGCGGCTACGCGCTATTCTTGACCGGCGACGA
>Ga0070730_10001812_pt1 | contig 20039 bp, 19 predicted proteins | sample Coa_R1_3_FD_66447 | JGI IMG/M metagenome (GOLD analysis project Ga0070730, IMG submission 66447) | Surface soil microbial communities from Centralia Pennsylvania, which are recovering from an underground coalmine fire - Coalmine... | ecosystem: Environmental > Terrestrial > Soil > Unclassified ... | reverse complement strand
CAGGATTACGGCGTTCGCATCGTAGGGGGCTGTTGTGGGACAACCCCGGAACATCTGAAAGCTGTCGTCGAGGCGGTCTCGGGCGTGGAACCCGCTAAGCGCGACGTGAAACGCGTAGGCGCAGCTTCGAGCGCCTATACCAGTGTTCCACTCGATCTCGAGCCCAAGCCGCTCATTGTCGCCGAGGAAATGAATACGACCACGCGCGTCGAGCATTTCCGCAAGCTCGTGCAAGGGAAGAAATACGACGAGATCCTCGCGCTCGCGAAGAAGCTGGTAAACGACGGCTCGCACATGCTCGACCTGTGCTGCGCCATCGTGGGCGAGGATGAGAAGGGATACATCACTTCGATCCTCGAAAAGATCGCCACGCGCGTCCCTGCGCCCATTCTCGTCGACTCGACTGAAGCCGACGTGGTTGAAGAGGCCCTGAAGCGAATTCCAGGCCGAGCAATCATCAATTCAATCAACCTCGAAGACGGCGAGAAGCGCACTTCGAAAGTCTTGCCCATGGCCAAGCGCTTCGGCGCTGCCGTCATCGCCCTCACCATCGACGAAGACGGCATGGCGCTCACCGCCGACAAAAAGGTTGCGATCGCGCATCGCATCCACGATCTGGCAACCAAGAAGTACGGGCTCGATTCGACTGACCTGATCTTCGACGCGCTCACTCTGCCGATTTCAACGGGGCAGGAAGAGTACCGAACCGCCGGCATAGAAACACTGAAGGCGGTAGAGCGAATCAAGAAGGAACTGCCTTCGGTGAAGACCATTCTCGGTGTCAGCAACATTTCCTTCGGCCTCGATGCCTATCCGCGGCGCGTGCTCAACTCGGTCTTCATGCACGAAGCGGTGGACCACGGCCTCGACATGGCCATCGTCAACTACACCAAGATTTATCCGCTTTACAAGATTCCGCAGGAAGAAGTCGACCTCGCGCGCAAGCTGATCTTCCGTGACAACTCTGCCGGCGATCCGCTGCAGGTTTACATGGCGCATTTTGCGGGCATGAAGGGCAAGCCCGCGGCCTCGACCACGGCCCACGTCGACACGCTCTCAGTCGAGGACAAGCTTAAATTCGCCATCATCAACGGTGAAAAATCGGTTGGCGAAGGGGCGAACAAAAAATCCCTCGAAGCCCTGCTGGACGATGCTCTAACGAGCTATTCGCCGCTGGAGTTGATCAACACGGTCCTGCTCGACGGCATGAAGACGGTCGGCGATCTGTTCGGAGCGCGCAAGATGCAGCTGCCGTCGGTGCTCGACTCCGCCGGAGTGATGAAGCAGGCAGTCGCCTATCTCGAGCCCAAGATGGAGAAGAAGACCGGTTCGCAGAAAGGCACAATCGTGCTCGCGACGGTGAAGGGCGACGTCCACGATATCGGCAAGAATCTGGTCGACATCATCTTGTCGAACAACGGATTCAAGGTCGTCAACCTGGGCATCAAGCAGCCCGGCGACTCGATAATCCGCGCCGCCCAGGAGCACCAGGCTGACGCTATCGGCCTGAGTGGGCTGCTGGTGAAATCCACGCTCGAGATGAAGTACGTGATTCAAGACCTCGAGCGGCAGAAGCTCGAGTTCCCAGTCATCTGCGGCGGCGCTGCGCTGACGCGCAAGTATGTCGAAGACGATCTGCGCCGTGAATACGCCAATGGAGTCTTCTACGCGGACGACGCCTTCGCAGGCCTGCATATTATGGAAGACCTGGCGACCACCAATGGCGCGCGTGACACGCGCCTGGCCGAAGGACGCAAGGTCAAGGAATACGCGAAGGCTACCGCGGTAGATGAAGAAACCGGGCCGGTTTTCGCCGAGCGTAGCCCGGTCGTGGGAGACGCGTCAAATATCCCCGCTCCTCCCTTCTGGGGAGTGCGCGTCCGCAAGGACTACGATCTCCGCGAGCTCTTCCGTTACATCAACGAGACCGCGCTGTTCAAGAATCAGTGGCAGTTGAAAACTGCGTCGCAGCAGGATTATGTGCGTCTGGTCGAAGAAAAGTTCCGCCCGATCCTGCACAACCTCGAAGATGAAGTAGCCGAGTCAAGATTATTCGCGCCTGCGGTCGTTTATGGGTACTTTCCGGCGCAGAGTGAAGGCAATGACGTGATCGTCTATGAGCCTCCCGACGCGCACCCGCGCCCCTGCAACGATCCCTGGCAAGCCCACACCAAGGAAGCCCTGCGCTTTACCTTCCCGCGCCAGAAAGAAGGACGCCGCCTCAGCATCGCCGATTTCTTCGCGCCCAAATCGTCCGGCAAAATGGACGTCATCGGACTCTCGCTCGTGACCATCGGCCCGAACGCCAGCGTCGAAACTCAGCGCCTCTTCGAAGGCGGAGAGTACACGAAATATCTGTACCTGCACGGGCTCAGCGTGGAAACGGCTGAAGCCTTAGCCGAGTTTCACCATAAGAAAATGCGCGAAGAGCTCGGCATTGGCGGTGAAGACGCTCCCGAAATCCGCGACCTGTTTCACCAGAAATATCGCGGATCGCGCTATTCCTTCGGTTATCCCGCCTGCCCGAACCTGGAGGATCAGACGAAGTTGTTCGCCTTGCTAAAGCCGGAAGAGAACGTCGGTGTGCGGCTCACATCGGCGTTCCTGCTGGAGCCTGAGCAGAGTACTTCCGCGATCGTTGTGCACCATCCCGGCGCGAAGTACTTTGTCGTCTAGCGAGGATGAAACTCTGCCAAGTCCCTGAGCCAATATCACATGCGGCCCCGCTCGAATAGTACCCGCTCACAAAACGTCGGCTGGCGTTTTTACAAGGCGCAGACATTTTGATGACAACCTGCAACTCAATCCAAGGCAAGCTTTCGCCAGATCCTTCCCTGCTCGACATTTTTCAGATCGGTGGTGGGGATCGCAAGCTTCAGGCCTTCCGTCACCGGGAGGGTATGAAGAAGAACTGGCGTTCGTACCGCAGGGGGTGCGAGCGCCGGTTTGGTATCGCCGGCATCCCCGACCTTACGGCGTCAAAGCCCATTTATCCCTTCGAGATTTGCCCATCTCCGCCAACTGTTACAATTTCTATTCGTCCCCAGCGCCATGAAATGTCCTTTCTGCAATTTTGCCAATGACAAGGTCGTCGACTCGCGCGAAAGCAAGGAAGCCGAGTCCATCCGGCGCCGCCGCGAGTGTTTAAAATGCGGCAAGCGTTTCACCACATACGAGCGCATCGACGAAATCCCGTACATGGTCGTGAAGAAGGACGGTCGCCGCGAAAAGTTCGATCGCCAAAAGGTGCTCAACGGCCTGCTGCGCGCCTGCGAGAAGCGTCCGGTACCGATCAGCAAGCTCGAACAGATCGTCAACGAAGCGGAATCGTTTGTCATCGAATCAGCCGAGCGCGAACGCAAGACCAGCGAATTGGGCGAGCTCATCATGAATCGCCTGCGCCGCTACGACAAGGTCGCCTACGTGCGCTTCGCCTCGGTTTATCTGGATTTCAAGGACGTCAAAGAGTTCATGAACGAGTTGAAGGACCTGGTGAAGGCGAAGACTGTCTAGCGGTCAGGGGTTAGGGGCTCATGATCAGGATCTGCAAGGAGAACCAGCAGAATTTTGTGAAATTCATCGAGCACTCACCAAGAAGGCTTGGATTCAGACTGGCCCCTAACCCCTAGTCCCTATTCCCTTTCATCAGGAAGACGAATGTATGAGTCACAAAGTAACTCTCATCCCCGGCGACGGCATCGGCCCCGAAGTTACTCAGGCCACCGTCCGCATTCTCGAAGCCACCGGCGTGAAATTCGAGTGGGAGACATTCGCCGTTGGCGCCGAGGCCTACGAAAAGTATGGCGAATACATTCCCAAAGACCTCACCGAATCGATTGAGCGGACTCGCGTCGCCTTAAAGGGACCAGTCACCACGCCGGTCGGCGGCGGATTTCCCAGCATCAATGTCGCGCTGCGCAAGAAGTTCGAGCTCTACGCGAACTTTCGTCCAATCCGCAACCTGCCCCACATTCCCACGCGCTATCCCGACGTCGATCTGATCATCGTCCGCGAAAACACGGAGGGCCTTTACTCCGGTCTGGAGCACGAGGTCGTCCCCGGTGTGGTCGAGAGCTTGAAGATCATGACCGAGAAGGCCTGCACGCGCATTTCAAAGTTTGCCTTCGAATACGCCCGCAAGAACCAGCGCAAGAAGATCCACGCCATCCATAAGGCCAACATCATGAAGATGTCCGACGGCCTCTTCCTGCGCTGCGCCCGCAATGTCGCAAAGGAGTATCCCGAGATCACTTACGGCGAGCACATCGTCGACAACACCTGCATGCAACTGGTGATGAATCCATATCAATACGACATGCTGGTGATGGAAAATCTCTACGGCGACATCCTCTCTGACCTCTGCGCCGCCTTCGTAGGTGGACTGGGCTTCGTCCCGAGCGCAAATTTAGGCGATGAATGCGCCGTTTTCGAAGCCGTACACGGATCGGCTCCCGACATTGCGGGTAAGAATTTGGCGAACCCGACGGCTCTGCTCCGTTCAGCGCTACTGATGGTTCGCCATCTAGGCGAACACGGTGCGTCCACCCAGATTCGCAACGCGCTCGAGCGCGTATACCGCCATCGCGAGAAATTAACCCGAGACATCGGCGGCCAAGCCGGAACCGCGCAATTCGCCGATGCCGTCATTGAAGAGATGGAGAAGACCAAGGTCGAACCCGCACGCTCATAGATTGTTGATGGTTGAATAAAAATCGTCTGTGGACTTTACGGTTGTTAGGGTTTTCATTCAACAATCAAAATTCAACAATCAACAATTCTTATTTCTTCTTCAGGGCCTCCAACTCCTCCAAGGTCCGCGGCCAATCCGACCCCAGCAGCCGCGACAGACTTCGATCGGCTAACACCTTTCCGCCGGTCTGGCACCGTGCACAATAATTCGTTTCCTTGTCCGCGTAGCGAATCCGTAGAACCCTCTCTCCGCATCGCGGACACGGCATCCCATACCGCCCATGCACCGCCATCTCTGGACGAAACGCTGTGACCTTCTCCGGAAAACCTGCCTTCGCCTCATCACCCAGTTTCTTAATCCAAAGTTGCAGCGTCTGCCGCGTCGCTCCAAATAATCGCTGCCACTGGTCCCCTGTCAGCTTTTGCGTGAGCGTCACTGGCGACAACTGCGCGGCATGCAAGATTTCATCGGAGTACGCATTCCCCACGCCATTGATCAATCGCGGATCGGTCAACGCCCGCTTCAGCGTGTGGTTCTCCGCCGACAGCGCAGCGCGGAACGCATCGAGGTCGGCCTCGAACACATCAATCCCACCCGCATCGAAGGAAGTCAGATTCTGCTCCCCCAGAACCAAATGCAACGATGCCCGATGCTTGCTGCCCGCCTCCGTGAGCAGCAGCGAGCCATTGGGAAAATCGAATGCGGCCAGGTTCTGGCGGCCTCCCAGCTTTACTCCCGGCTTCTTCCAGTGCAACCGTCCGGCGATCATCAAATGCAACACCAGCCACAGATCGCCTTCCACCCCAATCGCAATGCGCTTTCCGACACGTCGCAAGCCGCTCACCACCCGGCCTTCTATGTCCGAAAGCGGAGGCTGGACACTGCGCAGCAAGAACGGACTCCCCAGACGTACGCGCTCCAGGAGGCATCCGACAATTCTGGATTCCAGCGCAGTGATGTATGCGGCAATATCGGGCAACTCTGGCATTCGATCAGATTGCCTCGCAGAAACGCATTTTGCAATTCCGGCACGAGTACTTTTCCAATCCCCTCCCATTGACTCACAAGCTTGGTTCGGAGTAACCTGCCTGCGTTCTGGGGATTCTGGGGAAAATGACGCGTAAGCCACCGCGTGTGGGGATAGTTCTCTTTCAGCTCGGCGGACCCGACACGCTGGAAGCGATCGAACCTTTTCTTTACAACCTGTTCTGCGACCCCGACATTATTGACTTTCCTTTCGCCCGCATTGGCCGGAAGCCGCTTGCCAAGCTGATTTCGACGACCCGCGCCCGCAAAGTGCAGCACCATTACTCAACCATCGGCGGAGGGTCGCCGATCCGCCGCCATACCGAACGCCAGGCGCGCGCGCTGGAGACCGACCTTCGAAATCAGGGGATGGATGCCAACTGCTTCGTTGCCATGCGCTACTGGCATCCTTTTACGAGCGAAGCGATCGAACAATTGCGATCCGCACAATGTGATGAAGTTGTGCTCCTGCCGATGTATCCACAGTATTCGTCGACCACGACCGGCTCCAGCCTGAATGAGTGGCAGCGCTTATTTCATGAAGATCTACCGGTCCATCTCGTAGAGTCGTTCTATCGCGATACAGCCTATCTCGATGCTCTGATCGAAAAGATCAACGAAGCTCTCGCGCGCTTCCCAGTTCCCGAGCGCCCGGAGATTGTCTTCAGCGCCCACAGCGTTCCCGTCTCTGTCGTCGAGAAAGGCGATCCCTACCAGCATCAGATTGAAGAGACGGTTCGCCTGCTCATGCAACGCGGCGGATGGTCGAACTCCCACCGTCTCTGCTACCAGAGCAAGGTCGGCGCCAGCCGCTGGCTGCAGCCCACGCTGCATCACACATTAAGAGCGCTCGCATCCGAGCAAAAACGCGAGGTCTGCGTGGTGCCCGTGGCGTTCGTCTCCGATCACGTTGAGACGCTCGCCGAAATCAATCACGAGGCTCGCCACGAAGCGCACGAACTCGGCATCACACAATTTGAAATGAGCGCCGGACTCAATGATTCTCCGAAATTCATTCAGGCTCTCGCGCAAATCGTGAGCGAGACGCTGGAGCAGGAAGTTTCGTCCGTCGTACCGATCAGTACGATCGGGAGGAAGGTAGCGACGCCGGAGTACGCGGCTGCCGCCGGAGATTAAAGTCAGTCGCAAGCAGTCACAGGAGGGACGCATGGCGGAGTTGGAGACCAATAAGGTCAATCCGAACCCGGAAGCGGCAAAACCCGCCTCCAAGCCGGCGGTCGATGCCACGAAATATGTCGGCACGCCGGCGGTCGGGACCTCGAAAGCAGCAGCAGCCGGCGGCATAGCCGGAACTGTGCCCTCGACCGAGATTGACCGCCACCGCCGCCGTTTCGTCTGGACCATGGTTACCGGCTTCCTGATGGCCTGGTTCCTGGCGTTCTTCCGCTTCTTCCTTCCGCGCACACTGTTCGAACCCAACACACTCTTCAAGATCGGTTATCCCTCGGAATTCGCACTCGGTGTCGATACCAAGTTCCAGCAGAAATACCGCATCTGGGTGGACCGCACGCCCGACCGGCTATTCGTGATCTATGCTCGTTGTACGCATCTTGGCTGCACACCTGACTGGAAGCCCAGCGAAAATAAATTCAAGTGCCCCTGCCACGGAAGCGGCTACGACAGCGAAGGAATCAACTTTGAAGGACCAGCGCCGCGTCCCATGGACCGCGCGCACCTCGAACTCGCCCCCGACGGCCAGATTCTGGTGGACACCTCGAAGCTCTACTCGTGGCCCAAGGGCCAACCGAGCCATTTCAACGACCCGGGAGCGTTTCTGACCGGAGTGTAGGAGATTGCGTGAGTTGGCGATTGAGTCATTCAGTGAGTGAACAGCATATGAATCCAGAAGCGCATTCAAGGACAGAAGGCCAGATTTCGCGAATTAGTCGATACCCTAATCAGTCAATCAGTCAATCACTCAATCACTCAATGGCTCGATGATTCAATTCCAAGACTTATATGCCTGACGAAAACAAAAACGGCGGCAGCAGCAACAACGGCAAGAATGGCGGCAAGGTTGGCGTCCTCGAAAAGGTCACGACGACTGTCAAAGAGGACATGCAGTCCCTCAAGACCGACATTCCCACCAAGGCGAAGGAACAGATCGAAGGCCTGAAAGATCCAACCAAAACTCAGGTCTACACTTCCATCTTTCGCCACAAGCACGACGACACCCCGCGCAACCGCGCTCTGGGCGTGCTGTCGAACGTCTTCCTGCACCTGCATCCGGCGAAAATTAATCGCGATGCCGTGCGCTACAGCTACACCTGGGGCATGGGCGGGATCACGTTCTACCTGTTCATCATCCTGACCTACACCGGCGTGTTGCTGATGTTCTATTACCACCCCAGCAAGGTGCAGGCCTTCCGCGACGTGCTCTATCTTGAGCACGACGTACCTTTTGGAAAAATTCTGCGCAACATGCACCGCTGGGCCGCTCACCTGATGGTGATCGCCGTCTGGCTGCACATGTTCCGTGTCTTCCTGACGGGCTCGTACAAGAAGCCGCGCGAATTCAACTGGAACATCGGCGTTCTGTTGCTGGTCTTCACGTTGCTGCTATCGTTCACCGGATACTTGCTGCCCGACGATCAACTCGGATTCTGGGCGGTCACGGTCGGCACAAACATGGCTCGCGCCACGCCGCTGCTCGGCCATGAAGGGCCATTCGGCTCGATGCTGGGCATGACGCCGTACAACGATGTGCGGTTCGGTTTGCTCGGTGGATCGATCGTCGATGCCAATGCCCTGCTGCGCTCTTATATCTGGCACTGCATCGGCATTCCGATCGTGGCTTCAGTTTTGATGATCGTGCACTTCTGGCGCGTGCGAAAAGACGGCGGCATCTCCGGTCCAGCTCCGGTCATGCTGACCGAAGAAGCCGACAAGCCAAGACGAGGACCGAAGGCAGCCGGCGAATGAGGTGATGTAGGGACAGCCGCCCTCGGCTGTCCGTCGAGCGCAAGCTCGACAGCGTTTTGGAAGCGAGCAACCGCCGGGCTTCGCCCGGCACGACAGCCGAGGGCGGCTGTCGCTACATGGTTGTTGGAGAACTTATGGATTGGCGACAACTCTGGGAAATTTGCTCGGCCCCCGACAACGTTCCAATCGTGGGCCTCATTCCGCTGCTCATCTTCTACATCTATTTGGCATGGAAGCAGGCGCATGCCAACGACGTACTGATCGAGCAGCTTGAGGGCGATGCCGCGCTTGCCAAGACCCACCATCGCAAGACCTGGCCCTTCAAACCCGGATGGCAGAAAGAAGTCCACGTCTGGCCATTCCTGCTGCGCATCGAGTTCCTCGCCGCCATCATCGTCACCATCATCCTGATGGTTTGGTCGATCACGCTCAACGCGCCGCTCGAAGAGCCCGCCAACCCCAACCTGACCATGAATCCTGCCAAGGCCCCGTGGTACTTCCTCGGACTGCAGGAAATGTTGGTCTATTTCGATCCGTGGATTGCCGGCGTGGTCATGCCGACGATGATCATCATCGGCCTGATGGTCATCCCCTACATCGACACCAACCCGCTGGGCAGCGGGTATTACACCTGGAAGCAGCGCAAGTTCTCGATTGGCACATTTCTGTTCGGATTTGTCATTCTGTGGGTCGCGATGATCATCATTGGCACGTTCATCCGCGGGCCCGGATGGCAATGGTTCTGGCCCGGCCAAACCTGGGATCACAATCGCTTGATTTACGAGGTCAACCGCGATTTGCCCGATATCTTCGGCATCGCGTCGAACCTGGGCAAAGGCATTTTCGGCGCGATTATCGTCGGAGGCTTTTATGTGTTGGGCGGAGGAGCCGTGTATTCCCTGTTTCGCCGCAAGATGCCGAAAGATTTTCAGCGCATGAGCCTGCTCCAGTTTTCGCTCATGGCATTTCTGTGGCTCACAATGATCGCGCTGCCGCTGAAAATGGCTCTGCGCCTGTTGTGGCACATCAAGTACGTGTGGATTACGCCGTGGTTCAACATTTGAAACCCGTCGTCGGTCGTTGGTCGTTCGTCGCTCGCCGGTGTGGTGAGCCAACAACCAACGGCTGACGACCAACGACAGCTTTCGGAGGCTTTGGTGCCTGACAAACCCACCCCCGAGCAGGACCCGATAACCAGTAAGTCGTACGCCGCGCATTACCTGATCGCGACGGTCATCCTCGTCATTACGCTGTTCTGGGCCTTGTGGGACGAGGCTTGGGGACAGCGCCCGTGGAAGGCCTTCCAGGAGACCTTCAAGGACCGTTACAGCGCGTTCCTGAATACCGCCCGCTCCAAGTCCGCGACGTCGCAAAAATCTGTCGAGCAGGATTCCGACTACCTTGCCCTGAAGCAGGCGTACGAGAAGGCGTATCAAGACTCCAAGCCGCAAGCCGAGGAGGCACGCAAGAAATTGGACGATGCCAGTGCTCGTCTCCTCGCCGTCCAAAGCGTCTTTACCGATCGCCGTGCCTACGTGAACGCGCTGACCTACGAACTCGAAACTACCGACAGCGCGTCCGGCAAGGCCAGCAAGCAAAAGGAGATCGACAAGTACAAAGCAGAACCGGCCACGGTCGATTTCCCCGACGGGACCAAGAAAAAACTTACCTTCCAGCAACTCGAAGAGACCTACAACGAAATCCGCGATGAGCGTACTAAGCTCAGTCTCGAACTTGGCGACATCCTCAAGCCCGCCACTGATGCCAAGACAAAAATGGATGAGTACGTCACCGATCACATGGTCGACCTGACGGCTCCCCAGATCGACGGCTTAAAGAAGAAGGTCAGCGATTGGGATCCCAAGATCGTCCAGGTCAATGTGGCTGAAGCGAACATCGTCGATCGCTGCGAATCCTGCCATATGGGAGCGCGCGAGCCTCTGAAGATCACCCCTGCCTCGATGACTGAGAAAGGCCAGAAGAAGCCGGATGAATACGCGGAGGCCTTCGTCAGCCACACGGACCCGGAATTGCTGAAGATTCACGATCCCGATAAATTCGGCTGCTCGCCTTGTCACCAGGGAAATGGGCGCGCCACCACCAGCGTTGAGAAAGCGCACGGCAACTACGAGCACTGGCTCTGGCCGCTCTTCCCCAAAGAAAACGCGCAGGCGGGATGCCAAACCTGCCACTCCGCCGACATGGTCCTCGCCAGCGGCGACGTGCAATTTCAGACGATCAACAATGGTAAGGACCTTTTTCGCCAGCGCGGTTGCAACGGCTGCCATCGCTACGAGGGCTACGACAAAGAACCCGAAGATCTGAACAACATCGGCCAGCAGATTAAGCAGATCGAAAACGAGAAGAAAGACAATCTGAAGCAGACTGCTTACCTGATGAAGCAGGCCGACTCCGCGGAATCCAACGAAGAAGCGAACAAGTTCAATACGCAAGCCGTCGATCTCAAAGTTGCCAACAGCAAGCTGGATGGCCGCCTGCAGCAGCTTGACTTTCAATCGCACAGCCTGATGCAGGACCAGAAGAAGATCGGGCCGAACCTGAAAGACGTCCGGCTCAAGCTGAACAAGAACTGGATCCCGGTCTGGCTCAAGAAGCCCACCGATTTCCGTCCCACCACGAAGATGCCGAACTTCCGCCTGACCGATCATCAGATCCAGGCGATTTCAGCCTTCATCTGGCAGTCCGGATTCACCGACACCCTGCCTCAGCAAAAGCCCGGTAACGCCGCCCACGGCAAAGAACTTTTTGAAACCCGCGGCTGTCTCGCCTGCCATTCCATCGGTGAAGGCGATCAAGTCATGGGAGGCACGTTCGCCGCGAATCTCACTCGCGTCGGCGAGAAGGCCAACTACGATTATCTCGTCCGCTGGATTCACAACGCGCGCGAGCGTACGCGCCCGTATTGCCCGTTCGAGAAAAAAGATATCGGTCCCGAGGACTACGCCAAGAAGGGACTTCCCTACCAATGGGATCTTGCCCACAGTAAGTGCCCCAATGACGGCCATGAACTGCAAGTGCAGAACATGACCGTGATGCCCAGCCTGCGGCTCAGCCCCGAAGATGCCCAGGACATCGCCAGCTATCTCATCACGCAGAAGAAACAGGATCCTTCTTCCTACGCCAACGCCGCGTTCATGGATGATCCATCCCTGAAAGAAGAAGGCAAGAAGTGGGTCCGCCACTACGGCTGTGCGGGATGCCACGAGATCGCCGGCTTTGAAGACGAAGGCCGCATCGGCACCGAGCTAACCTTTGAAGGCAGCAAGCCGATCGAGCGCCTCGACTTCGCCCTCTCCACCGAGCCGGCGCAGCGCGGCGGCAAAGACTCGGAGCCGATCAAAGACAAAGAAGATCTCGCCCGCCTGCCCGACGGCCCGGCGAACAAACCCTGGTACGACCACAAGGGATTCTTCGAGCACAAGCTGGCCGAACCCAACGTCTACGATCAAGGCATGGTGAAGGGCGAAACCGAAGCGCTCCGCATGCCCAACGTTCACCTGACCAAAGATCAGGTGCTCGACATCACCACATTCCTCATGGGCAGCCAGGAGACTTCCCTGCCCGCCAGCTATCAGTACAAGCCCGGCGACGCCCGTCATGACATTCAGGAAGGCTGGTGGGTGATTAAAAAATATAACTGCATGGGATGCCATCAGTTCATCCCTGGCCAGCAGACGATCCTGATGGGCTTGAAGCAATATCAGGACGCGCAGGAACAACTGCCTCCGAAGCTCCTGACAGAGGGTGCCCGCGTCGATCCTGAATGGCTGCGCAAGTTCCTCTCAAACCCGGCCCTCAACACGACCGACACGAACCGCAACGGCGTGCGTCCCTATCTGAAAGTGCGCATGCCCACGTTCTCGTTCTCTGACAACGAGCTCCGCAAGCTCGTCCGCTTCTTCGAGGCCTTGTCGCAGCAGCCTCTGCCGTATATTCCGGAGCAAGTGCCGGTTCTCACGACAAAAGAAAACGACATGGCGCGCAGCCTGTTCTCCAGTACGGCTGCTCCCTGCCTCAAGTGCCACGCGACGGGCGATCCCGCGCACGACAAGATCGCCACCGCGCCCAATTTCCTGTTAGCAAAAGAACGCCTGAAGCCCGATTGGGTCGAGCGCTGGATCAGCGACCCGCAGGCCGTCAGTCCCGGTACATCGATGCCGTCAGGCCTGTTCCGGCAGCAAAACGATCAGTGGGTCTTCGCGGGCCCGACTCCGCCGACCTTCAATGGCTATCAGGGAGACCACCGCAAACTCTTAACCGACTATATCTTCCAGCTAACGCCGGAAGAACAGCGGCGCGTTGCCGCATCCATGCCGCGGGCCAAGGCAGCTGTTCAGCCCACAACCAATCGCAAACAGGCCACAGCGGAATCGCATCATACGGTCAGTGGTGGTTCGCGATAGAATAGCCAGTTCAAAGTTTCGTAGCGCCGGCGGCTCGCCGGCTGTCGCGCGGGCGTCCCGCCCGCGCCTCCATGCTGTAGCAGATCAAACACTCAATCACAGAAAGGCGACATCATGAATAAGAAAGCGACTTGGATTTTGATAGCCAGCTTGTCCGCACTGCTCGCGCTCGGCGCGTGCAGCAAGAAAGAAAACACCGAGCAGTCCAGCAACGCGCCGGCCGAATCCGCCGCGCCCGCAGCCACCCCCATCGATCCTGCTACTGTGGCGACGGTCAGCGGCACGGTGAAATTCGACGGTACCGCTCCCAAGCCAGCGAAGATCGACATGAGCCAGGACCCCGGCTGCAAGGGTACCAACCAGGCAGAGACCGTCGTGGTCAACAACGGCGATCTGGCCAACGTCTTCGTATACGTGAAAGACGGACTTGGCAATCGCACCTTCGACGCACCCAAGGACGCGGTCACGCTCGATCAGAAGGGATGCCAGTATCACCCGCACGTGCTCGGCGTCATGACAGGTCAGACGGTCGACATCAAGAATGACGATCCGACCACGCACAACATCCATCCCACTCCAAAAGACAATCGCGAGTGGAACGAGTCGCAGCCGCCCTCTTCGGCCGACCTGCAGAAGACCTTCGCCCGCGAAGAAATCATGCTCCCGGTGAAGTGCAACCAGCACCCGTGGATGAAGATGTACGTCAACGTGGTGAAGAACCCGTTCTTCGCCGTCACCGACAAAGACGGCAAGTACGAAATCAAGGGCCTGCCCCCGGGCGACTACACGCTAGCGTTCGTCCACGAGAAACTAGGCGAGCAAACCCAAAAAATCACAGTAGCCGCGAAAGAAACCAAGACGGTGGATCAAAGCTTCAAAGCCGCCGGCGAATAGTTCAGAAATAGTATGGCAAAATGTGGGGTGGCCCCAGGTCTCGCCGAAGTTGCGAGACCTGGGAATCTCAGTGTCCGACACTCACTCTCACTCTGCTAAAATACCGGGTTGCGTAGCGCCGGCATCCTGCCGGCTGTCGTGAGGGCGTCCTCGCCCTCATCGTTTGCGGAAGCAGACAGTCTCAGATCGGCGCCAAGGCAACCTACCTGACCCAAGGGGCACGGCTCTGAAATCCATCGCAGCAACTTACAATCGCGGTCTTCATCGCTTCGCCATCGTTCTAGCCTGCTGGACTTTCTTACTGATCATCGCCGGAGCGCTGGTCACCAGCAACGACGCCGGGCTCTCAGTTCCTGACTGGCCCACATCCTTCGGCAGCCTATACAAGATCCCTAAGCTGGTCGGCGGAGTGAAGTTCGAGCACACCCACCGCATGATCGCCCAGGGCGCCGGCCTCCTGACGATCATCCTTGCCGTCTGGACTTGGCGCGCGGAAAAGCGCCGCTGGGTGCGCATCCTGGGCGTCTCAGCGCTCGGAACCGTCATCGCCCAGGGCATTCTCGGCGGAATGACTGTCCTGTTTTATTTGCCGCCTGTCATCTCCTCGGCACACGCCGCCCTCGCGCAAACATTCTTCTGTATAGCGGTCGCGATGGCCGTTTTCACCGGTCAGAAGTGGATCGAAGAGCAGCCCCGCGTCGAATTCGATCAGCGCCGTCCCAGCCTGTTTAGGCTAACGCTGCTCTCGATCTTCGTCCTTTATGTCCAACTCATTCTGGGAGCCATGTTCCGCCACCATGGCCTGAGCTGGTGGCCACACTTGCTGAACGCGATCGTGGTCTCCTTCGTGCTGGCCTGGACCGCAGTTCGCGCTCTCGCGGTCTATTCCCATATCGAAGCGGTCCGCCGTCCCGCGATTCTCATGCTCTCGCTCCTGATCGCGCAGCTGTGCCTGGGCTTCACAGCATTTCTGACCCGCGTGGCCTGGGGGCACGACTCCGTCCAGCCAGAACTTCCGATGGTAATTTCGACCGTCGCGCACGTAGCCGTAGGCGCGCTCTTGCTGGCGACAACCGTAATCCTGGCGATCCAGGTCTGGCGCCACGTTCCGGTAGCCTTTGAAGAACGCCTCCCTCAGGCCGAGCAGAATCCTTCTGCCGCGTGATGCAAAAGTTGTCCTCCAGGGAGCCACGAACCTACAGAAGAAATACCTTGCCTTTGTTTTTTCTGTGTCTCTGTGCCTCTGTGGTGAATTGTGTTTCTCAATCCCTAACGTTTCGCAGGATGTCGTAAACTGGTACCAGTTCCCCGGGGATACTTTGGTCTCAAAAGCCGCCGCGTTCGCCGATTCCGCTTCGGAGGTCGACCCAGCCTCCGCCGCGCCCGTCATTTCGGTCCAAAATCTCATTCACCGCTATGAAAGCCGCACGGCGCTCAACGGCGTCTCCTTCGATGTCCGGCCTGCCGAACTCTTCGGACTCCTGGGCCCCAACGGAAGCGGCAAAACCACACTCTTCCGAATCCTCTCCACGCTGATGATCCCGACCTCCGGCCGCGCCTTAGTCATGGGCTGCGATGCCGCCGAGGACCCCGCCACCCTCCGCCGGCAGATCGGCGTTGTCTTCCAGGCGCAAAGCGTCGATCCCAAGCTCACCGCCTACGAAAATCTCTGGCATCAAGGACACCTCTATGGCCTGCGCGGCAGCGCCCTGAAACGGCGCGTGAAGGAGATTCTCTCCCGCGTCGGCCTCGCCGATCGCGCCAAAGAGCGCGTTGAAACCTTCTCCGGAGGCATGCAGCGCCGCATCGAACTTGCCAAAGGCCTGCTCCATCATCCCGGCGTCCTGCTGCTCGACGAGCCAACAACCGGCCTCGATCCCGGCGCGCGCCGCGACCTCTGGCAGTACCTGCAAATCCTCCGCGACGAGGAGCACGTCTCGGTACTTGTCACCACTCACCTGATGGAAGAGGCTGAACGCTGCGACCGCCTCGCCATCATGAACGAAGGAAATCTCGTCGCCCTCGGTACTCCCGCAGAGTTGAAAAGTGAAATCGGCGGCGACGTTATCCTGCTCGATGCCGCCCGCGACGCCGCCACTCTCGCCGACCACATTCGCGCAAGATTCGACGTCGAAGCGTCCGTGCTCGGCACGCAAGTCCGCATCGAGCGCGAGGGCGGACACCGCTTCGTCCCGGATCTGGTGGAAGCCTTCCCCGGAGAGATTCAGGCCATCTCGGTCAGCAAGCCTGCGCTGGAAGACGTATTCATCCATCGCACCGGTCACAAGTTCTGGAGTGAAAACGCCGAAGCTGAAGCTCCGGCCGACAAAAAGAAAAAGAAGAGGAGGTAGCTCGCGTCCATGATTCTCGTGCTCTCGCTCGTGCTCGGGATTCTTCCTTTGCTGGGCGTAGTCTGGATCTTCGTCAGTGGCATGATCACCATTGCGCCGTTCTCGGCCACTGTCGACGGCTTGTTCATGACCCTCATCCTGCTTACGCTGTCACTTTGCTTCCTGCTCAACGCTTTCTGGGAGGCGCGTGATAAAGGAATGCTCGGCTTCATGAAAAAGAAAGCGGCACCTGCACCCAAGGCCACGCCTGCAGCAGCAACCCCCGCAGCGAAGGCTCCGGTCACCAAGGCGAGTTCTTAATGGCGACCCAGGCAGCCACATTCGCCCGTCCAACACCCCAGGCATCGGCAGGCGTGATCCTGCCTGCCTTCACCCTCTGGTGGCGCGAGATCGTGCGGTTCTACCGCCAGACGGGCCGAGTGATCGGCGTTCTCGCCTCACCACTGGTTTTCTGGGCAGTCCTCGGCTCAGGATTCGGAACGTCGTTCCGCTCCGGTGGAGGCCCAGGTCAGCAGCATTACCTCGACTATTCCTATCCCGGGATCCTCATCCTTATTGTGCTCTTCACCTCAATTTTCGCCATGATGTCGGTCATCGAAGATCGCAAAGAAGGATTCCTTCTTTCTGTCCTCGTCGCTCCCGTCCCGCGCACAGCGATTGTGCTCGGTAAGGTGCTTGGTGGGACAACGCTGGCCGCCGTGCAAGGGTTAATCTTCCTGGTTTTCGCCCCATTTGCCGGCGTTCACCTCGACCCATTTCAAATCTTTCTTGTAGCCGTCGTAGTATTCCTGGTTTCTTTCTCGCTCACCGCTCTCGGCTTCGCTATCGCGTGGCCCATGGATTCCTCCCAAGCCTTCCATGCCATCGTGAACCTTTTCTTGATCCCGCTTTGGCTCGTATCGGGCGCACTCTTTCCGCTGTCTGGCGCCTCCGGATGGATCCGCATCATCATGCGCCTCAATCCGCTGACGTACGGCGTCGAAGCCTTGCGGGGACTTCTGTACCCGGGGCTGGAAACACAGTTCCCCCTGTCCTCGGCGCTCGCGACTCTGCTTCTGTTTTCCCTTGTGATGTTCGCGCTCGCCCTGCTGATGGCCAACCGCCGCAGCACGAAGCCGGCTGCCTGACCTCAACCCTATGATCCCCGAACAGTACGCCTTCTTCCCAGCTCTCAATGCCTCCCTCAACGGCGCCAGCGGCGTCCTGCTCCTCACCGGACGTGTCTTGATCGCCAAAGGCCGCATCGCCGCCCATCGCGCCTGCATGATCGCAGCCGTCACCGCCTCCGCGCTCTTTCTGGCGTGCTATCTCGTCTTCCATTTCAAGGTTGGAAACATCCTGTTCCTCGGCCACGGATGGGCCCGCCCCGTCTACTTCGCCATATTGATAACTCACGTCACGCTCGCCATTGTGATTGTGCCCCTGGCGATCCTGACCCTGAACCGCGGCCTCAGCCAGCGTTACGACAAGCACCGCGCCGTCGCCCGCTGGACTTGGCCCCTCTGGATGTACGTCTCGATTTCCGGCGTGCTCGTATACTTCATGCTGTACCAATGGTTCCCGCACAGCTGATTCACGACCGTCGATGTTGCCGTGGAAGAGCGGCCCTTTAGGGCCGCGTTAGAACGAAAACAGATTTTAGGGCTTTAGTCCCTGTGGCAGATGTCTCTCCTCAAGCTCAAAATCGACGTTTCCGGCACCATCGGCGATGCCGCTTGGCGCGAAGTCCGCCAGTTCGACCAAATCCAATCCGCCGACTTCGGCCCGCAATTCGGCAGCGGCGGCCGCTGCAACCACCCTCCCGACTCCCCGCACGCCAAAGGTGAATGGATCGGCGCCGAAATCCGTCTCCAGACCCCTCTTCTCGCCCAATACGCCATGTCCCACTATCTCGAGCAGGAGCGCGTCCTGGATGCGGACGTTGAATAGACCGCAGGCATCCGTCAATCGCCGGGAACTCAAATTTTTTGTCTGCGTACTGTTAACCAGGACCTGCCGAAGTTCGTTATACAGGTGAGCAAGACAGGCTCAAGAATCCAAGGCTTGAAGGAGTAAGGAATGAACCCAGATTTCATTGTTGCGTTTACGCTTCCCGCTATGTTCGCCTGGTTCGTATGGATCATCTTCACCACCATTCGGCGCTACAAAATCGCGAAACTGCAGGCCGATGTCCAGAACAAGCTGCTGGAAAAAGTTGCTTCCAGCCAGGAATTGCTCGCTTTCGCCCAGACTGAACCCGGAAAGGAAATGCTGACATCGCTCAAGGTCGAGCGCGTTTCGCCGTACGGCCGCATCATCGGAGCCCTTCAGACCGGAATCATTATGACGCTTTTCGGGCTTGCGCTACTGTTTCTGCGTAGTCGCGTTACCGGAGCTGAGGAAGGGTTCCTTGTATTCGGTACCATCATCACCGTGCTGGGCATTGGCTTCGGCATCTCGTCGGCGGCTTCCTATTATCTGTCCAAGGCGTTTGGTTTGATCGATGGCAGCCACGCCTAGCCTGCAATGGCGGACGAATACGAAATTCGAGCCTTAGGTCCGACTCTTGGGACAACAACCTCGAGGGCAACGGACGCGGATCACGGTGAAACCGGGCTCTGCATGGACGAGTCTGCCTTCCGTATGCTCTATGAGCAAACCGCTGCCCCGCTGTTCCGTTACTTGCTGGCGATGACCCGGGCCCGCGATGTCGCGGAAGATGTTCTGCAGGAAACCTATTGCCGCTTTCTTACGTCTCGGCCTTCAGAGATGAACGGACCTCAGGTCCGCAGTTATTTATTCCGCATCGCTACGAACCTGCTGCGGGATCGCTGGCGCCGCTCGAAGGAAGACCAGCAGTCCGCCGATCCGATTGAGACGGCTTCGCCTCCGCTATACCTCGAGCGGGCACTCGGTGTGCGTCAGGCCTTTGAGCGGCTGAAGCCCCGCGAGCGTCAACTGTTGTGGCTGGCTTACGTGGAAGGGTCAAACCATCAGGAGATCGCCAACTGCACCGGGATCGGCTCTGCCAGTATCCGCATCTTGCTGTTTCGCGCCCGCCACAAGCTCGCAGAATTGATTTCGAAGAGCGCGGCGAAGCCAGAGGTGTCCAAATGAAGAACCATTCCTGTGAAAAAGAACAGCAAGTCGTTGCGGCAGTACGTTGCGGCGCTCTGACCGATGCGTTGAAAGAACATGTCGCCGTTTGCGAAGTCTGCGCCGAAGTCATGCTAGTCGCCGGTCTTCTGTGTCAGGAAATTGTTCCGGCGACAGCCCATCTGAACCCGCCCAATGCAACCCTCACCTGGCGCCGCGCTCAGGACTCTTCGCGTCGCAAAGCCCTGGCCAAAGCCACCGCCCCAATCCGTATCGCACGAATTTGCGCCTTGGTGGTCGCGCTTGTCGCCGTCCCGTGGCTCCTTACTTCCGTGAATGTATTGTCGTGGTATCCCGATCTCGGATTGCAGCGTCTTGGCACGATTGACCGCGCTTTATCGCAAACGCTGACGCCTGTCACTCTTCTCAGCATCGGCGCCAGCCTCATCTTTATGCTTCTCAGCTCGTGGTACGTCCTGCGCGAGGAATAACGTTTATCTGAATCTAGACCCGACCCTAGCACTCCCATAATCCTGTCATCCTGACTGCCGGCAAAGCCGACACGAGGGACCGTACGACATCCAAATGCTCAGTTGCAGTTCTGAAGATCGCCCCGAAGGCATCAGCCATAGGCCT
>Ga0070730_10001811_pt1 | contig 20047 bp, 27 predicted proteins | sample Coa_R1_3_FD_66447 | JGI IMG/M metagenome (GOLD analysis project Ga0070730, IMG submission 66447) | Surface soil microbial communities from Centralia Pennsylvania, which are recovering from an underground coalmine fire - Coalmine... | ecosystem: Environmental > Terrestrial > Soil > Unclassified ... | reverse complement strand
GTCTGCGAGCGCTGCAGCGCGGTGCTGAAAGAACTGGAAAAAATGTCCTGATCCTTACTTCGCGTTCTCTGCGAGCTTTCTCAGCGAACTCAGCGGTTAAACTCTTTTTGCGGGCTCTAAGAATCTTAAACCGCGGAGTTCGCTGGGGAGTCGCGGAGACCGCGGAGAAAACCAGATTGAGATACTCGAAGCGAACCTGACTGATGACCAACCGCGCCCGCGCCGTCCACTTCATACTGGCCCTGCTTGTGTTCTTGCTCGACCGTTGGACCAAGCGGCTCGTGGCTTCGCATCTTGCGATGTATGCCAATATCCAGGTGATCCCCGGCTTATTTCGCCTGACGCATACTGAGAACACCGGCGCGGCCTTCAGCCTTTTCGCCGACTCTCCGTCCCACTGGAAAACCACGCTGTTGATCGGCTTCTCGCTGGTCGCGATGGTCGTCGTATTTGTTTTGTTGTGGAAGCAGCGGCACGCACTCTCACTTACAGGAATCGCTTTGTCACTGATCCTGGGCGGAGCGGTGGGCAATCTCTGGGACCGCGTAGCCAGCGGCCGGGTCGTAGATTTTCTGGATTTCTATTACCGGGGCCATCACTGGCCGGTATTCAACTGCGCCGATAGCGCGATTGTGATCGGGGCGTCACTGCTCGTGCTCGAGATCCTGTTTCACAAAGCCCCGGCTGATTCCCCCGCCCCGTGATACGGACCCGACCTTCAACCGAACAGGACTTTGCAATCGCTGTAGCTCAGGCCCGGACGCCTCAGGACTGGGGGGTGAGGCGTCTTTGGCTGTAGTTTTGACTGTAATCGCCTGGCACAATTGAAGGCAGACGCATCTCGCGTTACAATCGTCGCCGCTTCATAGCGAGGTTGAGATGAATACAAACGACGGCACCAGCGAGGATAAGGGAGTTGGGCAGAAGATCCGTGTGGTGGGTGGACTTGTGCTCGTAGCACTGATTTCTTATGAAATGGGTCTCGGCCAAGGCAGAGCAGAGAAAAGTGCTAGTCAGTATGCTGAACTGAAAGCTCAATACTCGGCTTTGAAGGCCGATTACGAACGCGATTACGCGGAATACTCGGCGATGAAGGGCCAGTATGACCAAACGTTGGCTCAGTATGCCGTTTTGAAAGCTCAATACGATCGGATCGAGGCCAAGACACACAAGATGCCATGACCGTCCGCAGGATTACTCTCGAGCGGATCATTCTGTTGCCACTAGAATCCTCCTACGCTCACACGTCATAAGCTCACTCCTCGTGCTCGACATGCTATTCCACAATTCTTCGAACGAAACGGCCCTTCACTAATCGGCTTGCCGGCAAACGTATTCAACGCGCCAGAATCCCCGCTCTTTCGATTATTTCCCACGGACTCCCCAACTGCAGCACGAAAGCCTCCGCTCGTTTCGATCCGCACTGCAGCCCACGAAATGTAGCGACGGCATCCTGCAAGCCATAATAGGAATCCGGCGTCTGGCTCGCATGCGCGTAGCACGCAGCCTTCTTCATGTCGGCCACTTCGCTGATATCGACGTAATGCGTGGGGGCGGGAAAAGGATTCGTGTCCTCCCCGTCGGACACCTCGTAGTAGTACAGTGCGAACCGGTGTTTGAGCTGCTTCCACGCCTCGTACGTCAGGTTGGCAATCGCCCGGTGATCAGCGTGATTGTCAACCGGCCAGTGAGTAAACACGGCATCCGGATGTTCTGCTTCGAGAATTGCCTGAAACGCCTGGTAATGAGCGTTGTCGACGATGGCATTCCCGTTGACCTGGTGAGCATAGGATGGACGCGCCTTCAAAATCTCGCACGCCTTTTTCGCCTCGGCAATGCGCGTAGCCGCCGACGTCTGCTGCCACGCCCCATCATTGAGATAAAGCAACACAACGTCATGCCCGCCAGCGGCAAGCCGTGCAATCGTTCCGCCGCACCCATACTCCGGATCGCCCGGATGTCCGCCCGTCACCACAACTTTTTCTTTCTTGCCAACTCGGCCGCCATTAAACGAGCTCTGCCCCGCGACCTTCATGACGGTCGCCCCCACGGCTACGCCTGCAGTCCTAAGCAGCGCTCTCCGATTCATTGTGCATCTCCTGTGCCCGGCAGTGTAACGTGTCCAGCCGGAAAAGGGATTCGAAGGGAGAAGAGATGTCCGAGAAAATGAAAATTTGGTGGAGCTAGTCGGGATCGAACCGACGACCTCATCGTTGCGAATTCTCAAACCCAAGTTGGATGGAGCGAAGGACGACGAGGACAAGTAGCAGAATCAGAAAACCTTAAGGCGGAATATCGGCAAAACGACTTGGCTCTCGTAGTAGGCGTTTGCAGGCACTTGCAGGGGCATGGATGCGAGGGTTATGTCACAAGTCACGTCACAATTTCCCGCGTGGCGAGGCGAGCCTCGTTCCGGCGAAGTCACGATGAATTTTCCGTCCTAGGTTAAGGCTATCGTCATCGGAGTGGCCATTGAACTTGCGCCGGGGTCTTAAGGACGCATTACCGACGAGTAAGATAGCCCTCTTGCTGGATCCTGTCGCCCTGAACATTTAGGATTGTGATATCAAGGCAAGGCTCTCCGCAGGCCTCAGCGTTCGGTCGGGGTGGCTTATCTGCTATACGAGCGCCCCTCTGCGCCAGCGTAGCCGTGGCTTGCCGTGTTACTCCCTTATCGCCCTCAAGACTTTGGGAAAATGAGAGGCCATCTCCGTCGACGACAGCCTTGGCATGTCGGATCGCACCATAGTCGTATTCGAAAATGGTAATTGCCCCATCTTTGTCTATCACGTACTTCACGGTGACGTTCCCCATGTTGTCCGGTGCCATCTCGTATCGAATTCCCGTCCAATTCCCAACAAATTGCGGCGGAACCAAAGACCGTGGAGGTGAAGTCACAACTGGGGGGACGGGCAGGAGAAAAGAGTCTCCTGAGTTACCTAAATTCACTGCGACTCCGAGATCTTTGCCGGGCTCTCTTTGAAACAGATAGTTGTGCAAAACATTGCCCTGCCAGATTTCCTGAATATTCCCGGGCTTTGTACCACCGGTCACCTGCACATCAATTTTTTCTGGATTGTCTTGGCCCTCAGGAGACCATTTAATCTCAATTTCGGCCACGCTAGGAGTCACACTCTTAAGCCAGAGAGTAACGCCAGTATAGGACCTAACTGTCTTGAGGCAGTCGGCGTATCCGGTCTCAGACGTTTGAGAAAAGTATGTCCGAACATATGCACGGGACCGTTCTTCGGTATAGTCAGACTGAACTCGCGTATGTTCTTCTTCAACATCCTTGCGAAAGTCTTCATAATTAGCGTAGCCGCTGATAGGGATTGCCTTGACGATAACGTTGGCCCCGGTCTGAACTCCACGCTTTATATCTTCGAATCGAGATCTATCGATTGTATACAGCCAACTTATTCGAATGGCATCATTAGTCTGCTCTGACTCCACACTCTTTCCCAGATTTTTGTCGCACTCTGCAATTCTCTGTGCGTAAGTGGCATCGATGAAGAGGAATGAAAAAAACAGAACTCCAAACAGCCGCAGATATCGAGAGGACATAGTTTCTTCCTTTCCTTCCTGAATTGAACAACTGCGAACATCTGCATCGGTCTCGCCTGCTCCGAGATGCGTTGAGCGCTCTCAACCGTATGGCGGGGTTGCTGAGTAAGACAGAACAGAACCACCCCCCAACCATTCAGTCTTTTGGGCAATGAATCAAGTGGTTGCCGTTGGGTTTACCAGAGCTTCTCGAAGTGACAGGATCACTGCGATTGCCGCAAGCTACGCCGGATGTCTTGTATTGTCAAGAACAACTTCGTTCGCCGATACGGAAAGGCAAGCGAACGACCAGTTCTCTAAACCCAGGCGAACGTGTCAGGAAAGTGCTTTCGAGGCGAGAGAACGTGAGATTTTGCCGCCAGTTTGGGCTTTCGTCATTGGGGGTGGCCATTGAACTTGGGATGGGACCCTCGCGGACGAAAATTTTAGAAATTTGAACTTGGGTTGCTCGCCTGAGATTGGTCTTACGGACGCGAAGCTGTAAGGGACAAACGTTTGTGGGGGGGGAGGGAGAAGGGAAAGACATGGTCCCGGAGCGCCCCCCCCGTCTATGATCGCGTATGGACAGTCGAAGCAGAACCTGAGGATATGATTGTCGAGGGGCTGGATAACTGGCAACTCGGAAGTGATGCGCCCCGGTGCAGCATTCGCAGGAAGCTCCGTGGGTAAACCCGTGCTCATTGCGACATCTTAAGAACGTTGTTCGCTAGGTGAGTTCGACGGTAGTCTCGTACAATTTCCCTTTACTTCTCGTCCGGTAAAGCTAGGCGGTACAACAGTCTGCATGCCGCCTCATCACTCGTGTTTGGCTCCTGGCGCGGAAATAAGAGGGTAAACCTTGTTGGGCTTGCAGTGATTGCCCAATACTCGGAACTGCAAATCAACGCGAACTCTGGAGCTTTGTGATCCATAAGTGCACGTGCACAATGGGCTTTTGCACTCTCCGAGGGGAATTCTTTGTAAATAAGAAGCTCATTTTTCCAACTGAAGTCGGAGAGGTCTTCCTTCGTCCACACGTCCCTATAGGCGGGATCTGTTTCGAGCTTTCTATTTAGGTCGTTGTAAAAGCGCTCGCATGTGAAAACATCCTCAACAAGTTTGTGTACCGTATACCCGTTGATCAAGCTCTTCGCCAACTCTGATAAGGGTCCGATGTCTTCCGGTTTTGCAAGACCGAAAATGAAATCACCATGATCAGCCGGGAATTCTACAACCCGGGGTGTTGGGAGTATCGGACTTGCTCCTGTTTGAGCAATCTTCTGTTGGACGTATCTCGTCACATCTGCACCCGTAACGTATGGGTCGACGCTGCTCTGTTCCAAGGCGGCGGCTAATAGGCTCGCAAAAAGACCAGTTGCGGGAATGTTCTCATCCGCACTACCAGCCGTAAGGATCACATGATCAGGCGCCAGAGTGCTCTGGCTAAGCACATAACCTAACCTCTTTGGATACAGATTGGTCTCGCCGAGAACTCTCTGATTCATGATCGCACCCGCATCGCAAGCTTCAAGTGCAAAGAAAGTGTGCTTGGCGAATATCTTATTCGACAATGCTGAGATCTCTTCGATCGGCACAGCTAGCCGTAGAAAATCCTTCACCTGCTTTGTAGGATGCGGAGCATCGACCGGCACCAGAAACGTTTTCGACTCGTTCCTAAGATCATTTGGCAATGGCAGAGTGTGTCCGTGGCCATAGAAATAGAAGAATAGGCGTGAATTGTAAGCGCTTCCCACATTCACGTAGAGTTCACTTAGGACAGCGTGTAATTGAGTTCCCGTCAAATCTTTCCACATTAAAACATGGAAGCCTCGCCTTTCTAAGTTGTAAGTTAGCAATTCTGAAATCAGCTTCACTGGACCGGCCACTCTGTCCCATTTCTGGTCATTATAGTTCCCCTCAAAAATTAACACAGCGTTACTTTCTTCGTAGAGTGTGTGTGTAACCCCTTCGGGGTCCTGAATCGTGAACGCGGTCGGGATTGCAGCGGTCTCGTAAGCTGGCCTTACTGTCCAAACCGACGGTTTGTTCGTTTGTGCGAACGACGTTTGAGTGCATACTTGAATGGCGAGAACGAGCAGTAGCAGGTTCCTCGTCAAAGCCGTGCGGTCACGCATATCGAAGGCCCTTTGCAGTGCGTACGGACCTAAGCTTCAAATCTCCACCCATCCCCAATGTTCTCACGTCGATGAGATGGAGTCTTTGGCCGCCCGACCTCAATATCTGATTCCCGCCGAGCACTTCGATGGATTTTGGTTGTGTGTCGCTTAATTTTGAAAAGAAACACACATGACCTAGGCGCGGGTCGGACAGCCTTTGAAATATCGCAATGTCACCCGTCTTGGCGTTGACTGGCAGCTCTTCGCTGCCTCCTCTCTTCCACACTTCTTTGCCCCAGTTAAGATCTGCAAAACTTTGCGAGCTCGCGCTTTTCGTACCCTTAAGGCCTACCCTCTCCACGCACCAATTTACAAACGCTGAACACCACGCTGTGGTGTCACCACTCGGATTGGTGTTTGTCGCGAGGAAAAAGAGGACGATTACCGGATTTGCCAGCGTCGGATGCCTCGGATCAGGCTCTGGCCATGCCTGTTGATATTTTAACGGGACTGAGCCCACGAAATACCTAGCTACACCGAAGGGAGTTCCTTTCGAAGGAGCTGAAGAGAGGACTGCGTGAGCTTCTCTCCAGGAAGGATCATCCGGAGGAGGAACGCGGCCGCCTAGGGTCGCAGGATCTTTATTCTCGATCGCTTCTCTCAACGCGGTTTGCCAGTCGGTCTCGTCCTGGCCGAGTGAAGCTGCGCTGGCCAAAGCCATCGCCGCCATCCCAAACATCGCCTTGCGTCTTGAGATCATACTCGACTTCCTCTATCGCGGTAGTATAACAGGCACAGAGTTTTTCATTTCCTGTGCATCTCGTTATGCATACAACTATGTGAAGTTCTAAGTCCTACGGTGAAATAATCTGGCGCGGTTTGACGACAATTGTCGGGTGCGCAATTCGAAAGTCTAAGAACGCGAGAAACACCGTCAAGCCGCTTACTCTGCGAAGGCTGACAAAGGCCATCCACGGTCTGCAAAACAGTAAAATGAAAAACCAACAATGTGGGACATAGAACGACAACTCGCTTCGAACCTTTTTTTTACGTTGCACAATTCGCAAGTTCCACTCCGCAACATGGGCCCCCTTCGCCCCAGAAACGAGCTGAGTTGTGATGAGTTGACCTGAGGCTGAGGCAGAGATGATGGGATCAGAGTCCCAGTCCAACACGATTTCACAGGGGGGTGTCTCTGGGACCATCTCTTTCCCTTCTCCCCTCAAACGCAAAACGGACGTGGAGGTGCTAGTGAAGTTGTGCCGAGAGAGGAAAATGCTAAACCCAGGCCGCAGCTAATACGATTCCGCAGCAAGAAATCTAAACCCAATTCACGCCAGCAAAGACCCCAATAGGGCAGCGGTCAGATGCTTCTTCGTCGGGCTCGGACCCGCACGATCTTCACTCCTTGATCTCCTTCCAGGTAACCAGACTTTTTTTCAGCGTCATCCAGCCACAACCGACTGGAAGAGCGATCACAGTTACCTCAACCGGCGAGCCTTCCGACTCACAAGACTTCGTTACCTTAAAACGCTGACTATCGGTCACCCCAGGATCGATCGTGTTTTGCCGAAGTGAAGTCGCAGAGCCACACTCGAGCTTGATATATCCGCCCGGCAACTTGTTATTAGCCAGGCTTCGATTGCAACCGTTTGAAAATGCGGTGTCGGGATACTTGTTGTCGGGGTCTATGGCTGTATCGATATCGAGCGCAACGGAAACTTCGAACCTGCTCTTTGGTTCTGCGGGTCTAAGTGTGGTAGGTGTCCATCGGCATTGGTGGTTCCCTTTGTTGTCAAGATCTCTGCACTGATCGTTATCGAGTTGATAGTCGCCAGTTTGAACTGTGTCGCCAACTTTCGTTGGAGTCGGCAATTTCGGCGCCGCTGCGCTGCATCTGTAGTCCGTGGCGTCTGTAGTGACGTTGAAATTGGATGCCAAATCGTAAGCTGCACCCTGATTCCTGGTAAACAGGTAGTTGGTAGGTGAGCCAGCCCCCAATTCTTTGTCGAAACTCTTTGCATATGGCGACAAGTTCTTGGAGTATTCAATTCCGTCACTTGGCACGAAAATCTTACTAGGATGGTCAGTTGTGAGGTACCTAAGTTCTAAAAAGAGTTGAATTTCGTTGGGGTTGTCGGTCTGTTTTGCCCAACAGATTAGGCCCTTTGCTTGCGTGACACATGCTTGCCAAGCAGCAATTATGTTTGGGTTCGCCGTCCGAAACTCATCTGCGAATGTCTTTCGACTCCTAGTTTCCTGTCTCAGATATTCCGCAGCAGCTTTGCTCCACGTTTTGGAATGTGATTCCCCGTAGCTCCCGTCGGCATTTATCGGAATTTTGACTTGTGGAAGTTGGAATCCAACCTTGGCCGCCGCATTGGTTGCCCCAGTTTCCGTCAGGAATTCGCTTGTCGAAAGCCAATGAATCACATCCATAGTGATAGTTTCTGCTGTACTCGATTTGCGTACGTCAAAGATTGAATATTTCGTGATTTCCGAACAATCCTCTGCCCATAGGTTTGGAGGAAATGCACTGATTGCGGTCACCCCTAAAATGAGGAAAAGCATAGGTACAGCAATGCTCTGCCAGTTGCGGTTGAACCGGGAATCAATGTCTGTTCGCCTTCCTTGCAAGGACCCTACTGCCCGTCGCAATACTTCCAAAGTGTTCAGCAAGAACTTGTTAGTTTTATCTGCGAAATCAAGCTTGAGTTGCGGAAAGCCCTGTCGGACTTGGATCGCCTGCTGGGTTGCATCGACCGCATCCTACTCGTCATCCGCAGATTTGTTTCCTCGACTATCAGCCTCTTCTGTTCCGTCCGCTGGGAACAACGGCGGTGGTTCCTGTTCCACGGTGCGCGCCCTCCTAAGGCAGTCCAGGAGATTCTGGACTTCTTCATAGGGGGGTGTTCCGGGTCCAGTCTCGCGTATTAGCTTTAGCCTCTCTGAACACTCCTCTATTTCAAAAAAAGGAGAATGCTTTATGCATTCAGAAGATAGAGGAACTGTGGACAGGTTTGTGCGCGTTCACATCGCAGCAAGAATGTTGGGGTGCTCACCGCGAACCGTTCGCCGCCGGATTGAGCATCGAGAAATCCCCGCAATGCGCCTAGGACGCCGGGCGTGGGTTATTCGCACCTGTGATCTTAAACGGGGATCAGATGATGGCGGAGGTCACTATGCTCGATATTGAGATTGTGGCTGGCCACGGAGTCCGTTGCCTGAGAATTCGGATCGGGCGAACGATCTTTTTGCTGTTAATGACGTTTGCTTCGACCACTCATCTTCATTTCTAATTCAAGTGCGGCTTGTCGAGACTAGATGGGCCGCACCTTATTTGCGATGTGTCAACTCGTTTGCTCGGTTAAGCTAATTCGTCAAGCTGGGTGGACTGTGGTTGAGAGATGCGAAGAGAACTCCATAGTTTCCAGTACTTTCGCCTTTTATTTGCGGCAGCGGAGGTGTAGGCTTGAGTGAATGGAGGGGCAATGACATCTCGAAAGGGAATGTCTGTAACACCTGTGAGAGTTTCGGTCTCGTGCGTTGCGGAACTGATAAAGTCACCGAATCGCTCTGCTGATTCTATTGCCAGGCTTCTGCGTCCGTTCAAGTACAACAAGCGGGGGGAAGGCTTTGCGCGAAGTGGCTACTATCAGATAGCTCTCAAAGCGATTCGCAGCTACCATTCAAACGGAAATGACCCGAAGGTCTTCGATATTGCGATTCTCGAATTGCGAAATAAGGAATCGAAGGCGGAAGAAAGATGGGAGCGAGTGAAATTCGAGAAGAACGTTGATGCGATTGAGGCTTATCGAGCCATTTACGGGAGGCGGCGCTTTCGCGTTTTGACCAATCATCGTCTAGGTTATCCTGTCGGCAAGGTCATCTTTACTGCTCAACCCGACTTATGGGTGTTGGACGAAGAAGAAGGCATACAAGTTCTCCTGAAAATTGGAATTACCAGGCAACAACCTTCCTACGTGGACCTACTACTCACAGTGATTCGGAAGGCCGCCATCGCAAGCGGATATAGAGGAGTCAGGGCACGGAACGTAGTCTATTTGAATGTGACGACGGGGAAAGAGATGATTTGCGAAGGCGGCCTTAAGAGATTCAATCGAACTTTTGAATTCATCGCTCGAACCATCGCGACAGCTTGGAACAGTGTGACGCCGCCAGAGACCAAACAGACCCGAACTAAAGCGCACGCGGCATCAGTATAGCGAGTCAATCCGGTTGAAAGCCGATAAGTGCTAGGGAGGCTCACACTTTAAGGCCATATCGGTAAGCTCATGGCATGGTATCATTTGCGCCATTGTGCCACGCACGATTTCTCTGGCCGCATACGCCGTTAAGATTTGGAACCCCAGCGATGGGGACTACGAATACCTCTCTAATTTTGACGGCGAGGGGTCCGATCTGCTGGATTTCATGCGGGAGGTATTGACAGCAATAAAGACTAAGACGTTAGACGAAGAGGCGATACAACATGCTTTGTCCGTCGCAAAATTAGAAGAAGGCGAACGACGATTGTCTGGAACCATCAGAACGGGCGCTTACGGATTTGAGAGCGATCTCATAAACAGGAAAACTTCCAAGTTGTCGTACAAGCGGACCAAAGATGACGCCGAGATGCTGCCATTCTATTTTCAATGCGACGTTCCCGAGGGAGTAGAAGACGGCATTCTAATTTTGCAACGCACTGCAACATTTGGAATCAGAAAAGTGGTGCACTGGGTTCTTGATACCGCGTTCTCAAACAAGCATCCGGAATTCAAACTGCACCTACAGCCGCTAGTGCCGGAAGCCGAGGTTAACAAATTTATCAAAGGGAAAGTTCAGAAGATTCACTTCATAAGAAAAGGCATTCCCGCTGACCTTGCGGATGCCTATGACAAGGGTCATAAAGCGGTGCCCGGCACGATGGAGCTTGTAGTTAAAGCGCGTAAGGGTAGCAACCTCCCTTTAAATAGTTTCGTCAATCGTGTGTTCAAGAGCAAAGAGGTAGGCAGCATTCTCGCTCTCGGTGGCGGAGAAAAATTCTCATATGAAAACGTCAAGGTGCAAGTCAAGGTGGGACGCGCAACCCGTACCGTGAATGCAGCCGCGCCAGAACGTATCAGATCGTATTTCGATATAACCGAACAAGTGACCATAGGCCGCGACGGACATCCAGAGTACAATTCTCTTAAAGAAGAAGCGGAGAAGCTGTCTGCCGAACTCCGGGCAGTGTTTTACGGAGCCGCATGAAAATCGACGTTACACGCATCATCGTCTCTCAGATCCGCACGATGAGGGACAATTCTACTGAGAAGTACAGCGTTCCCGACCTGCTACTTTTCTTTGGTCTGCCTGCTTTGCTCGGCGGCACAGGGGCCTATTTCGGTTGGAAATTTAGCACCGATTTTCTTAATGCGCTGTTGGCCGCATTTTCCATTTTTGCGGGGCTGTTGCTGAACCTGTTGATTTTGATTTTTACTCTCTCTTCACAGACGGAGCACCCCACAGTTCTGAGCAGAATCAGAGCCACTCTTACCAAAGAGTTGCACGACAACATCGCGTACTCGATATTGGTTTCTATCGTGATTGTTGTTGTTGCCATGATTGCGGTTGCTTACTTGAAACTGCACGAAAGCCCCTCGGTACCAGCTTTTACCGGGCGATGGCTGAGTGGCACGATAATTTTTCTAACGTTGAATTTCGTTCTCACGCTTCTGATGATCTTGAAGCGCATCTATATCATCCTGAATCAGACGATCGACAGACCATTCGTCAAGAAGATTGCCTAATTTTCTACGAAACCAGTTCAGAAGCACTCCAAACAGGTGGAGAAGGTCTACCGGGCCGAACGAATTGGCTTCGCATTTGATGACCAACACTACTGTCCTCATCCACGGTTGTACAAGCCCGTGAACTCTGAGAGCGTCAGTCCGAATCACTTGGAAAGAACTTCCGGTTGAGCGGTGTAATCGCGATATGCAACGGCTACATCTTTCGCTGCCCCAAGACTCCCCTGGCCGCAATTCTCGCCAGCACGATCCCCGAATTTGTCATAACTGCATTCGGCCAACGCTTGTCCGCCGCCTTCTTCAGCAAAGCAAAGTCCTCTTCTGACATCTTCATATTCACCTTGGAACCGCTTGCCCAGAACAGAAAGAGTTCGGAATTGTTCAGGCTGAAAACAGCCCGACTCTAAATGCCTGCCATGTACGCCAATATTGAGTGGGTGCAGAGCAAACACACTTCACTATCATGAATGTTCCACTGCATGGGTTGACCTTTGTTGTGAAGATCGGGTCGAAGCGCACCCAAAAAGTCGCGCTGATGCCAAAGCTCAAGCTGATAATTCAGAAGCCGTGCCTGGCGATTCACGGTGTTCCGAAATACCAACTCCAGCAACAATGGGGAGTTCCGTCCCTCGAATGAAGGCTGGATGCTGTTAAAGCGGACCTCAAAGGACATGGACGAATTTTACGCGGCGTTGATAATCCCGCAAAGCCACCTTGCGGTTGCATCCCCCGATTCACAAACGCGAAAACAAACGCGAAAGCGAGACCTTCAGCCCCTTCGCCATCAAATCCAAGTTGAGAATGGAGACATTCCGCTTACCCCGCTCCACATCCGCGAGAAAGCTTCGATCTATGCCTACCTTCTCCGCCATCTCTACCTGAGTCCATCCGTGCTTCTTCCGAAGCTTCCGAATTCGGTCTCCCAGTCGAACGAGCAGGTCCTCAGGCATGTGGCCTGAATAATGGGCTGTCGGAGATTAACTACAAATCGTGTTTAAGCAACAATTGTGCTATGATGTGGCTCCTTCCCCGATTCGGGCCCCAAGTCTTCTCAACTGGAGTGGCCTATGATGCGAACAACGTTTCTGATTTTGCTACTCTCCGCAGTTGCTTCAGCCCAAACTCAGACAACGCACTGCCAAGGATCATCAATCGAGGTGCCTGCGGGACAGGGGACGTACACTACAGGAACAGCCAATTGCACGACGGTTACGACTCCTGCGCCTCCTCCCCCCGTGACAACCCAGCAAGCCTATGAAGCGGGGGCCAACCTAGGTCGCGGAATCGCTGCGATTCGGGCTCGACACTCGGTCAACAAGTTTTGCAAAAAACACCCAGGTGAAAGCTGGTGGTACAAGAACCCGGCAGCGGGGATAGACGCGAGTGGAGTCTGTTTCGATGGAAACGACTCTTCCCGGTCGGTTGTGGGAACTAGCTCCGGATCGTTAGGACGAAACGAGGCCGCAGCCAACTCTTGGCATACACAGCTCTACTGTGAGAAAGACGGATTCGTTTGGAGGGACGGGGTTTGCCACGCTAACTGACACGGGCTGATTCGCACGGTGAGCAGCCATAGCCTAACCCCGTTTCTGGCGAGGAAAGTTGTAATATCTTCAGGACGCAAGGGGAGCGCCAACAGGTGACTACGCGCAGAAGGAATCTTGTCCTTGTGGCAGTTGCCCTGGTGGCAGTGGTCTCCTTGGCTTCAGCGCAACGCCGGAAGGAGAGTATCCCTCCTTCCAAGAACGTCCAGCCTCCAGCGCGGGAACTGTTCAAGGTACTCTCGCCATCCGTGTTCGTCATAGAAACACTCGACGCGAAAGGTGTCGCTATTGCACTTGGTAGCGGCGTCAGCATCTCGAATGACGAAATCGTTACAAACAGGCACGTCATCGAGGGTGGTAAGTCGTGGAGAGTGCGCCAAGGCGGTAACACTTGGCCTGCACGAATTGCATTTGTCGATTCTGGGCACGATTTATGCGAGCTACGAGTCAGCGGACTCAATGCGCCTGCAGTGATAACCCGCACTTCCTCTGCTCTGTCGGTCGGGGAACGAGTTTACTCCCTCGGAGCACCCGAAGGGTTTGAGCTAAGTTTGTCTGAGGGACTGATTTCAGGACTCCGAAAGTTCGAAGGAGTGAGTCTGATTCAAACGACGGCCCCAATTTCGCACGGCTCCAGCGGCGGTGGGCTTTTTGACGAGGAGGGGAAATTGATAGGGATCACCACATTCGCTATCAAAGACGGACAAAACCTCAATTTCGCAATCCCCACCGAATTGGTACTGGGTCTGAAAGACCATCCGGCGACGGAACTGCAACTGACGGAAACCGAAAGGAATGCATCGCAAGCAATGCTCCTGTCGCAGATTGCTAACGATGCGATGCAATCAGGCGACTTTAAAAAGGCTCTTGAGACCTACCAGCAGCTCTCGCAGCTCACACCAAACGATCCGGGAGCTTGGTTTGGTGTAGGAGAGGTTTCCTTGAAACTCAACCACCTCTACCAGGCGCTTGAAGCGTGCCGGAAGGCCGTACAAGTTGGGCCCGAGGACGCCGACAGTTGGAACTGCTTGGGAGACGTGTACGACCGCATGGGCCAGTTTTCTCAGGCCGAACAAGCATTCAAGAAGGCCATCGATTTAGGTATTCCTGATCCGGTGGACTTAGTGGCTACATGGTACGGCCTTGGGATCGTTTATGCGGAAGAACAGAAGAAGCCGGGAGTTATGGACGTTTATCGCCATCTGAGGACATTGGACCAAAACTACGCGGATCGTTTCTACAGGCAATACGTGCAACCAGTCCTCGATTCGCAGAATTGAATGATGGCCGTTAAACTCGGGTTTCGGGAGAACTGTCGTTCCCCTGCCTTAACCCCCTTCTAGGCTGAACGAATCAAAAGGCAAGCTCGACTGGCTTGCCCATGGAATAGTCGCTCTTCGCGACCTATGCCGCCTTCTTCGCCTTGAACTTCGCCCATCGAGCCCGTTGTGCTGCTGCGATTCGTTTGCGGGCGGCGACCGACAGAGTCCGTTTTGCACGTCCAGCTTTGCTGGCTCCCACCACTCCACTCAATGCTGCAATCGCTCGATCCAACTTCGTACGTTCGGCTTTCAACTGCGCTAGTACCGCACCTAGGTCAGTCATTTGGTCTCTTTCAATTGGGGAAGATTGAACTGCTTTGGTTAGGAAATAATATCCTAAGTCTGATCAAAAGCTATCGGGCTTGCAAGCGAGTTCCTGAGTCACGAGCGTCCGATGAAGACATCGGGTGACGACTTTGAGTTTTTTCGAATCTGCAATGGCAGCATCTAGTTTTGCTTCTAGGGCATCACGGTTAGGACTTGGTTTGTTAGATTCTTCCAATAAATCCTCCAGCTCCCGTAATTTGCTCTGGGTCAATTTCGTACTTTCCTGGCGAAGCTCGTCGACATGAAGGTCGATCTTATTCTGATTTCCGATACGGTCGATCTCTGTGGCGAATTTATCTAACGTGAAGCCAAACCCTGACACTTGCCCAATGAGGTCTACAGTATTGCTATTGATGTTCCTACCTTCATTGATTTCTTTCCGTAACGCTTCCTTCTTGGCGTCGATATCGCCTGCCTGGGAGGACAGATCACTCGTAACCCGCAACACTTGGTCCGTGGCAAGAAGCCGGAACAAATCCTTGCCACCGGTCAGAATAGCCTTCGTAGTAGCGAAAAATCCTTGAAGGGTGTCGGTCAACTGATTTGCACCAGCAGGGGCGGCACACATTAGATAAACACCTACAACGATGCGAATCCAGCGCAGCATATATTCTCCCCGTCGGCATTTAAGGCCGTCGCACGCGACGTTTAACGAGAACAATCGCCACAACATACGCGACCATGATAGCGAAAAAGAGCCAGTACACTCGGTCGGCTACTAACACATCCTTTAGGATTAAGACGATAAGAATGCCTTCGCTCAGGAGGAACGTCGCCGAGAGACTCTTGGAGGTGATTTTCTTCGTGAAGTTCTTAACAGCCATAGCTGGACTCACATTTGTGCAAGCACGATACTCGCTGGAGTGGCAAAACGCAAGGACAAAGGGCGATTACACGGCGGGAGCGATGCGCCTCCAGCTTTTGTGTTGGCTAACCCCGTTTTAGCGAGGAAAAGAGCGGAAGGCGAATTAGGTCACTTCGCCGGTTTTCGAAGTTTAAAGGATTCCGTTCTTATTTCGCAGTTGTTCTAACGCGCTAAGCACGAGGCCCACCTCCCAAGAATCCTCGTGAGGATCGGCTCCACCGCGACGGAGCGCTATACTGTCGGGCATGGATGCCGATATCGTCGACATGGCGCGTCACTGGTACGGATACGGACGTTGGGAGGCGAAGTATTGGTTTATTGGCCCTGAGCCAGGCATGAACAGTAACGAAAATGACCTTCGGCAACGGTGTAACGCCTGGGTCGAGCTTGGTCGCGATGAACTAATCGACTGCAAGGACCACCACTTTGGTTTTGGCGAGATGGATTGGCACCGTGAAACACCTCCACCTCTACCTCAGCGGACTTGGATTCAGCTTATTCGTCTGTTATTAGGTTATCGGCACGGCACAGCACCCAACATCAGAGAGATCGTGTCCTACCAGCAGAAGACCTGGGGAATGAAGAATGGTGAAACGTGCGTAATCGAGTTATCTTCGATTGCTGCTTCCAACCTCGCCGCACCCGGGCAGCACGACCTGTTCCGCGAAGAACGCATCCGTGAAATTCGGCAACGAATCCTTCGATACAAGCCGACTTTCGTTGTGATGTACGGGAAGCTACATAGGCCGCATTGGGAAGCAATCGCAGGCAGCCCATTCGGTCCAGACAATCTACTGACGATGGGGTCTACCACTGCGGCATTCGCCCGGCATCCGGTGAGTTACGGCCTAGCAAACGATTATTGGCTCCAACTCGCCCAGAAGTTACGCGATCAGAACGCCAAAACCACGGCCAGCCCGACCGAATTAAACGCACGCTGAAACGATTTGCTAGCCCGCCAGAGCGCGAATCTTGCTTCGTCGGTGTTCGAGGTGGCAAAACGCGGAAAACGACACTGCATGCGATTGCTGCCCGAATTTTGCGAAGCTCGGAATTTCCGCTATTTCCGTGACTAAACAGCGTGTCTGCCCTCCGTCGGGAGTGAAATTTGAAAATTAGTAGCGGAAAATCAGGCCGGACAGAACTTAGGCATTATTGGACTAACCCCGTTTGTGCGAGGAAGTAGGCATCTTATTTCGGTACTCAGCCACGCTTCAGCAACTCGCCAATTCCCGGAGCATTCAGGAGTTCCAGCATCCTCTCGCCATAGCTTGTGTGATGCCTACCCGGCAAGCGCCCCCACTCCCGGAAATACGCAATGCGAGCGGTCTCGTAATACTCGCGGAATTTCTTCCATCGATAGATATTCTTTAGCTCTCGCTCGGTCAGTGGATGACGACCCAAGCGCCATAGTGCTCGTCGGAGGGGAGTTCCCTGGCCCACGAGGGTGGCTACTTCCTTGAGCCAAGGTGGTTCGTTTGGGGGCCTGCCTCGGCGACGAGGTTTGAGAGCCGATTGGTCCTTCATGCTACCTCCTCGCGAATAACGGGGTCAGAAACGTCTGCCTTAGCGGACTCAGGTGCCTTCACTCTTGGAAGTTGGAATTTGACGTGGGGATGTTGCTCGCGCTCAATCGCCACTAGGATGGCCTCCGCTGACGTTAGGAACTCACCAGTTGCGTAAGAAGCATCTCGGACGGCCCTCGGATCGGCAGATAGCGCCAGAACGCTTTCTAGGCGGACCCAGACCTTGCGAAGCCAGATTTTGGACTTGAGTCGGTTGGCAAACAGCCAGAACCAGATCCAACTAACAGGGATGCTGATTTCTCGGGCGGCACCAGCCACGCTGTGACGATAGGTGAACCTTTTTGAACGTTGGTCTCCGCGAAGAACGGCGGAGATATATGTAGTATTAGTTTGCATGGAGTTATTCCTATATTGGGACGGATTTATATGGAGTTGGGCTAACTAGGGAAAATCTTGGGAAGGCGTCCTAACCCGATGTCCGTCACAAGTCCACCACCCTCTATAAGAGGGTGGTAGTGTGACGCTGACGCCTAGGGCAAGGTTATAGTTTCATCCTCGCCGATGACAATGGCCCCGCAGTCCTGAGCACGTTTCAGAGCCATTCGAAGCGTGCTGTCGCGCAAAAACATCATTTCCCCGAGTTCTTGCCGGGAAATTTTGCCACCCTTACACCTCACGCAATTGCGGATGTCCTTCGCCTGATCGGTCCAGACGGCGGGACCTAGCTCCAGAAGTGTGCCTCCGCTAAACATGAGGGTCAGTTGTTCAGGAGGTTTTGCCCAGCGTGGCTCGACCTTCACAGTCACCTTGTTTCCGTCGCGTTTCAGGTCGATCTTTGTGTCTCGCCAACCAGACAACAGGGAGTGGCCTCTTGCGCCCCGTTGAGGGTTCTTGCCGAGGTGGATCACCAGAAAGATGGTTAAGCCATACTCGGCGATCAGCCGATCCATGAAGGTCGCCGCGACTGAAACATCTTTGAAGCTATTTTCGTCAGACCCGGCTATAAAGCTCTGCCAAGCATCGAAAACGAGGACTTCGGGCTTGTACTGCTCCACCAATTCTTCGATAGCTTTCTGTCCGTCGCTAGTGACGAGGTTTGCCCTCAAACTGCGGCCCTGAAAGAACCCGTCCAGAGAGCTTTTTAGGCCAGTAGCGGCGGACTGTAGACGCTCCTTCAGTTCGGCAGCGGCCAACTCGCCATGTAGGTACAGAACGGGTCGGGGACGCACAACGGGAAACGCCGGGTAGATCGTCTCGCCAGACGAGATTCCGAGGCAAAGCCGCATAAGAAACGTAGTCTTAAAAGCCTTCTCTGGGGCTTGAATGAGATTCTTCGTTAGCGGCCTGATGATTGGATTCTCGGCAGTGCCGATTATCGGTTCGCTCTCTTCGCTTGAGAGCTTTAGGTTAAGCCAGTCTTCAGTGTTAAGAATCAGGCTATGTTTCGGTGTATTAGTAACTACGGTATTAGACATTTCGATTTAGTACTCCTTGTGATGGGTTTTGGTTTGAGCCGAGGGAACCATCGGACTGGTCTCGGCCATTTGCATTCAAAGGGGTGCTTTGTTCGGATTCGCTTCGAGGCTCAGTCAGAGACTGTTCCAGCGTCTCTAGCTGTGGAAGAAGCTGCCGGCAAAGCAGCCAAGCTTGGCTACGCTGCCCCGGAGGACACACGACCTCGATTTCCTCGACACCCCGGTTAGACATAGTTAGATACAACCTCAGAGGACAATACATGGCGGATTTCCCTTTCCACCCATTAGTTCGGGCGAAAAGCTCGATAGCGAAACAACATTTCGCTATTTTTCGTCCTCGTCGGTTAAGACCACCTTGATTCGATCTTCGGTCGTGTCCAGTTCTAGAGCTTGCTTGATCTCCCGGAGGGCAATAGCCGCCCTTAGCTGGCGGCGAACCCATTGTGGGCTTATCCCAAGCCTGCGTGAAACCTGGTCTACCACCGCGGCCCTGATGGCACGGTCGGACATACCTACTGAGTGGCCCAGCATCTCTGCAAAGGCCAGGATTATCTCCCGATGCATGGGTCTTTCCTGCTTCAAAGCTGCCTCTTGAAGTCGAATTACGAGGTGCTCCTGTCGCGGTTCGACGGAGCCAATCGAATCAGGATCAAGTGGAGACTCAAACGTCCGCCTCTCTAACTTGTCGATCTCATCCTTGAAGTCACACTCATACGCGCGGTACAGGTACCTAAAGCGCTTGTCCATCATGTATTCCAAGGTGGTTGGTAGGTCTGCCTGTTGGTGTCGCGGGAGTTCCCTGGCAAGCAGTTGGTTTGTCAGGCTATCGCTCGCCTCCCACTCTTCTGGGTGGAACCATCGCTTCTTCCCAGGAATGCTGCCGAACAACTTGTAAAGGTTCCTCATTGCTTCTTTCTGCGCTTCGAGGTCGTTCCTCAACTCGCCGATCTTCAGTACTCCGAAATACCGATTTATTGCATTTGGGTATATCCTCCGGCCGATCTCGGATGTGATCGCTTCAAGCTCATAGACCAGCATTCGTTGATCGCGCATCATATCTGAGGTCTTCGCAAAGAGCTGCAGGGCAGCTTCAGATAAACGATTGGCCTTGAATTCCTTGTCAAGCAATGAACGCTGAAGATCCAGGGCCACCGTCACGTACCTGAGAAGGTCGTGCGCCTTTGCACCCTCGTTCAACAGGGTTCTCGAATCGACCTTGCTGTAATCCCAGACTGGCGGCTTTCCTAACATAACTAGTTCTGCGAATTTCATGACCTAGATCCTCCCTTCTTGGCGTTGTGGTGGTTCCACGGCGTTTTGCTTCTTCCCTTCAGCGACGAAGCGCTCCAACTCCGCTTCTTCGAGGAGTACTCGCCTCCCGAGTCGAACTGGAGTGAGCCTCCCCTCTCGTATGTCTTTCCGTACCGTCCATGGCGAAATTCCTAGGAGCCCAGCAGCTTCCTCAATACTTTTTAGTGCTTGCATTGTTCTGCCCTATCTCGCGCAAGATGCGCGGGTTGAAATGAGTCATACAAA
>Ga0070730_10001810_pt1 | contig 20052 bp, 19 predicted proteins | sample Coa_R1_3_FD_66447 | JGI IMG/M metagenome (GOLD analysis project Ga0070730, IMG submission 66447) | Surface soil microbial communities from Centralia Pennsylvania, which are recovering from an underground coalmine fire - Coalmine... | ecosystem: Environmental > Terrestrial > Soil > Unclassified ... | reverse complement strand
GGTCGTGCAGTCGCCGGTCCGGCCGGGGTTCTACGACCCGCCGGCCCAGGAGCAGGCCAGGGCCGCCCTCGGGCTGCCGGTGGACGACCGCACCGTGCTGCTCATGTCCGGCGCCTGGGGGCTGGGGCCGATCGCGGCCGCCGCCGCGGCGCTCGCCGACGCCGGGGTACAGGTCCTGGTGGTCGCCGGGCGGAACGCGAAGCTGGAGAACCGGCTGCGCGCCGCCGCGCGGCACCGGCCCCGGTTGCACGTGTTCGGTTACACCGAGGAGATCCCGGCGCTGATGGCCGCCTCGGACCTGGTGATCACCAGTTCCGGGGACACCTGCTCGGAGGCGCGCACGGTCGGCCGCGCCCTGCTGCTGCTCGACGTGGTGCAGGGCCACGGGCGCGACAACCTGCAGCACGAGCTGGAGCTGGGCGACGCCGACGTGGCCTCGTCCCGGCCCGCGGACATGGTCCGTTCTGCCCTGGCCGCGCTGGACCGGGTGAAGCCGCCAGCGCCCGGGGCCGCCCGGACCCAGGCAACCTGGGAGACGGCGTTCGGCCTGGCCCTCCAGGACCTAGGCCTTGATTAGCCTGGGTCCGCCACGCTAACCCCGTACGGGGTGCCGGGCCTGGCCCTGGTGCCAAGAGTTACCCCGGAAGCGGTGGCGGCCGTCCGCTGGCCCCGGTAGCGGTGACCGCGGCCATCATGATGTTGTCCAGGTAGGCGCGCTGGGCGTCCAGCACCTTGAGGTCGGCGTTCAGCTTGGCGGTGGCGGCGGCGCGCGCGGCGCCCTGCCCGCGCAGGATGGCGGCCACGTCGTTCTGCACCCGTAGCGCGTCCGGGGTGGCCCAGTTCACCAGGCCGTACACCACCCGGTCCAGGCGGAACGCGTGCAGCGACTCATGGACCTGGTACCCGACCAGGTCAGCGAGCTGCATGTTGTTCGCCGGGGAGCAGTTCTGCGCCCCGTGGGTCGCGATGCCGATCGCCGTGCCGACGTCGTGGCTGGTTCCCGCCTCGATGGCGCGCAGCGCGATCAGGGAGTCCCGCACGCCGCCCGCACAGGACTGGATGTCGTACTTCATGTCGGAGAGGAAGCCGTTCAGGTCGGCGGCGCGCTGCGACCGCGACGGGTGCACGGCGATCCCGACCAGCACGGCCGCGACCACGATCGCCAGCCCGGCCGCGAACCACCAGCGCGGGGTCTTGCGGACCGGCCAGGCGGTGTGGCGGTTCGGGACGTACGGCGGATCCGCGCGTGCCGGGGTCTGCATCGCTCCTCCTCAGCCGGCCCGGCCGGACATCAGCCGCGCGCCGCTGGCCAGTTCGGCCTCGGTGACCGGGCCGTAGACGCGTTTCACGATGAGGTGCCGCGCGTTCAGGAAGAACGTGGCGGGCAGCCCGGGCAGGCCGTAGGCGATGGCCGCCTTCATCGGTGCCGGGTCCGTGACCACCGGATAGGTCACGCCGCTCTTGCGCACGAACGCCAGGCCGGCCGAGGACGAGTCGTTCACGTCCACGCCGATGATCGCCGGGTTGCCGCGGGTGATCCGGTAGAACCGGGCGATCAGCGGCGTCTCCTTCTGGCACGGCTCGCACCAGGATGCGAAGAAGTTCACGATGACCGGGCGGTGCGCCATGGACTGCAGCGAGATGTGCCTGCCCGGCCGGCCGAGCACGCCGAGCGTGAAGTTCTTGGCCCGGCCCAGGTTGTGCGGCGCGGCGCCGCCGGATCCCACCGTCGCCCCGATCACCGCGAGCGCCACTACGACGGTGGCGGCGACGGCGCCCGTCACGGCCACGCGGCGGTTGCGCAGCACACCGAACCGCCCGTGAGGGGGCGGCGTCCCGCCCGGGGCCGGCGGCGTGCCGGGTTCCGGTGTCAGTGTCACAACTCCTCCACGGTCGTCCGTCCCTGGCCCAGCGGGCCGGGGTCGCCGTTGGCGTGCCCGGGCCGGCTGCCTGCGGCCCGTGCGCCGCCCTGCAGCGCCGGCCCGGCCCCGGGGGCACCGTCCGGCGCGGCGGCCAGCTCCTCGGCCGGCCGTTGCACCGGCAGCACCAGCTCGAACTCGCTGCCCTCGCCCGGGGCGCTGCGCACCCGCACCGCACCACCGTGCGCGCGGGCCACCGCCCGCACCAGCGCGAGGCCAAGGCCGGTGCCCCGGGTCCCGCCCAGCTGGGAGCCGGAGCGGAACCGGTCGAAGATCCGGTCGAGCTCGGCTGGGGCGATCCCTTCGCCGCTGTCCGCGACGATCATACGAGCGGTCTGGCCGTCGTGGTCACCCAGTACCGACAGCTGGATCCGCTGGCCCGTGGCGGTGTGCCGGACCGCGTTCTCCACAAGGGCGTCCAGCGCCAGTCCCAGCCGCTCCCGGTCGGCGGTGATCAGCACCGGGTCCAGCCGGCCCAGCGTCCAGCGCCGGGACGAGGTGGGCTGCCACTTGCGGAACAGCTCCCGGGTGAACCGGTCCAGGGCCACCGGCTCGGGGCGCAGGAAGTCCGGGTCCTCGGACGCGGCGATCATCAGCAGCCGTTCGCCGAGGCGGCGGAGCCGGGTGAGCTCGCCCACGACAACCTGGATGTCCCGCGCCTCCTGGCGCCCGGCCAGGTCGGTGGCCAGCAGTTCGGCGTGGCCGAGCGCGATCGTGATCGGGGTCCGCAACTGGTGCGAGGCGTCCTGGAGGAACCGCCGCTGGGTGGTGAGTAGCCGGGCGTTCTCCTCGCTGACCAGCTCACGCTCGGTGTCGGCGGCCAGCCTGCGCTGCGCGTGCCAGACCATCAGCCAGAACATGGCCGCCATCAGCGGGACCTCGTTGAGCTCGTCCACGGTCTGGGCGCCCCGGTAGACGTCCCAGCCGATCGCGGCGGCCGTGGTGATCATGACGACCGCGAGCACCCAGGCGGTCGGCCGGGTGGCCCAGACCCGGAACCCGTACAGCAGCGTCAGGCTGATCCAGATGAAGTGGAACGGCACGGTCTCCCAGTGCGAGAAGATCACGATCGCCGCGAGGTTGGCCACCGAGAACGCCGCCCACGCCACGTCCACCCAGGCGACCCCCCCGTGGAAGCGGGGCCGGTGCCGCGGCCGGTGCAGCAGCGCGGGCGGGCGGTGCGGCCAGTGCATGTGCCGCGGCCAGGGTGGCAGCCAGCCGTGCGGAGCGTGCCGGGGGAGCGTGGCCTCACGATGCGAGCTGATAGCCCTCACCACGCACCGTCTTGATCAGATCGAAGCCCAGCTTGGACCGGAGCCGCCGGACGCACACGTCCACCACGTTGGAGCCCGGGTCGAAGTCGTAGCCCCAGACCGAGGCGAGCAACTGCCCCTTGCCCACGGACTGGCCCGCGTGTTCCATCAGTTCCCGCAGCAGCAGGAACTCCAGCCGGGTCAGCGCGACCGGCCCCTGGCCGATATTGGCCTCCAGCCGGCCCACGTCCAGGATCAGGTCCCCGGCCTTGAGCACCTCGTTGGCGGCGTGCGGCTCCACACGCAGCCGCACCCGCACCCGGGCCAGCAGTTCGGCCAGCGAGAAGGGCTTGGTGAGGTAGTCCTGCGCGCCCAGTTCCAGGCAGTCCACCTTGGTGCTCACGTCAGCGAGGCAGGATAGCACCAGGACGGCCTGCTCGCGGCGCTCCCGCAGCACCTGGGCCAGCACCACGCGGCCGTCGATGTCCGGCATGATCAAGTCCAGGATGACCAGGTCGTAGTCGCCTGCCTGGGCCAGCCGCAGCCCCTCGGTGCCGCGGGCCGCCGGGGTCACCTCGTACCCGGCCGCCACCAGTGCGCGCGTGATGAAGTCGCGGATCCTGGGCTCGTCCTCCACGAGCAGGATGCGCGGCCCTGCCTGGCCAGGAGCCTGCTCCGTCGTCGTCATGGGAGTCTCGTCATCTCACCGTGCCCGCGCCTGCGGCCGCGGCCCGGTGAGGGACCGGCAGCGGGGCGCGCGTGGCTCCTTCCCTGAGGATCCATCGCCCGCCGGCGTTCGGTCAAACCCGCCGGGGCCGTGGACCGCCAGCTTTTCGCAAACCATTGCAGTTCGCCACCCGATACTCCCAAATCCGGCCGGTCTGGGCCCCAAGGGGATCGCTGGCCGGGGCTCAGGGTGGACAGTGTGTTACTTGGGTAACTGACTTCTAACAGCGCGTCATCAGGATAAGGCTGAGCCGGGTGCCGTTACCTGCCAGGATGCCATGATAATGACAATTTCGTCATTGAACCGCCGTGGTGTTGCTGTGAGGCCACGGTTACTCGGAAGATCATGTGCGTAACAGGCCTCCGGCCGGGGTCCTGGGGAACCGCGCGGCCGGCCCAGTCGCGTGCGCCAGATGCGCCCGCGAAGAAGCGAGGTGGTGACTGGTGTCTGTGCCAGCCCGTGTCGCGACCCTGCTCGTTGCGTTCGTAGCGGTGGTCGGAGGCGCGGTCTTCGTTGTGTTCCACTACATCGGAGGCTATGGCGGGACTTTGCCGACCGTGGATTATGCCTCGATGGCGCACGGCGGCCAGGTCAACGTCGTATTGCAGGAGGACCCGCAGAACAACTCGGCCACAAGGCCGGACTGGGTCAGTTACTTCGTGCAGGACCCCAAGACCCATCAATGGGTGCACACCACGTTGTTCTCGGTGCCCGCCAACACCCAGGTGAATATGACAATCAAGGGTTACGACGGCTGCACCCCCCTGCGCAACAACTTCTGGAGCCAGGTGCAGGGCACGATGGGTGGCACCGTGACCGTCCAGCAGTTCAAGGACACGAACCAGCCGCTCGGCCCGGCCAGGACGACATCGGTCATCAATAGCTGGTCCAGTTGCAACGTGGCGCACACGTTCGCGATCCCCAGCCTGCACCTGTTCGTGCCGGTTCCCTCGCCCGGCCCCGTGCTCTCGGCGAACTCCCTCTGTGGTGTGTCGCCCTGCACGTCCGGTCCCTATGGGCTGGAGAAATTCAGCTTCCGGACCCCGGCGCACGGCGGGTCCTTCCGCTGGCAGTGCTTCGTCCCGTGTGGTGGTGGATACATCGACGGCAACGGCGGTCCGATGCAGGCGTTCGGCTACATGACAGGAATGATGCAGGTGGTGTCCTGATGACAGCGACACAGAGTTCACCGGCCCCGGGCGCGGCAGAGCCGCGCCACGGCATGCGGATCTTCCTGATCTGGCTGGTCGTGGCCGTCATTGTGGACCTGATCATCTGGTTCGCCTGGTATCCGCACATGCAGCCCGGCGCCATGACATCCTCGTCGAGGAGCCAGCAGTTCGACATCGCCGTCATGGCGGTGATGGCCGCGCCCGTCATGCTTTTCATCTGGGTCTACTTCGGGTACGCCCTCATCACCTGGCGACGCCGGCCAGGTGACGACGAGGACGGCCCCCACCTCACCGCCGGCGTCGGCATCCAGGCGACCTGGATCATTGCCACCTCCGTCATCGTGCTCGGGCTGTTCGTCTTCGGCACGGTGGAACTCATCGTTCCGGCCGGGGCGGGTGCGGGTGAAGGACCGGCGCCGATCTGGCGGCTCAACGGGGTGCAGACCACTGCCTGGACGCCGGGGAGCAACGACATGCTCCAGGTGCAGGTGATCGGCCAGGAGTGGAACTTCACCTACCGGTTCCCGCAGTTCGGCGGAATGGAGACCACGCAACTCGAGCTGCCGGACAACACGCCCGTTGAATTCCACGTGACTTCGCTGGACGTCATCCACAGCTTCTGGGCCTATCAGCTCGGGGTCAAGGCGGACGCGAACCCTGGCGTGGACAACGTCGCCTACACCAAGCCCGAGCAGCTCGGTGGTTTCACGGTGCGCTGCAACGAACTGTGCGGCCTCTGGCATGGCGCGATGTTCAACAGCGGCTATGTGGTGTCCCCATCGGCCTTCCAGGCCTGGGCGAACGGCATTCAGGCCAAGGAACAGCGCGACGGCCTGCTTGCCGCGCTGCCGCGCTTTGCCCTGACCTATGACCCCACGGTCATCCCGCAGTTGGGGCGCGCGATCGTCAAGATCGACGGCATCACGGGGGCGAACGGTTACTACTACCCAGGGCCCCAGGCAGGAACCCCTGGCGATCCGGTGTCGCCATGATGTGGCCCAGGCCACGGACGGCAGCTCATCCCGTGACAGGTCCCGCAGGGGTTCAGGTGGCTGTCCCCCACGCCAGCACAGCGATGACATTGCAGGAGAGGTGACCCGATGGCCATCGAAACCCAGCCGGGTGCGGAGAGAATCCAGCCCGCAGGCCCTGGTGAGGGCGGCGCTGGCCGGCCCTGGTGGAGGCGGCCAGCCTTTCACTTCGGCCTGATCGGCGGCGTGGCCGGCTACCTCCTAGGTCACTGGCTTGGCAATTTCCTGTCCAGCGGCTACGCGCAGAACTCGCTGGCCGACTCCAACGACGTCCCGGTCGTGCTCGGGTACGCGCTCGGCACCATTGGCTGGCTCGCCGGGCTGGGCGTGTTCAACGACCTCGGCCGCCTCCTGCTCGGGAAGCCGCTGCCCGATATCGAGCACGCGCCGGCCGGCGGCCTCGCCAAGTACTTCAGGTACACCCTCGATCACAAGGTTGTGGGCATCCAGTACCTGTTCGGCATGATCGCCTACTTCCTCACCGGCGGCCTGTTCGCCATGGCCATCCGGACCGAGCTGCTCTCCCCGACCAGCCACGCTCTCAGCGCGAGCAACTACCTGATGGTCGTGGGCGAGCACAGCACGATGATGATGATGATGATGTCGTCGGTCATCCTCGGGCCGCTCGGTCAGTACTTCGGTCCGCTCATGATCGGGTCGAAGCGGATGGCGTTTCCCCGGCTCGAGGCGCTGGGTTTCTGGCTCACGGTGCCGGCCTACATCATCCTGCTGTCCAGTGTCCTGTTCGGCGGGTTCTTCACCGGCTGGACCGGATACATGCCGCTGGGCCTGCAGTCCGCAGCGGGCGCGGACGCCTATTACTTCGCGTTCGGCCTGATGGGCATCTCGATGATCATGGCCGGCTTCAACATGATCGTGACCATCATCAACTACCGGGCGCCCGGCATGCGATGGAGCAGGCTGCCGCTGTTCATCTGGTCGATGTTCACGGTCTCCTTCCTCCAGGTGCTGTCGGTGCCGGTGCTGGTGGGCGCCTGCTACATGGCGCTGATGGACCGGACCTTCCAGACGGCGTTCTTCGCCAACCAGCTGGGGGGCAGCAGCTACCTGTGGGAGAACCTGTTCTGGTTCTTCGGGCACCCGGAGGTGTACATCCTCGCGCTGCCCGGTTTCGGGGTCGTGACGGAGATCATCTCCACGTTCTGCCGCAAGCCGATATTCGCTTACAAGGTCGGCGCCGCCGGCATGTTCGGCGTCGGTATCCTCAGCTTCTTCGTCTGGCAGCACCACCTGTTCGACAGCGGGATCAACCCGGACATGCGGCCGCTGTTCATGCTCACCACCGAGCTGATCTCGATCCCGACCGGGTTCATCTTCCTGGTTGCCCTGGGCACGTTCTGGAAGGCGAAGATCCAGTTCACCATCCCGATGCTGTTCGCGCTGGCGTTCTACTTCAACTTCCTGATCGGCGGCATCTCTGGAGTGTTCCTGTCCGACGTGCCCGCTGACACCACCGAACACGGCAGCTTCTTCGTCATGGCGCACTTCCACTACACGATCATGGGAGGCTTGATCTTTGCCTTCATGGCGGGCCTGTACTACTGGATGCCGAAGATGACAGGGATCACGCTGAACGAAACGCTAGGCAAGATCCACTTCTGGACCATGTTCATCTTCTTCAACTTCACATTCCTGCCGCTGTTCGCGCTCGGGCTGCTGGGCCAGCCCCGCCGGGTGTTCGAGTACGCGGCGAACCTCCAGGGGATCAACGACTGGGTGTCGGTCTCCGCGTTCCTGCTTGGCGGATCGATGCTGGTCTTCTTGATCAACATCATCATGTCCACGGTGTTCTGGCGGGAGCGGGCGGCCGCCAACCCGTGGCGGTCGCGGAGCCTCGAATGGCAGCTCCCTTCCCCGCCGCTGCCGCAGAACTTTGAGCGGATCCCGGTGGTACTCTCCAGCGCCTACGACTACGGCATCAAGGACGCGCCGCCTGTGGCCGACCTGAACCCGCCGGTGGGCGTGGTAAGTGCCGCCTACGCGTCCGCTGGATTGGAGGCGTAGCGATGACCGAGCGGACCACGCCGCCCCCTGCGGGTCTCGACGTGACGGCCGAAGAGGCCGGTTTCTACCACGAGGCCTCGCTCAACGCTGCCTGGACCGGCTCCCGGCTGGCAATCGGCGGGCTGTCCTTCCTCTTCGGCTCCTTCCTGTTCGCTTACTTCTACCTTCGCTCGCTCGATTCCGCGGGCAGGTGGCAGGGCAGCGGGTTCCACCCGCCGTCCATACTCATGGGAACGCTCATCATGATGCTGCTGCTGACGAGCGCCGGCGTGCACTACGCCGCCCTGCAGCGGATCAAGGCAGGTGGCAAGCGACTGTGGCAGATCGGCGGACTGCTCGCTCTCCTGCTGGGCCTCACGGCGGTAGTCCTGCAGATCCTCGAGTTGCTCTTCCTGCCCTTCTGGCCCGGCAGTTCGGGCTTCTCCAGCGTGTTCGTCGGGTTCTATCCCGTCTTCACCGTCGTCATGCTGGCCGGGCTGCTCTGGCTGGAGTCGCTGCTTGCCAGGTCCCGCTTCATACCCACGATCTTCTTCGTGGAGCAGCCACCCACCTATGCAGAGGCGTTCGGCGTGCAGCGGTTCCAGGCCAGCCTGTCCGCCTTCCACCTCACCTGGACCTTCATCGCGCTGATGGCTGTGCTGTTCTGGTTCCTGTTCTATGTGATCTGAAAGGAGCGGGTCGTCCGGAGGACAGCCCCCTATGAACATGGTTGTCTCACACTGGTCGGCCAGCCTTCTGGTCCTGGCCGCTGCGGTGGCCGTCGCGGTCGCGCACCTGCTCGGGCTGCGCGGTCTGGCGGCCGGCGCTAAGCGCAGGCGGGAACGTCTGCCGGAAACCCTCGTGCGTGAGGCGGCGCTCTTCTACAGTGGGCTGCTCGCTGTGCTCCTCGCCCTGGTGTCCCCGGTTGCGTACTGGGCGCAGCGGTTCATCTGGATCCGGTCCGTGCAGGACCTGCTGCTCGCGATCGTGGCACCGGCGCTGATCGTGCTTGGCGCGCCGTGGCTGGTGCTGCGGCGCGGCGTGCGGCACAGCACGCAGGAGCCGGAGACCGCAGCGGGTGAGCCGCAGCAGGCTCTGGGCTGGCTGCGCTTGCCCCTCGCGGTGACCGTGGCGTTCAACCTGGCCTGGTGTGGCTGGCACCTGCCCGTCCTCTATGACGCTGCCCGAGCCCACTGGTGGGTGTTTGCCTGCGAGGTCATCACCTATCTGGGATTGGGGGTGCTGTTCTGGCTCCAGCTCATCGGCTCCCGGCCATACGTCCCGCGGCTGGCGCCTCTGCGCCGGGTGACGCTGCTGGTCGGTACGGCCGCCATCGGAGCGGTACTCGCCATGGTGCTGGTGTTCGGTTCTGCGGTGCTGTATCCCAGCTACCTCAGCAGCCAGCATCATGCCGCCAGTGTGGTCGCCGACCAGCAGGTGGGCGGGGCGGTGCTGTGGGTGCTCCCGCTCGTGCCCTACTTTGTAGCGACAGTGGCACTTCTCGTCAGGTGGCTCAAAGACGAGGAGTCCGCAGACTTGGCAACCGACCTCGACCGGTTGCTCAAGCCAGCTAGGTCAGGCTGGCCGTCCAGGCCAGGCCTGAGATCATCACGTTGAAGCGCAGCAGGAGGCTGGAGTGCATGGATTGATCACTGCTTCGGCGAGCAGCGACTGGAGCTATGGCGCGTCCATCCTGACGTTCGTATTCCCGGAGCTCTTGTTCATCGCCGTGGCTGCCGCCCTGTATGTCGTGTATACCAAGCCGCATCTGGTGCCAGGCCACCGCTATGAAATGCGGATGCGCGCGACTACCCACACCACGGCGCCCGCGGTGCTAGGCGCGGGTCAGCCGGCCTCCGCCACGGCGGTGGACACGGGCAAGATCACCGGTCACGCGCCGCAAGAAAGCGACAACGAGGTCTAGATAGTGCCGGAAGCTACCGCGAGCGCCGTCCCCCTAGCCAGCACTGCCGGACCACGGTCCGTTCGTGCGGTGGCGCAGGCGCTCTTCGCGCTGACCAAGCCCAGGATCATCGAGTTGCTCCTGGTCACGACGATCCCCACGATGCTGCTCGCGGACCGTGGGCTGCCGTCGGTGCGGGTCCTGCTGGTGACCCTGGCGGGCGGGGCACTGGCCGCCGGCAGCGCGAACACGATCAACTGCTACATCGACCGTGACATCGACGCGGTGATGCGGAGGACCTCCCGCCGCCCACTGGCGCGGCCCGCGCCTATGGCCGTGGTCCGGCCGGCCGAGGCGCTCATCTTCGGCATCGTGCTGGGCGCGGCGTCCACGGTGCTGCTCGGCACCCTGGTCAACTGGCTGTCCGCGATCCTGGCCGACGCCGCCATCCTGTTCTACGTCTTCGTGTACACGATCGGGCTGAAGCGCCGGACCGCGTCCAACATCGTCATCGGCGGGGCCGCGGGCTGCTTCCCGGTGCTGGTCGGCTGGTCGGCCGTCACCGGCACGGTGAGCCTCCCGGCGATCGTCTTGTTCGCGGTCATCTTCTTCTGGACGCCGCCGCACTTCTGGGCGCTGGCGATGAAGTTCCGCGACGACTACGCCGCGGCCAGCGTGCCGATGCTGCCGGTGGTGGCGCCCGCGTCCGTGGTGGCCCGCAAGATCCTTTTCTACTCGTACGTGATGGTCGCCTCGACGCTGGCCCTGGCGCCCTACGCCGGATGGCTGTACACGATCTGCGCGGTGGGCCTGGGCGGCTGGTTCCTCGCCGAGGCGCACCGGCTGCACGCCCGGGTCACCCGGGCAGACCGGCCAGCCCCGGCCGCCGTAGTGTCCGTACCAGCCGAAGCGACGGCCGCGCCCGCCGATGCGCCTGCGGCCGCCGATGTGCCAGCGCCCGCGGACGCTGCCGGGCGCCCGGTGGAGGAGGGGACCTGCGCCGGGCTCGCGCGCCCCAGCGCCAATCCGGCCTCGATGCGCCTGTTCCACCTGTCCATCGCCTACCTGACCCTGCTGTTCGCCGTGATCGCGGTCGTCTCGCTGCTGCCCTGGGGCCGCTGGTAGACCGCCCGGGCGTGGGCAGTGACGGGCCGCTGGCGGTAACTCCCGGGCATTGGCCCGGGCCGCATGCCTGCGCGTGGGGCTTTTGAAAGAATTGGCCGCATGCGCTTCGCCTTCAAGACCTCCCCGCAGAACACCACCTGGCCCGACATGCTCGCCGTGTGGAAGGAAGCCGACGGCATCGACCTATTCGAGGCCCTCGGCCAGCTCCGCTGACGCGCGAGTCGCAGGGCACGTTCAGAGGCCGAGCTGACCGCTGAGCCGAAGCTGCAGCCACAGGAGGAGGCGCTCGTCGGGGTCGGTGAGGGTGAAGCCGAAGATCTCTTCGGCGCGGGCCAGGCGGTACCGGCAGGTGTTGGCGTGCACGCTGAGGCGGCGGGCCGCTGCCGCGATGTCACTGTTCGCGTCGAGGTAGGCGAGCAACGTGCCGGCGTAGGCGGTGCCGTGCTCGCGGTCGTAGGCGCGGACGGCAGGTCCAGTTCCCTCCCGCAGCCAGGGCGTCGCGGAGAAGGTCTCGGCAAGTGCAGCCAGCGTCGCACTCGCCCGCACGTCCTCGATCGCGGCTACCAGGGGCTTGTCCGGCTCACCCGGCAGGTCGGCGAGGACGCCCAGCACCCGGTCGGCATCCTCACGCGAGGTGGCAGCCGAACGCAGTCCGGCGACAAGTGAGCCCAGTGCTGCGCGGATGGGAACCCGCAGGCTCCGCTGGGCTCGCCGGGCGATGTCGGTGACCAGGTCGCGGTGGGGCAGGCCGGACGGATGGGCCGGCAGCAGCGCGTAGACAATGCCGTCGATCGGCGCGCAGCCGTGCCGCCCGTAGTGCGCCTCGCAGTGCAGGCTGACCAGGTCGGTGAGCCGCATCGCGGCGTGGGCGGCGAGGACACCGTCGCGGTCGCCGGCCGCGACGGTGAAGGCCGCGACGGCGACAGGCATATCTGCGCTCAGGCCCAGCTGCGGGGCCACGAGGGTGGCGCTGGCCGGGTCGGCGAGGACCCGGCGAAGCAGGTCACCGCGCTGGCGCCGGGCGAGATCGGCGGCAGTCCGGGCCGCCAGAACGTGGAGTGCCGCGGTGCCGGCCGCCTCAGCGAGTGCCTGTTCGGCTTCGGGGCCCAGATCGCCGTTGGCATCGACCACCCAGATGGAGCCGAGCAAATCTCCCCCGGCCCGTACCGCGACGGCTAGCCGGGGCAGGCTGCCCGGGCCGGCCGTGAACCTGCACACCTGTGCGGTTCGGGCAAGTTCGCGGTACTGGGCCTCGTTGACCGGAACGTAGGGCACCTGCAGGCCAAGGATGCCCTGGCGCCGGTCCTCATCGATGGGCTGGTCCGGCAGCGTGGAATAGGCGAGGATCCGCTGGTGGGGGTCCTCGATCGCGGTCGCGCCACCCACCATGGCCGCGATCGCATTGGCGAGGGCGAACAAGTCTCCTACAGCTGGTGTGGTGCCCCCATGGGCCGTGCGCGTGGTGGCCGCCAGCGCCGAGGAAACCAGGGCGTCGAGGTGATGCCAGGCCACATCCTCGTCGGCGGTGAGCAGCGCGATCCCGGCGTCATCGGCAGCCGTCAGCAGATCGGTGACCGGGTCGCCGTAGCTTTTCACGACCAGGCCTGCGTGGCCAGCGCGCGCGGCCTTGCATACCAGTTCCTTCGCCTGGGCGCCGGCCGGCGGCACGCCGACGGCGAGCAGCAGGGCGTGCCGAACCGGTGGCAACGCCCCGCGCGGGTCGTAGATCAGTACCCCGGACACTGGCGTATCCGCCCCGGCCGGGGCGGTAATGAGGTGCAACGGCGAGGGCCCTAGCGCGTCGAGAAGTTGCCTGAGAACGGGAACCTGCATCCGGGAACGCCACCACCTCTTTAGCCAGTTCCACAATAGCGACCCGAAATCTCTGGCTGCTCGTCTAACGAAGATGAGTACATCCGCCTTTCAGACTGGCTGCATGCGCAATTCAGCGACAGGCCCCGAGGCGGCCGCCCAGCCGGGGTACGAGGCCGCAGCGGCCCGGCACGCCACGCGCGCCGCAGCCGCGGCCAAGGTGCGGGTTGAACTGACCGGGGACCTGTCAGAGCTGAATGCCGCGGCGCAGTTCTTCGCCCGAGTGTGGCGGACCCCGGAGGGCCAGCCCCCGCTGGGCACCGACGTGCTGCGGGCGATCGTGCACGCGGGCGGCGCGGTTCACATCGCCCGTGGCAGCAGTGGCGTGGCCGGTGCTTGTGCGGCGATCTTCCGGCCGCCCGCCGCGCGGGGTGCCTACTCGCTGATCGCGGCTGCCCAAAGTTCCGACCGGGGCGTGGGATTCGCGCTCAAGCAGGCCCAGCGGGCCTGGGCCCTGGAGCACGGCACGGCATCGATGATGTGGACCTTCGACCCGCTGGTGAGCCGCAATGCCCGGTTCAACCTGGTCAAGCTCGGTGCGGTCGGCATCGAGTACGCGGTGGACTTTTACGGCCGGCTGGGCGACGGGATCGACGGCCAGGACGAAACCGACCGGCTGACCGCACGCTGGTCGCTGACCGGCCCGCGCGCAGCCGCCGCAGCGGCGGGCCGTTACGCCGAAGTCACCGGCCCCGATCTCGGCCGGGCCGAGCTGTACCCGCGCCGCGCACCGGACGGCGGGCCGCTTGCCGCCCACGATGGGGCAGCCCGCTGGTGCCGGGTTCCTGCCGATATTGTCGCCATCCGCCGCCACGACCCGCCGGTTGCGGCCCAGTGGCGGGTTGCCGTCCGCGAGGTCCTGCTGCCGGCGTTCGCCGACGGCTTCACCGCCACCGGCATGAGCCGCGATGGCTGGTACCGGCTGACCCGCGAGGAACTGCCGTGAAGATCGAGCGGGTCGAGCTGATCCAGGTCAGCCTGCCGCTGGTCGGCGAGTTCCGCACGTCCTTCGGGGCGGCCAGCGAGCGTGACACGTTCTTGCTGCGGGTGGTCACCGACGCCGCCGAGGGCTGGGCGGAGTTCGCGGGTGACCCCGAGCCCTTGTACTGCGCGGAGTTCGCGGCCAGTGCCGAGCTGGTGCTGCGCGACCACTTGCTGCCGCGGGTGACGGCGCTGCCTGCGGTGACCGCGGCGCTGGTCGCTCCTGCGGTCGACGCGGTAAAGGGACATGAGCTGGCCAAGGCGGTGCTGGAGACCGCGATCCTCGACGCGGAGCTTCGCGCCTATGGGATGTCGTTCGCGACCTACCTCGGCGCGGTGCGCCACCGGGTACCCGCCGGGGTGTCGGTCGGGATCATGGATACGATCCCGGAACTGCTGGACGCGGTGTCGGCGTACCTGGCCGAGGGCTACCTGCGGGTCAAGCTGAAGATCCAGCCCGGCTGGGACATCGAGCCGGTCCGCGCGGTACGCGCCGAGTTCGGCGGTGACGTGGCGCTGCAGGTTGATGCCAACACCGCCTACTCCCTGACGGACGCCACGCACCTGCGGCGGCTGGACGAGTTCGGGCTGCTGCTGATCGAGCAGCCCCTGGCCGAGGACGACCTGCGCGGTCACGCCGAACTGGCCCGGCTGCTGGACACGCCGGTCTGCCTCGACGAGTCGATCCACTCCGCCCGCGATGCGGCGACCGCGATCGCGCTCGGCTCCTGCCGGATCGTCAACATCAAGCCGGCGCGGGTAGGCGGCTACCTCGAGGCGCGGCGAGTCCACGACGTCTGCAGAGCCAACGGGATAGCGGTCTGGTGCGGCGGAATGCTCGAAACCGGGATCGGCCGCGCCCCCAACCTCGCGCTCGCCGCACTGCCCGGCTTCGTGCTGCCGGGCGACACCTCCGCCTCGGCCCGCTACTACGCCGAAGACCTCACACCCCCCTTCACACTTGACCACGGCTACCTGCACGTCCCGGACGGGCCCGGCGCCGGCGTGGCCGTGCTCCCCGGCGCACTGCACCGCCACACCGTCGAACGGCGGGACCTGTATGTCCAGCACTCGCCGGCCACGCCGGCGGCGCCGAGCCCGACCCCAGCCCGGCCTTGAGCGCAATCCCGGAGGATCTCATGACTACCCACCATGCTCACCACGGCTTGCCGCTGTGGCAGCGGGCACGCCGTCATCGTTATGCATGGAAAGCCGCGATCGCGTCCGCTGCCGTGGCGTTGCTCGCCGCGGGCTGCGGCAGCGGCGCGGGCAATGCGGCCTCGGCCGCGCCCAGCCGGGCCGCCGCCAAGGGCGTCCCAGCCGGCCATGAGGATCCGGCTGCCAGGTCCGGAGTGCCGGCCGCGATCCGGGCGAAGGGAACGCTGGTGGTCGGGACCTCCGCGGACTACGCGCCGCTTGAGTTCGTCGCGCCCGACGGCCACACCATCATCGGCATGGATGCCGACCTGGCCCACGCGATCGGCCAGGTGCTCGGGCTGAAGGTCCAGATGGTGAACGCCACGTTCGACTCGCTCATCCCAGGGCTGGCGGCGGCCCGGTACAACCTGGTGATGGCCGGCATGAACGACTACAAATCCCGCGAGAAGGTCGTCACCTTCGTGGACTACTTCTCCGCGGGCACGTCGTTCTACGAACGGTCCAGCGGCGGCCCGCACGTCCTTTCTCTGGCCAGCCTGTGCGGCCACAGCGTCGCCGTGGAGAGCGGGACCAGCGAGCAAACCGACGCCAACGCGCAGAACACCGCGTGCAAGAAGGCCGGCAAGCCCGCCGTGACGGTGCAGGTCTACAACGACCAGAACGCAGCCAACCTGGCACTGGCGAGCGGCCGCGCCCAGGTGGGCATGGCCGACTCACCGGTGGCGGGCTATATCGTGAAGCAATCGCATGGCGAGTTCAAGCTCGTCGGGCACTCCTACGGGACGGTGCCGGACGGGATCGCGATGCCGAAGAACGAGGCCATGGCAAAGCCGGTGCTGGCCGCCGTCAAGGCCCTAATGGCCGACGGCATCTACGCAAAGATCCTTGCCAAGTGGGGAGTGCAGGCAGGCGCGCTGACCGCCCCCAAGATCAACGGTGCAATCAGCTGAGACCGGGCCGGCCATGGCAAGAAGACAAGGGAACCCGCGATGACCAGCTTCGCTGAGGCGGCCGATGGGACAGACGGCACGGAGCCGGCGGAGGAGATCCGGGCTATCCCGGTCCGCCATCCCGGCCGGTGGGCGGCGTCGGCCGTGGTGCTGGTCCTGGTGGCCATGCTCGCCCATTCGCTCGTTTCGGACAGCACCTATCAGTGGGGGGTCTTCGGCCAGTACTTCACCTCGGCGGTGATCCTGCAGGGCCTGGTGCTGACGATCGAACTGACCATCATCGCGATGGCCATCGGCATCGTGCTCGGCGTAGTCGCCGCCGTCATGCGGCTGTCGCCGAACCCGGTAGTGTCCGGCGCGGGCTGGGTATACGTCTGGTTCTTCCGGGGCACTCCGGTGCTGGTGCAACTGCTGTTCTGGTACAACATCAGTGCGCTGTACCCGCGGCTGTCCCTGGGGATTCCGTTCGGCCCGGACTTCGTCCACGGCAACGTGAACCCGATCATCACCGCGTTCACCGCGGCGATCCTTGGGCTGGGGCTGAACGAGGGCGCCTACATGTCGGAAATCGTCCGCGCCGGTCTGCTCTCGGTCGACCACGGCCAGACCGAGGCCGCCCAGGCCCTGGGCATGACCCGCGGGCTCGCGCTGCGGCGCATCGTTTTGCCGCAAGCGATGCGGGTCATCATCCCGCCCACCGGCAACGAGACGATAGGGATGCTCAAAACCACCTCGCTGGCCAGCACGATCGCGCTGTCGGAACTGTTGCGGGCTACCCAGAACATCTACTCCCGCACCTACCAGACGATCCCGCTGCTGATCGTCGCCAGCGTCTGGTACATCACCCTCACCAGCGTGCTGTCGATCGGCCAGTACTACCTGGAACGCTACTTCGCGCGTGGCTCGGCCCGGACCCTGCCGCCCACCCCGCTCAAACGGCTGCGGCAAAGCCTCATCACGTTCCACGCTCCCCGGCCGGTCATCGGCCCGTCGCTGGCACCGCCCACCAACGGGTCCCGGCGATGAGCCGCGACAACGGCCTGGCCCGGCCTGGTACGGCAATGGTGCGGGCAGAACGCGTGCATAAGAGCTTCGGGCGGGCACAGGTCCTGCGCGGCATCGACCTTGAGGTCGGGCGGGGGGAGGTCATGTGCATCATCGGCCCCTCCGGCTCCGGCAAATCGACCTTCCTGCGCTGTGTCAACCACCTGGAGAAGATCGATGCGGGGCGGCTGTGGGTGAACGGCGAACTGGTCGGCTACCGGCAGCACGCCGGCAAGCTCTACGAACTGCGCGACCGTGAAATTTGTGCCAAACGCGCCCAGATCGGCATGGTCTTCCAGCATTTCAACCTCTTCCCGCACATGACCGCGCTGGGTAACGTCATCGAGGCGCCGGTGCGGGTGCTGAAAGAGGACAAGACCACCGCGGCTCAGCGCGGGCGCACCTTGCTGGAGCGGGTCGGCCTCGGTGACTGGTGCGGCGCCTACCCGCGCCAGCTCTCCGGCGGCCAGCAGCAGCGGGTGGCAATCGCCAGGGCGCTGGCCATGCGGCCCAAGCTCATGCTTTTCGATGAGCCCACCTCCGCCCTGGATCCCGAACTCGTCGGCGAAGTACTCGATGTCATGCGGGACCTGGCCGCCACCGGCATGACCATGGTCGTCGTCACCCACGAGATGGGCTTCGCCCGGGAAGCCGGGGACACCCTCGTCTTCATGGACGGCGGGACGATTATCGAGGCCGGCCACCCCCGCAACGTCATCACCAGCCCGCAGCACCCCCGGACCCAAGCATTCCTCTCCAAGGTCCTCTGACACGAACCAGCTTGAGCCGGGGCGCATGAACCCCTGCTGCCGGCCGTGCAGAATGCCCGGACCGGACCGCCAGCGACTCGGTGGGGCGGGCGCGACCGCGGCGGCCCTGATCAGGTGAAGCCGACGTTCAGGGTGAAGTGCCCAAGCCTCAGGTTGAGTACTCCGCCGCCGGCCCAGTGCACGATGAACGCCAGCAGGATGATGACCAGGATTACCACGACCACCCAGAAGAAGAACACGATGATGCCGGGGATGGCATAGCCCGCTACAGTTCTCGCTTTAGCCACAACTGTCACTTACCCACCGCCGCCCGACTTATCCAGCTTTATTCGGCGGGTTTACTGGGACGAAAAGGAGGCCAGGACGCACCCGGCCAGTACATCAGTCTCGACTGCCGCCAGCTCATCCCAGCCCGGCCGGGCCGGCCGGCCTGGTACCTGTGCCCATTGGTCACAATGGCCGCCGAGCCTTTGGCGAGGACGTTCTTCAGCCAGTCGGTGCGTTTCCCGATCCCCGTTCTGAACCACCGTGGGTGGGCACCGGTGTTTCCCTGAACAGGTCGCGGAGGTAGTCGGTGACCGCGTACATGCTGCCCGGGCTTCCCCGCGCTGCTACGTGGCCATCCGGCCGGACCAGGACAACCGGCCCTGTGCCGTCGTGACGGGGTCTGCTTGCTTTGCCGGCAGCGCTAGTGACGACCTCGAGATCCATGCGGTAAGGGCGCAGCCCGGTATCGTCAAGTACGCCCGACAGGTCCCCGGGAACGACTAGTGCGTGGCGACCGCTGCGCAGGACGCGGTGCAGCGTGGTGGTCTCATTTCCGGCCCGTACCTCGATGTCGGGCAGCCGCTGCCCTGGCCGCTGGCGGCTCCGGCCAGGGCGGGTCAGCGGCCCGGCCGGGTAGGTGACGTAGACCTGGCTGAGCCTGCGGGCCGCGCGGCGCTGGATCACCGCGCTGCCGGCGAGCGCGGGAACGACGGCGTCGCGGGCCAGCCGCTTGACGGGCTGGCTCAAACTGCCGTAGCGGACCAGGGCGTGGGTCAGCTTGAGGACCTGCTCCGCGACGGGGCCGCGTTCCCTGCCATAGCTGTCCAGCAGGGCGTCGGGCGCGCGGCCGGAGGCGACCAGGGCAAGCTTCCAGCCGAGGTTGTGCGCGTCCGTGACCCCGGTGTTCAGGCCCTGGCCGCCAGCCGGGGAGTGAATGTGCACCGCGTCACCGGCAAGCAGCACGCGACCGCTCCGGTAGGCACTTGCTGACCGGCGGTGGCTGCGGAAGTTCGCCAGCCAGCTGGGATCGGACAAGGTGACCGGCTTGGGCGCCCGCTCGTTCGTGAGCTGCTGGATCTCCGCCAGAGTCGGTGGCTGGCCGCCCCGGTCGCCCGCGAAGGGCAACGTCAGGCGCCAGCGGTGATCGCGCATCGGGAAGAAGATCACCGGCAGGCCGTCGGGCCGGAAGAACGCGTGCACCGCGTCCTCGCGGAGATCGGAGTCCAGCAGGACGTCGGCGAGGAGCCAGTCCTGTGGGTAGGGGTGCCCGTGGAAGGGCAGCCCGAGTTCGCGCCGCACGCGGCTGTGCGCGCCGTCGCAGCCGACCACGTAGCTGGCGTTGATTGTCTCGTCCTGGCCGGCCGGGCTGAGGATGCTCGCCGTAACGGAGTCTGCTCCAGTGGTGAGGCTGGTGAGCTCGGCTCTCTGCTCGATCACGCCGCCCAGTTCGGCGACCCGGGCGCGCAGCAGCCGTTCTGTCTCATCCTGCGGCAGGTCGAGCAGGTAGCCGAACCGCGAGCCGCAGCGCGCCAGGTCCAGGCTGGCCAGGCACCTGGCTTTGGAGTAGAAGCGGAAGTGATGCACCACGTGGCCGCGGCCGGTGAAGCGCTCCGCCAGGCCCATCATGTCGAGGACCTCGAGTGTCCGCGCATGGATTCCGATCGCCCGGGACTGCAGCACCGTCCCGTCGCCCTTGTCGATGATCCTGGTGCGGATGCCGCGCGCGAGCAGTTCCGCCGCGAGGACGAGCCCGGTCGGGCCGGCTCCGACGACAAGCACCTGGCAGTCCGGATGGGCGCCGAGAGGCGCGCGGGAGACCGCGCGCGGTGCGGAAGCGGTGAGCTGGCCTGCCGGTGTTGCGTTCATGCCGCCAACA
>Ga0070730_10001809_pt1 | contig 20061 bp, 17 predicted proteins | sample Coa_R1_3_FD_66447 | JGI IMG/M metagenome (GOLD analysis project Ga0070730, IMG submission 66447) | Surface soil microbial communities from Centralia Pennsylvania, which are recovering from an underground coalmine fire - Coalmine... | ecosystem: Environmental > Terrestrial > Soil > Unclassified ... | reverse complement strand
CTCCTCGCTCCAGGTGGATTCAAACTGCGCGACGAGATCAGCCGAACTCACAACATTCTTTCCCAGGCCCCGCACCAGATCGATGGTGCCGCCGTCCACCAGAGAAACATAAAACACGATGTTGTTGGGCGAATACTGCATGGCCAGGTCGCGATGATTCGCCAGTATCGCTTTCAGCTTTTCGAATAGTTCTTGCCATGCCGAGTACTGATTCTTCTTGCCGGGGAGCGAATCCAGATGCCCGGCCTCGATTTTGTGCACAAGTTTGACGGGTTCGCCCTCGGCGGGAATCAGGTAGAACCATCGCCGCGTCACCATTAGGTTTTGCGGTAGCCCGAGCACGCGATACGCGATCGGATCGCGATGGTGGTGGTCGCAGAATAGCCACGCGTCAATATTGCGTTCGCGCAGCGCAGACTGGATTGCGGCAAGGTCCATGGGCAAACTTCTATTGTAAACAAGAGGAGGAATTTGGGCGAATCGAGACAGCTCAGCGGGTAGAACTTCGTGAAGTCGACAGAATCTTCTTTCTAAGGATGGGAGGGAGCGTCTCGCAAGCCGTCCGCAAAACCAGCCGCGGTGCCCGATCACGGATCTTCATCAAATATGGTACGGTGCGCTTGGGGTCGTACTTGGCTGTTTCCCGAAGCAGCCAGCCCAGCCCTTTCTGTACCATGTCGTCAGGATCGTTAAGCAGAACTTCCGACAACCGCACGATCTCGGAGTAGAAGAACATCTTTGCCCGCGCTCCCCGAATGAGAGCCACGCAGGCTGCCCGGCGGTGCCATCGATTCCGTGAATTCGCCCAGCGAAACACTGCTTTTGTTCGGGATGGCTTGGCCGCCACCATGGGCGCGATCAGGGAGTGCACCAGCGCGTCGTGATCGGCCCAACTGCTAACCCGATCGAGCCACTTCTCGAACATGCGGAATTCACGATCCCTAAACTGCGCATCAAGAGCTTCGAGCAGGAAAACAGCTGCGACTTTTTCCTCGAGAATCGAACCAGAGAACAGGTCATCCGCCACTCGAATCAGGAAATCGAAATCATGCTTCTGTAGGATCTCGCGCCGGGAGTGCCGAATCGCGCGGCGCAGGTCCGCCGTGTACCACCCGTGTGACTTTATTTCCTCTTTGAAGAACCATTGCACGCCGCGGGCATGTTCGGCCGAGCCGCCATCCTTCAAGGCGCGACGAATTTGTCCGGCAGTTTCCCTAGGCATTACGGTTGAACTTGCCGATTTCGTCCGCTTGAGTTGTCGAGAAGAGCCGGTCACATTTAGTTCGCATCCACTGTTTCGGCTTGGACAATACGGTCATAGATCCACAGGAGCAGGGTCGTAATAATTCCCACTCCAATCACCCACCACCAGACCATCTGCGGTTCATGCCGCTCTTCGCCAAAATGATGCATCAACCATCCGCTGAAAGGGCCGGCTACGAACGATCCAATGCCGAGCGGCAGAAAGGCAAATCCCATGTAAGTGCCCTGTTGCTCGGGAGGCGCCAGGCGCGAAATGTAATCGTAATAGCGCGGCTGCTGGATGATCTCCCCGATAGCAACGACGACGAGAGTAGCCACAGCCATCCAGACCGACGGATGAACAATAAGCAGGATCCAAGCCACGCTCGAGACCAGCGTTCCAAGGACGATTGCGTGAAATGAGTGCAGCTTCTTGGTGAGAAATCCGATGATCATGGTGAAACAGATCACGACCAGCGGGTCAGTGATCAGAACCAGTTCAGTATCGGCGTTAGGTTTGATGTAGGTTGAAATGTACAGTGGCAGCGCAATGAACTCCTGCCAGAACACGATCCAATAACCGGTGAAGATGAGAAGGAAGATCATGAATCGCGGATTGGAGAGAACGGTCATGAAATTTCTGGCGACTTGGCCGAGGGTTGCCGCGGGAACATTGTCCCCACGCCGAGGCTCTTTGAAAAGCAGCAACACCAGAAAGAACATGACGAACACGCTCAGCGCCGCCATGCGGAATACATTTTCGACGCTCAGATGCCGATGCACCCACGAGGCCAGGAGTGGGCCGAAAAAACTGCCGATGTTGACCAGCGTGTAATAAATCGAATAGCCGATGGAGCGAACATTCTCTTTCGAAGAGCGGGCGGTCGTCCCAACGACGCATGGCTTAACCAGGGCTACACCCAAAGCAGGCAACATAAGAACGACGGAGACTAGCGCGACCAACGGCATTGCACTGCGAATTGGCCCGAGCCACGGCGCACCGATCGACCCCAGCAGAAAATAGGAAATACTGAGAATTAGGTACGCGAGCGAGAGCGCACGGCGAAATCCCAGGCGATCGGCCAGGGCTCCGCCGAAAATTGCCAGGAACCAAACCAAACCCCCGAAGAGACCAGTGAGGCTGCTGGCGCGCTCCACACCGAAATTCAGGGTTTCGTGTAGATATCGGGCCAGAGACGCGAACGCCGCATAATACGAAAGCCGCTCAAATAACTCGCTGATGTTGGCAATCCAGAATGGCCGTTCAAATCCGGTGCGGATTTCCTGAAATCGTTCCGAGAAGGTCAAAGTGGCTCCTGCGCTACGGCCCAACGCGCGCACGCAACTCGGCGGCGGAAATCCCCGCCACCAGAATCACTTTCTTGCGGCTGTTCTGGCCGGACGCAATGGTAACGGAAGATCGCGCCACCTTCAAAAGCTTTGCCAAAAATTCAATGCAAGCTTGATTCGCCCGGCCTTTAATGGGAGGTGCTGTGATTGAAAGTTTCAGCGCGTCACCGACTTCGCCCGTGATCGCATCTCTTTTCGCGCGAGGGTGGACCTTAATCGCAAATGAAACGCCATCCGCGGACTCGTGAATTGGAATCATAGGGTTGAATGAAGTTCTGTGTTCCCCTGTGTCCCCTGTGGTTAGGCTTTTGGCCGCTCCCCGAAAATCGCAGTCCCGACACGCACGCAAGTAGATCCTTCATCGATCGCGACTTCGAAATCATGCGACATGCCCATGGACAGTACATCGAGGCCAACCCCCGGAAGCTTTCGCGAACGGATCTCGTCCCGCAACGCGCGCAGTTCGCGGAAGAACTGCCGCGCAGCTTCGGGATCCTCAGTGAACGGCGGTACCGTCATGAGTCCGCGGATTTCCAATGCTTCCAATCGCGGGGCCGCTACCAGCAGCTCTTCGAGTTCGCCTGATTTCACTGCCACTCCGCTTTTCTGCGCTTCTCCGCCAACGTTAATCTCAATCAGCACTGGCACTTTCTTGCTTATCTGGCGGGCGGCGGCATCAAGTTTTGCAGCCAGCTTCAGCGAGTCCACCGAATCGATGCCGATGAAAAGCTCCACAGCTTTTGCGGCTTTATTGGTCTGCAGATGTCCGATCATGTGCCACGCGGCGCCCGGCAAATCAGCCAACGCAGCCGCTTTTCCCCCAAACTCCTGCACGCGGTTCTCGCCAAACAGATGCAGCCCAGCCTGATAAGCCTCGCGAATCTTCTCTGGCGGATGCGTCTTTGTGACCGCCATCAACGAAATCTCGTCCGGGGAACGGCGCGCGCGCCGCGCCGCTGAAGCGATGCGCTCACGAACCGCAGCGATGTTTTGCGCTATAGCCATAAAGCTAAAAACCGCGAAGGGCACAAAGTTTCACGAAGATTCCTTCGTGTTCCTTCGTGCCCTTCGTGGTTCACAACTTACATGATTGCCGTAGGCGGCGCAGGCTCGTCCGGGCTCCCGGCATTCGCCAAAGGAACGCGAATCATCACCAGCACGAGCACCACGAGCGCGGCCAACGCTGCCCAGAGCGAAGGAGTCCAATGCACCAGCGTGACGTCCTTTCCGGACCCCACGAGCCCGGCGATCACCAGTCCGCACAGCGCCTCGCCTGCGATCATGCCCGACGCCGTCAGCACGCCGGCGTTGTCCACCCGAGCTTTTTGCGCATCGTTGAAACCGCGCCGGTCGCGCAATCGGTCCGTGATCCAGCGAATGATTCCACCTACGAATATGGCAAACGTCGTTCCCAAGGGAAGATACATTCCGACAGAGAACAACATCACGCTCTTCACCTCGATCAGAATGGCGGTGATGCCGAGCAATATGCCGACGATCACCAGGGGCCAAGCCATCTCCCCACCCACGATTCCTTTCGAGAGCATCGCCATCAGGCCCGCCTGCGGCGCAGGCAGAGCGTTACTCCCAAAATGATAGGCCTTATCCAGCACAGCCAACGGGACGAACAACACCAGCGAGGCCACCACGATTCCAAAAAGATCGCCGATCTGCATCTTCGAGGGAGTGCCGCCGAGAATATGGCCGACTTTCAAGTCTTGCAGCATCTCGCCCGCCACTGCAGAGGAAACGCATACGACTGCCGCTACTCCCAGCACCGCAGCTACGCCACCGGACCCTGAGACTCCCAGAGCCACCATGAGCAGCGCCGCGATGAGCAGTGTGCAAAGCGTGAGCCCCGAAACCGGGTTGTTCGAAGAACCAATCAGACCGACCAGGTTTCCGGAGACGGCAGCAAAGAAGAACCCGATGATGATCATCACGCCCGCTGCAACCAGCGAACCCGTTAGAACCTGCGAGCCGGAGAGATTCCCCGCGCCGCTGATGAAGTAGTGATAAAGCACGATCATCGCCACAAACACGACCGCCACGCCCGCAAAGACGGCTTTAGCGGGCAGATCGCGCTCGGTGCGCCCCGTGACCTCGTGCGCTGCCGCTGACTTCTTCAGATCAGAAATCGCGCGGCCCATGCCGACAGCAAGCTGTTTCCGCATTTTGAATAGCGTATAACTCGCACCGACCAGCATTCCGCCCACCGCGATCGGACGCACGATGGAGTAGTAGATCGCGCCCGCGAGCAGGTCCCACGCGAGCGGTTGCCCTGCAGGTTGGGCGGCTTGAATGTATGGTCCGAGCGTAAAGGTGAGAAGTGGAACCAGCAGCCCCCAGGCCAGCACGCCTCCAGCAAAATTGAGAGAGCCGAGACGCGGGCCGATGATGTATCCAACTCCCAGGTACGCCGGGCTGATGTCGGGCAAGCTAAACAGCGTCGCGCCGCCAGTAATGGTGGTGGTCACGTTGGGATTGGTCCCGGTCCGAAGCAGCAGCTTCTTGCCCAAGTCGCTGATCTTTACGTGCATGGTGTTGCTGGAACTGAACACGTTGACGGCGCCCAACAAATACATGAAGCCGCCGAATCCCATGTTGGCGAAAAGAATCTTCGCTGCCTTCGCACCCTGCTGCCCGGCCTTGTGAATCTCCGATGCAGCAACTGATTCAGGGTAGGGAAGTTCAGGATCTTCCACCATCACGCGCCGCAAAAGTGTCACAAACAGAATTCCCAAGGTCCCGCCGATCATCATGAGTGCGACGGCTTTCCAGTATTGATCGTGCGTCAGTCCAGGCCATAGGCCCGCCATCACGAAAGCCGGAATCGTGAACACCGCGCCCGCCGCCACCGACTCGCCGATCGACCCCACGGTTCGCGCGATGTTTTCTTCGAGCAGAGAGCCTTTCATGAGCCGCAGCAATGCCATCCCAATCACGGCAGCGGGATACGTGGCCGCAATCGTCATTCCGGCCTTTAATCCGAGATAGGCATTGGCCGAGCCGAGAATGGCGGTCATCACCAATCCGATTAGCAAGGCGCGGAAGGTGAACTCCTTCATCTCCATGGTCTCGGGCACATAGGGGGTATGTTTCTTTTTTGTGGGAAGCTCTGCGACGGGCGTACTCATGACGGATTCCTTTATGGCTTAGGATGGATTCCTGATCGGATTCTATTGCCTCTTCTTACCTGCCTAAAACTAACGAACGGCGCACGTTAGCACGCGGCAAGCCCTCAACACAAGTGTAGCGACAGCCGCCCTCGGCTGCCCGGTCGAGCGAAGCTCGGACAACTCTTTAGCCATGCCCTCCGCGCTCGGCGATCAACCGAATCGCGGGCTTGCTCACCCACTCACTAAACCGTTGCCCATGAAACTGCTCGCCCCACGCGATGGGCGTGACATCGCGGTACTCGTGCATCGTCTCGTCCGGGACGAAATGCAGTTGCTTGCGTAGCGATGCTCGCGCATTGGGATCGGCGCCGTGATCGAGCAGCAGGCGCGCGAATGCTGCATCGCGCTGCCGTCCATTGAGATAAGAATTGTTCACCACGCAGCCGAACAGCGGAGTGTGTCCGCCGAAGCCGTCAGCGTTAACTTCAGCCCGAGCGTTAACGTCTGCGCTGTGCTCGATCAACCAGCGGGCGATATCGATCTCGTCGAATTCAACGCAGATATGCAGCAAGGTGGTGCCCGCCAACGGCGTGCCGTGCAAGCCATACGAGAGGTCGGGCCCACAGCCCAACTCAGGCGGATAAATCTCAGCGAGAGAAAAAGTTCGCGCCGGCACCAGCGGATCGCGCCTGAGGTGCGCCTCGAGCAAATCGATTCGTCCGCGGTGCAGCGCCATAACAGGAGTATCCGGCAATTCTACTCCGTGCTGAACGACCATTTCGAGACAACGATGTTTGCCGTCCGGATACCGGGAATACGTTGTTAAGAGCAGCGCAACCGGCGCGAGTTTTTCGCTTTTTTCGTCCGCAAGTTCCGCGCCGAGTTCGAGCAGAAACGCCATCCCGTCGGCGTTTAAAGTTTCGCATGTCCAGAGGATTGAATTCGGGCCAGGACGTGCCCCCATCGCATACAGTCGGCGCGCAGTTTCGATCTTCCCTTGCAAACACGCGCGATCGAATGCGTGCTGCACGTCCTGCGCGCCCATCTCTCGCAGCATCGCAATGATGGCATTCTGCCCGACATTAGCTGCGTACGACATCGGCGGGCCCCAATTGCTGTCCGGCAAACCACGCGCGGCCTCATGAAGCAGATTCGGATTTTTCAACACCAGCTGACGAACGGCCTCAACGTCGCCGCGCCAGATGGCATCGGTCATGCGGCAAGCGGTAACCAGTCGCGCCCAACTTGGGAGGCCGTAGATGCGGGCCAGGACGAATTGGGCATCGGCTAGCTTCGCCGTCAGCGGTTCGAGGGGCTGGGAATGGTGCTTCCTGAAATATGCTGCTGTTTCCAAGTCTCCACTCCGAAAGTCGCGCAGCAGATCCTTGGCTTGATGCCGAAGTTGTTCAAGATTGGGTCGAACAGGAAAGTGACGATCGTGGAACTGCCGGGCCATAACAAACCTCCTTATGTTTGCGCCCGTAGTCCGCTGGTTCGGGCAAAAGGAGATTCGTTACGAATCTGTTTTTCAGAACTCACTCAGGTGGACTCGGTCCTCTCCGCGGACGGGTGGCGTCCTGTACGCCCGAAGAGCATTATATACGCCAAGTTATGCCAGAAGACACAAACCTGGGTTGGCATCTACTATTTCGGCTCCCCCGGGTGTACACTGAACTCATTCGCTCTCCGCCACTCGTCGTCTTCGGATGTCTTCAGAGGTGCCAGTGTATGAGCAACTCCCCCGACTCGCTGTTTACCCGCTCCTATCTATGCCATGACTGTGGAAGCGAGGTCGGCTTCCGCTCGCGGCGTCGAACGTTCTCCGAACGCTTCATCCTGCCCCTGTTTTTGATGCGGCCAGTCCGCTGCGGAGAATGTTTCCGCCGGGATTACCGGCTGATCACGACGCTCGTACGCGATCGTTTTTCCGACACGTCGAGGATTATCCCGGTAAGACCAACGGCCCCGCCCAATCGGAACGTTGCCTAGGGCGGCGCTGGCCGCTATACTTACGGATGTAATGCTGAGCTTCGGCCCGCGGACGCTCTTGTGTCCGGGGACCGCGAGGAGGCCGTCTTCAGCAGTAGTGAGGACCGAATCCGGGCTGGCCAGGCCGCCGTTGGGGTAGCCGAGCCCGCTGCTGTGTTTGAAACGCGTGCCCGGAATGCAAATTGGGCGTGGCGTGCGGTCGAAAGTCTGTTTTCTGTTCTATTTCCCTCGAACTGCCGCATTTGCGGATTACCTCTCCTGAACATTTCCCGACTGCCGGTTTGTCCCGAGTGTCTCGCCCAGATTCATCCAGTTGAAGGCAGTGTTTGCTCCATCTGCGGGGAAAGGGTTTTATCGTCTTACGCAAATAGCGATGAGGAAGGCTTGCGGCGATGCCCGATCTGCCGCCGTATCGAGCGCTCCTTTGAGCGCGCAGTTGCCTACGGCAGCTATGACGGCGGACTGCGGGAACTCGTTCATCTGCTGAAGTACAACGGCGTGCGCCCTGCCGCTCAAGTCTTGGGACGCATGCTGGCTGAAGCCCTTGCCATCTTAGAGCCAGCTTTTGCCCATGATCCCGTGCTGGTCATTCCCGTGCCGTTATTCCGAGGCAAAGCGCGTCGGCGCGGATTTAATCAGGCGGAACTGATTGCCCGGGGTGCGCTGAAAGTCCGGCCCATTCCCTGCCGTCTTCAACTAGCGCCCAACATATTGACCCGAACCCGCGACACCCACACACAGATTGGCCTCACCAGTCACCAGCGTCGCGAAAACCTGCGCGGCGCCTTTGCTGTCTCGCGTGCCCAGGAAGTCACTGGCCGCGAAGTAGTTCTCGTGGATGATGTGTATACGACAGGAACTACGGCGTCGGAATGCGCTCGGGTGCTACGTAAGGCGGGGGCGTCCAAGGTATGGGTCGCCACCGTGGCGCGGACCCTGAAATTAGCATCTAAGTACGCAGGTTCTGAGCAGATCGAAGAGCTGGGCCGAGGTTTTAAAGTTTCAGAGTTTCAAGGTTTCAAAGTAAAACCGGAATCTGACGAGACCGCAGAACTCGCGCACCTTGAAACCTTGAAACGTTGAAACTTGAATTTATGTCCTTACGCATGGAACACGAACCAGGATCCCGGTATACCGCCGGCCTGTTCTCCTCGTCGGCGGCTCCGCATCGCGCCAGCGATGGCCATGCTCTGCTTTCCCCTGTCCTTGTCCTCAACGCATCGTATGAACCGATCAATGTCTGCGCCGCGCGCCGTGCGCTCGTCCTGGTGCTGAAGGGCGTAGCCATGACGGAAGAGGAGAACGGGCACTTCCTGCACTCGGCGCGAGTCGCCATGCGGCTTCCGTCTGTGATCCGGCTGCTCGAGTACCGCCGCATTCCGCACCAGAGCCGCGCTCTTTCGCGCAAGAATATCCTGCTACGCGATCGCAATACCTGCCAGTATTGCGGTACCGTGCTGCCCTCAGGCGAGCTGACGCTGGACCACGTAATCCCCCGCTCTCGTGGCGGATCCTCAACATGGGAAAATCTGGTGGCCTGCTGCCACCCGTGCAATCGCCGCAAGGGGAACCAGTTTCCCACCGAGGCGTCCATGAAACTGATGCGCGAGCCCCGCGCCTTCAACCTCCACACCAGCCGCCACATCATGCGCCTGATGGGCCGGTCGGATGATAAGTGGAGGAAGTATCTCTTCTACTGAGGTTTCAAAGTTTCAAGGTTTCAGAGTTTCAGACAGTTGACCGGGAACGGCTCAGCGATTCGATCAGGCGATTCAGAAGTCCCAGTACTTCGTACGTCTCGCGCTCGAGAGCTTCGTATTCGGTGTGCTTGAGATAGGTCAAATCGAAGGCGATGTTGATCTGTGTCTCTAGCTCCAGCAATGAGCCGCGTGCCTGCCCTAGAAAATGCCGAAACTCTGAGACCGTTAGCCTGCCTTGGCCCTCTGCAATGTTCGAGGCAATCGAAACAGCAGCCCGTCGGAGCTGCGAGCTCAGGCCATAAACCTCAGTACGCGGAAAAGGCTCGGTAGATCGATAAATGGAAACGGCCAGTGCCTTGGCCTTCTGCCAGACCAGAAGTTCGCGATAGGAACGGGCCACAACGGAATTTTAGTTTTCACCGCTTCGGAGTTTCAAGCTTCAAGGACGAAAATAGGCGTTGAGAGTTCCACTTTGAAACCCTGAAACCCTGAAACCCTGAAACTTTGAAACTCTGAAACCTTGAAGCTTTGAAACTCTGAAGCCTGCCTACTGCGGCTTCTTCTCGTCCGGAACCGGCGGCTGCTGATTCTTCTGATCGCCCTTCGGAATCTCTTTCCCTTCATACAGAATCTTGACGTTCGAGCCGAACCGCTTGTAGTCCTCGTACTTCACGATTTCCTTGATGTGCACGTCTTCCATCTTGAAGTGCAGTTCGTCGTCTGCCTTGGTGTAGACCGGGAACCAGTACTGGCCGTCGATCTGCTGCCTCCACGTGGTGAACTTCGGAAAGAGATTCTCCTCGTCCCCGCGCTTCTTCACTTCGTTACATGGATGCCCGTTACACAAGTCTGGAACAGTCTTCCCATAAGTCTTCACGATCTGCATATCGTGATCATCCACCCAAACGCGTCCCTGAAAGTATCGTTTCTTCGGCTCGATCTTCTTCGGGGCGATGTCGAAGACGTAACAGTGCAACTCGTCTTCCTGCTGCTGCCCGACATAAATGATGTTGTATTCCGGCATGCTATCGGTGGTTAGCACAAAGGGCAGCATGTGCCGGATGTCCTGCATGTCCTCCTGCGACATGTAGATCTTCGTGAGGCTCGAACTCGGGGCAAAGACCACATTCTCCATGCGCTTGCCCTTATCGTCGAACATCACCTCGAACACCTCACGGTATTCGCCGTCAACCGTCTCCCCGTCGAGGGTTTGGACCTTTACGTCTTGGCGGTAGGTGTACTGATCCCGAGCCTTGGCGAACTCGGTCTCCTTCTCGGCGAAACGCTTGATGATCTCCTCCGGCGTCGTGTCTTTGGGCGGAATGTTTTCGAGGGGGCCTTCCTGGGAAAAGGCGGCTACAACCGTGAGTCCGCAGACCAGCAGCGCGAGGCGTATGAGGCAACGGCAGAATACCTTCATAGCAATAGTTTATCGAAATCTGATAGGGAAGGGTTGTACACCCAGTCTCAATGAAATCGGGCAGAAGACCGCGGCTACCCTCCCTTCGACCCCTCTCCGCTCAGTGAGGCCGAAGGGAAGGGTGCTGCAGTTCTGCCGCCTAGTTGGATGCCTTGTTGGATAAGAGGTTGCCGTGCCGGGCAGGTTTCAAAGTGTCAAAGTTTCAAGGTTGCAAAGTTTTCCCAGAGATATAACGCTGATGAGACGATCTGATCGGCTGCAGACTAGGGGCCTGTCGACGGGGGGTGGGGTGACTTTGAAACTCTGAAACCTTGAAACTTGAATTTTGAAACTTTCAACGTGCTTGTTAGACTCATCCGTTTGCCAAGAGAGGTCTTTATATGCGCCGTCTTCTTCTGCTCGTTTTCACCTTCGTTGCCGCCGTACCGTTTGTAGCCGCACAAGCCAAGCATCCCTTCACCTTCGAAGACATGATGAAACTGAAGCGCGTGGGCGATCCCCAGGTCTCGCCTGATGGGAAGTGGGTCATCTTCAGCGTCGTCGATGTCGATCTCGACGCCAACAGCAAGACGCCCCACACCTGGATCGTGCCCACGACTGGCGGCCAGGAGCGTGAACTGATCTCCGACCAGGACGCCGACCGCGCACGCTGGTCCCCCGATGGCAAGCACTTCGCTTTTCTTTCCAACAAGGAAGCTGGGTCACAGGTCTGGATTGCCGACTTCGATGGTGGGGCTGGAACTGTGACAGGTGCTCACAAGCTGACCAACATCGCGACCGAGGCCAGCGGGGAAGTGTGGTCGCCCGACGGAAAAACCATCCTGTTCACATCCGATGTTTACCCCGAATGCGATGGTGCACCCGAAGCGGAAGCTGAGTGTAATGCAAAGAAGCTGAAGGAACACGAACAATCAAAGGTAAAAGCGCTCATCTTTGATCATCTGCTGTATCGTCACTGGAACGCGTACAGGGAAGGCAAGCGCAGCCACATCTTCCTGATTTCGGTCGAGAGTTGCGGAACAGGCGGCGGCTGTCGCTACCTGGATCTGACACCCGGCGACTACGATTCGCCCGTGTTCTCGCTCGGTGGGCAGGACGACTACGCCTTCTCGCCTGACGGCAAAGAAATTTGCTACGCCTCCAATCACGACAAGAATCCGGCGGCCTCGACGAATAATGATCTCTGGATCGTACCGGTTAGTGTAGGGACAGCCGCCTCGGCTATCGCAAAGAACATCACCGCCGACAATCCCGCCAGCGACTCATCGCCGCTCTACTCGCCTGACGGCAAATACATCGCCTACCGCGCCCAGCAGCGTCCCGGATACGAGAGCGACCGCTTCCGGCTCATGCTCTACGACCGAAAAACGGGCGAGAAGAAGAACCTCACGGAGCACTTCGACCGATGGGTGGGAACAGTTATTTGGGCGAAGGACTCCAAGAAACTTTATTTCGCCTGGGAGAACGCAGGCAGGAGCCTGCTTGAAGTGGCGGATATCGACAAGCCTGTAGCCGCTTTATCCGATTCGTTTCAGGCCCCGGCGGCGGCTCCCAGTGGTTACGCGGACGACCTCACTCTCTCTCCCGACGGCAAAACATTGTTCTTCACGCTGATGACTTTGCAGCATCCGATGGAAATCTATCGTACGAGTTTCGCAGATCCTGTCCACCTAGCGCTGAGCCATTTCAATGATACGGCGCTGTCGCAGATTTCCATGTCCCCCATCGAGCCCTTCTGGTTTATCGGCGCGAATAACGACAGGGTCGAAGGTTTCCTCGTCAAGCCGCCGAACTTCGATGCCTCAAAAAAATATCCCGTGAAGTTCCTCATCCACGGTGGCCCGCAGGGCGCATGGGGAGACGACTGGTCCTTTCGCTGGAATCCCGAACTATTTGCCGCCAACGGGTACGTCGTCATCATGATCAACTTCCACGGCTCGACCGGATACGGGCAGAAGTTCATCGACGCCATCAACGGCGACTGGGGCGGCGCTCCTTTTGAGGACCTGATGAAGGGCCTCGATTACGCCGAGCAGACGTATCCCTTCATCGACAAGAACCGCGAGTGCGCCCTCGGCGCCAGCTACGGCGGATACATGGCTAACTGGCTGCTTGGCCATACCGACCGCTTCAAGTGCATCGTATCGCACGATGGCATGTTCAATGCCGAGTCGGCCTGGGGCACGACCGAGGAACTCTGGTTCAACGACTGGGAGTTCAATGGCAGGCCCTACGAGAATCGTGAGAGCTATATCTTATGGTCGCCGCACCAGTACGCGAAGAATTTCAAGACGCCGACGCTGGTGATCCACGGGCAGCGCGATTATCGGCTCGACGTCAGCGAAGGTTTCCAACTTTTCACCACGCTGCAAATGGAAGGTGTTCCGTCGAAGATGCTCTATTTTCCCGACGAAGGTCACTGGGTGCTCACGCCGCAAAACTCACGTCTCTGGTACAAAACAGTGAATGACTGGGTGGATCAGTGGACGAAGTGAACCGGACGTCAGATCTAGGACTTGCGACCTCGGCAAAAGCCATGTGGGGACGGCGCGCTCTCGCCCGTCCGCCGAGCGAAGCTCGGCAGTGCTAGTCGAGCGGAGTCAAAGCCTGCAGCGGAAAATCGAGTACCGCCCCAGCCCCGGAGCTGACCGAAACATCCACCTCCAACGGCGGGCTGAATCCGCCGGTGGAAGGCACAACACTGGCGAGCCCGTTCACATCGGTTGTGACGCTGGCCTGAGACACACTGAGGATCACCGGCATCGCAGGGTTCCCAGGATGGGTCTCGCCGTTTCCGCCTCCGGAGCTCGATCCCCCCGGACGGAGCACGGTGGTCTGAAACACGACCGGCGCCGCAGTGATCACATCCTGCGGGAATTGCGAATCAATCACTCGGACCACCACCGGCTGAAATGCCTGGCCAGTCGAGACCTGTCCTGCCCCGGACACCAATTGCAAAACTTGCCGTGATGCCGGCACGGGGTTCGCATAAAACATGGTGCAGGGATAATTTCCCGAGCCAATGCACGCACTCACCTGCACCAAAGCCGAGATCAATGGAATTGTTAGCGTGACAGTCGCGTTGCCGTTCGAGTCGGTCTGCATGCTGGTGACGTTGATCGTTCCCTGACCAGTCATCACCATGAAGTTGATTTGAACATTCTTCTGAGGTACGCCATAGCTCAGTGCCCGCGCGGTGAGCGGCACGCTGACGCTCGCTCCCTGAGCAATCCAGTAGTAGGGATTCAGGGCTCCGATGTCCGAAGACGACGCCGTCGCATTCAGAGTCGCGCTGACCGATTTCGTTTGGCCCAACAGAGCCGGAGCCAACGTGGCGGTGATGGTGGCTTGTCCGCCGAGGGAGGGCGTCAGCCACGTCGAAGCCGTCCCATTCTGATCGCTGACAACCGAGCACGAAGAGGCTCCGCTGCAAGCGGACAACGATGTTCCATTGGTTGAAGTCCATGCGACGGTCGCGCCGCTGATCGGTGTGTTCCCGTCGACAGCCACAACTTGAACCGTCATAGGATTCGGGGCTTGCACCCCGACAGGCATTGTTGGGTTCGATCCGTTGAGCAAGAGAATGTTGTCGGTTGTTGCTGCCCCATAGGTCAGCACGCCGGTCATGGCAGTCGAAGCGCCACTCACCGGATCAGAAATCGTGATATTTTGCAGACCGTCGGATCGCGGGGGCACGGCCAGCGTTAGTTGACTGGTGCTGGCCGCGAGTTGAGTCGCGGCCGTGTTGCCAACCGAGGCCGCCAATCCGGTCGAAAAACCCACGCCGTGTACGGTAACAACTCCGCCGGTTACAGGCACGCGCGCCGGGGTTACGCTGTCGCCATAAAGCAAATGAGCGTGGTAGTGATAGTCGGGACGGCCGTCGCCGCGCAGATCCGAGATTCCAATCAGCAAATTAGTTGACGCGCTGACTGCCGCATCCAGGCGCGTCATTCCAAAAACGTTTTCATTGAATGGCGATGAAGTGAATGCCCCGGGCGGGGTCCCGGGTGGGTCGGATGCGTCCCACATTCCAATCACGGGTTGTGCCTTCGAGGTGCTGGCTTCGCCCGAGTCGTCGAGAGTGGTCACCGCAAGTGACAACGTGCGATTCGCCTGCACGGGCAGCGCATAGTAGGGAACAGCTCCGTAGCCGCTAAGCGACGAAACCCAGTCGCCAGCCGGTGGCAATGCAGCAGGCGAAGTCCACGACGATGGAGCTTGCGGCAACGGCTGACCGCTGCCGCTCATATGAATGTCCCGCTCTAGATCGCTGCCCGCAACGACTGTGAGTGTGATTGGTTGGAAAGATCCCGAAGGAGATACGGGTCCTGGCGAATACGGTCCAACTCCCGGAGACCAGAAAGGATCGACAGGCTCAATACTGAGCTGATACTGCGCGCTGCCGCCATTGGGCAGCGGCAAGCCCGAGAGGTCGAAAAAACCTTCTACGCCTGGATTCTCCGATCCCCATTCCGCGAATGATTCTCCCAGTTCGTCTTCGAAGCCGGTGATGGGATTTCCCTCGTTGCCGCTGAATAAAAATCCGGAGACTGACGAAGCGGCGTATCGGCGCGAAGGTTTTCCAGTGCCGGGATCAATCCAGCGCGCAACGATGTTGACTCCCTGCATCGCTTGCGTTGGTGCGCCGTGGGTATCCGTAAAGTAGACCGAGCCGTGGATTCGGGCGGTTGAGGCAGAAAAGATCTGCTTACCAGGGAATCGGGACTGATTTTGCGGCGTGATCGGATAGAGTCTCGAAACGGCAGCGATATCGTCGGTAGAAAGAGTGTAAGGATTCGGATAGCACAACGTGATCGGTTTGCAGTTCCAGGAATCGGTGTAGTGCATAACCGGAAATCCGGCGTAGTCGTCTGACGTTGGGTACGGTTTCCCGGACTGCACGTTGACATTGAGTTGTGACCAGCCCAATCCCAGTACCCCGCCGATCACCCGCACCAATCGATATTCGACATCTGCAAGTTGCGACGATTGCTGCGCGCACTGGCCGTTAATGACGATGAGAGCATGCTGATAGCTTGCGAATGATCCGTAGGCATCGTTGCCGCCGGTGACCGCATTGAAAAAGCATTGGCTGGAATCGCCCGCACCTGCGCCCACCAGGGCGCTGGTAACCGACCCGTCGTAGTCGTAGACAATGCCGATGGGAGTGCCGCTCGCCGTCGGTTGCACGTCGGTCGGCATGGAGATCGTACCGTCGGCATTCACGATCACGTTCGTGCCATTTACGTCCTCAGCAAGCTGGCCGCCGCTAGCGGCAGCAACGGCCGCGGTCGGAACCGACGTCCATTGAGAGAAAGCGCCGGCAACAAAGCTGTTGGCGGATGCGTTCGGAAGTAGTGGGCTGAGGTCGCCGCCATCGGTGTAGTAGGTGATCGTTCCCAGAGGCCAGGTTAGGGGCTGCCCGCTCACTGTCGGATCAAAGAAACTCGTCCCGGCGACACATTTTGGATTGCCAGCTCGCGATAGCGTCGCATAGAGGAGAATGAGAACCGCCGCTGTGGCGAGCCTGAGGAGAAACAAGCGAGCAGTCAATGCCATGCTGTTATTCATGGTCACCTCTTCAATTCCTCGCTTATTCCTCCCCACGGGCCTGCAACACCGCCCGAGTGAAATCGCGAAAACGTACGCGCGACTTCCCGCCAAGGACGGGATCTTGTCGAAATGCGGAAAGATGTTCGGCGGAAAGCAAAATCCGGCCTCGAGCATCCACAGAGAAGCGTCCCATCGTTCCAGCTACACAACTTGTCAAGCCCAGCTTGCTGGGCGGATACAGAAAGAGAAGAACTTGTTCGCCGACGCGATAGCGCTGGCCACTCGACCAGAGGCCGATCCACTGGGAAATCGTGAGGTCCTCACCAGGGGTGACGCCGCGAATTGCATTGTCGACATGAAACGTGATGGCGACGGTTTCGACCGCTTGCGCGCGGGTGGCAGGGCGGCGTTCCATGCGCTTGACGGTACCCGAGAAAATCATTCCCGCCGCACGAGCGAAATCGGGAAAACCTGCCCTCGGAGTGCGAACCGGCGAACGGGGCACAATCGGCGGAGGCTCGGGAGTTGTTGGGCTGGTTGGACGAACGATGTCTGGCAAACGTGTTACGAGTTCGTTTGCGCGACCGTGGACCAGCGGTACATCAGAGTCAATTTGCTGGGCCAGCACCAGCGACGGAATGGCGAGCAGACAAAAGTAACTTCTCCCAAACATGGGGAGACCTCAACGGTGAACGTCTGCTCGGAGGGAACCGGGAAACGGGTCAGCATATTTCACAGGCCAATGAGAAATCTGTGACGGATGTCACATGGGGCCTGTGGATTATTGGAAGAAGTTCAAGTACCGAGTTCCAATTGAGGAATTGTGAATCTCAGATCGTCCCGACCCAATCTTGCACGTTGATTGGGGTCTTGGTCAGGGTCTCGACGCGCGCGCCGTACTTGCCGAGCGTGTTTTCGACTACGCAGAAATCGAAGCCGGGAATGACGACATCGTTCCAGCGATCACCGATGCCGCGGAGAGCGACGTCGAGCATGGTGACTATCTGGTTGCCGAGCGGGTCGTGGCTGTCGAGGGTAATCGCGCCGAAAAATTCCTGGCACTCGGTGTATCCGGAGTTATGCGTGCCGGTGTAGGGCTTCTGCTGGGCGAGGTCGACCTTCTTGCCGATGCGGCGGGATATCTCGTCGGAGTGTCCGGCAAAGAAGTCAACGAGTGATTTTTCCTGAATGCGCGCGGGCAGGCCGTTGGCGGCGACGTCGCGGTAGGACTGCTCGCCCACCCGGTATCCTTCTTCGACCAGATCAAACCAGAATTTCTGCTCGGGCGTGATTTTCTTCGGGGAATCGACTGCGATAATCGACCGGCGGAGGCAGGCGGTAAGTCCGTCGCGCTTAGGTGCGACGCCGAGGTGGACCCAGTCCCCTTCGTTGATGCGACGATTGAGCGCGGGCCCGATGAGAGTGCGGTTGGCGGAATTCGCTCCGACCATGATTTGAAATCCGTCGCGCTCGGAGCCGAGCATGCGTCCGACCCAGGCGCCCCAGGCGGCGACTTCGGTCTCGAGGCGGCCGGGGCGAAGGACGGCGAGCATCGCGCGCAGCATGGCGTCTGCGATGATGCAGGCGTCGGCAATGAGGCGCATCTCTATCTCGCTCTTTTCGTATTTCACGCGGAAATAAAGTTCCTGAGCATCGACGACGCCGTTTGGTCCGTAGATCGTTTGCAGGTGCTCGACGAGGCCTGCGGGAATGACCTGGCGCGGGGTGAGGAGCGCGATGTGGTCGACATCTTTTCCGGCGGCGGCACGGATGACATCTTCGATGCGCTCGGCCCGGATAGGATATTTTTCGTCGGCCAGTTGCAGAAGTTCGACTTTGTGCACGAGTGCGCCGGCGCGGTCGGCGAGTTGTTCGGCGACGTATCCGCCTTCGAGTCCGGCGACGATGTGAAAGCCGGTGGGGCCGATGACGCCGGCGACCTGCTCGATGGAGATGTTGGTATTGCCGCCGAGGTAGGGGACATCACCTGCGTAGTGCTCGTCAGAGAAGACGAGACCGACCGTGTGCCCGTGGCGCTGCAGCGAGTCGTTGACGCGGCGCACGCGGGCTTGGAATTCTTCGGGTCCGGCGGCGAATTCGCGGTCGATGGAGGGTGTGTCCTGGAGAATACGCAAGACTTTTTCGAGGTCTTGACGATGATTGGCGGCAGCGGGTGGTTGCGGAGTCATAGGTGTTCTTTCAGGACGCAAACGATTCGATACCAATGAAGCTAAATTATTCAAATAAAAGGGTTTGTGGTCTTCAGACGGGCTCGTCTGCCCGCAAAATATTGAGCCGCAGTAACTTGCGGGTAAAATATTGGTGGATAATGACTTAAGTGGGCTAGTACAGGTACGCTCGAATGCAATTTCTTCGATCCATTTCCGCGCAAATTATTGATGTTATGAGGTTTAGTTTTGGAGAAGGGTCGCCTTGGCCTGCAAAATATTGAAAAGTAAGTACTTACATGCAAAATATTGCGAAGCTTGGACTTAGCTGCGGATGGGAGGACAGTCCCGGGATTGGCTCTTCTGCAGCGTTGGGCCACTACGCCTTGATCCGATGGTGAAGACCGAGAGGCCAAAACAAGGTGGTTGTGGGCCGCGCGGCGCATGAAGCGAGTGTCGCGCATTTGAGACTGCTGGGTAAAGGTCATCCGTCGCACGAAGCACGTTTTTTCGAACGAAGCTGTGGAAAAGTGATGGACGCTTCGTGCCATCAATCGTTGCCACTGGCAAGTTCCCAACGTCAACTTGGTAAATGACGCGTAGTGCGGACCGAATCCTGTGCTAGTGCTATCGTTGCACAGGAGGGATAACGATGGCATTCCCAGAGGATGATCCAACAGTTCAGCAGGGTGACCCAACGCTTCGACTGATTGACTGGCTGGTGGAAAGATTGCAAGAGTGTGATGGCGAAGCCCTGCCGTTGATGACGGATGATCTTCTGAAAGATCGTGTCAGGGTTGCACGTAACAGTATTGTGTCAGCGATTGACGAGCTGGGCCGTGCGAGGTCCGAAAAGGAAGAGCAATTGAGGTCGTCGGGCTCACAATGAAAGTCGCACAATGAACGTGCCCACTTGGCACTGAGCTGATAATGCCCAAGGCTCCTGCCGCGCTTTTGCTAATCGCTCTGAGCTTCTCCGTCTCTGTAGGCTGCAAGAACACCAAGCCTGCCCACAAAGAATTCAATTGACACGAGCGTGGCCACCATCAATCTGAGCGCAGTAACCAGATCCAATCAAACTCAAACTTTCCGTGAAGTAACGCGGGCGAGTCTGCTTCCCAAAGCTGTGCTCGATCAGTTCGGCGGGATGGCGGACCCTGGACGCCCTTTTAACACTACCGACGTCGTCGATCCAAGATTACCCAGGCAGGAATTGATGGTGGCTGCAGTTTCCGAACAATATTGCATCGTGAGTTACTGGCAAGGCGGAATCACTCTCTCCTTCGAGACCAAAATTTTCGATTTGTCCCAGGGAAGAGCCACGCTTGTTTGGGCTTCTTACTCGCAAGGGGGTCTGTATTTTAGGGATCTGAAAGAGATGGTCGAGTCAGGCCGAATGCACAATGATCTCGGTAGCCACTGATTGGCCGGACCCAGGATTTTTAGATGAGTGTTATGCCCTGGTTTCGACAGTTACCTTTGGAAGCTGGACTTGTACGCAATCGCGCAATACGCTG
>Ga0070730_10001808_pt1 | contig 20063 bp, 21 predicted proteins | sample Coa_R1_3_FD_66447 | JGI IMG/M metagenome (GOLD analysis project Ga0070730, IMG submission 66447) | Surface soil microbial communities from Centralia Pennsylvania, which are recovering from an underground coalmine fire - Coalmine... | ecosystem: Environmental > Terrestrial > Soil > Unclassified ... | reverse complement strand
CATGATGCGCCGGGGCGGGGGCGCCATTTGTAATATCGTGTCTCCCGCCGGAATTCGTGGCCAGCCCGGTCAGTGCAATTATTCGGCGGCTAAGGGTGGCGTTATCGCTTTCACCAAAGCACTCTCCCGCGAGGTCGGGCGGTTTCAAATCCGAGTCAACGCTGTTTGTCCTGGCGTGATCCCAAGTCCGATGTCCGCCCAATATATTGAGAAGGAAAAGAAGAGACTGCTTACCGAAATCCCGCTGGGACGCTTTGGCAAACCCGACGATATTGCTCCGCTGGTGCTATTTCTGGGATCTGAGCAGGCAAGTTACCTCACTGGACAGGTAATCGCGGTGGACGGAGGATTACTGTAGTTTCTCCTCTTCCCGTTGCGAAATAAAAACAGGCATTTCCAAAATGCCCCGCGAAAGCCTCTGTCAGCAAGCCTTCCGGCGGCCTTTTGTGTCAATTCTCAGATTAGACTTTGTGGTATTCTACGGCTTCGTAAACCGCAAAATATGGCCAGCGTTAGCGAACAACTCAAGCCCATCATATTGAGTAGCTTGCGGATCACGGATTTGACCTCCGCCGACCTGCGCGACGATCAACCACTTCTCGGCGGGGAACTGGAGATCGATTCGATCGATGTTCTTCAACTGGTTCTGGAGATCGAAAGGCATTTCGGGATCAAACTTGTGAAGGGAAACTTCGACCCGAAGTATCTCGAGAGCATAAGCGCCTTAGCCGCGGTGATCGAAACCAGACTGGCGGAAGCAAGGTCCTGACATCTCAGTCTCGGGTACTCCAATGTTGCTTGTTCCTATCCAAGCAAAAACGGTCCCCATACAATAGCACCATCCATTCAAATGCCACGTCGGTTCGACGCGAGAGTCGCGACGCGCAACTCGCCGCTGACGCCCAGGCCCTGCAGGAATTACGGGATTGAGATTGTCCCCGCATGACTGCTGCTGAACGAGGAGGCGGGATCATAAAGCCGGCAACAAGATGATGCGAGGCGAAAGGTGACGCGCTGGTACCAGCACCGGTTTCACAACACAACAGCCCTGCGGATGATCTTTCTGGTCATGCCTCGGCTGCCTCGTTTTCTTCATCCTCCGGTGGCGGCGATCACTGCGCTGATTTTTTTCCTCACATTGAAACGCGAACGGCGCGCGGTGACGGGAAATCTGAGCCGGGTTTCGCGGAAGCGCGGGCTCGCATTGCAATGGAAAGTCTATTGGGTCTTCTATTCCTTTTGCGACCTGATGGTTTCCTATTGCTTCGTACCACAGGCCACACACGCGCAACTGCTCGCCATGCTCGTAGATTCCGATACTAGTGCAAAGATCGACCAATGCTTGGCTGCCGGCAACGGCCTTATCGTGTGGACGGCTCACCTGGGAAACTGGGAATTCGCTTCGCGCCTGCTGGCCATGCATGGACGAGTCAACGTGGCACGAGTCGTGGAGGACAATCCGGCGGAGATTACCCTGCGGAATTTGATGGCCAGCGATCGGATCAAAGCCGTCGATCTCAAACAGGGCATTCCAGCTACACTCGAGTTGTTAGCGGCCCTGCGCCGCAACGAGATTGTGGCGATCCAGGGAGACCGCATCTATCAGCATCACACGTTTGATGTACCTTTTTTTTCTCAGCCCACTTGCTTTCCCATCGGCCCTTTCCGGCTGTCGCAGGTCTCCGGCGCACCGGTGTTGCCAGCTTTCGCGATTCGGCGTGGTTGGCTGCGCTACCAGGTTGTGTTGGGAGATCCGATTGCGCCGGTTCCAGCACCGGTCAAGCGCGGTGAAGATGAGGCCCACTTGTACGAGGCTATGACTCAGGCGGTCAGGTTCCTGGAACAAACGCTGGCGGCCCATTACGACCAGTGGATGAACTATTTTGACTTTTGGCCAGTCGCCCCATAGTCAGATTCACAGATTTCGAAAAAAAGAAATGGCTCCTCAGGTAGGACTCGAACCTACAACCCTCCGGTTAACAGTCTCGTGGGATTCAGCAAATTCAACAACTTTGCGGTGCAGATGACAACCCACGGGTATACAGAAAACGCCGGAATCATAAATTCGTGACCTTTATCTGTCCCGTGAATTTTCAGATTTCGAAGACCAATAGTCTGACAATATGCATAGCGGTCACTCAAGATTTATTGAGCGCGATACACCGCACGAATCTGTGCAGTAGACTCCGCTCTCGGGGGTGCTTCAATCTCCTCATCACCCCGAAGTCGGAATTCACAATGAATGAATGTTTGCATTGGTTCGCTTGATTTCGTGGCATTGCGCTGATAGCTCGCAATCGTTGTTCGGTAGAGTCCTAGTATTAGGACACCACCGTCCAGAGCACGGACTAAGATGAAAAATGCATTGTCTCGTAGCCTGCGTGCTCTACTTCGATCAGATCGTTTTCTCACGGCTGGTCCAAAACGAGAATCAGCCTTGCGAGTCACTCCCCATGCGCGATCATGCGTTGAGGGAATAATCCTCATTGTAGCGGCTCCGATTCGGCTTCCCCGTTGAACCATCTGTCATGCAGGGCAGGCAGCGAATATCAACTGGATTCATTATCGCGGCCCTGCCAGCTTAATTTGCCCAGTCCTCTGGCGGTTTTGAGATGCCCCATACATTGCCAGGATCGGTCAGAGCTAGGCCCAAAAGCCACAATTTCTCGTGCTCACCCAGAGAGATACAGTTGACTACACGGGCAGTGGCTCGGGTTCGTGCCGGAAGACCCTCCAACTCAACAGCAGCGCCCACATCCACCGGTCGGCGAACGCGAGCCGCGCAGCCTTGCGGGTTTATAAGAACGACGAGACATGGCTCCGAGAAAGGATGCAATGGATCAACGCTTCTTAGTGTTGTTGAAATTGCACAAGGAATCCGAGTCCCACAACGAGTTTTCCTTTCTTTTATGCCTGATTCCATCTTCGTTATTTCAGAAATTGCGATAGATTTTCTTCCTTCTCCTGACTCAAAATCAAACAGTTGCCGCTTCCATCGCGATTCTCCTTCTATAATGCGGAACACGCCGGGTACGACTTGTGTTTTTGCTGAATTCTATGTACCAACTCTTCCCAGTCAATTAGTAGAATTTGCCTTCCGACTCGGAGACGCTAATGTCGATCCTATGCGTTTTGCTATGCACCCTTGTTGTTAAAATCGGCTGAATCGAATGCGACGCGGTTCCTACCATTCCTCTTAGCGGCATACAAGGAGACATCGGCTTGGCGAACCAACTCCGCTAACGAGTGGTTGTCGTCCGAAGTTGCCGCAACGCCGACGCTGATAGTAGCGGTAGTTGTGCCGAAGGGAGTAAAGACCGGGTCTTTCGCAACCAAGTTGCGAATTTCGTCCGCGCGGCGAGCGCCCGTGCTGAGTTCACAGCCAGGTAGAATAATGAGGAACTCTTCGCCACCGTATCTACCCACGACGTCATAGGGGCGCAAGTCTGCTTTGAGCCTGCGGGCCACTTCTTTCAGAACCTCGTCGCCTGCTGCGTGGCCGAGCGAATCGTTGATCAGCTTAAAATGATCGATGTCGGCCATCATCACAGTAGTTGGCTTCCCCTCTCGTCGGCTGCGCGAAACCTCTTTTTCAATTGCAGCCAGTATTTCGGAGCGATTCAAAAGGTTGGTCAAGAAATCGTGAGTGGCAGCGAAGCGTAGAGACTGCTGCAGTTCCAAAATTCGTCTGCCCGCCATAATTCGAGCGCGCAACTCCGAAGGATCAACAGGCTTGGAAAGATAGTCATCAGCGCCAGCAGCCATGGCGAGCAAGAGATCCTGCTTCCGGTTCTTCGCCGTCAGCATCACGATATAGACATATGGTGCTCTCGCTCCATTTGTCCTGGTGCGGCGGCAGACCTCGATACCGTCGAGATCGGGGAGCATCCAATCGAGCAAAATCATACTGGGGGGGTCGGTTCCTTCTAGTAAATCGAGCGCTTCCGTTCCGCTGCCGACTGCGACGAAATTGAGACACCAGTCTGTTAAGTAACTGCCAATCTGGTGTCGCTCTATCTTGGAATCTTCCACCAGCAAGATCTTCATAACATCAGGACCTGAATATTGACATTCCGTGTTTTATTTGCTGTCCCACCACACAGAACTGAAAATCTAACGAGCTTGGAAGGGCTCTGGGCACCTAAGCTCGAAATTCGCCGCGCGAGAAACGGTGTGAAGGTTTTGAGTCTTGAGTGGCCCGAGTCAGCAGTCTCATGGGTTAGGCGGACCGCTCCTAAATCCTGCCCGCATGCCTTGCTTGGATGGGTTCTGCAGTCGCGATGTGTAGGACCAGGTTCCACGGGCAGTTCCATTAGCTTTCTTGTTGACAGATGTCTCACTCAATGGCGCGATAGACCGCACGAATATGCGCAACGGTCTCGGTTCTCAGAGGGGCACCAAGTTCATTGTGACCTTCAAGGCGGAATTCCCACAGAACCTGCTGGTCGCTTTCGCTAACTTCTCGGCATTGTGCTGATAAGTCGCAAGCGCCGTCTCCCGTGAGCCAGAATTCAACCTTTTCTACTGTATAACCCCCTGGAGCCTTGCCGACTCCCAAGCGATACCAACGACTCCACCTTTTGCCCGGCCCGCTCCACTTGGGGGTTGAATCAGCGGTCATGATGGCTGTTGCAATGGATTGCGATGCTGGAAGAATTTCGATGCTAACATCGGATGTGGCCAGACTCGCTCGTTGGGTGGTCGCCGTCCTGTCAGGTTCCATCCTTAGATCGCCCAGATCGCCGGGTCGCGGCGACAAACGAACGGTGTGGTAGCCATCGTGTTCGATTTCAATGTGGGTGCTCTCTCGACGCGTGGTCCAAAAAGAGAATCGGCCTCTCGAATCAGTTCTCCATGCGCCATCGCAGGTTGCCGGTAGGACCGTTATGCGTGCGGCCTCAATTGGCTTTCCCGAGGAATTGTCTATCACCCGACCTCGATAGTGTAGCGACTCGATCTTAGCGGTTTGCGCCGCACACGCAGAAACACTGAATAGACATAGCAAGTAGCCAAGGGCTCGCGAAGTACGGATCGACAGCCGAGTGTGCATACGTCACCTTCCTAAGAGTGTCGGGGGGATGGTGTTGTGCACGCGAACGACAGTCGAACTCTACTCGCGCGCCGCAGCTGTCGGATCCCAGAACTGCGGCAAGGGAATTACGAATGTAACAATGTGAATATTTACAGACACTTGGGAGAGTTACAGCAGTCGGTGCGCCGACAAAAATCGAGAATTCCCTTTCTCGAAGCTTTCTAACCGCGTCGGTTAACCGACGACACACTTCGTGAGTGTTCAATTGACGCTTCCCATCGAGGGACTTGGTACGTTCGTACTCGTGCATCAGAGCGCAATCGCAGATACATTCGTCGGACGAGAGAGACGATCACGATGAATGGATCTACAGAGAGCTTGCTGGCGCGAGTATCCAAGCAGCTCTACAAACTAGAAAAGCGAGATTGGGAGCTATGGACGATCATCTCCGTGACAGGAATCCTCGCCAGCGCAGCAATTTTGGTGATCGCCTTGCCTGGCGCTTTCCTCAATAGTAGCGTTGTTCATTTTGAGATCACGATTTCACGCCCGTTGGCAGTCGGTTTGGTTGTATTGGTATCACTGCTGAATACATACCTAATCGGAAAGCGTCTTGAACTCCGGCATCTTCGTGAGGAAATCATTTCTACGACGCTACAGAAACAAGTGATCGAACAACAATCCTTAACTGACCCACTGACCGAAATCTACAATCGCCGCTCTCTTGATCAGGTAGTGGGCAGGTTCATCAGTTCTGCCCGCAGGCGCAAGGCGCCGCTTACTTTCTTGATGGTGGATATGGATAAATTCAAAGATATCAATTCCTCTTTTGGTCACCTGACAGGCGATTTTGTGCTCGCGGAGGCAGCCAAACTTCTGACGGGATCGATTCGAGGCAGCGACGCGATTGTGCGCTACGGCGGAGACGAGTTCCTCATTCTTCTCGCCGATACGACGGCCGAAGGATCCGAGCGCGTTATCGCTAGGATCGCGAGCCATCTGGCCGAGTGGAATGCTGCGCGCCATGTGGACAAGCTAACCCTCAGTCTGAGCATTGGCGCAGCCGAATGGCAGGACGGTCAAACCTTGGACGAGGTCTTGGACATCGCGGATCGTCGGATGTATGAGAACAAAAGTAGTGCCGCGGCGAAGGCGTAGTCTTCACAACCTGCACAAGAAGCTCCCCCCCGGGGCAGGTCGAGTCGGTGGCATTAAACAGAAGTTGTGTCAAACCGGTGGAGCTTCATGCACAAAGAAGGATCGAACAATACTGGCAAACGGATCATCACCAATGTCCGCGAGATCGACAAGCGCGAGTGGTGGCTCTGGACATTTGCTGTCACCGTCACGATCGCGCTCGTTATTGGAATCATTACCCTAAGCTTTCCCGAGAGTCACATCGGGTTAAAGACGTGGTTCTGGTCTGACTTGCGGGAGCGGGTTCGTGGGCTTGCTGCTCTTGTGTTGCTATTCGATATCTACACCGTCTATCAGCACTTCCAATTGCATCGCTTGCGAAAACAATTTGCCGAGAAAAATGAACTATTCGAGCTGATCACGGAAAATGCAGCAGACATGATCGCCGTGGTGGATAGGCAGGGGAATCGGCTTTACAACAGTCCCTCGTACCAGAAGGTACTTGGATATTCACAAGCCGACTTGCGGACGCAATCATCCTTTGAACAGATTCATCCCGCAGATAGAGCTCGAGTGACGCAAGTAGCCGAAAAAACCTGGGTCACAGGTCGCGGTGAAACCCTGGATTATCGCATGCGCCATAAAGACGGTTCCTGGCGCGTTTTGGAATCGACTGCGAGCGTAATTAAAGACGGCAACGGTGAGATTGAGAGGATGGTGATCGTAAATCGCGACATAACCGAGCGCAAGCGTGCTCAAGAGATGTTGGCTCATAACGCCTTCCACGACGTTCTGACGAACCTGCCCAATCGCGCGTTATTCCTCGACCGCTTGCAGCATGCGATTATCCGCAGTCGGCGGCACTCAGACTATAGGTTTGCGGTCTTATTTATTGATTTAGATGAATTCAAGGTCCTCAACGACAGCCTCGGACATTCTTGCGGAGATGAACTCCTCGTCCAGATAAGCCAGCGACTGGCAGCCGGCCTGCGAGAAACCGACACTGTGTCTCGCTCGGAAGACGAAAATCATCCAATCGCCGATGATGGGAGTCTTGCCAGATTAGGCGGCGATGAGTTCACTGTGTTGTTGGAGGATGTATCAGACGTCGGCAATGCCGTCCGGGTGGCTCAGAGGATTCTGAACAAGTGGCTGACTCCGTTTGCAATCGATGGCCAAGAGGTCGTGATTTCAGCCAGCATTGGAGTGGCTATGTGGTCCCCCGAATACATGGAGGCCGAGCACTTGGTTCGGGATGCCGAACTGGCAATGTACCGCGCCAAGCGAGGTGGGAAAGCACGCTGTGAAGTTTTCGATCCGGACATGCACACACGCGCGGTACGGAGGTTGAAGCTGGAGACGGAACTTCGCAAAGCAATTGAGTCCAGTGAGCTAAGGGTCTATTACCAGCCGATTGTGGCACTGAATACTGGCAGGATCATCGGCTTTGAGGCTCTGAGTCGCTGGCAGCAGCCTGAAGGATTAGTGCCGCCCAGCGAATTCATTCCGATTGCCGACGAAACGGGACTGATTATCGCTATCAATCGTGGAGTACTCGAGGAAGCTTGCAAACAATTGCGGTCCTGGCAGCGCGAATTTCCATCGGAACCGCCTCTCATCATGAGTGTCAATATTGCGCCCCGGCAATTCGCCCAGCAGGACTTGCGGAAGGATGTAGCCTTAGTTATCGAACAGACGGAGGTCGCACCCCACACCCTGCACCTCGAGATCATGGAGACCACCGCGATGGGCGACGCAGAAAAAGCTGCAAACACACTTGCGGAGTTGCAAGCTATCGGCGTTCGGTTGAGCATCGATGACTTCGGCACGGGCTATTCATCACTCAGCCGCCTGCAGCGACTCCCCGTGGACTGCCTCAAGGTCGATCGCAGCTTTATCTGCAATATGGATGAGGATCGCGATAGCCAGGAAATCGTGCGCCTCATCATCGCCATGGCCCATGCTCTCCGGATGAAGGTTGTCGCCGAGGGAACCGAAACCGAGACGCAAATCAGCACGCTACGGCGGTTAGGGTGTGAGATGGCCCAGGGGTACTTGTTCTCCCGCCCAGCGCCGGCCGAAGTGATTACGGATCTTCTGCGGAAAACCAACGGTATTTCCGCCGCTGCTCATGGATGAGTAAGTAAAGGCCGTTTTCAACATTCATTGCAGAGGAGGCAGGTCGCGATCCCCCGTTTGTTTCCGGAACAGACGCGCAATCGGCTCTGGTATGCCCTCTTCGATTTTCCGCGAAAGCCAACCCTGTAATAACAAATTCCTTTCATGTGGGACCGACTGAAACTGCAACCCCACGTGACCTTTATGGTCACACCAGCACACCTCAGCTTCCAAATCAAACTTAGTGGGTTCGCCGGGAAGGGAGAATTCTACCTTGACCAGCGCTCCGGGAGAGAACGCAACCGAAGTGGCTGCCGCCATTCCCCCTTCGCTCACGTTCATCATTTCACAGGATATCTGTGCCTTGCCTGCTATCCGGATCAACGCAGTGGCGATTACTGGGCAGCGGAAATAGCGCCGATAATCGCGGATAACTATGCCCAAAGCAGCTTTCAAGATGCTTCCGACTTGATGCTCGGATAGGGGCTTTCGCAAAATGAAGTTGGGAAGAACCCGCAAATACTGCTCTTCCACGGTGCTAACAAGCCCGAAGGTGACTGAGTTTTGGTTTGAAGGCGAAAGCCGCACGCACTCAAGGACAGCGGCGGTGTGTTCCCCCAGCCCAAGATCAACGAACACGGCCTCGAATTTTCTTGTATTTATCAGCGTGACCGCCGTTGCTAGATCGGGACAAACTTCTGCAGAAATCGCGAATTGCTCCAAACTGGCAGTCAGTTGATCGACAATGCTCGAATCGTTCGAGACGAGTAGAGAACGCCCTACGACGGCGCGAGTCGAGGAAACAGCTTGGCTGCTCATAGAGTGTTTGACAAAGTCCTTTTTATTGATTAGTTTTGCCGGGACTCATTCGAAGTCCCAGATAGTCGGAGTCATTGTCCCCAAATCTCAGAAGTCGCAAACGATTTTCGGGTTTCGTCGGTGAACCGACCTGGCCGGAATTGCAGGTGAACTTGAGGCAGAATCGACCGTCAGTTGCGCTTGGCAGGCTCGGTTCGAGCCAAGTGAAATCCGGTTCGTGTCCCCTACCCAAGCCCCCGGCTGAGGAAGGATCTCGAGCCTCAGAATGTGCGGTTGAACTAGGCCTTGCCGATTTTCCTAATGATTTGACGAGGATGCTGTACTTGGCTTCCCTCCGGGACTGCAACAGTGGCCGATACCTCCATCCGGAAATCTCCGCGCGGATGGGAATAGAAGTTGCAGATCAAGGGTTACTCGCGTGCCACGATGAGGTTTTTCGTCTCTTGTTGGTGGCTCCAATATCCCGCTATGTAGATCAATTGGACGAGTACATTCGCTATACGAGAATGGAGATGGCTGTCGTGCTCAGGACGTGGCAATCTCTACAGGCTTACCGCGCTACGGTGCCGATGCGTGCATCCTCACTCTATCGTGAAGTCTTCTGTTTGAACGTCGAGACTGCGCTCACAATTTTGCTCTCACGCTTGGTGGAGGAGCACACCCGAGCTTAGGAAGCAGCGTCTCGCTGAGCTTGAATACCGTCGAATGGCAGCCAGGCATTCGTGATTCTACCCACCATGGTCGCCTCGGTCGGAACTCTGAAACGTCGAACCCGCTGACGCGACAGGGGATGTGGTATCAGAATTAACTCTTTGCCGTCCAATTGGCACCAACAGCAGGTGTGCCCATCGGGATGCCACACGAGGTAAATGGGGCGGTCCCTCATAGTTTGCCATGCGGATACCTGAACCAATTTTTGTGTGGTGTCAATTTCTACTAGAGAGCGTGGGGGGAGTAGGTCCGCCATGCTGTCATCCCTCGAACCAATTAACGCGTAGCGGTACCGGGTGGGATCAAACCGGGCCCGGAGAGCAGGCGGCAAGATTGCGACATCGTGCGACTGGATTTTGAGCAACGTGGTCTCCTCGGAGATATTGGCATCGAAGTTGAGCTGGAAACGGAATGGTGGCTCACGGAGTGCTGAAATGGACGAAGGCACAGCCTCAAGAGGCGCCTTAATGTCGGAGGCGATGATCTCCGCTTGATCAATACCAAAAGGCTGCAGCAGGTCATCCAGCGGGACCTTGAGCGCTAGCGCTAAACTAAAGAGCTTATGGATGCCTGGGATTGCTCCCGATTCAATGTCGGCCAGGGTCGAATGTGAAACATAAAAGTCGGGATTGCCTCTGGCATCCGCGAGGCTTCTTGTGATCCGTTCGATGTCGCTGGGTTTTACCGAACGTTCTTCCCGCAACGCACGAATCCACTTTCCAGACTCCATTCTGTGTTATCAGTCCTCCCGCCAATTTTTGCATCTCGGGGCCCCACGCGAATACGTCGACTGTAATTTCGTCGGTTTGCCGACGAGGGTCAGGTTGTAAAAGAGAAAGCGCAAGGTCGATCTATCCATTCGCTTTTGTTCAGGCCCTAGACTTCCATTGTCAGAACCGAGCAGACCCTGAGGGAGGAAACAGAGGGGTCATGACGATCAGCTAGATTGCCTGCAGCCATTCGATTGCCGGTAGCCATACTGCTGGAAGCGAACAAGGGATTCTCGCAATTGCTCATAGCGCGCTGTGAAAGCCGGAAATGGCACGGTTCGTGACGGGTTAAACCATTGTAGGAGGAGGCAGAACTTCACCAACAGCAGATTCCACCGGAGTTGCATCGCGCTATCCATCAATTCTTCGGCTTGCTGTCGACGCACGAGATCACTATTTAGTTTCGTAAGACTAGCCACATTAATTAACAGGTCAGCGTGTTGTTTGACCCTTCGAAGGATACGCAAGGCTAAGCGAATTCGCTTCCTCTGAAGTGCTTTGAATTCTCTCGTCGAAAGAGTTTTTTGGAGATACTGGCAATCATCGAGGTCGAGCAGGGCGCGAAAAGTTCGAAGATCAATTTCCTGTCCTTTGTCGTCCCAGTTCTCAATGTTGGGAATCTCAGCCTGCCCGCCGCGGAAGAGCGAGCATGTAAGAATCAAAGCGAGCCCTATTGCCGATGAGAGAACCAGTAACGTTGCTATTATGGGCATCTAAGCCGTTACAGCTCTGTTCCAACAGTTCTTCCTTTCTCGGAATCGCTCCGCCCGGTCTGAACAGAAGATATGGCAAGAAAAGCAGGCCGGATTATAGGCTGATTCGCCGGCCGACGCAACGTAATCCTGGATAACTTGGTGGTAGTTATTCGCGAATGCGAAAGTTTGGACAACAATAAATCTGTGCTCAGACTAAGGGCGATACACCCTCGACAAATGGGCCAGCGGAGCGGTTTGAGTGCTCTCGTTGACACTTTAAACGCCCGGTAAGGTCGCGGATCCCAAGTACTCCTCCATCCAGAGTCGTCGGAAAACCGACCACGCGTGTCGTCGGAAAACCGACATTCACATAGATCCGTTCGGGTAACTGCCGATAAGCCGAGCTTCCACTTGCGAGCAGGTTTTGTCATGAATGCCCTGTCCTGGGCGTACTATGGTTATCCTCAGAATACCGCTATGAGGCAGGAGCGGCGGACGGCGCTTTCGTGTCAGTATTCGCCGCATCCAAGCCCCGGCGCTTCAGGGGCTTCCATTCTCTGTCGCCCCTCAAATACTGCCAGAGACCTTGCAATCGCCACAACATGTTAATTTGCCGATATGGGAAATGCTCAAAGAAGCAATGCGTCAGTAATCGGGCGACATCCCGCCACTCGTTGTAGCGTTTGTAGGTCATCTCCTCTTGCAACACCGACCCAATGGAGATGATGGTTGCGAATGCGTACCCGAAAAATAGAAATTGCACTAGGAATTCACGGCTGAGCGCATTTAAACATGCCGCCGCTAAGATGGTCAGAATCCCTCCGACCTCAATGACCGGCGCCAACAGCTCGAACGCCCACAAATAAGGCAGTGCCAGAACTCCAATACGTCCATAGCGCAGTCGAAAAAGCATGTCCCGGTTGGGCCACAACACATCCAGCAGGCCCTTCTGCCACCGGGCCCGCTGACGGCCGAGTGATCGTATGTCGGAGGGTACTTCTGTCCAACACACCGGGTCTGGAACAAATTCGATCTTATAGTCTGCCTGTTGATCCCTTAGAAAGCGGTGCAGGCGCGCGACTAGATCGAAGTCTTCCCCAATGGCCTGGGCACGATAGCCGCCTACGGCACGAACCAAATCCGTCCTGAACACTCCGAAGGCGCCAGAAATAATCATCAGCATATTGGCCCGTGCCCAAGCTTCCCTTCCGATGAGGAATGCGCGCAGGTATTCAACCACTTGAATTACCTCGATGCTCTTCCGAGGAAGCCTTATTCGGCTTACGCGCCCTCCCCTGGTCTCTGCGCCATTGAGCACGCGAACAATGCCGCCGGCCGACACGACGCGATCGGGGTCGGTTAGCACCGGAATCATAATCCGCATCAACGCGTCGCGCTCGAGCACGGAGTCGGCGTCGACCACGCATACGTAAGGTGACGTGGCCGCATTCAATCCGGCATTTACCGCGTCCGCTTTGCTGCCCGCGGCTTCTTTATCCAGAACCAGCAGGCGGGGGTCCCGATCGCTACGGTACATCCCCTTGACCGCTGCAGTCTTTACTTGCTGGATATAAACCGCTCGGATCGGCCGCAAAACAAATCTCTCGTCCAGTGTCTGGAAGGTTTGGTCCGTGGACCCATCATTGACGACGATGACTTCAAGTTCGGGGTAGTCCAGATCGAGCAAGTTCTGTACCGCTACGGAAATCGACTCTTGTTCGTTGTGGGCGGGAGTAAGAATGCTGATCGGGGGCGAGAGCGGAGATCGTTTAATCGAATCCAGGCTAACACTCTGTAGGCGGCGCTGATGAGATGCGCTACCTTTGAAGGCAACGATGAGCATCGTCAGGTAAATGAAATTGCATGCTAGGTAGTAATAGAACAGTGCCTGGTTCGCGAATTCCAGAAAACGGATCATGGGCGTGATGTCGCAAGCTCTGCAATTTCGGACGCAACGACGCGCGCAACCGGCAACTGCCCCGTGCGCAGTATTTCCATCAGAATTGCGCGAGTGTTGTCCGCCACTTGAGGGGAGGCCTCCAGTTCCACCCGTAGGGTGGCGACCAATCCGGCATTGTCGAGCGCCGCCAAAAACGCGTGTAACCCGTACCTATCGTGTGCCGCCACTACAGACTGGAATATGGGGATCCGCTCCGCCCTGAAATCAACGAGCGCCTCCGCTGCGCGGAGACGCACGAGGCGGTGCGAATCGCCTACGGTGCGCAACAACTGAGGGACCGCGCCTGGGTAACGCAATTGTCCCAAACTCACCACCGCTCGAAGGCGCACAAACCAGACTGGGTCCTGCGCCAAACTATCCAAAACGTCTAGAGCCATACTCGGGTTAGTGTGGGCTAGCGCTCGCGCGGCCGCAGCTCGCAGTTCTGCCAAATCGTCGTCCGCGAACCGTAACAACTCGATTCCCAGCGATGGTGTGGACACCTCACCGAGCACGCGGCCAAGAACTTCACGCGTAGTTGGTTCTGCGTGCTGCAAATGTGCTAACAATATTTGGGGGCGTTCGGCACAGCACTGAATCAATGCGCTTTGCAGAGGCAGAGGCGGGACTCGCAATCCCAGCTCACTCATCCAATTCAGTATCTGTTGTCCTGCTTCCGGGGAAGCCGTTCGCTCTAAGCCACGCAAGGCTGCGAGTCGGGTTTCAAGCGCACGATCTCGTAACGCTTCCGAGAGCGCCGGAATGCTTTCCGGTGACCGAGTCCGCCCCAGCGCCACCAGCGCCCGGTGGCGCCTCCAGCCCAAGTGTTGGCGAGCCTCAAAAATCAGCTTGTCGATCAATCCACTTGCTCTGAGGAATCCGAGCAGGCGCGCCGACTCGTCCGGCCCTGCCGCCTCTAACTTGTCAAGCACAATGTCCTCAATAATTCGGCGCTCGAATGGCTTCGTACGCCAAGTCTCGAAAGGAATTTCCGACGAAATCAGCGCATCCCAGTTCTGACGGAACTCGAATACTTTGGCGTCGCGTCTGGCGAAATACCACTTGCGATAGGTTCGCCGCAACAGAATGATTCCCAACAGAACAACATCCGCCACGACCGCGATAAGGATCGCTTTCACGACAAAGGCCGCGGGGCCTATTCTTCGAAATGTTTCAAAAGCGGATCCCATAAGTAAAACCGAAGCTGATCTCATTCCGGTCCTGCGTTCGTTTCTGGTAAGCTCCCGTACCCGCCACATCCTGGCGGGCCGTCAACTGAAGCCGCAAACCGCCACCGTAGGTCTGTGATGAAAATCGGCCGATCTGATCTAATTGAGCGAAGTTCTCGGTGCCCGCCGAGAAAAATAGATTTCCCAGGAGCCGCTGTTCATTGTGCCGGGCGACAGGAAAACCCACTTTGCCAATTCCCGATGGGCGCCATTCTGTGCCAGTGCCAACAAATTGGCTTCGCGCCTCGATCATTCCCAAGGACCAAGTCCAACCGTGGGGTAAATAAAAGATGGACATCTCGCTGATCGCAAGAATTTTCGCCGTACTGTACCAATACCAGTGTTGGCCGCAGATGGTCTCCAAACCACCGATCCACTCGCTTCGACCAAATTTCCAGGCTTGGTCGTAGTTGAGGAATGCTTCTTTCTTAGGGATCACTGCGTTGTCATTTGCGGTCGCCCCGCCGACTTCTAGCGCACCCCATCGCGGCGATCTTCCGGTTACGCTCGCGGTGAACTTTTCCGGGTTGGTACCTGCCCAACGATAGAAGTTCCCAGCTGCGGCTGTTCTCCAGTGGCGTGTCCACTGTGAGGTAAAGCTCACTCCCTGATCATTGTTAAGAGATGCAAAGCTGAACAGATATGTATTCGTAGCTAGGCGCAACTCATGCTTCGGCTCGCCTTCTAACGAGTGAAGCCCATTGCGGGCCTCTTGGTTCGCTGGGTCTAGATCCAATGTCTTCCGGAACTCCAGCCTTGCGTCAGCGGAGTTGTGCATTGCTCGCAGTGCTCGCCCGCGTGCGAGATGGATGTCGACGCGCTTGGGATCAAGAGCCAGAGCACGATCCAGGGCCTTCCACTCTTCCGGTTCCCGATCTTCACGCGCATAAACGTTGGCTAAGCCCATCCAGAGATCGGGATCACCCGGAATTCCAGCGACGAGTTCAAGGTATTCGTGCTCCGCGTCGGTGAGCCGACCGGACCATAGCAAGACTCGTGCGCGCCAAAACCGTATCTCGGTATCTTGCGGTGCGCGGGAAGTCTCGCGATCTATGACTTGCATTGCAGCAGTCCAGTCTTGCTCTTGTGCATACTTCCGCACTTGCTCTGACCAGTCTACGGTCGCCTGCTGTGCCCAGACGATGCAGCAGAGCATCCATTGGCCCGTAAGAAGTCTAAGAGTCATAGCGCTCACCCATCAGAGTTGTCTCTCCTTCCTAATGGAGGTTTTGCAAGAGTTTGCCTTCTACATGGTGGAAGATTCGGAGTTTCTAATGTTCTAGCATTACGTCGGTAATTCGAGGGATTCACGCGCGTAGCGAGCCGCCTCTAACTCCCTTGCAAATCCTTTTCATTGCAGGTAGATCCAGCGACGGTGAGGATCTTCGTCGAAGTCAGGACATTTCCTCGTGCGTCGAAGATATCGATGAGTTACTCAGCTAAAACGTCGGCCAACCGACGAAACGTGAATTCCGCGCGCGTCTATCCCGTTCCGGTTGATGATTCGGCTCGTGGCATACCGTAAATCGGCCCAGCATGTCGAGACTCTGAACAAGCAAGGGATCGCGTGGAGCGTGAGCCGTCGCGCTTTCCGTCTGAGATCGCGCCCTGCACAGAACAGTTACGACCTTCCCCGCAGCGCTCGGCCGACGACACCCTCCGTTCAGCGCAGAAGAAAACCGAAACAACACCTCTCGCTCAAGCTCTTTGCCAGAAGCACCGCTCTGTTGGTCATGGTCGCAGTCCTGCTTGCACTTACAGGTGGCCACTCTCGCCTGACTTGGGCAATTGGGGTTGTGACGCTGCTCCTCGCAATCCTGGTTTATGTGGTCGCAGTTCGGTTCGAAAGCGACTTGTACGCCCTGCAGGCAGGAACTAAGAAGAAAGCATCCGTCTACGTTATACCGACCAAAAAAGGATCTTAGATGCGCACACTCAAGAGACTCCATCCGGGAGTGTGGCCTCTATTTTTGGTCGCAATTACCCTTCCGGTGCGCGCTCAGCAATTCGTTCCCGAGCGCGTGGTCTTTCCCATCACGGATTTCAAGCCCGACGTCAAGCGCCTTTCCCCTTTCTCTATTAAGTTCGGCACCGGTTTCTGCCTAGACCCGAATTGCCGCTTCGTCGGAACCAATTATCATGTCGCTAAGATTATGGGTAAGTACGTACGTATTAAAGGAGTGGTCGCCGCACATCGCTACCTCGATTCTGGCCCGAATGACGTTGGGGCGCAAGACATACAACTTGTGGGCGGAGGCTCACTGAAGTACAGTCCGGCCCACGACCTTGCCATTTACGAGATGCGGCGGCCTCTCGATGGTTTCCATGGCTTGCGCTTCGAAATCGACGATCTGGAGAACAACCCCGAAGCAGACATCTACTCCTACCCTTTCGACAGGAATCCGAAGCGTGCGCTGGTTCGCTGGCATGGCAAGTTTATGGGCAAGACCCGACAGGGTCTGCTAGCTTTCAGTTACGAGGAAGGTCGCATGCGCGGCGGCGCAAGCGGCGGCATCGTAGTTGAAAGCAAGACAAAGAAGATCGTGGGCATCCTGAGCGAACTCGGAGTGAGTGACGACCGCATCGCGCTTGCGGTACCTGTCAAGGAGCTGTCGGATTTTGTCACGAAGTCACAGCCCTACCTGCAAGCGACGCTTTTTCCGAAGACAGTTTTCATCTCTCCCGTCGCAGCAGACCTGTACCGACCCTATATCTGGCCACGCAGCGAAGGCCTCGCACAACGCCGGGTGGAGTCGCCCGAGGTACTCACAGTGCGACACACGGCGCAGCATCTCGCGGAGTCAATGCGTAACTTCACGGCGATCCAGACGTTCGCCTGGGGTCGTAACAATGGCGAACCCGAGGCGACGGACGCATACGAGACGCTCATTGTGGATGGCTCGGAACGGTGGCGTCGCCCAAGCAGCAAGAAATTCTACAACGAAGTTCCTTTCCCACCGCTGGACGGTTTCATAGTTCCTGGTGCTGAGTGGTCTGAGCTTCCTTGGATGGTCGGGACAGATCTTAATCTGAAGATTCACCAAGCGCCGGATGCGATAGTGGGGGGTAGAACCGTACACGTGTTCCAGTATTCCGCGAACGCCGAGGACCAAGTGTGCGGTTTCAAGTATTTCAGGAGCTTCCCCTTCTTCCAGCACGGCACTCTCAAATTCTATGACTGCCACGGTGAAGTCTGGGTCGACGAAACGGGAATCATCTTGCGGATTTCGGAAGCCCTTGACCTTACGGGCCCCTGGTACCGGTGGTGGGGAGTGATGACTTATGGTTGGCTGGAGAAGGACGGGAGACGCTACCTTGTGCCAGTCACTATTGCAACGCAAGCCGAGCACAAGACCGTCTATTGGTGCCGGGGGCTGTTCATGGACTATGAAATGTTCGACGTAAAAACCCACTTACTGTTGCCCACTGCGCCGGAGCAGGCGCAAGAACCCGCGCTTGGCTCGCAATGACTTTTTGAATGGTATTCAGCTTTGCTGAGTAGTGGCGGACGCGCCTTAATTTGCCACTTACGAAAGCATCAACAACTCCCGAACGTTCCGTATAGGCGGGGATCTTTCGGCGGGGATCTTTCAACTACACTCGATTCTCTCCGTCAAATCAGAGTCTCGCCGATCGCGAAACACTATCCGATTCGGGCCAGAGAACAAGGCACAATCGTTGGCGGCGAAGACATTAGGGGACTATTTGAAATTGGATGTTCAATCGTCCGAGATGCCGTCAATGCATATTAAAAACTTTTCCCACCACCGACGGCTTGACCCGCTCCCCATTGGGGCATACGCTCAAGCAATGAAAAGTCAGACCTCCCCCAATTGCCGTGAAGACGAGAAAGCGAAGAAACTGTCCGAGCGCATCCGCAAGATTCAGGATAAGGTGAACAGGCCAAAACCTGAGGCTGCCTAAACCGCGCCATGAACGATCTAAAGATTCCTTGGATTGAGCATAAACTGGCCGAAACACTCGTTCGACTGCGCGGCTGTACCAATCCCGAAATCCGCAAAACTCTTCTCACGGAAATGCGCGTGCTCATTGCCGAACTAGATCGTTTGGTACTGGAATCTACGCAACAGGTTTCTCAATAGGTCCCTTTGGTACGCAAAGTACCTCAGCAACGCCCTGTTAGGCACTACCACCACTTTTTCTTGCCTTCCTTTCTGGTGTAATTTCAAGTTAAGGATGGAGAGACCTGTCGACTGCCTGTTTGGCCTCCCACCGGATCAGAGAATACTCTCCTCGGGTTGCTAACCCGAAAATCGGTAGTGTCCTAATTTGCCCTTTTCAGGGTTGAGTGTGGCATGAATCGTGCTCCGTACCCATTCGGAAATGGTCTGGTTGTTGGCCTTCGCAGCCGCTTCGATTGCCTTCAAATCTTCGTGGCGGAAACGAACGGGCACAATCCTTCCTTTCGCTTCGCCCTTCGGAAGCTTCGGCCGCCCGACTTTTCTAGCTTTCTTAGGCTGTTGCATTCCTGAACTCCTGCACAATCGCCGCTCTTACTGCGTCCCTGGCTGACTGTATCGGATGAACGTGCAGCACGGTGACGTGATGCACGGAGTCGTCATCGGCTGTATACGACCATCCATAAGCTTTGGAAGCCTTCGGGTGCGCCTTCAGCGTGAACACCTAGACAATGCCTTCCCAGACCGTTTAGCCCTTGAACTGCTCTTTAACCGCAACACTCTCGACCGTGTTCCGCTTCAACGCCGTGACTGTGGCGGATTACAGCTTTCAGTTCCTCAATGTCGTTCACGATACCGCCTCAACCAGATCGCTCACAGTCCAGAAGTCTCGCTCAACTCCCGCTGCCATCGCCGGAGTGCACCGCAGTGTCGCGTGACGGCGGACGAAGTTGTAATAAACGAAGTGCAGCCCTACGGCTGCTTTGAAGTTATCCAGCTTCTTGCTGAATGCCAGTGTAAGACGCGCCAGCCGCTTAACGTGTAGGCGCGTTGTGCCGTCAGTCGTTCTATATGGCTGGTGCAGATTGATTCCCGCTCGGGATCGCCTGTGATCGGCCTACGGATCGCAGAGGCAAAGTGTGGGGCCTGTACTTGCGCTCTGGATGCTGCGCAGCATCGTGTGTATAAACCTTTACAATCTGCCCGTAGTCCACGTCCGCCCCGAAGTGCTGCTCGATTGCCTCTGCATAGCCGCGTAGCGCATCTGTGGAAATCTGCACGCGATTTCGCATCCGGCTTGGAACATCATTCACAAACTCTGTGGTAGTTGCCAGTGTGCGCTTCTGTGCGCTTCCCGCATTTGTACGCTGGAACCAGCTTGGTCTCTGGATCAATCGCGCAGTAGGTCCAAACGTCTCCGAGTTCGCGATTCTCATCTACGCTGACATGCCGCTCTTTCTTGCCGATGAAGCCCTACACCTCATCGAATTGCAGGTAGTTTGCAGCCCAAATCCTGCATCTTGGAATCCAGCAACATTTCGTACCCCTTTCCGACGCGAACGCCTAACCGCATTGAAGTGCCCCCGTTTGCTGTACCACTTTCGATGTTAGTTCTCGGTTGATTTTTGGTTTCAGCGGGGATGAGGCGCGGAGCAGGGGCGGCGTTTGAGCCCCTGCTTCGCTTCCAGCTCTG
>Ga0070730_10001807_pt1 | contig 20064 bp, 23 predicted proteins | sample Coa_R1_3_FD_66447 | JGI IMG/M metagenome (GOLD analysis project Ga0070730, IMG submission 66447) | Surface soil microbial communities from Centralia Pennsylvania, which are recovering from an underground coalmine fire - Coalmine... | ecosystem: Environmental > Terrestrial > Soil > Unclassified ... | reverse complement strand
CAGTAGTACAGCACGCGCTGGTTGTAGCCCGTAGTACAGCTGGTATCAATGCAGTTATGGCTTTTACCCATCCAGAAGCCTGACCGTTTCGACCCTCAGCATCCCTAAGGAGAGATGCTGTATTGACAGATTTCTGTCGCCGCCAGGATACGCGTGATGGGAAGGTTTGGCAAGATCTTGCGTTTCCTGGAAAGATCTGGCGCGTATGCATGAGAAGGAGATATCTACCATGGCGATTTCACAAGAAGCAACGAAATATCCTGCTACATTTACGGGCTCAACCGTTCTGGTCACGGGCGGTGGGCGTGGAATTGGTCGAGCCATCGCGCTGGCCTTCGCTGAGGCCGGAGCGACCGTCGTAGTCGCAGCACGCACTGAGGCGGAGTTAGAGGAAACGGCCCGCCAGGCAAAGACCTGTAATGGCGGTTCGATCCATCCATTTGTCTGCGATGTCACCCGTCCTGAACAGATTCAGCGTATGGTACGCCACATTGTTGAGCACCTGGGAACAGTCAATATCCTGGTCAACGCCGCCGGGCGTGGTGGCGGCGGTCGCACTGCCGAACTCGATGATCTACTCTGGTACGACATTCTCGACGCGAATCTGAACAGCCTGTATCTGGTTACTAAAACCGTCCTGACGGATGGTGGTATGCTAGCGGCGCAGCGCGGGAGGATTATCTCCATCGCCTCGACCGGAGGCAAGCAGGGGGTCGTCTATGCGGTAGCCTATACAGCTTCCAAGCATGGCGTTGTTGGATTCACCAAAGCGCTAGGGTTGGAACTGGCACGTACCGGCATTACAGTGAACGCGGTCTGTCCAGGCTTTGTCACGACAAAGTTAACCGAGAAAAGCCGCGAGGCCTATGCGCGCATCTGGCAGGTGAGCGAGCAGGAAGCGCAACAACGTATGGAAGCCCGCGTGCCGCTGGGCCGCTTTGTCCAACCAGAAGAGATACCCCCTATGGTACTCTATCTCGCCTCCCCCGCAGCAGCGGCAGTGACTGCTCAGGCGATCAACATTTGTGGTGGTTTAGGCAATTACTAAGCGTAGCATAAGAAGACGCTCATAAGTCAACGAAGCAGACGGACCGAAAGACATCCCTATGTTATATTACTCCCGTAGAGAGTGATCGCTGATGTTTTTCATATATAAGACGTATCTCGCATGTTTTTCATGATATCGATTTTCCCTCGTATTCCTTCTGAGGGTAGGTGGGCCAAAAATCACGATGCCAATGCATGCTGCGGGATGGAGTAGCGGTAACGACTCAAACGATCATGATCTATGGTAGTGTAGGCGACTCCTCAGTACACAGGAGGTATGTCATGGGGATGCTTGATGGAAAAGTAGCCATTGTGACGGGCGCTTCGCGTGGGATCGGCGCGGCTACCGCTCTGCGGCTCGCACAAGAGGGCGCGGTTGTCATCATAGGTTACCTCCACGGTGAAGCCGAGATGAGAGAGGTAGTCCACGCCATTCACCAGAGCGGCGGACAGGCTGAGCCAGTGCGGCTCGACCTGACAGAGGCCGGAGCAGTGCCAGCGCTGGTGAATGCAACTTTTGATCGCTATGGGAGCTGGGATATTCTCGTCCACTGTGCGGGCATCATCGCGTACGAACGGTTGGCTGCATTAACAGAGGCGCAACTGGATGCGCAGATCGCCATCAATCTCAAGGCCCCTTTCTTGCTGGCACGGGAGGCTGCGCAGCGTCTCGCATCAGGAGGCAGAGTTATTTTCCTTTCAAGCGGCTCGACTCGTTCAGCCATGGCAGGCAATGCAGCCTACGTTGCAACGAAGGCAGCAGTAGAGATGCTGACAAAGACGCTGGCGGTAGAACTGGGTAGTAAGGAGATTACGGTCAATGCCATTCTCCCAGGAGTCACCAATACGCGCCTCGCCCCCGTTGATCCGTTGGTGCGCGCCCGCCTTATCGAGAGAACACCACTTCAGCGCCTGGGCGAACCAGCTGATATCGCGGACGCCGTCGCGTTTCTTGCCAGCCAGCAGGCGCGCTGGATCACCGGGGCTTGTCTGGTCGTTTCCGGTGGATTGGTCTTTTAACAGCATGCGTTGGAACGCGCAATGCGATGTTGGTCAAATTGTAGGAGGTAGCACATCATGATGCAAGAGAGGCTAGTCTTCGAAATTCACACGCAGGTAATGGCATTGCGCACAGGATACATTGGTTTACATACTGTCCTTGCCAATGTTCGTGAACAGACAGATTTTCGTCCGGCTCCTGATGAATGGTCGATTAAGGAGGTGGTGGGGCATCTGGGAGACGCGCTCGAACTCTTTTCTGAGCATGTCAGGCACATTGCCACATGCACACCGGGCCATCTGTGCCACTACGATGAAGGTCAACTGGTTCGTGACCACCGCCACCAGGAGCAATCATTTGATCTGCTCAAAGCAAGGCTGACTTGTCTGCACCTGGAGTTCGAGCGGTTATTACTCTGGTTGCCTCTGGAAGCCTGGTCGTTGAAGGCGGAGCATGAGGCCTGGGGAACCACCTCAATTCGTCAGCTTCTCCAGCTTTTGGCCGCCCATTATGCCATGCACACAGAGCAGGTTCAGCAAATTCATCAATGTTATCAACTCTCAATTACTGGCGCAGCCTGAAATACATAAAGGATGGTACTCGATGGCACAGAATAAGACGACATCGGCCCAGAAGAATGGGCAGCAGACTGTAACTGGGCCAGTTCTCTGGAAGGAAGGGCCGCCATTTGCAGGTGTTGACTCTAAGGAGGCCTCTCCACTCAGCCTCAGCCAGGGAGCACACACGGTAGCACGGGATCGTTGGGAGCGCCTCTCGGTGGTTCATGAAATCTCCGCCTCGCCTGAAGAGATCTGGCATGCTCTGACCAATCCCGAGGCTCTCAGTCAATGGTTTGGCGCCTGTCATGGGGGCTCGCTCGACCAATCCAGCCACGAATGCGTTCTGGACTTCGAGGACGGAGAGTTTTTCCTCTGCCGTGGGGTCGAGGCGCGTCCTCCCTATCACCTGCAATATCGCTGGCGCTGGATGGGCATTGGTCCTGTCTGGACGGTAACCTGGCAGATCGAGCCAATAAGCGAAAATAGGACGCGTGTTGCCATGCATGAAGACGCCTTGAATCCGCCCAACCGCTGGCAACATTGGAATGGAGAAGGGTGGCCGGGCATCCTCGATCAGCTGGCGCTCTATGTCAGGCTAAAAGTGCCATGTCGCTGGCCCTGGCGGCGAGAGGCATTTACGCTCATCGAGCTGGATGTACCGGTCTATGAGGCCTGGGATCGCCTCTTCAGTCCGCCCGGACTCAAATACTGGTTACAACCTATTGGAGGAGGCGTACTGGCTCCAGGTCAATTGTTGCAGGTTCACCTGGGTGACGCCAGCGGCACAGTGGAAATGGAGATCAAAGAGGTCGTCGCTCCATCGTTCCGCTTCTATCCATCCATGCATTTCACAATGAGGCGAGCAGCCTGGAACACCGAGGTACCGGGTCGCATGTTTTTAGAGCCAGCCGGTTGGGGACGTAGCGTGCTGCAGATGTTCCAGTATAACTGGGAGAATCTCCCCGCAGAACTCCAGCGTTCAGAACGGCAACTCTTATCTGGTTATTGGGGTGCTGCGATGGAACGCGCGGCTCAGCGCTGCCAGCGTTAGTACAATAAAAGAAGAGAGAGCGGCGAACTGTCCAGCTCTCGACCCGCGTAGGAGGACCCCCTGGTGGGCCTCGGTGGGAATTCGGAGAGGCCCACCAGGGGTCCGACCTCACGCGGGGGATGAGGGTTTCGCGAGACCATAATGCCGCATGATGAAAATAAGGAGTTATTATGATCATACCAGATGAAAACACGTCCAGCTGTACCGGAGAGCTGGTGGCTGAAGACACCGTCACCGTACAGGTTGCGCTCAGCATCTCGCCGAACGACGTCTGGCAGTTACTCACCAGGCCAGACCTTGTCGCCCAATGGTTTGGGACTCTGAATGCTCCCTTGCTGTCAGGCGAAAGTAGATTCCTGGACTTTGGCGACGGCGATTTCTTTCGCCTTGATGCGATCAGACTGGAGCCGCCCCACCAGGTCGCCTATCGCTGGCGCTTCCTGGACCTCGGTCCACAGAATATTATTACCTGGACGATTACCCCACAGGATATCGGATGCCTGATTACGGTCACGGATCAGGAGGGAGGCCGTTCGCCGGAAACTGCTCACATGCTCAAAGAGGGCTGGCTGGACTTTACGCAACGCCTGGTCCATTTTGCGATGACGGGCGAGAATGCACGTTATGACTGGCGTAAAGAAATTGATGGCAGCATCGAGTTGCCTGGCGAGTCCGAGTCGGCCTATGAAGCCATTTTGCAACCAAAAACGTTGACACGCTGGTTCGCACTCCCAACGGCCTCGATACAGATCGCAGAGTTATGCTCTGAAGCTCCGAATCGTCTCTCATTCCATCTCAAAGATGCTGAGTGGTTGCACGATACAATGTGTGAGCTTACCCTCCTATCGCGGGGAGAGCGGACCATTCTCAGCTTCAGCCACGTGGGGTGGGAAGGGATTGGAGGGGATGGCGCCTACCAGTTGCAGCAGCGTCGTCAGTTTTGTGAGTTCTGGATAAAGGCGTTGCAGAAGGCCCGCGACCTTGCTGAGCAGGGCTAGTCTTCCGACTGCGACAGATTACCACCTCCCCACATGAGGTCGGACCCTGTCGGGCCTCGGGTGGGGCTCGTAACAGGTCATCCAGAGGCCCGATTCGCTTGATCGCGATGTAAGGAGGTCCGACCTCACACGCATAATGTCACCAGATCTAGAGGGAGAGAAAGATGGTTGACTCTCAATATCGTGATACGACATCCACATTAACCCGGACGACGATGAGCGCCATACAACTGACACAGTATGGTGGTCCCGAAGTACTACGGCTCAGTCAAGTCCCGATTCCGCATCCGGGGGTGGGTGAAGTCTTGATCCGTGTTCAGCTTGCAGCAGTGAACGGAGCCGATCTGAATGTGCGTGCAGGTCGTCACACTGCTCAGCGCTACGGCTTTACCCATCATCCAGTAAGCCGGACCAGTGAACTCCCGATCGTCCCGGGTATGGAAGTCTGCGGAGAGGTCGTTGCTCTGGGCGAACAGGCCCCATCAGAATGGCTGGGGCGGCGTGTGATCGCCATTCCGATGACCGGCGGATACGCGCAATATGTGACATGCCCACTCCAACGTGTCTTTTTCGCGCCCATCGCCCTCCCTGATGAGCAGGTTGCAGCCAGCGGAATCGCGTTCTTAACGGCATATTATATGCTCTCTGAGCGTATCGCTTTACAACCCTATGAGACGATCCTCATCACCGTAGCATCGGGTGTGGCAGGTTCCTTCATGGTACAAATGGCGCGACAGATAGGGGCACGAGTATTGGCCGTCATTGGTCACCCTGACAAAGCACAGCGGCTGATAGAGATTGGCCTGCCACCACAGGATATCATAGTACGAGATCAGGAGGAGCTGGCAACGGCAGTTTCCATACGCACGAAGGGGCAGGGAGTTGATATACTGCTTGATGCCGTTGGAGGTCGTGCCCTGAGGGAGTCTATCGCTACAGTCAGGCCAGGAGGGCAGATTGTACTGTATGGCAATCTCTCCGGCGTGCCGGCCGAGCTGGATGCGACACGCTTAATCACGGCTCATCAGACGCTGTTTGGATTTAGCCTCTACACCTATCTGACCCAAGCGGGAGGCGTTGCTCATACGCTGCAATTGCTCTGGGATGGTTTGCTCGCGAATCCACCGCAACTGCATGTACCGATTGGTCAGAGCTTCGCGTTAGAAGAGGTGGCGCAGGCCCACATCGCGATGCAGGAGCGCCGCAGCACAGGTAAAACTCTTCTACGCGTGGCTTAGTGACCCACTAAGCCCCTGCCCGAGAGAGAGGCACCAAGGCAGAACGGGACTAGCCCGAGACAGAGGTACCAAGGCAGAACGGGACTAGCCCGAGAGAGAGGCACCAGGACAGAACGGGACTAGCCCGAGACAGAGGCACCAAGGCAGAACGGGACTAGCCCGAGACAGAGGCAAAGCTCTGTCTCTACATGCAGGGGCCCGCGAGGCAAGGCTCGCCCTGTGTGGGCTATCATCGTTGCGGGTGGGAACCGTGGAACTGCGCTGAACAGTTTCATGGGTAACAGCCAGGTAACAGGAAGAGGGGGAAAAGCAAAATACCGGGAATACCGCTTTTACCAGTTAGATGGTTGTATAATTGTACCACTCTCAAAGAGGGTAATGGCGGACAAAGAGCGATCAGATGTCACAGGCCGAGATGATCAGTGCAGTTACATCCTGGTTACATGTAACCGAGATGTAACCGGGCATAGAGCGGCCTGTGTAGTCGATCGAGAGGGTAGCGGTTACAGGTTAATGCTCTGACGAGATCAATGGGTGACCGACCGCTGCAAGCCCGGTTACATGTAACCGGGATGTAACCGGGCTTGCAGCGGCCTGTGGAGCGGGTTGAGATGGGAGTGGTTACTGGTTACATCTGGGGGAGGGGTGGGAACGGCTTTGACCTGTTTCACCGGGGACAGGATGGCGGCCAGACTGGTGGTCCCATTTTGAACCAGTCAGTGCGGTTCCATGGTTCCACTCACCGCCCCAGGTGGAACTGGAACCAGAGAGGGCATCAAGTCCCTCCACAGGCTAATCCATGCCAGGTTCCACTGGAACCTGGTGGAACCTGGCATGGATTAGCCTCTCTCATCCTGTCACACACTCAACGAGTCAGAGTAGTTACGCCTGGGAGGAGAGACCCAGCAGGAGCCATAAGGTTTGCGGCAGATCGGGGGAGATCAAGCGCGACCACGAGATGGGTTGAACAGACAATAGAGGAGAGCACGTCATTGCAACATGATATCTTTGTGGGAAGCTGGCACTACAGCGCGGTGAACTGCCTGAGCATGGCATTGGGACAATTCGGTTGGGGCAGGCCGCCACACTATCTCGCGAACGTGATGGGGGCAACTGCTGGCCTGCAATATCGGCGGAGTGGGCAGTCCATTCTTTTGCGGCAGGGACCACCGAGTCCAACAGACTGTCTTGATCATGGACTGACGACGCTGGGCATTCGTGTGGAGCGCCAGAGCGGCCCCAGGAAGAATACGGGGTATGAACCATTATTGGCAACTCTGCTCGAACAAATCCAGAGAGGCGCGGTGATTATCGGCCCCGTAGCCCGCGAAGCGCTCCCTTATCGTTGTTGCGCTCCAGACCTGCAGCATAGCCAGTTGCATTATGTGCTGGCACTGCAGGCAGATAGCGAGCAGGCGGTCGTGCATGATCCAGAGGGCTATGCCTATGCGAGCCTCCCCACCGCACAACTTCTGATGGCCTGCCTGGCATCAACCGATGATGGGCAAGCCTCCTGGATGATGTATCGCATTGTGGAACGAGGATCACAGCCTGATCCAGCGACCATCCTCGCTGCTACGCTACGCCAGGCGCTCCTGATCTCTCTAGGAAATCCAGATGGCACACAGCCAGCGGAAGGGGGCAGTGTAGCAGCGCTGCACCGCCTCCACCAGGACATCATGGCTGGTTGCGAGCAGCCATACTCTGGAGCACTGCGAGACGCATTAAGTTATTGGGATGCGGCGACTGGTTACCTGTCAACTGCGCGCTTCTTGAAAGAGGAGGGGCTGAGTGATCTGGCACGGATCCGCTCGCAGCAAGCTCAAATAGCGGGTGCGGTGCGCACGCAGATTGGTAGCCGGAGCTGGCAAGAGATTGGAGCGATGGTGGCGAAATTGGCAACACTTGAACAACAATGGATTGCCGCACTGCAATATGTACTGACCTCAACAGGACAAAAGGAGATACAGGTATGAGGTTTGGTCTCAACTTCTTTCCCGCATTTCGTTCCAGCGCTTTGTGTGCCGGTGACTATTTTACCCAGGTACTGCGATTAAGCGAACGAGCGGACGCTCTGCACTATCATTCTCTCAAAACGGTTGAGCATTACTTCTACGATTATGGTGGCCACTCTCCCAATCCGAGCATCTTGCTCTCCGCCATTGCGGCCCGCACAAAGCAGATCCATTTGATGACTGGGGCCGTCATTCCGGCATTTAATCATCCCATAAAGCTGGCTGGCGAACTGGCGATGCTGGACAATATCAGCCAGGGGCGGCTCGAAGTTGGCTTCGGACGAGCATTTATTCCAGAGGAGTTCGCGGCCTTCCACGTGCCAATGGAGGAGAGCAGGGCACGTTTTGAAGAGGGGATTGCCATCATCAAGCGACTGTGGACCGAGGAACGTGTCACCCATCAGGGCCAGTTCTATCAACTTGACCATATACACTCAATGCCCCGGCCTTACCAGCGGCCTCATCCTCCCATCTGGGTCGCGGCAGTAGCTTCTGAGGAATCGTTTCTCTGGGCAGGGCGCAATGGGTACAACCTGATGATAGTTCCCTTTGCCAGCAATCTCCAGCGAACAAGTAGTTTGGTACAGGCCTATCGTCAAGCCTGGAGGGAAGCTGGTCACCCGGCAGGGGCTGAGCAAGTACAGGTCTCCCTCCACTGCTACCTGGCCGAATCACGCGCTGAGGCGATAGCGGGCTTCAAAGACCCGATGAATACATACCTGGCGCTCTTTAGCGAGGCGGCCAGCGGCTGGGAACACTGGCAATCGAGTAACTATCAAGGGTATAGCCAGCTCGCCGCAACGATTGCCGCTCAAAGCTGGCAAACGGTGCTGGAAAAACGGACGGCTTTTGTCGGCACACCTGATGATGTTGTAGAGCAAGTGCAGGGATGGCTTGATCTCTTTGGCGAAATCGAGCCATCGATGGTAGTCAATTTCGGGAACGTCTCTGAGGCCGAGGCTATGCGCACGCTGGAACTCTTCGCACGCCACGTCATGCCACACTTTAGTAGTCCAGTCACAACTGATACATATGCAGCCTGATACAAGGAGGGTCCATTCCTATGCCTACACCATTAGCTCGTAAACTGGCCGCACTTGTTGGCCTGCTCGGTACCATCATGCTCCTCGCGGCCTTCACCATCAATCCCGCGCCGCCCCATAACCCTACCATCGCGGAATTGATCGCCTATAGTGGCCAGCATCATAATCTTATCTTGATAGGGGCCTGGCTCCAGGCTATTGCCGCACTGCTGCTTGTGCTGTTCTGCGTTGCGCTGGTGCGCCTCGCGAGAGCGACAGGACGTTTTGCCGGTTTAAGCACGCTGGTAGGAGGAATGACCCTGATATTGGCGAACCTCGTCGAGGTCACATTGTACCTGAGTATGGTCAATAGTGATCCCAGAGTAGGGTTGATTAGCCTCGCTCTTCTCCATGATGCTGTGCAGTACCTCTACCCCGTCATAGCGGTCCCATCGCTCTTTCTGCCACTGGGGGTAGTCATCCTCTTCTCGCGGGTATTGCCGCGGATATTCGGCTATGTGATGCTCGGATTGGGTGGCCTCTTCCTGGTGCTGGGATTTTTCTATCTGTTTATCCCCATGATCACAGTGATGATCGTGCTATCAGTACTGCAGGCATTCTGGTTTTTAGCCGCAGCCATTACGCTGCTTGTACAGAAAGAGCAGCAGGCTTCTGTCTCTGAAGTGGCAAAGACAACATCACAACGTGACGAGATAGTGGCCGAAATAGAGCGGTGGGAGCGGGGCGGAACGCTTCCATCGGGAATGCGCAGTAAACGCTGAAAAGCAGGGTTCATAGCGCGGTTCACTGCTTGAACCAACCATCGGCGGATCTGAGCCGCTCTGGTATTTTTTCCAGGCAAGTGGCCCAGTCCGCCTCTTCGACCAGACGGTGGGGCGGATGCTGCCCATGCAGGGCTGCCAGGATAAATTGCTCGCGATAATAGAGGGAGTAGAGTTCGTTGGGTGACGGCTCCAACTCAAGCGTGTAGCCTGATGGCTGAAGCAACACTGCAGGCATATCAGGATCATCGAGGCGCATAGGCAGCACCCTGCTTTTCGTCTGACCCTGGCTTGCCGATCTCAGCACTCCCCAGGGCGATGATGGTCAGTTCTACGGCCTTCTGCGGCCCAACCAGCGCTACCAATTGCTCCTGACACTTCCCGATATTTTCCATGCGAGCAGTAATCGCCTGATGGCTGGCCACTGCCGCTACTCCATGTAACGCAAGGTATGCTGCATTGTGTTCATCAGATATCTGTTGCATGAGGCGAGCCACCTCACTATGAGAGTGCTGCTGCATAGTATTTTTCCTTCTCGGTCAGATAAAGTGTTCCTGGCAACGTGAAATTTTCAAAGGCATGACTTCCTATAGCGACATATCCACCAGGGCAGGGGATGATGGCGTACTTTCGGCGCCTGGGGCTCGTAGACTCAATCCAGGTACGAGCTATATGGATAGCGTTATCCTCGTTTTCAGCATACAAGGGATAGGGTTCGTAGTTGCTATCCATGAAGATCAGGAAGAGATGGAGGATGTTCATGGCCTGCGTCCTTTACATACTGTTTCACCACTTTGAGATAGTCTTCAGTCAATACCGGTTTCACGAGAAAGGCTTTTCCACCCGCTAGACGAGCTTTGAGACGATCCATCATGCCATTTCTGCGGGAGATAAAGACAATTGGCAGTGATGGAAACCTGGTATGGATACGCCTGGCGACCTCAAAGCCATCCATCTTTGGCATCACAACATCAAGAAAAAGCAGCGTTGGCACCGTCCCCGTTTGGGTCATCCACCTCATAGCCTCAATGCCGTCGGCGCAGGTATAGACAGAGTAGCCTGCCCGTTGCAAGGCCGTGGCACTCACCTTACGGATCGTGGCGCTATCATCAACGACCAGTACGCACATAGCTCTGCCCCGCCTCCATCTCAGCATCTGTCAGAAAGGAGAAGCCGCCGATGTCTTTGCGTGTATAGATCCGGCCTGCCAGCCGGGAGAGTGCTGCGAGTAAGCAGTCAATCACCTCTGCTCTCCCACGTCCCTGCTCATAGACGAGGGTAGCAATGGCCGGGGTAACTACGAGAATGTGGTGTTCGTTCAGGTCATTCACTAAATGCTCAATAGTAACGGCGTGCCGTTGACAGGCCTCTTTGAAGGTGGGGCGCGGATCAGTTAGCATGAACGTGACTCCTTTCGTATCGGTAGGTAGGGAAATTACACTTTATACATCAATGTCGTGAAAATGGAAGAAACATGTTATTTCATCTATTGGGGAGTGTAACTGAGGAATTATTTCTTTTCAACGCGACAACAATGGAAAAGTTCACAAAGGTTTTGTGAAAGCGAAAGGTTTGCGGAAATTTCCAGAAATGTATAGGTTGCCTATTCTGTCATAAGTTCGGTATACTTGAATTGGTTAGCGGATTTTGTGGGATTGGAGCATTGCCATGCCAAAAACACGCTACTGGTGGTCCTCTTTCGGGGAATTCTCCCCCCTTGATGAGAGAGCACATCGTCCATATCCATTGGAAGTGCTCATTGAGTACCTGGACCGTGCCCAGGTGGAAGAGAGGAAACGAGCAGAAGCCCTGATAGAGAAGGGTCTCAAGAAAACAATGGTGTATGAGCTGCTCAGTGGGGAAGGCTTCGACTCACTAGAGCGTTGTCGGCTGCTGGTAGATGGTTTCGATATCCCGCCACAACTCCTGGCATTAGATGGTACCTATCGTGGGCAGGATCATTGGTGGCATCAGTTTGGATTGACCTTTGAGAGCGAAAAAGATGGCTACCCAAACCCAGGAGAGGTCATTCTCTATCTTCGTAGTCGCAAGAGCAAAATAGGAAAAAAGGGCGCGAACCAATCATGGACGCAAAAAGATTTGGCCACCGCGCTTGGTCTGACGGAAGTGACGGTACGAAAAATGGAAAATAATCGTCTCCCGATTGTTTCAATGAAACGACGTGAATTGCTCGTTCGTGTACTAGCAATGGGTACTACACTGCCCCAGACTGCGCTGATCTGTTCATTGTTTGGGCTGGATGCTCAGGCACTTGGGATGGGATCACCCCTGTCCACTGGCAGTGCCAGTCGCAGTGTGACCCGTCTTGATGTGACCACCATTGAGGCACATCAAGAGATACAGAAGGCCCTCTATGAGGAATACTACCGCAATCACGCACAGAGCTTAGCAGCAGAAGTGTTGTCGATGCTTCAGGCCATCGATCAACAGATTGCCCCCCAGGCGCAGGGAATCAATCAGCAGAGTGCCGTATTGACCTTACAATCCTTTTATCACCAGTTTTTAGGAGAGATTGCACGCGAGCAGAACAACAAACGGGTGACGATCTCGCACCTCAATCAGGGTATTCAGCTCGCAGCTGACACGCGAAGGATCAGCTCAGAAAATCCCTCTCTGCTTGGCGCCTCAAACTTGCTTAGCAGTGTGGCCTATCTCCGTCGCGCACGCTTCTCCTTTGATACCAGGGACTATAGTGCGGCAGTCACTGACATAGATATTGCCCTCAAACTGGCGAAGTCGGCTCCAGATAACTTCCTTGCGAAGGTCTATATGGAGGCAGGATTGATGCACAGTTTCAGTGCAAATACTGTTACTGAGCGTACAGTTGCGCTCTCCTACTTCGATCAGGCATACCCACATATTGCACCAGGTCTCATTCAGCCCGATACCTACTTTATGAAGGCCAATGAGGCGGCACTCTACACCCTACGCGGTCAGGCACTTACTGCGCCAGGTATGACTGCGAACCCTCTTCCAGTATTGGATCAGGCCGCAAGCATGATTCCCAGTCATCTGCAGCGGCGCCGGTTAATCACAGACATTTTCCGATCACAAGCCCTTATCAATCAAGGACATTACGATGAGGCAACGAGCACGCTCCTTAGCGCTATTAAAGCCGCTCAAAAACTGAGATCGAGTTTTAATAAACAGAGGATAGAGGAATTGTATCAACGACTCCAAAACACGACTTTCAAGAGCGATCCACACCTGGTGCAGCTTGGGGTCGCCTTGCAGATGTGGGCGATGGAGGAGTGAATCAAGCAGGATGGAGAGTAAGCAGGATGGAATTTGCGGTAGACATTGATGGAACGATTGCCTCCACAAACGCGGCAGCGCTCCTCGATCATTTGCGGGAGGCCCTGCGCCTCCCGTTGCTCGACGTGCCAGAAGATATCATGTGGCATGAGGTCTTCACGTTGCCGGAGGTCCTGGCATATAAGAAGGCCCACCGAAAGCGTTACCAGCGCATATACGAGAACTACCCAGGCTCCCCCTTAGTGCTACGGGCTGCTGTTCCCAAACCGGGTTCAGTTGAGACGCTCAACCGATTGGCGCAAAGAGCACCCGTCAGGTATGTGACCTGTCGAGGTGGTGACCTGCTGATTGAAGAGACGACCAAATGGTGGCTGGCAAAATGCGGATACCCCAACTCTGATGAAGTGACGTTTTGCCCTGGGTTCGAACATAAGCTGTTTGCACTGATGCGCCTCCCAGGTCCGCAGGTCGTGATGATCGATGATCGTGCCCATGAGATAGCGGAGGCATTGTATCTCCTCGAAAAAAGGGTAGGCGAGGACCCACGTGGCCTTCGTATGCTCGATCAGGCGCGCCGCAAATTGACCTTGATCTTCTTTGGGCAAAACAGGGATGTTGAGGCATTCACCTTTCCTGGCGTGCGTATGCTGGCCTTACCGTCCTGGGATGGCTTCGATGAAGTGTGTGGCGATTTGCTACAAGAACACACTCTGCAAGGAGTATGACCTATGGCAGATAAAAAAGATGAGAAGAAGAATGAGGAAAAAGGGAAGGCGATAGATAAGGATAACGTGGACTGGGCAGAATCCTCGGCCTTTGGCCCTCACAAAGATGCCTTTGATCCTCTACGAAAGAAGACAGGGGAACTGGTGGCCCCTGACAAAATCCAGCCGCTGCCCAAACAAGATCCGCCGCCGGAGCCGCCGAAAAAGAAGAAGTGATCGCGTGTTGATGAGTCACGTTCCAGTGGAACATTACACGTTCTCTTTTTTGGCGCTCATCGCAATAGGGATAGAGAGACAGCCACCAAGAAAGATAATAGAGGCGAGGAAGAGGTAGACGAGGCGCAGAGAAATGAGGTCGCCGAGGTAGCCTGCGCCAAGATACGTACAGAGGCCAATATAGGAAATGGCCATGTAGATCGTGCTCTGGATACGACCCTGCAACTCTGTAGGCACCAGAGATTGGATAAGGGTGTTGTAGTTGGTCCCGGTGCTCGCAAAAAAGAGGCCCATCAGAATATAGCCAAAGACAGCCTGTGCTACTCCGGTGGCGGTGAGAAAGAGCAGGATGGAGCCGGCTAAGAGAAACATGCCTGGCACTACATAACGACGCGGGCCAATCTTCTGGACAATACTCAAGAGGAAAATTCCCCCGGCCATAGATCCGATGGCCCACCCCGCGTCAATTACGCCAAATTCCGTGGCCCTTCCATGGAGGATGCGCTGTACAAATGCTGGTAGCAGGACATTGCTGCTATAGAGTGTGACGAATAAGAGAGCCCGCAAGAAGGCAATACCAGTCACATAGGGATGTGTTCGTAAATAGGATATTCCTGCCAGGAACTCTTGTGAGACAGAGGTGGCTTTTTTGTGGGTGTTTTGCACCCCATAGCGTTCTTTGCGGATCAAAAAGGTGAGTAAGGCGGAGAGCAGAAAAGAAAGTGCATTGAAGAGAATACCGATCACTGGATTGAAGCTGGCTACCAGGATACCACCCAGGCCCGCGCCCACCAACACTCCCATCTGCGCGATAATATTGCCCCATGAATTAGCGGCGAGGAGATCTTCCAGTGGGACAATTTCGCGCACCAGCCCGGCGGTGCCTGGCCAGTAAAAGCGATCACCAATCGCGGCAAGAAAAACGATGAGGTACAAGATCCAGAGAGGCAGCAGGTGCACGATGTAGAGCAGTGGGATGAGCGCGATGAGCAGACCACGAGAAAGATCGGCGCCACAACAAATCAAGCGCCGATCCAGGCGATCTACCAGCACGCCAATCCAGGGAGAGAAGAGCACCCCGGGTAGACTGGTAAGAGCAAGTATCCATCCTACAGAAATGGCGCTTCCAGTCAGTTGCAGGACGAGCCAGGCGATCCCAATAAATTGCATGCCATCACCAACCGTCGAGATGATTGTGGCGAGGAGATAGAGGCGAAACTGACGATTGCGCAACACGGTAGGAATAGCGTGGGTCACAGCCATCAGGCCACCTCGATCTTGATCTTATGAAAAGCATGAGAGATCCTGATGGAGGCCTCTTCCGGCGTTTCGCCTCTGGCGAGAATCCAGCCATAGCGTTCGACCGAGTTTTTAAAAGGAGCAATCTGCTGACCTGGCTGGACCTCTATCTGGCAGCGGGTAATGCCCTCAATGCTGCTGGCTTCTTCCACTCCGGCAATACGTTTCACCTCTCCAATGGGTAAGTTAAGATAGCGAATCATGGCAGCTTTCGGGCTACTGATCTCGACATGGGGCTGCAAACCCGCCAATCCCTGGAAGGTCAACTCATAGACATCAACCCCATAGACATATTCGAGCAGTTCGTAAATAAAATCGCCTCCCGCCCGGGTATGCGATTCAATGATATAGGGGCCATCAGCTGTTACCATCATTTCCGTATGTGATGGTCCCAGCTGGTGGCCAATTGAGGTCAGGAAATCAGTGGTATAGGCAGCAATATGTTGCCAGGTGTGCGCGGGCAGAGATGAGGGCATAGTGTGTCCTATCTCCACAAAATAGGGGGCGCCCGTCGTAAACTTGTCAGTTACAGCAATAACCTGGTGTTTTCCCTCCCAGCTAAAGGCCTCAACGCTGACTTCCTTTCCTATGAGATACTTCTCCGCCAGGGTGGGCATACCTGGAAAGGCCTGCTCAATCTTCTGAAGCGCCTGCTCAATCGTATCTGGCGTGTCAATTTTATAAATATGTTCACTACCGGAGCCCATGGCTGGTTTGAGAATGATCGGCCAGCCACAGGTCTGAGCGAAGGCGATCACCTCATCCACGCCTGACACGGTTGCGTAGGGGATTGAGCGTAATCCACACCGACGAAGATGCTCTCTCATCCGATATTTATCGCGGGTCAACAGAACGGGACGCAGGGGATTGCCACGAAGATGCAGCTGATCCTGCAGGAGAGCGGCTGGCATTAAACCTACTTCATTCATCGATACAACGCAATCGAAGGGCTCTCTCTGATGGAGCGTGCTCATGATCTCCACCACATCGGGATGTTCTGGAGGCAGAGTAATCAGGTTATCAATGAGTGGCAGATCGTCCCCCTGTATTTTTGCTTTCTCCTGGATGACGGTTGTCGTGAAACCGCAGCGGCGTGCTCTGCGATAGAGCGCGTGCGAGCCGCCTAGCAAAATCATTCTATTGCTCATTGATAACCTATCCCTCTAACTAATCGTCACTTTGAGATGTGCCAGTGCTTCCTGGACGCGTGTAAGAGCCATCTCTTTATTGCTGCCAAATGCCGCAATCAGGGCTAATGCATCTCTTTCCTTGTTCATAGAGGAGGTGACACTATCGCCAACCTTTTTCTGTGGATAAAATCCCAGAATATCGGGCATGGACGCAATCGTCTCACACCCCTCGAAGGCACGAATGATGCCGCTTTTGGGTGCAGGAATAAGTTGATCAATCCCTACACCCTGATAGGCGGTATGAAACGAGGCTGGTAAACCTACGTGCATCTTTAAGATCTCCTCGTGGATGCTATAGCCAGAGGCGTGATTCATGACAAAGGATATCGCGCCGCCAACCAGCCTTGGATTGATCTCAACAATACGGGGGCCATCTTTCGTGAGGATCAATTCAGTATGGGCCGGACCAAAACGGTAACCGATCGCTTTCAACGTCTGTACCGTCATTTGCACCGCTTCATCTATCCCAGGAATCACCGCAGGGAAAGAGGCAATAAGTTCAATAAAGTAAGGTGGGGGACCTAACACACGATCGGTCAGGCCAAGAACGTGGATCTCATCACCATAGCTTACCGTCTCGACGCTCAATAGTGGTCCTTCCAGATATTCCTCGACCAGTAGATGAGGAGCTTTTTGCACCCCGCGATCATAGAGAGGATTTGCGTAATAATGCTGCAGTGGTTCAACAAAATCTCGTGGATGCATAATCATCTGGACGCCCTCGCTCGCGGTGAAATTGATCGGTTTGAGCACGCAGGGATAACCCAGGCGCTCACCTGCCCGTTGCGCTTCGGCTATTGTACGGACCAGAGCATAGCGAGGAGAGGGGATTTGATGCTCCCACAAGGTGCAGCGCATCCGATATTTATCGCGGCAGATGGCAACTGCTGATGGGTGATTGCCTGGGAGTCCTAAGCTTTGGGCGACCAGCGCCGCTGGCAACATTTCCAGGTCCATACTCGCAAAGATGCCATCAATCGGTTTTGCCTGGTTATATTTGCTCAAAAGATTGACGAGCGTATCCATATCATAATGAGTGTCAGCTACCAGCAAATGATCAGCATAATCAAGAAGTGATTCTTCGCCTGGCTTGCTCGTCCTTTGATAATAATCCGGATCAAAAGTGACGAAGGTGATATACAGCCCGAGTCTTTTAGCCCCTTGCAGAAAGGCCACACCAGAAGAAGTTGTGTTCACATCCAAAAATACAATATGTTTCTCATACATGTCTATTTCCCCCTCGCTCACTAGAATGAGTAGCAGAATAGCCATCTTTATGAGCAGTATAGCTCTCGCCATTCCTTTTTTCTTCTTCTAAATTGCTCAAGATATCTCAAAATACCAATTTAGGTAATCCGACATCTTCGTATTCTATCTGTTCTATGTTACAATGTAATTCAGCTTGCACAATGAGCAAGCCGATCAGAGAGTTTTGTTAGTCAACGTTCAAAGATAGGAGAAAACGGCATGATTACAGACGTAAACAGTTTTTCGATTCTGGTGCCCGACCAGGAAGCAGCGCTCCAATTCTACACAGAAAAGCTAGGCTTTGAGAAGAGGATGGACCTTTCTTTGGGAGGTGGGAGACGTTGGATTACAGTAGCTCCTCCTGAAGCAAAGGCTGTTTTTGTACTCCAGCCGTTAGACTGGTTTGAGGAGGGGGAAGAACGCGACGAACGGGAGAGACGTGTTGGGAAAAGCGCGACCTGCGTGCTTCTCGTTGATGACTGCTATAAGACCTGCGCTGAATTGAGTAAACGAGGTGTTACGATCACTGACCAGCCAGCTCCTGCAGAATATGGTGTGCAGGCGAGCATTGAGGACTTATATGGGAATTCGTATGTCCTGTTGCAGCTCCCCTCCTAAAAGGACACTTCGTAAAATCAAGCAATATGAGAGAAGCAAAGTGGAAAGATGGGAGGTATTCTACATATAACGAAGGGCCTCCCTCGAATACATAGTTACCCTTCATTTGAAAGGTACGTGGTACTAAAGCTTTTGCGAACTCACTTTACCTACTACGACCACCCTTCAAATGAAGGGTAACACAAAATTATACCCGAGGTGCCTTCCATTGAATTGATCAAATATTGGCAAGATATGGAAGTAGAGAGTGTTACGGCAGAACGTTATGGACCAGGAGAGCATCGACAATGAAGTCACCATAAGGCGGACTCCACCCGTTGCGGTCGAGGTCCTTCCTGTAACAGAGGTGAGAAAACATCTCAGTTCTCTGTTAAGAGAACGCGTCGTTGCCGGTCTTCTGGATGAGCAAGATGAGCGTATTCTCTCATTACGCCTGGGCCTGGAGGATGGGAAGTGTTCTACATTGAAAGAAACCGCGGCGAGAGTCAATAAATCGCCAGAAGTGATTCGTCGCCGCCAATATCTTGCCCTGAAGAAAGGAGTCAAAGACCTGCGCTTTTTTAAGCTGCTGAGAGATTATACGCACCTGGTGAAACTTCCTTTGGGAGTGACCTACTACATAAATAAGCGTAGCGAGTATATTCTCTCAGAATAAAGGCATTCCAATCTGTGAAAACAACGTAGTAGGGTCTTTGCGTAACGACTAATAGCTGAGGAGACCTTTTGTGAATGCGCAACAAGAGCGTAAGTCACAAAAGGTCTCCTCCCTCTTACTAGAGATGATCAGGAAAGGAGATTATGCAATGGCGACAAAAAAAAGGATGGGCGGGGTGCTGCTCATCCTGGGCTTTGCGCTCTTGAGCATGCTGCTCGGTACCCTCCAATTGGCTTCCTCAGCCCTCGCGAAAACGACACCTCTTCCGCGTACCTGGCAGGCAGTGGCTGGTATCCAAAGTGCGAATCAAGAGATCCAGGGGATGGCCTTTTTGCCAGGTGCTCTTTGGGTGAATGTTGGCGATACCGTCGTCTGGACGGCAAAAAACAATTACGTCCATACTGTGACCTTTCTCAGACCGGGGCAGAAGCCACCACCATTCAACCTGTTCGATCCGTTACAAGGCATGCCACAAGGAAGCCATACCTATGATGGCGTGTCTTACTATAATTCAGGTTTTATGAATGCCCTGGGAATTCTGCCGGGAGGGAAGGGCTATAGCCTGACCTTTGCAGTGGCAGGAGACTTTACCTACTATTGTCTATTCCATTCCTCAATGATGACTGGTATCGTCCATGTCCGCGCGGCAGGCACGTCTTATCGTTATTCTCAAGCTGACTACAATCATCAGATTGAGCAGTCAACAGCTTCTCTGATGCATGATGGGATGAAATTGGCAGATTGGGCTGAAGACCATGAGAGCAAGCAGCAGGTGATCCTGGGAGTTGGGGATGGTAAAGTGTCGGTGATGCGCTTCTTTCCGCAAAGCGTTACCACGCATGTTGGGCAAACAGTCACATTCACCAACCATGACCCGATGGAGTCGCACACCGTGACCTTTGGAGCAGATCAGCCCCAGAGCGTCTACGCTCCTTATGGCAATCCGAAGGCATTTGATGGTTCCGCTCCGCTCAACTCGGGCTATCTGGGAACGAATGCGGCCTGGTTCGGTAAGAGTTTCTCAGTCACATTTCTCAAAGCGGGCACCTACGCTTTCCGCTGCGATCTGCACGACCAGATGGGCATGCTGCTAAATGTTGTTGTGCTTCCGTGAGTACATATGT
>Ga0070730_10001806_pt1 | contig 20066 bp, 24 predicted proteins | sample Coa_R1_3_FD_66447 | JGI IMG/M metagenome (GOLD analysis project Ga0070730, IMG submission 66447) | Surface soil microbial communities from Centralia Pennsylvania, which are recovering from an underground coalmine fire - Coalmine... | ecosystem: Environmental > Terrestrial > Soil > Unclassified ... | reverse complement strand
CGCTAGCCTTTCCTGCAATAGCGATGCGGCACACGTGGCGTGGCCGAAACTCGGGCGTCCGGCAAAATTGACAGCAATTTTCCGCAGATGCTAAGGTAGTTTTCTGCTCGAAGCCGAGGTAGCTCAGTGGTAGAGCAGCCGATTCGTAATCAATTCCTCGGTTCTAACCACTGTGTATTTTCAACGACTTAACTGGGTTACAGTACCCGTCTTTCGACCTGTTTAGGGCTGCTCAGATCGCGTTTTGGACGAAATTTTGGACGAAAGCTTTCCTGCGCCAATCGGCCTTCCTAACCGACTAGCTTATACTTGGTTGCTGCATTGCGAGGGCTAGAGTGGCCGAACAACGCCTGCTGATAATTTCACGCAAATACCAGAAGGGTTCCGACGTTCACCAACTGTTCGTTGCGCAAATCGAGGGACCGGAGATTTCCGGGACGGTATATCAATACGAACTGTGGCTGAACAACACGGAGCAAAAACACAAGCGGATTAATTCTGGCAATGCTTACGAAGTCCGCAGGGCGTTCATTACCACACTATTGGACCTACACGAGAACGGCTGGTCGAAGCAGGGTGCCGGGTCTTACGGGCATCCGCAAGGGCCATTCTTCGACCCTGCGGGACTCTGACCACTGGAGAATCCGTGCCGCTCTCGGAAGACGAACTTCGCATCATTGGCAATGCTGTAATTGCTGAACTCACCGAGCGACTCTCAATTCCAGGAATCCGCCAGGCAGTAGGTCGCGCTGGATTTGATACGGCCCGAATACCTGCTGAAGACCGAAGGTCGTCAGTAGTTCCAGCAGTCCAAAAACTCTATGGTGAAATGCTCCCGAACGAGAAACTAAAGGTTCTTCCAATTCTGGCAGGTCACATGAACCCGGACGTTGTAAACAAGCTTCTACAGCCCCACGGATACCACTTCGTGGCCGGGAACTTTGTGCCGTTGGCGGCAGCCGACGCAAGAGAATTTCAGTTTATGCCACCGTCTTCAGCCGACCAGATTTCTACTGCGTTCGACAGATTGAGTGCTGGTGACGAAGACGGCGCTATAGCCGCAGCGTGCAGCGCGGTGGATACCGCAACCGTAGCCGCGTATGGGAACTACAACATGGGCCAACCACCGGAGTCCTTTCAGGCCAAAGTCAACACGGTCATGGCCACCCTGAAAATCTATGATGAAATGGAAGCCGACTTGATTCAACTCGGCGTCAAGCCGGAAGATGCGAAGGCGATTGTCAGTGAACTTCACGAGACCACGAAGCATGCCGCCAATGCATTGCAGGTCATCCGTCGCACCCTGGGCGACGTGCATGGCAAGAAGCCTGCGTACACTCGCTTGACGTATGACGCGATTAAGTGGGCTTCGGCAATATGCGGTCTGCTAGAAGGGAAAGTATAAGATGTCAAGCAGCGCAAAACCTGCTGCGAACGTACAAGACTTGGTTGCTCAGGCACTCCAGTTGAGCGAACGGCTGCAACTTCTTTTGTCCAACGAAACACAGCACGTCATCAAAACGAGCCGAGACGGGCTTTGCCTTCTGCATTGGTCGCTGATTTTTGAGCATCACCAGGGAATTCTCGTCCTACTTCAGCAGAGGCTCCCCGCTCCGGCATTTGCTCTGCTGCGCCCATTGGAGGAAGCATTTCTTCGGTCGTTCGTTGTGATGCATGGAACAGACAAGCAGGCTGAAGCTATCAAGAACGGAACCTACAAAACCGAACCTGAAATCATCGGAAACCAGATAGACCAGAAGCTTGGCCTGATGAAAGGGCATTTCGGACCATCGTTCAAAACCAAGATGCCAGTGCTGCATGGATTCACTCACGGTGGAAAAGAGCAATTGGTCCGGCAATCGAGGGGCTTGGATATAATTTCGAGCTACACGGACGATGAAGTCGTGACTTTGGTCCGCGAGACAATGTCAGTCGCGTTTCTAGCTGCCCTGTTTATCACCGAGTTCCTGGTCTACCCTGCGGAGAATCAAGCCGCGATGCAGATGCTGAATGAATACGTCCAGGCAATTACAGCTTGAACCCGCGAAATCCTCGCCAGTGGGATGCGTGTTATGCTCAGAACAGACTCATTGACACTACATCATAGTTGTGTAAGACTGGTGTTATGAAGTTGCACCGAACCAATCTTAGCTTGCTGCCTCGGCAAATGAAGCGCCTGGAAGCAGAGAGCAAGGCGACTGGTAGTTCAATCGCGGAGTTGGTTCGGAGAGCAATCGACGCGGTTTATCCAGAGAAAGCAAAAGCAGCGGCACGATAGCAAGTAAGAACTAAATCCCACCACGGCCAGCGCAACGCTGGAAACGGGTGCTCAGAAAAAGGAGCATCCGTTGGTCAACACAAACCCGGACGTACAAATCGTAAATCACGGCAGCGTCTTCGCGTTTCACTTACTTTCACAAAACGCCCAAGAGTTCGTTGACGAAAATGTGCAAACGGAGCGGTGGCAGTTTATGGGCAATGCGCTCTGTGTCGATCATCGTTTCGCGGGTGATCTCGCAGATGCTATGCGTGAGAACGGGCTGGTTCTGGCATGAGCACGCCTGGAATCATTTCTCGTTCGACTGGCGAAGGCACCTTCACGGGCCGATACCATCATTGGGACAGCTACCCGCACGGTCTCGGAGTCGCACTGGTTGAATTGTACCGTGGTCATTTCGAGCGCGATCTGGACCGCATGCTTCAGGTGCTCTTAGATGAACACAAATCTTGGAGCACGATTGTCCACAAAGACTTCAAGCTGAAGCCTGGATACACGAACGTCGCGTCACGGCCTGAAGGAATGTCGATTGAAGCCTTCCATAATCTGCCGTTGAATCGCCGTCCCCAATGCCACTGCTGTGGCGCACGTCGCGAAGAAGGCTTTGTCGCTGATGAGAAGTCCGACTGCGGAGCGGAATGGGCTTACGTCTTCGAGACAGTTCCGGCGCACGACGAACAACCCGAGCAAAAACTTCTACATGTGCTCTACCCCGAGAAAAATCAATCAGGCGAGTACTCATGGAAAGAAGCAGGCCGGATTGATCTGGAGAGTGAAAACAAAATTGATTGGGTAACAATCGAATGCGGTGAGAACTTTGACCGCTGCCGTCACTATGCATGGGTTCATTTCCCGCAACTAAAAGGAACCGACATAGGGATACAGCAATTCCTAGGACGCGCACCATTCCGGTTGTCCGATGCAATCGGCTTCATCATAAACGGCAAGCGTGTCAAGGCAACTGGCAGCGGTAGAGACGCGCATTTTGGGAGCCGTCATTCATCTCTTCCTCTCCACACCTGGGTTGCAACCGTTGTCTATGGCAACGGCAAACGCGCCGATGTTCCCGTGTCACTGCGCGGACCTGAAGGCGAAAAGCCCTATCCCGGAGTGAAGTGGATTTTCCCGCCAACCGTCGTCAACCCACATGAATCGGTGGTGGGCTGATGCGACTCAAAACTGACAAGCTTTCGGTCAGCGTGTACGCCCATCACGGCGATACCTGTTCTCTTGCACCGAATTGCAAATCCCTAGGCTGTGCGTCCGGCCACGCTCCTGACGATTACGTGCTGTCGGCGCGATTCGCTTATCTCCAAGAGGCTATTGACTACTGCCAAGCGGTAGCACGTCGCCGGGTTCGATCTCGTTTGGTTTCCCGCATCGTGCCGACTGCGCCATATGTGTCCGACTATGCGCCGGAAGCGAAGGTGCGCTGATGGAATTCGGCGGCTACAACGTGTTCACGCGCACCTGGTGGCGCAATAACCCATCCTACCCGAACGGACTGGAACCATCTCCCGGTCGTAAACGCTACATGGCTCGCGGGGTTTCCTACGAACGTGCGCGAGAACTCTGCGACGAATACAACTCGACTCATAAACCTGGCCGACTGTCGCGCAAAGCGGAATTCGAGAGTGCATCGTGAGCCATACAACTAACAATAGAAATAATCGGAAGCTTACCGAGCAGGATATTGTTGATCGCGCAGCGCGAAGAGCACGCCGATGGTTCTGGCTGAAGAATTGCAATCCTTATTCTTGTTGTTGTGTTCGTTTTACTGGCGGATTTCCGTCGATGACTCCAGCACAACAGAGGTGTCTTGAGATCGAAATAGGCGAACTGATTCGCAGAGACAAAATGCCGACGCCGCGTGGCCTCGTAAAGATTCAGCGGCGAGCGCAGCCGGACTACGAGGCGTTTGTTTGGGGAATGTATCTGCTTTGGGCGTCTCGACCAAGCAAGCGGACAAGCGAGCCGGATGGGTCCTACTTCATCGGGGAGGTTGGCGAAGCGCCGAAAAAGAATTGGGAGCGATTAAATCCCTACGCGGTCGCGACACCAAAGTGAAGACTCGACGCGACTTTGTGAAGTTGTTGGTCGGCGGAATTGCAGTAGCGACGGCTCCGACCTGGATTGTAGGCCAGGGCGGACAGCAAGGAATCATGGTCCGCAGCAAACGAACGGGCTACGTGTTTTATTGTCGGGATGAGGAGTGTCTGCAATCTTTGCTGATAGAAGCGCCGCACATCGAAAGAGTATAGCGTGTGGACACCGGAAGTCATTGAAAGGCGGATAGACTAGATGTGGGTTTATAGCCAATGCCCGTCATATCAAAAGACATTCACCGTGTTCTAACGGAAGGTGGGTTCGTCCGCTTTATTTGGCGAACCGGGCGTAAGGAATTGATTACGCCGAGCGGTCGAAGTTTGCGTATCGACGGTCGCACCTACCAGGGATTCCTAAAGACACTAGCTCCAAGACTGGAGCGTACCGAGACTGGCAGCATGGAAGAGAAAGATTTGGTGGTCGAATGGCGAAAGAGGCGGTAGACATTCGTTAGGAGCGGTGATCTAGAATCGCGCTAAGGGGAATACAGAATTGGTTGACGAAAAGACAATTGGTGATGATCGAGTTGTGTTGGCGTTTGAATTTTCAGTCTCAGCTAACCTTGTCCCTGGTACGCGGTCTGGCTCGGCTTACCGACAATCACACAAACAGCCTTCTTCAAAATACCTCCACTTAACATGCATCAGAGGGAGTGAGGACGGCAGCACTTTCAGGATTCTCCGCTCTCACCTCCTGCGATACAAGAGGCTACAACCTGCTGATTCTCACGGTGACTACGATGGGACACTATTTGTCACCGACCATAGCATTTTGGAAAAGGTTGGTGTGCCACCAATCGACTTCGGAAAATACCCTGTTTGCACATGCCGTTCGCTGCATCACTGCGAAATTTGCGGCAAGGACATCACGCATGGGAATTCCTATCATGACGGCGGACCAGGGAAGCGAGCGCATGTGCTGTGTGAAAAGGAACGGCGCTTTAACGAGTACAACGCCAACCCGCGTCCAGAGGAAGCTTAAATGTACCTCGTCAGGGTTTCATTCATAAACAGGTTCGGGTCGCCATTCCATTGGGACTTTCAAATGGAAACCGATGACTACGCTGAAGCTTGCGATGAAGCAGTGCGTCTCTTCTGGAGCGGACTGACTGAGTCTGAGCGTGAAGACGCTATACAAGACATCAGAATCTTGGCGCATCCGAACACACTGCCCAACTGCGAATGGAAAGAGTCGTGGAGCGATGAAGCTGAAACCCGGTGACATAGTTCGCGTCGTAGGCGAGCGGGGCACGGCGAAGGTCCGCTCAATTTTAACCGCCGTGAACAACGGAGTCTTGTTAGACAAATCGTTAGGTGGATACCGGAACTGGGACGCAGATGAATTGCGATTGGTGAAGCGAGCCAAAAGCAAAGTGAAATAAACCTTCAGAACGCATTCACTCGAACAACAACTTTTCCTTTGGAGGCATGCGCACTGGTTTATTGAGTTCGGGCAGTCCCTTCGCTTGCCACAACTGTTGAAACTGTTTGATTGTCGCCGGAGCGTGGCCTGCGTAATGGTTGTTCGCATAGGCAAAGACAATTACGCCGCGCTTCCTCATCTGGTAGCAAAAATCTACCCAACTACTGAGTTCCGTAGTGCGATCAACAACAGTCTTGTCCCAGGTCGTCGTCTGCTCCTCGATAGTTTTGCGATCACCGAGCCATCGGATATAAGTCCAGTCCGCAGTGATCGGGTCGAATTTCAGTTCTGCCGGGCTTGGCATGAATGATCGGTCCTGGAGCACGAGGGCAACCCGGTGATCTCGCAGCAGATTCGCAAATTCTGCGTCCAGCCAGTCCCGATTGCGCATCTCGATTGCGAACCTGTGGCCTTGGGGCAGCTTCATAAGAAACGGGACGAGCCTGTCAAGAAATTCGTGTCGATCACGAAAAATGCTCCGATTGAAAAAAGGAAACTGAAACACAATCGGACCAAGTTTTGGCCCGAGGATATTCATCGTATCCAGGAATTCCTTCAGGTCCACATCGCAGTCAGCTAGAACTTTGTCGTGTGTGATTATCTGCGGAACTTTGACGGAGAATATGAATCCCTCAGGTGTTCGAGCGCTCCAATTGTTTACGGTGCGAGCCGAGGGACAACCATAAAACGTTGAGTCCACTTCGACCGTATGGAAGTGTTCCGCGTAAAAAGCGAGGTAGTCGGCTGATCGCATTCCTTTCGGATAGAACACGCCGTCCCAACCTGAGGCGGTAAATGATGACGTTCCGAGAAGGATACGCGGATGGTTCACGACCAAAGTATATCGAGGCCCTGTGCGGTAAACTACGCAACGATTGGTGAAGCGAAGGCAATGATCGGTGTAGATCGCTCATTTAGTATCAAATTGGTGTGCTATCGTCTGATTGACCCATGAGTACCGTCTTGCCGAGAGACTCGGAGTGGCTTACCCGCAAGCGCTTGATCGACCCCAAGTTAAAGGCGGTGGGCTGGCGCGTCGTTCCGTTCGGCGATGGAAAGCCGCTGTCGGCGTTTGACGGTTGTGCCATCGAGGAGTTCCCGACCGACAATGGCCCAGCCGACTATGCGCTCTGCGTTTCCGGCAGGATTTTAGGCATTGTTGAAGCGAAGAAGCTGACTCTCGGCCCACAGAACGTCTTGACCCAATGTGAGCGGTACTCGAAGGGCGTGACGAGTAGTCCGCTGAACTTTCGCGGCTATCGAGTGCCGTTCCTCTACTCGACAAACGGCGAGATCATCTGGCATCACGACATCCGCCATCCTCTCAGCAGGTCCCACAAAATCAGCCGCTTCCACACGCCGGAGGCGCTTGCCGAGAAACTCGAACGCGATTTCAATGGAAGCTGCCAGCGTCTGATTCAGACGCCGAACGAGCATCCGAAACTGCGTCCGTACCAGCGCGACGCAAACGCCGCCATCGAGAAGGCTATTGAGGACCAGAAGCGCCAGATGCTGGTAGCGATGGCAACAGGGACGGGCAAGACCTTCACGCTGGTCAATCAGGTTTACCGTCTCATGAAATCCGGCGTTGCTAAACGCATTCTCTTTTTGGTTGACCGTCGCGCTCTCGCTGCGCAGGCTGTGCTTGCCTTCGCGTCCTTCGAACCGGAACCCGGCTTGAAGTTCGACAAAATCTATGAACTTTACAGCCAACGTTTTCACCGAGAGGACTTTGATGACGACGAGAAATACGACCCGAAAGTTCTGCCGTCGTCGTACTTAACCAATCCACAAGCGTCCCACTCGTTCGTTTACGTCAGCACCATCCAGCGGATGACGATTAATCTTTTTGGCCGCAATGCGATTTTTGCAGCCGGAGATGAGGAACTGGACGAAGAAGCCAGTCAACTGGACATTCCAATCCACGCATTTGATCTGGTGATCGCCGACGAGTGCCATCGGGGTTATACAGCGCAAGAGCAAGCCATTTGGCGTAAGACGCTTGACCATTTCGACGCGATCAAGGTTGGGCTGACAGCGACACCTGCGGCCCACACGATGGCTGCGTTCAAAGAGATTGTCTACCGCTACGAGTACGAACGTGCAGTCCGCGAGGGATTCCTCGTTGACTATGACGTAGTGGCGGTCAAATCGAATGTGCGGATGAACGGCATCTTCTTGAAGGAAGGCGAGCAAGTAGGCGTCATCAACCCTGAGTCGGGCGCAGAGCAGCTTGACCTGATTGAAGATGAGCGTGAGTTTCCGACCTCGGAGATCGAGGAGAAGGTCACCTCGCCGGACTCTAATCGCAAAATTCTGGAAGAAATCAGAAGATGGGCACTTGCGCACGAACAAGAAACCGGGCGTTTTCCAAAAACCCTGATATTCGCGGCGAACGATTTGCCCCACACGTCACACGCTGACCAGTTGGTGGATACGGCTCGCGACATCTTTGGCAGGGGCGACTCGTTCGTGCAGAAGATCACCGGGCGCGTTGATCGTCCTCTCCAGCGCATCCGCGAGTTCCGCAACCGCTCTACTCCGGGCGTGGTGGTATCAGTGGATATGCTCTCCACGGGCGTGGATATTCCCGACCTTGAAGGCATCGTCTTCTTGCGTCCGGTGAAATCCCGCATTTTGTTCGAGCAGATGCTCGGACGCGGCACCCGCAAGGGCGAACATTTCCCCCACAAGGACCACTTCACGGTCTTCGATTGTTTCGGCGGAACGTTGTTGGAGTATTTCCGAAAAGCGACGGCAATCACGGCGGAAATGCCCACCTCAGAATTCAAGACCATCGCCGAGATCATTGAGGACATCTGGGCCAACAGGGACCGTGACTACAACATTCGGCGACTCGTCAAACGCCTTCAGCGGATTAACAAGGCGATGTCTTCCGAAGCAAGGGAACTGTTCGCGGCCTACATTCCGAATGGCGACGTTGGAAAATACGCCGCCGACCTTCCCGGCAAACTTCGACAAGACTTCACTTCTACAATGGCACTGCTGCGGGACAAAAACTTCCAAGACCTACTCGTGAATTACCCGCGTGCCCCACGCATCTTCATCAGGGCTTACGAGACAGAGGATGTCGTCACGTCGGAGTGGCTCGTGCGCGGGGCAGACGGCAAGGAATACCGCACCGAGGACTACCTGAGTGCCTTCGCCTGCTTCATACGGGAAAATCCGAACAAGATAGAAGCCATTGGCATTCTGCTGAGCCGCCCCAAGGATTGGAGCACTGCGGCACTGGGAGAACTTCGAACCAAGCTGGCAGCGACACCGGAGCGGTTCACTGAAGAGCACCTCCGTAAGGCTCACGAAATTCAGCATCGCAAGGCGCTGGTGGACATTATTTCGATGGTAAAGCACGCCGCTGATGAGCAACGGCCACTGCTCACGGCTGAGGAAAGGGTTAGAATGGCGTTCACTCAAGTCACATCAGGCAAGACATTCACGCCTGAACAGCGGCAATGGCTCGGTCTTATAGAAGCGCACCTGGTCGAGAATTTGACGATTGATCTTGGTGATTTTGACCTGCTGCCTGTGTTCGCTCGCAAGGGTGGATTGAGCCAAGCAAGTCGGGTGTTTGGTGGTCAACTTCAGGAACTGATCGTTCAGTTTAACGAGGCAATCGCGGCATGAGCGACGTAGTTCAAAAGTTGTGGGGCTTCTGTCATACCCTGCGTCATGAGGGCATCGGTTACGGCGATTACATCGAACAACTCACTTATTTATTGTTCTTGAAGATGGCGAATGAGCGCGGGATTGATCTCAGCGAAAAGAAATATAGGGTCGAGAGGAAAAGCAGAATCGAAGAGGTTGAAGCGGACTGCTCATGGCCGACACTCGTTTCAAAGTCAGGAACCGCCCTCCGCGACCATTATTCAGACGCGCTTCGAGCGCTTGGGCAACAACGCGGTATCCTCGGCGACATCTTCGCTGGCGCGAAATCCGAATTCAACGAGCCTGTTAGCCTCAAAAAGCTTCTGGGCCTCATAGATGAGACGGAATGGACCTCGCTCGACGTTGACGTAAAAGCTGCTGCGTTCGAGGGGCTTCTAGAAAGGGCGGCGAGCGAAGGCAAGAAGGGTGCCGGACAATACTTCACGCCACGAATCCTGATTCAGGCTCTTGTGCGCTGCATGAAGCCCGACCCGCGTGCTCACGGTGAATTCACAATAAGCGACCCCGCGTGTGGCACAGGTGGCTTCCTTGTCTGCGCCTATGAGTGGCTGATTGAAGAGAGGCGCGGTGCCATGCCTCGGGAACTCGCTAAGCGGCTCAAATCAGAGACATATTTCGGACAAGACTTGGTCGAACGCCCGCGACGCCTGGCCCTTATGAATCTGTACCTACACGGGTTGGAACCGCACATCGAGCGGAAAGACTCAATCTACCAGATTCCTGACGCACGCCACTTTGATGTAGTGATGACGAATCCGCCGTTCGGGACCAAAGGCGCTAATCAAGCGCCCACACGCGATGACTTCACCGTGGAGACGAGCAACAAGCAATTGAATTTCATCCAGCATGTGATGACGATCTTGAAACCCGGTGGACGTGCGGCTGTCGTGGTGCCTGACAACTGCTTGTTTGCGGACCAAGCTGGTGAAGTGTTCAAGATTCTGACCGAGGATTGCAGCCTCCACACTGTGCTGCGTCTGCCGAACGGCACGTTTGTTCCTTACAGTCCCGGCACTAAAACCAACGTGATTTTCTTTACGAAGGGCTATCCGACCGAAACTGTCTGGGTTTACGACGGTCGCACAAACGTTCCTCATATCACGAAGAAAGATCGCCCTCTTGCTCCTGACCAGTTCGCGGAGTTTGAGAAGTGCTACGGCTCTGACCCGAATGGTCGTGCAAAACGAAAGCCTGCCGACTCGAAGGAAGATCGTTGGCGCTCGTTCGCCATCGGTGAAATCAAAGAACGCGAGTACAAGATTGACGGTTTGAAGTGGCTGAAAGACGAGTCCCTAGACGACGGCGAAAGTCTGGAACCGGACGAACTGGCGACAGACGCCATCGCCGAACTGCAAGCAGCAAGTGAGGAGTTGACCAGAGTGTTGGCCCTGCTCGAAAACGAAAATGGCGGCTCGACGGAAACCGTCGCCGCGAAGAACAAATGAGTACGTCTGAGATTATCTTACCGCTCCCAAGCCCAGTCGCAGACCTTCCCGAAGGGTGGACGGAGGCGTCCTTCATGGACGTGTTTGACATCCAAGGCGGGACTCAGCCTGCCAAAACGAACTTCATCTACGAACCCCGACGCGGGTATGTCCGTTTGTTGCAGATTCGCGACTTCGGTGCCAAGCCCTTGCCCACATACATTCCGTCGAATGGGCCACTCAAAACATGTGTTTCCGAGGACATTTTGATTGGGCGGTATGGTGCTTCCGTAGGGCGCATCTGCACAGGGTTTGAAGGAGCCTATAACGTGGCATTGACGAAGGTCGTCATCCCACCGAGTCTCTACCGTCGTTTCGTGTTTTGGGTGCTCCAGTCGGAATGGTTCCAGAAGCCTATCCTAGAAATCGAGCGATCAGCGCAGAACGGATTTAACAAAGGGAATTTGGAGCGAATTGCAATTCCGCTGTGCCCGGAGCCTGAACAGCGCAGGATTGTTTCCAGAATTGATCAACTTTTTCAGAGCGTCAATGCAGCGCGGGAGCGGCTGGCCCATGTCCAGGTCATTTTGGAACGCTTCCGCCAAGCGGTACTCGCCGCCGCCTGCTCAGGCCGCCTAACAGCAGAATGGAGAGAAAAAGCTAAGCGCAATTCTGGGAAAGGAGATGAACTGCCTGCTGGATGGAAGTGGACGGCGGTCGAGGAGCTACTCCCTAAGGGTGGCATTTTCGACGGTCCTTTTGGCTCGAACCTCAAGACAGTGGATTACACGAAGTCCGGTGTTCAAGTGATTCGGATGGAAAATATTGGAAGACTGCGCTTCTACGATGAGAAAAAGACCTACATTTCCCAGCAAAAGTACGAGGCACTCAAAAAACATACAGTTAGCGAAGGCGATGTCATTTTTGCGTCGTTTATCGATGACGAGATTCGAGCCTGTGTGTTGCCCCGCCTACATACTAAAGCAATTGCGAAGGCCGATTGCTTCTGCCTGCGCCCGCACACTAATGTTGATCGACGCTTTTTTGCCTTCCAGTTGGTGGACCGTGAGTCCCAAGATCGACTTCTTGAATCCGTACATGGAGCGACGCGCCCACGAATCAACACCACACAGTTACGCAAACTTGAGGTGCGCTGGTGTCCTTTCGACGAGCAACGGGAAATCGTTAACCGCGTCGAGGCTCTCTTCAGGCTAGCCGACGCCATCGAAAAGCGTATCGGTGTCGCAATGGCAGTTACCAAACAGCTAACGCAGGCCATCCTCGCCAAAGCCTTCCGAGGTGAACTCATCCCCACCGAAGCCGAACTCGCCCGCCGCGAGGGCCGCTCCTACGAATCCGCCGCCGATTTACTTGCACGAATCCGGGCGTCTCGTGTTCATGGCAACGGGAAAAATGGGCGAGAGACTCGGCGCGTCGGTGAAATTCATTCACGGCGGTGAAACGAGGACAATCCATGAACCTAGGTTGTGTTCGTGTGGTTGCTGTGTCAGCAATGATTTGGTCTTCGTCAGGGATTCCGTTCCACGTTTCGAACAAAGTCCTTCCCACCCTTAACGTCTCTTGCGCTCTCAAAAATTTGTTGCATAAGATCGGTAGCGCTATTCCGTGGATGGTAATTCTTTATCCGCCTCAGTCCGCTTGAAGGCCAGCGATGGTGTATGAACGCCTCGATTAGCCCTCGGTTTAGACGCTCACACCAATCCCAATTCTTCAACACCCACAATTCAGGAACGAGCGGTTCCACGATGCTCCACGCCTCATCACTTAGCCTTTCCTCCCACGCTGCTTTATGCACTCGCTGATACGACTCCGCGACGAGATCGAGAGGTGCGGGAGGTGCATTACAGAACGCCAGAGTTAGCAGGAAGCTGGCTAGATAGTCTTTCTCAGCGTCAGTCGCCGTGCCTTGAACTTCGCGAAAGGTGCGGAGCCACACTTCGGAATCTCTCTTCGAAATTCTACTCGCATACGGCGCAACCAAATACGCAACAGCTAGAAGAGAAGCTGGCGAACGGTCGGCCTTTTCTTGAACCCAATCCATCACAAAATCCGGCTGATTGGAGAGGGCATCGCGGCTCGTTCGGGACATTCGGCCTTCGTGCGCTTCAACCCAATCGAGAACGGAGAAAACGGCATCTTTTTCCCAGAGATTGATTGCTCGGCGAAGAAAAGATTCTGAATCACTGTCAAGCAGGGCCGCGACTATTCCGCGAATGGCAGACGAGTCGAGTTCCTTTTGTCCGACGACAGCCTCAAACAGTTCACGTTTTCGATCACCACCCAGTTTCCAGAGTTCGGGAGAACGAGCCAAATCCGGCCTTGCTCGAAAAAGGCCGGGAAGAAACTTTGGACGTTCTCGCGTTATCTCCTGAGCCGTTTCCGCATCCATGTGGACGATCAGAGCAGATAAGATTTGTTCACCGAAGTCATTCACCGTGGCTTCGAATAACTGTCTCAACAACCATCGCGCATCATCCGGTTTGCTGGCACAAAGACGATTTACGCGGTCTTCGATTGAGAGTGCTTGAGAATCCAAAACTTGGGAATCCGCCGTCGTTGCTAATGAAAAAAGAATGTCTCGATCTTGGAAGTTGCGGGACACGAAGTCGGGTCGGTCGTTCCCGAACAACAACTGCTTCAAACGTGCACCACTGTTTGGTTCGGGAAAGGACTCTGCGACCAAATGAATCACGGCATTCACATTTTGCGATGTGGTCACGGCGTCGTAGATTTTTGCGAAATACGAAACATCTTTGCGGTCGGCGCTGTCATCGACAGATGCCCACAAGAAAGTCCGAAAGGCTCCGCCGCTCGGAAGAACCGCGTCGTCTACTGCGGACTCTAAATCTGGCGGACCTGTATCGCCGTCAGGAGGTATTAATATTGGTTCCAATCGCAACGACCCCACCGCAGCTTCACGAGCAACATCTTTGGCAGTAGTCGGCGGAGAACACTGAATATCGAAGGCTCGACCGTCCAGACTTCTCCCAGAAAGTGAACCAGTGCAAAACAAAAATCTCTGCCGAAGGCGCGGCCATTGTTGCGACCAGAGAGCAAAAATAGCCTCAGAAAATTCATCAGAATCTCGGGCAACCAAGACCACGGGGCTAAAGTTTGGGGACCTGTAATAAGCGGAGAAAATCGACCATAGCTGACCTTTCAGAACTGCGGCATCGTCTTCAAGCACGTTGACCTGCAACGGACTACATTCGAAAGAGATGGTTTCAGCGTAATCACTCTTAAGAAAGCCACGCTTAGGCCGTCTGAACAGCTTTGTGAGCGACACCAAAGAGGAGATCGTTGCCAACGTCTGCACCGGAAGCGTAATCGTATGCGTCCAGACGCAACCCGGTCGGGGCATCTCTGAGGCATACCAAGTCATCGCCAGTGCGTACGCATTGATCGATTCCAGCGGATAACCCGTGATGTACCGCTCGAATCCACTGACGACACTGCTACCCGACAGGTCGCTCATTTTAAGCATCAATCGAGCGAGTTCACTGGGAAGTTTTGCCGAACCTTCGATCAGACGATGGCCGTCTGAATATCCGTGCAAGAATTGGTGGACTTCGCCTATCTGCAAATTGGCTGCGTCCGATGTCAGCGCATTAACCATGTCAACAGTTCTGTGAGATCGTGGGGATTTTTCACGCCATCTCCTTCGATAAGGATTCGTTCAGACGCACTCATCCCGGTTAGTCCGTCTACGTCCTTGTTGTAGTCGCCGCCTTGAGCGCTGACGCCGTATACATTGAAATCAAACAGCCGCCGATTGCTCTCCAAAAACTGGGACAGAAACGGCATCTCGCCTGCCAGCCACTTTGCAGGGCTGGTCCTTTTAACCTTCAACACGTCGTCCCAAGCAGAGATTACCAGAGCCAAGCGAAACGGAGGCTTGAAATACTCACGACCCGCAATAAATTGCAGTAGTTCCACCAGTTGCACTTGCGTAGGTGCTTGAGTGGAGTCCCAAGGTACAAAACCTTCCTCATCCTTTTCTTCGTTGGGCTGTCCCGCCTCGCCCATTTCTTTCAACAGCGGCTCCGCCGAAACAATTTTGGCGGGCTTTTGATAATTCAAGGAACTGATGAACAAAACTCCCCCAACTGACTTTTTCAAAAATTCGTCATAACTCGTCGTGAAGTGCCGATCAACCCACTGCGACATGAATGATTCCCCAGAGAGGTCCGGGAAAGTTAGAGTGATACTCTTCTTTGTGGAGGTATCGTTTAGGACCATAGAAACGATGCGTTCGCTGTTAGTCGAAGTTCGCGGAACAACTTCAAAACTTGCCCACAAATCTGAGATTCGATTCAGATGGCTGCTGTCCCCTTCCATGCGCTCAATCGTTAGCCTGTGCTCAACCTCTCCGTGGTGGACCAAATACCAAAGCGCCGCGAGAAAACTCGTTTTCCCCGTCGCCGGAAGCCCGATCATCACGAACTGGTTTGAGACCGACGCGGTCATTTCGAATCCGACTCAGAATTAAAATGTCGCTGCAAAAACTTCTCACTTTCGCGGGAGCCTAACTCCTCATCGGGAAGCAAGTTCATTGTCCGGTTACGGGGTGATTCCGTAGCCCACTCTTGAAGCAGTTCAGGGACTCCGTGTCCAAATTCCAGCCCTTCAACGCCCAGTGGTCTCGCTGCGACTTTCCTGAACGACAACTTTCCAACCCGTGAACCGAACTGCTTTTGAAATTCTTGTGTTGCTTTTTCGAGAAAGGAAGCATGTTCTCCGTCGCCTGTGGCTGCCACGTAGTCGTATTTCATCCAAAGGACATTCACGAAACAAGAAGCGGCTAGCATTCCGCTATCGAGGCACGAGCGAAGCAACATCGTCGCCTCGTTTACCACCTGATTGCGCTTCTTGCGGTCGATGATCTTCTTGCAATCGATCAAGAGCAAGAAATGGTCTGCCATCTTCAAAAAATGCAGCCGTTGGCATTCTGCTATCGAGTCGCGTGCCCGTTCAAATACTTCGCCGGATACATCTATGAACAAAAAATCAAGATTCTCCAACAATTCAGGTCCGGCAATCTGAACATGGAGGTAGCGGCGCAATTCGTCGAATTTAGTGCGTTCGGTTTCTGGAACCGCCCGCTCCGAAGCAATTCTGGATAAGTGGCACCGCTCCTCAAATGCGGGCAGCGTCGTTGACCAAGCAAAAGCGTAATCACCGACTTTCCCAGTCTGGAACAAATCATGCAGGGTGGCTATCAACGTAGTTTTGCCTGCTCCGACTGGCCCCGCGACCACGATCAATCGCACCAATTGAGCAGCTTGCAGTTTCGCTGCTCCAAGGTCATCTAGCCCATTCCCACTCGGCAGATCGATGACATCCGGCACTGTCACGGGCGGCGCAGCCGTTGAGGGCTGCGGCGTCACGGGAGCACTACTCTGGGGTTCTTGCGGAGGCGTCGTCATTACAATTCCTTCATTTCAGTGAAAGAACGAACCGCCAGTTGCTCCAAATAGAATTGATACGCTACGGCGTCGGGGTTGCTCTTAGCAGTCGCGGCTATACCAGTTGCAGCCTTAAACATGGGTCGCCACGCCTTCTCGTCAGAAGCCTGTACGGAAAGGACGACAGCATGAGTCAGCGGCAGAATGCCTTCCAACCCGACTGGGAGCGGCTTTGAAAAATTGGAACCGCGCCACGTCTTGTCTGTATCATTCACAACATCTGCGACAGAGATCGAATCAGCCACTTTATCCCGGCCAGACCGGATTGCTCGGTCCAAAAATGCGCGTGCCGCGATAGGGCCGGGAATTATCTGGGTCAAGTCGGCAAGTTCTTTACCTGTGAGCGTGCAAACCATGCCAAGCGGCATTTCGCTCCAACGTTGGCCTACATCGCGGCTGGTTTTCGAGATCATCCACCACAACATGTTGGACTCTTCTGAAACAATCGGAAACTCCAACTGTAGTTTCTGGAATTCAGGGGCTAACTTACTATACGGCTCGCCCGCCGCAGCCAGCGCCTTCGACAGCGCTTCTTCTTTGCCATCCTTCTCCGGCTTGGCCCGTTGCACAGACCGCTGACTCAGATACCTAGTAGCGATCTCCGGGATTTGCGGAACGACTGATGCGGTGCGGACGTTCTGCGCCGCTCCGCATAGGAGGCACAGCGCAGCCAAGTCAGCAATATCCCGTGAATCGCGCTCTATCACGTCCACCAACCCGGCACCAGCCAACACGACCAACTCACGATCATTGCCAGACATCGGAAAATTTGGGTCAGCGTCGTTGAAGGCTTTGCGAAATCTTTGCGGGAATGACGTGTCGGATAGATTCAACTGAAAAAACACCTGCGCTAACAGGCTGATTTCAGTAGCGTCCACGTCAAAGGACTCAACCCCTTTCCATCTATCTGCAAGCGGTATGCCCTCCGGTGGAACTCCTGCTGAACGATACCAATCGCCGAAATGACTGTTCATGCTCATCGGTTGAACCCACCCCTATCGAAATGGATTTTCTTCTGGACGGCCCTTATGGTGTTTTGTTTCAACGGCAATCCAAAGATCAGCGAGTTTTTTGGTTTCGGTTGCTTTTCGGAACAGCGCACGAAAAAGAATCTCGTCGCGCAGTTCTTCCTCGCCTTCTCCCGGCAGACCGAATGCTTTCGCAATTTGCAGTTGAACATGCGTCTGCAACTGCAAAAAGTGGTAAGCCAATGTGCGCGATGGACTCACGACGAAAGAACGCCTTCCAATCGAGGGCGGGTTCTCGGCTTCGACTTTGTACAACTCTTTTATTTCAGCTTTCATTTTATTCGTATCACCTTCGGCACGCCAGAGCAGTTCCTTCTTGGCGCACTCTAAATAATGGAGTTTGTCAGCCAGAATGAGGTCTTCGACAGCATCCAGATCAAACATGTGTTTGTAATAACCACTGGAGCCATGTGTCGCTTCTCCCCATAACCGACCGCACTTGTATCGCCGGGCTATGTCGCTGACGAACCAGAGCAAAGCAGAACCCGCGCCGCCCACGATGTGGGAATACCCGTCCGGTGCCTTAGCAATAAACGGGTGAACAGCCAAGTAATCAAGGATGATGCTGTTGCACCACGAGCGGCGAAAATGGCAGATTCCAATAACGCCTGAATCGGGAAACCAGTCGCACTTCAACAGCACGAAACCCGCAACCTCAACGTGCTCATCAGCCTTGATGGGGTGGGTCGCGATCTCTTCAACGCTATTGACATAGATTTGCTGTATTTGGGTGTGCGCCAGATAGCTGTCAATCGCTAACTGTGCCAAATCCACCGCATCTCGGCGTTTGGAATCAGTATCCGCGCCGAGTTTGTCTCTCCATTCGTTTATAAAAGTAAGATCGGCAAGTTCTGCAAACACGACCGTGGCTCGGCGCTGTTCGCCGTTCAATGTGACACTCACGTGCGTCATTCGCGATATAAAGTAGCATTATTGGCTTCCGAGTAACAGCTAAAGAACCTAACCTTGGTCAGCCAACCAGCGTTCGCTCGAAATCGCGGACAGACTGAGACGCACCATTCATGCGGTCTACGTAGTTAGACGACCGCGAGGTCTCATAGCACCGGAATGCTCGGGAATCTTCGCGAACCACTCGTCTATTTGCGCGACCGTGGAAACGCGAGTGTCCCCAACAATTTTGTATTTGAGCGAACCATTCCGCCAGGAGTCCTCAACAAACCCCGGCGTACAACCGATCATCGCCGCTATTGCAGGAGGACGCAGGGCTTTTGGCGTCACACAGATCACTAATGCTGGATAGGGATACGAGGAGACAGGACGATCTTTCACATTCCACCTTTGCCCCGACTTTGCCGAATCGGGGTTTAAGTCAGGACCCGCCCTATTCCCAGGGTTCCTGCGCGTGTGACCCCTATAGCGATTTAACAATCCCATGCAAGAGGCACAGCCTCATTTTGCTCTCTCAACACGAATCAACTTGTAAACGGCGACGTACTCCGCTTTAGCGTTCGGGTCATCGACGTTATTGATGTCTTGTGTTGCGCATTCGAACAGAGCCGCATCTTCTAGCAAATCTTTCCACCCATAGATCATGCGGATGTGCTGTGGCAGCAGTCCTTTCGCCTGCTTTACTGTTAATTTCATTTGCATCCTCAAAAAGTGAAAAGGCGCAGCCCATCCCCGGCAGAACTGCGCCCGTTGATTTGGTTTGTTAGTCCTGGGTGATTTTGAATTCAAACAGGCTTGCGGTGTTTGACACGTCCGAAGTCTGCAAAGAAATACCGACAACCAGTCCGAATCCTGATGCGCCTGCGCTTCCTGAGCCTTGTTGCCCTGCTGTCACAAACAAATTATTAATGCCTGCGATGGCCACTTCAGGATTGTTCTTGTCTAAGCCGCCACCAGCCGCATTCGCGAAACTATATTTGAAGAATCCACTCAATGTTCCAGAGATAGATTCAAACAACAAATCGCCAGCAATCGACCACGCTACTGGCTTGGTCGCCACCAGCGCGTTCGACGGTATGTTGCCAAGCAAGGTTGTATAGCTTGGCGAAGATGCTGTTCCAGTATTGATCTGAACAATCGGTGTAATTGTCGGGGTAGTAGCAGACGACGCTACACCCGTCGCATAGACACGGCAACGCCCTCCATTCAACTTTGCAGTCGGAAACAGTAACTGACCAACCGCACTGGTTGCAGACGGCGTGTTGCCAAACTGTGCGCTATCCACGCGAGCATTTACCCCTGGTGCGCTACTGTTCCAGTTGGAAACCGGGCCGTTACCAAACCACTTGAGGTTCGTACTTAATCCACCAACTACAGATGGTGCCGATGGATTTACATCATAACTAGCTATTACTGACATGAACTTCTCCTCGCCCTAATGGGCAAAAATAAACTTGATGGGGTATTGGTGTACTGCGACGAATCTCTTCGAAGACAGATTCGGATTGGAATTTTTACCTTTTACGGTGCCTTTGCGAGGCCGCTGTCAAGGATTTCAGACGCTGTTAATGCCGTAGGACGATCTCGCATCATCCCTAGTGCATCGTCGCGGTTCAGCGCGGAACTTCGGCGTTCTCTTGATTACGCTGGCGACGAATCTCATCATGAAGCTGTTTCACCCGATCACCATCTCTGGGCTTTCAGCCAACTAAACGCGCCGACTACA
>Ga0070730_10001805_pt1 | contig 20088 bp, 21 predicted proteins | sample Coa_R1_3_FD_66447 | JGI IMG/M metagenome (GOLD analysis project Ga0070730, IMG submission 66447) | Surface soil microbial communities from Centralia Pennsylvania, which are recovering from an underground coalmine fire - Coalmine... | ecosystem: Environmental > Terrestrial > Soil > Unclassified ... | reverse complement strand
GATCGTAGCGCCGCCGTCCCGGCGGCTGTCGTGCGGGCGTCGCGCCCGCACAGCCGTACCCTTCAAACAGGCAGCGAGTTTCCGCAAGCAGTGCGTAGCGCCGCCATCCACAGGGTACCTCAAATAGATGGCCAGCACAGCCGTAAGGATGGAAAACGTTTGAGATGGGATAATGATCTGAATGCCGCTGGGAATCTACATTTCCGTCCCGTTCTGCCGCACAAAATGCAGCTACTGCAACTTCGCCTCCGACGTATTTTCGAAGGCAGTATTCGAGCGCTATGTGGATCGAGTCTGCAGCGACATCGAAAACGCGCCACGCACGGCGTCGCAAATGGGTGGCAAATTTGAAAAGGAAGTGGATTCGATCTACCTCGGTGGTGGCACGCCGACGGTTCTGGAACCCCAACAACTGCGGCGAATGTTCGACGCCGTGCGCCGTCAGTTCGCGCTCCTACCCGATGTCGAGATTACGGTTGAGTGCGCCCCCGGAACATTGACGCAAGACGCACTGGAAACTCTTAAACTTTGCGGGGTCAATCGCGTCAGCCTGGGCGTGCAGTCCTTCATCGATGCCGAAGCCGCCGCCGTTGGCCGTCTGCACAAACGCTCGACGATTCTCGATGACATTTCCCGGCTGCGAGCGGCAGGGATTTCCAACATCAACATCGACCTCATCGCGGGATTGCCGCACCAGACAGCCGCAACTTGGCAGGAGTCATTGCATCAGGCGGTCGCCACGGGCGCACCGCACGCTAGCATCTACATGCTCGAAATCGATGACGATTCGCGCCTCGGCCGTGAATTGATAGCCGGCGGCACGCGTTATCACGCTCACTTTGTTCCCGACGAGGATGCCGTCGCCGATTTTTACCTGGCCGCGTGCCAGACGCTTGAGTCAGCCGGGGTGCCGCATTACGAGATTTCCAACTTCGCCCGTCCCGGCCGCGAGTCGCGCCACAATTTGAAATACTGGACCCGCCAGCCCTACCTCGGATTCGGCGTGGACGCTCACTCGATGCTGCTCTCCGGCTCTGAGTCGACAGAAGCGGTGCGCTTTTCCACCCCCGACGTGCTTGAAAGATACGTCGCCAGCGCTCCCTTACAAAGAAATGAAGTTTCTCGAATCACAGCATTCGAAGAGAGCTTCTTTCTCGGCCTTCGTTTGAACCTCGGCGTCGACCTCCGCGTCATTGCGGACAGGTTCGGACGCCTGGCGCTTGCAAGCGTGCAGCCTGTGATCGCGGAACTTCTCGCCAACGATCTGCTGCAGCAGACAGGCGATCGTATCCACCTCACGCCCCGTGGACGCCTGCTCTCGAACGAAGTGTTTCAATCGTTCCTCCATACACCGAGCGCCTCCACCACCGCCTGAGCGCGGGAGTATAATTTCCCTGGATCTTCAGCGCTGGTTCCAGAAGATCGCCGTAATTTGCCAAACCATCCGGTCGGTTGGGTGGCGACGCCGGACACATAGAATCGCCAGTGTTCATGCGGTGTTCCCACTCTTCTCCTTTCTCTGCCGGAGGTAACTTCTTCCTCTCCCAGCGCTATGTTTTAATCAAAAATCGGGCCTCTGGAAGCCCGGAGTGCGGAACTGCCGCCCGCAGTCTCCGCGTGTGCTGGAGGAACCTTGGATTTCCTACTGAACGACGAGCAGCTGCAGTTGAAGAAAAGCGTCCGCGAGTTCGCCGAGCGCGAGATCCGTCCGAACGTCATGAAATGGGACGAATGCGGCGAATTTCCTCTCGCTACGATCAAAGAACTAGGCAAGCTCGGCATGCTGGGAATGATTTTTCCGCCCGAGTACGGCGGAGCCGGCATGGGCTACGTTGAGTACGTAACCGCCATCGAGGAACTCTCGCGCGTCGACGGCTCAGTCGGCATCATCGTCGCAGCGCATACCTCGCTCTGTTCAAATCATATTTTTCTTGCCGGTAACGAAGCGCAGAAGAAAAAGTACGTCACTAAACTAGCAACCGGAGAATCTATCGGCGCTTGGGGGCTCACCGAACCTGCATCCGGCTCCGACGCTGGCAGCGCGCGCATGACTGCCGTCCGCAGAGGAAGCAACTGGGTCCTGAACGGCACCAAGACGTTCTGCACGAACGGCCATTACGCCGATGTCGTCGTGGTGCTGGCAGTAACCGACAAAACCGCGCACACGCACGGCATTTCTGCCTTCGTTGTCGAGAAAGACACGAAGGGATTTCGTCCCGGCAAGAAGGAAAACAAGCTCGGCCTGCGCGCCAGTGACACAGCGGAACTGATCTTCGAAGACTGCGTGATTCCAGCCGAGAACCTGCTCGGCGCCGAAGGCCAGGGCTTCCCCGACGCCATGCGCGTGCTCGATGGCGGCCGCATCTCCATCGCCGCGTTATCGCTGGGTATGGCCGAGGGCGCCTACGAAGCAGCCTTGAAGTATTCGAAGCAGCGCCGCCAATTCGGCAAAGCCATCAGCGATTTTCAGGCCATCCAGTGGAAGCTGGCCGACATGGCGACCGAGATCGACGCTGCCATGCTGCTCACGATGCGCGCAGCTTCCATGAAAGATGCCGGCATGAAGACCACGCAGGAATCCTCCATGGCGAAGCTCTATGCCAGCGAGGTCGCGGTCAGGTGCGCCAACGAAGGTGTGCAGATTCATGGCGGGTACGGATTCATCAAAGACTATCCGGCGGAAAAGTTCTACCGCGACGTGAAGCTGTGCACCATCGGCGAAGGCACCAGCGAGATCCAGCGCCTCGTGATCGCACGCCAATTGCTGAAGGATTGATTTCACGCGATTCGGGGTTGGCTATGGCACGTTAGCTTGAGACGGGGGTAGAACTCTTCATTGGGCAGATGCGCTGGAGTGCGTCGATAGGGAGGCCCTCAAGCATCGCGACATAATTCAAATATGCAACCATTGTACCGACGCACCGCTCGACAAGGTTTTCCAATAACTCCGGAGGAACGTTTTTGTCCTGCAGGACGATGGAAAACAGACCGCCGTGCTGGAAAGTGTTGGCCTGTTCCCTGTACTTGTCGAGAAAGCCGAGAAGGGAGCCAACCAGCTTTCCCTTGAAGAATGGTTTCTTGATGTACAGTTGTTCGTCTACGGCCTTCGCCATCGCAGCCCAGCTAGGATGCGGGGTCCCACGGCCTTTGCCGCCCTTCCTAATGTTTTCTTGAAGTGTCGCTTCCTCCATTGCGTAACCGACATACAGTCCACCGAAAAGTGTGTCGAGAATGCTTTTGTTGAGAGCAAAAGCAGCCGGCGCGTTGCCGACCTCAACCAGCGTGAGGGTACCCGAGACCAGCGCAGTAAGCCGCACGAAATGCAGATGTAGGAGCCGGTGGCGTTCTGTCGTCCCCTGCTTCGCCCATTCATCCCCTAATGCTGTCAGCTGAGACAGTTGCGTTTTGGCGCGCTCGATTGCTGACTGAAGGGTTAAATCTTCCATTGGTTTTCGCCCGCGTACCTACTCCATGATACGTTGGCGCTAGGCTGGCTCAACCCCACGTGATTACGCCACAATTGCTAAAGGATAGGAGGCCCATTCGTGAAAGGTCTCAGGGAGCACACGCGATAGAAGGGCACATCCGGGAAGGGCACCGGCTTTAGCCGTGCCGTAACCAGCCAAAAAATGGGTCTTTAGCCCCTGAGGGCTTCGACTTTATCAGGGCTCCCCATTCGCCCCCACCGGCACATGCGAAGTAATCCGTTTCAGCAGGAATTCGCGAATCAAGTTTGCTACCGCATCTGCCCCCGTTCCACCGAGCCCATTGAGAAGAATTAAATGGGCTCCGCGTTCAGAAGGCGGGTAGTACAAATTCGAAAGCGCCGCAGCGGAAAAGTTTCCCAAAACCCGCGAGTAATTCGGTTTCCATCGTCCGTCATCGCCGCGCGCCACAACCGTCGCCGAGATCGCGTACAGCGCTCGTGACCTGATCGTTCCTTTTCCTTTATAGAAGTAGCGCGGGTCCTGATGAAAGATCGAAGGGAAAACTGCTCTGCCCAGTAGGATCCCTGATGCGTGCGTCGCAAATGCTGCGCCGTAGCGCTTTCCATATCCCTCGATCCCACTGCCGTAAGACGGAAAGACGTTCTTATATTGCTCCGCGCCCGCCAGCCCAGCCACGCTCACCATGGCAACCGGATCGAAGATCGAACGAAGGCTGAGTTGATATTTCTGTTTCGCCAGCATCGGAGGCGCATTCCAGTCGTACGTGCTGTAAAAATTCGGAATCACGCCGCCAATCCGCTGCTGAACCGCAATCTGCTCCTGCTGCTTCGAGACCTCTTCTTTGTTGCCGTTCACGGTCACGCTGGTGACTCCGCCCGACACCGCCAGGGTCACGGGGGCCGCGATGTAGTTCTCGCCCGCTCTCAGGGAAATCTGCGCAGACTGGAACCCTCTCATCCCTGCCGCAGTCACCGAGACGGAGTAGACATCGGGTGGTAATCCTGTGAACACGAACTGACCGTTGGCACCTGATTCCACGGATCGCATCGCAGAATCCGAGTGCCTCGTCAGAGCCACGCGCGCGCCTTGCAGCACCTCGCGATTCGTGTCGAGCACAGTGCCGGTAATGGCCCCGCTGCCAGCCTGCTGTAATTCGATTCCCCGAGATGATGGGTTAACTTGAACTGCCTGTGGCTCGGCCGGGAGAGCCTCAATGTGAGGCGCCGATGGGGAACTCTCTTGCGATTGCATAACCCCGGTCCCCAAGCCGAAGAGAATTAAAACAACGGAGCCGGGTACCAGCAACGGCTTCCAACAGCGGGTTACATCAAACAATGGGCCCAACCTCTTCCTATACAGATTGCAACCGTCCCTATTTCGACGCAAAATCTGGCTCCCGAGTTATCCAGGAGTCCCTCTGTTCACCCGCTATTCCGCCAAATTTCAACGGCTTGGCTATACTCACTTCTCTCAAAAATCCTCGATTCCGCGCATCGCCCAGTGGGCTGCAATGTCTTTCTTGTCGCTGCTGCTTTACACTGAACAGGTTTGGACGCTAATCACTCAGCTCTGATTTCCGCACTGCGCTCCGGGGACGCGCGTACGCTCGCGCGCGCCATCTCCGTCGTCGAGAACCACGCTCCAGGCTGGTCGGAGCTGCTGAAAGCTTTGTTTCCCCACACCGGCAAAGCCCGCGTGATCGGCCTGACCGGCGCGCCGGGAGCAGGGAAGAGCACCCTCGTCGACCGACTCGCCAAGCTCTATCGCATGCAGGATCGCACCGTCGGCATCATTGCCGTCGATCCCACCAGCCCCTTTAGCGGAGGAGCCATCCTTGGCGACCGCATCCGCATGCAGGATCACTTCGCCGACCCGGGCATCTACATCCGCAGCATGGCGACCCGCGGCTCTTTGGGGGGGCTAGCCCGCAGCACCGCCGATGTTGCCACCGTGCTCGACGCCTCTGGCCGTGACATCATCCTGGTCGAAACGGTAGGTGTTGGCCAGGACGAAGTCGAGATCGTTCGCCTCGCCGACATCACCATCGTGATTCTCGTCCCCGGCATGGGAGACGACGTGCAGACGATCAAAGCCGGCATCATGGAGATCGCCGACATTTTCGTCATCAACAAGAGTGATCGCGAGGGTGCCGAGCGCGTCGAGCGCGAGATCCGGGCCCTTCAAACCCTCGCCACACGCCATGACGGCTGGACTCCTCCGATCGTGAAGACCGTTGCCAGCGAAGGTAGTGGCGTAGAAGAACTCGCCGCAGTCATCGCCGACTATGAGAGTTATCTCCAGAAAGAGAATCGCGCGCTGAAAAAGAGTGCAGAGAATTGGCAGGAGCGATTACTCGAAATGCTGCGCGATGCCATGCTCGAAAAGGCCAGGACACAGTTAAACGATGGCAGCGTGGCGCGTCTGGCCCGAGAGGTCGCTGAGCACAAGCGCGATCCCTACTCGCTCGTGGAAGAGATCGTCAGCAAATTCTGACGGAGTTTTTCCACAGGATTAATTAGCATCATGTGATGGATGACCTTTACCCTGGACTCTCGAATTGGGACAATTATGTAGAGGTACTATACGGGGCGTCATCCCGAAGGCCCGCGCTTTTACCAGCCGGCCGAGTGATCTCCCGGGGCACGGCCGTATGGGCTCAGTTGACTTGGGACTTCGTGGAAAGCCGAAAGCCAAAGCCGGAGCAGTAAAGCAGTCCGCTAAGTCTTTGTTTATGAATATTTTGCGCGTAAGTCTTTGGTGCTCAATATTTTGCGCTGAACTGTGCGCCGCTGTTTCCGCTAAGTAGCATGGATTGAATAATTTGCATACTTTTGATCTGAAAAATTTGATTGCATGTTTCAAATCGACCATCTCGGCATCGCAGTGAAATCGCTGACAGCCGCCAAAGCGATTTATGAAAAGCTAGGCCTGGCAGTCTCCCCGGAAGAGACTGTCGAGCAGGAGCAGGTACGGCTCGTCATGGTCCCGGTGGGCGAAAGCCGCCTCGAACTTCTTGAGGCCACCTCGGCCGACTCGACCATCGCCAAGTTTATCGCTAAGCGCGGCGAAGGCTTGCACCACGTCTGCATGAAAGTGCCGGACCTGCCCGCGGCCGTCGAGCGGCTCAAGAAAGATGGCGTTCGCTTGGTCTCAGAAGAAATCAAGACCGGCGCCGGCGGACACCGCTACGTTTTCGTGCATCCGCAAAGCACTGGCGGCGTTTTGCTCGAGTTGGTGCAAGGATAAAGCCGCCAAGCATGCTGCTCCTCGTCACAGACACTTCGGGAAAGAACGGCAGCGTTGGTCTGGTGCGCTCGACTGACGACTCCGGCGATCTTCACCTGATCGAAAGCGCGCAGCTCACTGGTGGAGCATTTTCCGCACAGCTTGTCCCGCAGATTTCCGCGATGCTCGAAAATCACGGTTTCAAGAAGACCGACATCGGAGCCTTCATCGTGATCTCCGGCCCAGGATCGTTCACCGGGCTGCGGGTAGGCCTGGCCGCGATCAAGGCTCTGGCGGAAATTCTAGGCAAGCCGATCGTTCCAATTTCGCTGCTCGAAGTGATCGCCCTTGCCGCAGGCAAGCAGGGCCAAGTGCTGGCCGCGCTCGATGCAGGCCGCGGCGAGATCTATGCCGGCGAATACGAGATTCGCGACGAGTCTGCGCATCTCGTCAGCGAGCGCCTGATTTCAAAACAAGAACTGTTGACGATCGCGAAAGACCAGCCCGTCTCGACCACGGACGCCAACCTTGCAGAACACGCCCGCGGCGCGGGTCTCGCCGTGGCTCGCCTGCAGCCAGTCACGGCCCAACAGATTGCAATCGTGGGATGGACTAAACTGCGCGCCGGACAAACCGTCTCGCCCGAACAATTGGAAGCGAACTACATCCGTCGCACCGACGCCGAGATCTTCGCGAAACCGGCTTCCAGCGCCTAGCCGGAGCATGTTCATCGACTTGAACATCCGCAAAGCCATCCCGGACGACATCGCTTCGATCATTGACTTGGAGCGCGCATCAGCGACCGCTGCGCATTGGAAGGAAGCACAATATCAGCACCTGTTTATTCCTCGAGAGCCAGGACTGCAGGCCCTTGTTCTTGTAGCTGAAGCTCCGGACCCCGCGTCTGCTGCGGAATCTACGTCCTTGCTCGGTTTTCTCGTAGCCCGCCACGTTGGCGCTGAATGGGAACTCGAAAACATCGTGGTGGCCACCTCAGCCCAGCGCCACGGATTCGGTACTCTGCTACTGCAAGCATTGCTCGATGAGGCTCGCCAAACACACAATGCTGCTGTGTTTCTTGAAGTCCGCGAGTCGAACACGGCGGCTCATGCTCTATATGAAAAGTCAGGATTCGCGCAGATCGGCCGCCGAATAGCGTACTACGCCGGCCCCCAGGAAGACGCCATCTCGTACCGCTGGACGGCGAGTTAGGTCGTTCTCATAGTGAGACAAAATCGTGTTTTGCACCACTTTTTTGGCATTGAACCGGTTTTGGGCCTGTGCTAAGTTTGCCTCATAATCCCGGTTTGGAGGTCTGCTGGATGCTGACTCCGAAAGACCAACTCCTGACCAGTCACGAAGGTTTCCGTCGGCTGGCGCAGGAGCACACGCAGTACGCACAACGTCTCGATGTACTCACCCAAAAACGCTATCTGAGCGAAGACGAAAAGCTCGAAGAAGTCCGTCTCAAAAAGCTGAAACTGCGCCTCAAAGATCAAATGGAATCCATTGAGCGCGAATATCGTCAGCAGTACGGCGTCAACGTAGCTTAATTCTCAGGGACCACCTCACGGCGGCTTCGCCGCCGACGGAGAAATCTATCTTCCGCAGGGCGCGATAAAGCGCCTTTTTTTATTTATACTTACAGAGACTTGGGGCGGGTGTTCACCTTAGCCCGCCACGGGCCGCCACAGATATAATTGAATCACTCCCCTATGGTTCGTGACGGTTATTTCTACGGTCTCGCCTTCATCGCCGCCGCAATCCTGCTTGGCTGGCTGACTCAGCCCGCGTGGGCGATCCTGCCACTGTTGTTGGCGTGTTTCTTCCTATGGTTCTTTCGTGATCCGGAACGCTCAATTCCGCAGGAGGAAGCCGCTGTTGTATCTCCCGGCGACGGCAAAGTCACCGATGTTTCCTCGATTGACACTGCCGATGGCAAGAAATTGCGCATCAGCATTTTTCTAAGCGTCTTTGATGTGCATGTGAACCGCTCGCCAATTGCCGGCGTGGTGCGCGACATACGCTATCAGCGCGGCAAGTTTATCAATGCGATGGATGCGGCCTCTGCGGACCAGAACGAGCAGAACATCGTGACCGTGGAAGGCGACGGGCAGAAAGTGATCTTCAAGCAAATTGCCGGATTGCTGGCGCGCCGCATCGTTTTCGATCCCAAACTCGGCGACCATCTGGAGCGCGGCCAGCGCGTAGGCCTGATCAAATTCGGATCTCGCGTCGATGTTGTGCTCGATGCATCCGCCCGCCCGAGTGTGAAGGTGGGTGACCGGGTAAAGGGCGGATCCAGCGTTCTGGCCTACGCCCAGACTCCGACTGCAATGGCCGCCTCAACCGTTTCTGTGGGTGAAAGGACGCGTTGATGCACGAGATCAGCCCGAGGGTGCGACGTCGGCGAAGCAAGGGGATGTACATTCTCCCATCGTTGTTCACCACGGCGAATGTGGCGCTGGGCTTCTACGCCATGCTCGAGGTCCTGCACGCCACTGCCGTTGATTTCTGGCATCTCGACAATGCGGCGAAGGCGATCGGCTTCGCGGTGCTCTTTGACGGGCTCGACGGCCGCATCGCACGGATGACCGGCACCAGCAGCGATTTCGGCCGGGAATTGGACTCTCTGGCAGATGTCGTGACATTTGGGGTGGCGCCAGCCCTTCTTGCCTGGACGTGGGGCTTTCAGCTAATGCCGCCGGTTCTACTGACCCAAGGGCAGTGGCACATTAAACTGACTCAGTTAGGTGCGATTGCCTGCTTCCTGTTCCTGATTGCGGGCGCGAGCCGGCTGGCGCGGTTCAACATCACATCAAATCCGCAGCCTTCGAACCCGGGAAGGCCAGGGAAGAAGTACTTTGTGGGCATGCCCATTCCCGCGGGAGCTGGCGTGATTGCCGCTGTGGTGCATTTTGAAGCTGGCGACCCCTTAGTCTCGTCGTACACCGCGATTGCATGGCTCGCGATGGTGACGACGGTTGGTTATCTTATGGTCAGCACCTGGCGTTTTTATAGCTTCAAAGACATCGACTTCAAATCGCAACATCCGTTTCGCGTCATCATTTTTCTGGCAGCCTTGTTTGCTGGAATTGCGTTCTTCTCGCGCCCGGTCCTGTTCGTGCTGGCATTGTTCTATATGGCTTCGGGTGTCTTCTGGCGACTGCAGTGGATTTTCCGCCGCCGTTCTGGTCCTCCGTCGCCCCCTTATAAGGAGGCTTCCCAGACCTCATGAACGAGCCGGTCAAAACCCCGACTGCCGTTCCGCAGCACGTTGCGCGCGGGAATTTGTATCGCGCGGCGATTGTCGGCGCCGCTTCGCTGAAAGGGAAAGAGATTGCCGAGATTTTGAACGAGCGCAATTTCCCGGCCGCCGACATCCGCTTGCTGGATGATGATGAATCGCTGGGACAGCTGGAGGCGATGGGCGACGAGATCAGTTTCATCCAGCGAGTTCGGGCCGAGCAGTTCGAGCACGTGGATTTTACATTCTTTGCATCGGATCAGGAGAGCACCCGACGAAGCTGGAAGGATGCCCGCGATGCCGGCAGCGCGATTATCGACCTGTCCGCAGCGCTCGAGGACATGAGCGAGGCTACCGTGAGATCGCTCTGGATTGAGCGGGAACGAGGCCTGGTGACGCCCCCGGAATTGCAGCCCGGGCCTTGTGTCACCGCCCACCCCGTCTCGGTAACGCTTGCGCTGCTGCTGTTGCGCGCGCAAAAAGCGGCAGCGATTCACCGAGTCGTTGCCACGATATTCGAGCCTGCTTCGGAGCATGGGCAGCGGGGCATGGACGAATTGCATCAGCAGACGGTGAATCTGCTCAATTTCCAGCCGCTCCCCAAAGATGTATTCGACGTGCAGATCGCGTTCAACATGGTTGCGCGGTACGGCCAGAAATCTCAGCCTGCGCTCGATTCGGTGGAGGCGCGTGTGCTGCGCCACTATCGCAAGATTGCCGGGGACGGTATGCCACAGCCATCTCTGTTCTTGCTGCAAGCCCCGATCTTCCATGGGCATGCCATGGCTGTTTTTCTGGAGATGGAGAGCGCTGTCGATGCGCCTTCGCTCTCAAAAGCGATTGCCGGAGATCATGTCACCGTTGTCGGGACCGAAGAGGATGCGCCCAGCAATGTAGGTTCTGCAGGGCAGGCAGGCATACAAGTATGGGTGAGACCCGACCCCGTGCAAGCCAACGGAGTCTGGCTGTGGGCTGCGACGGATAATCTGCGCATTTCGGCCCTTACCGCGGTGGAATGTGCGGAAAGCATGGCGGCGACCCGGCCAACAGGAAAGATTCAATGAGGCAGGCGATGGCGCCCCTCTCGGCGGTTTTACTGCTCCTCCTTTCGGGATGCGGTTATCACACTGCGGGACACGGGGTCCAACTTCCGGAAACCGTCAAAACCATCGCGATTCCCTCCTTCAAGAATGAGACGCTCACGTATCGGATCGAGCAGATGCTCACAGCATCGGTGGTGCGGGAGTTCACGACGCGCACGCATTACCGAATACTGAACGAGAACTCCGAAGATGCTGATGCGACGCTGCGGGGCACCGTGCTTTCGACCGTGGCGTCTCCGCTGACCTATGACACGGCCACTGGGCGCGCGGCAAGCGTGCTGGTGGTCGTGAGTATGAGGGTCGTCCTGGCGGACCGGAACGGCAAGGTTCTTTACCAGAATCCGGCATACTTATTTCGGGAGCAGTACGAAGTATCGCAGGATCTTCAGAGTTTTTTTGAAGAAGATTCGCCCGCATTCCGGCGGCTTTCACAAGATTTCGCTCGCACCCTGGTATCGAATGTCCTGGAGGGATTCTAGACGTGAAGAACGCCGTTCTCTTTCCGGCACTTTGTGCGCTGCTGTTGGCGGCGGGTTGCTACAGCGGTTCGAGGCCGCCGCATGTCGGATCGGCGGCCAAGGATTTTGCCGTTCAGGATTCTGACCGGAAAGTGAGTCTGGAGCAGTTTCGCGGACAGGTGCTCGTGTTGAACTTCTGGGCGACATGGTGTGCGCCCTGCCGGCAAGAGTTGCCCTCGTTAATGACGATGCAGGACCGGATGAAGGGGCGGGGCGTTACCGTGTTAGGCGTTAGCATCGATGTGGATGGCGATGCCTATCACCGTTTCCTCAAGCAACGCAGTGTGAATTTTCTGACGGTGCGCGACCCGGAGCAGAAGGTCGCCTCTCTGTACGGTACGTCGGGCTGGCCCGAGACCTATATCATCGACCGTAAGGGAGTCATGCGGCGCAAGTTGATTGGGCCCGTGGATTGGAATTCCCCAGATATCGTGCAGTTCCTGGGTACACTGTAGCTGTTCACGTTGCATCACTATGAGAATCCTGTAGTCGATGCTAGAGTCGGATTGTTAACACAGGGGGCAGAGGATCACAGAGCCTCTGTGAACCCCTGTGTATCCTGTGGTGATTTCCTTTCTGAATGCGCGCTTTTGCCCAAGCCGAACGTTTCGTGAGCGAACTGGAATCGCGCAAGATGCGGGCAGCCTACGTTTTCGTGGGCGATGAAGCCTTTTTCCGCAAGCGCTTTCGCGACGCCATCCTTGAACACCTGGTTCCGGCCGACCTGCGCGATTTCAGCCTGTTCGAGTTCGATCTTGCAGAGACCGACCTGGCGGAAGTTCTCGACCGCGCCCGCACGCCCTCCCTCATGGCCCCATTCCAGGTTTTCTTCGTGCGCGGCGTGAAGAACTTATTCGGGCGTGGTTCCAACGAAGAGAAACTCGCAGCCATCGAGGAATACTGCAAGAATCCCAATCCCGATGCGCTGATCGTCTTCGTGGCCGACCATATCAGCATTCCTGCCGACGTGCGCAAGATGGAGATGCAGGACAAAGACCGCTATCAACGCATTCGCGACACCATGGGCCATTACTGCGGGATCGTGGAACTCGCGCGCGTCGAAGAAGGCGAAGCGGTTCGATGGATCAGCGACTATTGCGCCTCGCGCGACGTGAAGATCGAACCCGACGGCGCCCGGGAACTGGTCGATGCGCTCGGCGGCGACATGATGATGATCTCCAATGAACTGGAGAAACTGATGCTCTACGTCGGGGAGAAAAAACGCATTACGCTGGGCGACGTCGAGACGATGGTGCTGGCCGCCAAGCAACGTTCGCTCTACGAACTTACCGATGCGATCTCGAGCAAAGATCGGGTGCGTGCGCTGGAAGTGCTGGACGCGATTCTGGCTTCTGGTGAAGGAGAGGAAGCCGCGATCGGCCACATCTATATGCTGGCCAAAACGTTCCGCCAGATGCTGGTGATTCTGGAGCGCAACGTGCGCGACCAGCGCATGCTATGGGCGGCCTTGTGGCAAGGATTCCGCGTGCCCCCGTTTGCAGCGGATGACATCATTAAGCAGGCACGCCGTTACAAATCGCGCCGCGATCTGACGCGGGCGATTCGCCTGGTAGCGAAGGCGGACCTGGCCCTGCGCTCGAATCCCGTCAGCAAGCGCATGGTATTGGAACGCCTTGTGATGGATTTGACCAGCGAGCCGAAGGTCGAAACACCAGGGTGGATGCAGGATCAGTTGCCGGTGTGAGAAGCAGCTTTCAGCTCTCAGCATTCAGCCATACCGACGTGGTGCGGTCCCCGAGAGATCCCTCATGTTCGATGTATCTGCCTATCTTGCCCGCATCAACTATTCCCGTTCAAAGGCACCCACCAGCACTACACTCCGCGGGCTGCATAGTGCTCACCTTTTGACGGTTCCGTTTGAAAACCTCGACATTGGCGTTGGCCGCACGATTGCTTTGGACGAAGAAGTAATGGTCCGCAAGATCGTCGAACGTCGACGAGGCGGATTTTGCTACGAACTCAATGGAGCATTCGCGGCCTTGCTGGGGGCGATGGGATTTCAGGTCAGCCTGCTTTCCGCTCGCGTTTCGCGCGAGTCGGGCGGGGAGAGTCCGGAGTTTGATCACTTGTGCTTGCGAGTTGATCTGGAGCGGCCATGGCTCGCGGATGTAGGATTCGGCGAATTGTTCCTGGAGCCGCTTCGGATTGAAGACGGAATCGAGCAACGCGATCCAGCAGGCACATTTCGGCTGATCAAACAGGGAGATCGCTGGCAACTGGAAAAATCACTGGGTGATAGCTCCTGGAAACGCGAGTATTCCCTCAGCTTGCAGCCGCACTCGATGAGGGACTTCGAGATCAGGTGCCGATATCACCAGACCTCACCGGAATCTTCTTTCACGCAAAACCGCATTTGCACGCGAGCGACGCCTCAGGGAAGGGTTACGTTGTCAGAAATGAAACTGATCGTGACCGAGAACGGCCAGCGAACAGAACAGGTGCTTTTGTCCGAGGAAGGGCGCGAGCGGGCACTGCAAGAACACTTTGGGATCAGGCTGTAGAGGCCAGAAAAAATGGCAGACCGTAGTCTGCCATTTCAGAAATTCGGGAAGAAAATCCTACTTCATCGCGACGATGCGGGCGTTCAGGCGCGACTTGTAGCGCGACGCGGTATTCCCGTGCAACGTGCCCTTCTGGATGGCCTTATCCAAGGCGGAAACGGTCTTGCGGTAGGCCTGCTCGGCGGCTGCTTTGTCGCCCTTGGCGAGGGTCTCGCGCAACTCCCGCAATTGGCTGCGCAGCGCGGATGTGTTGGCGCGATTACGGTCGGTGCGGCGTTCGGTCTGGCGGGCGCGCTTGAGCGCCGAAAGATGATTTGCCATGTCTGGTTCGTTACCTTCGTGTATTCAGAGAGATATTCGGGTGGGTCCGAATTACTTATTATAGGGGAGCCCCGTTGAACGGGTCAAACCAACATGAGCGATGGACTCGATCGCCTGAAAGTGCTGATTAACTCCTCGACCCCCATCGTAGTGATGGAGACCGCGGAAGAGATGCGCGCCGTGAGCATGGTGCGCTCGGCTTGTACTCAGCTGAACATGGCGACATTTGAGTGGAGCATCGCCGACGGGCTGGTGCACTCGGGCTCGAATGCTCCGGCGGAAGCAAGAACATCGCTGGCGCGGCCCGATCCCACCGCAACCGTATGGAATCAGAATAGCCGCCTGGCGCAGGCGAAAACTTCTCTCAGCCCGAGCAGCGGTGAAGCCCACCGGCTGACCCGTGCGATTATGACCTCTATGGGCCCGGAAGCCACGGCTGCTGCGGCCGGTGGCTCGATCTACAATACCCGCGAACCTGTGCAGGCGCTGGCTAACATGGAGTCCATGACGGTCGAGGCGGTCTTCATCCTCAAAGATTTTCATCGGCACATGGATGATCCGGTGGTGGTGCGTCGGCTTCGTGATGTCGGTCAGAAGTTCTCGGCCAATCGCCGCACGGTGGTGATCACAGCGCCGGAAATTTCCGTCCCCGCAGAACTCACGACGTTGGTGGAATATTTCGATTTACCGCTGCCCGATCGAGACCGGTTGCACGACATCGTGAAGGAAACCTTCACGCGCCTCTCGAAACCCTACACGCTGAAGTTGCAGCTGGATGCTGCGGGCGTTGATGCCATGTCGGCTAATCTCCGCGGACTGACTGAGGAAGAGGCGGAGCGGGCGATCTCGCAGGCTCTGGTCACCCGTTACGCGCTGTGCCCTGAGACGATCACTGACGTTCTGGAAGCCAAGAAGCAGTTGCTGCGGCATTCGGGAATGCTGGAGTTCGTCGATGCGTTGGACAACATGGCGAGTGTCGGCGGGCTGGAAAATCTGAAGCACTGGCTCGCGCAGCGGCGCGGGGCATGGGAAGATTCCGCGCGCGAATTCGGACTGGAGCCGCCGCGGGGAATGATCATCCTCGGCGTGCAAGGTTGCGGCAAGTCGCTATGTGCCCGTGCTGTGGCCGGCGAATGGAAACTCCCTCTGGTGAAGTTCGATACTTCGGCCGTGTACGACAAGTACATTGGAGAAACCGAGAAGCGCATCCGCAAAGTGTTCCAGGTTGCGGAGGGTTTGGCTCCGTGCGTGTTGTGGATTGACGAGTTAGAAAAAGTCTTTGCCGGCAGCGGGCCGGATTCGGCTTCGGCCGATGCCGGCGTTTCTTCTCGTCTGCTGGCGTCGTTCCTGTCGTGGATGCAGGATAAAAAGGCTCCGGTGTTCGTGGCGGCCACGTGCAACAACGTGACCGTGCTGCCGCCCGAGTTGATCCGCAAAGGGCGGTTCGATGAATTGTTCTTTGTCGACCTGCCGAACCAGGCGGAGCGCAAGCAGATCTTCTCGATCCAACTGGCGAAGCGAAAGAGAAATCCTGCCGAGTTTGATCTGGAGAAAGCGGCCGCCGCTGCCAAAGGATACTCCGGGGCTGAGATTGACGCCGCTGTTCAGGGTGCGCTGTATGCAGCTTATTCGGAAAAAAAGCCGCTCAACACTCAATCTCTGGTGGACGCTTTAACTCAGACCGTCCCCCTCTCCACCACGCGGGCGGAGGAGATCGCCGCCTTGCGCGAATGGGCTCAGACCCGGGCCGTTCCGGCCTCCGTTCGCGATGTGGATGCTGCCAAAGCCTGAGGATTTCTTCGTATTGACTGCCTCCTCGCAACGGGGGTACGCTCTTCTGCAATGGTAGTGACGTGCCCACTGGGCATCCGCATCCCGACCCACCCCCTTTCAACGCAGCAGAAATCTTTTTCGTGTGAACCGTGCTGTCGGACTTTCCTGGACTGGTCCACGATAAAGCGCGCTACGCGTAACATTTTGAACTTACAAGCATGAAAAAGAGCATCGGGGTCAGTCCCAACATCGAGACGCTGTTCGGCACGCGAGATGAAAACATCCGACTGCTTGAGGACGGCCTCAATATCACCATCAACCTGCGGTCGAATGCCATCGAACTGGAAGGCGCTGCGCGCGACGTCGCCCGAGCTGAGCAGGTGTTTGCGGATTACGAAAGCCTGCAGCGCTCGGGATACACGTTCAACAATGGCGACCTCAACAGCATGATGCGGGTGTTGACCACGGATCCCAGCGCAACGCTGCGAGGATTGGCGGACGCCGGACGCCAACGCTCGCTTGGCCGCCGCACCGTTCAGCCTAAGAGCAGTAACCAACGCCGCTATCTGGAAGCCATTGAGAAGCACGACATGGTTTTTGGCGTCGGCCCGGCCGGAACGGGCAAGACGTATCTGGCGGTCGCAATGGCAATTTCGGCGCTGCTGGCCAAGCGGGTGAACCGCATTATTCTGGCTCGGCCCGCGGTCGAGGCCGGCGAGCGGCTGGGGTTCTTGCCCGGCACGTTGCAGGACAAGATCGATCCCTATCTGCGACCGCTGTATGACGCGTTGTATGACATGCTCGATCCGGAGAAGGTGGACCGCTACCTGGAAAAGAATGTGATCGAGATTGCGCCGATTGCCTTCATGCGCGGGCGTACGTTGAACGACTCGTTCGTGATTTTGGACGAGGCGCAGAATACCACGTCCGAGCAGATGAAGATGTTTGTCACCCGTTTGGGGTTCAACTCCAAAGCAGTCATTACGGGTGACGTCACCCAGATCGACCTGCCGAACGCGCGGCGCAGCGGGCTGCTGGAGGCGGTTGATGTGCTCCAGAATGTGGAAGGCCTGGCTTTCTGCTATTTCGACGAAGGCGACGTGGTGCGACATCAGCTGGTGCAGCGAATCGTTCGTGCCTACGACGAGCACAAGGCGCGGGTGGCTGAGCAGCAGATGCTGCTGCTGGCTGAACCGAAAAGCGCGGAAGGCGCGAGCGCCCCGGAAAGGCCGGCGGCCGCTCCGGCCGACGAAAAGGCATCATCGGCAGAGAAAGAGTAGGTTGGCCGGGATCGAACAGGAGGGCTCGCTGCGGCCCTCCTGTTTACTTTTCGGGAAGTGCCGCGCGAGGTAGCTAGCTTGGTGATATTGCAGAGGAAGATCGCAGGTGTAAGTGAAGAAGCGCTGGCCCGTTTCTTGTTGCGGGCCCGGCGAGCGGCAGGCCTGCGGGGCTCCGTGAATGTACTGGTCACTGGGAGCCCGGCAATGCGGGCGCTCAATCTTCGCTTCCGCGGGAAGGACAAGGTCACCGACGTACTCTCCTTTCCGGCAGAATCTTCGTCCAATCGAAGCAGCAGCCGAGCTTTTGCGGGAGAGATCGCGATTTCCGCCGACATTGCCCGAAAAAACGCGGCGCACCTGGGACACTCACTCGCGGACGAGATCAGAGTTCTAGCCCTTCACGGGATTCTTCATTTGGCGGGGTTCGACCACGAGCGCGATAATGGGCAAATGGCGCGCAAAGAGGCCCGTCTACGTGAGGTCCTGAAACTGCCGGCCACGCTAACCGAGCGTGCCAACCGTAATCATCGCGCGGCAGCTAAGACTAGGACTCATCGTGCGGGCCCGAGGACAGCATGAACTACGCCGTTGCCTTTGCTGTCTTTGCTCTGATCGGCCTGTTGACGCTGGTCTCTTACGTGGACCGGCTCTATCAGGAGGCGGGAAAGTTTCTCTCGCGCGAGTTCCAGGACAACATCGACGTTTTCGAGCAAAAGATCGAGCCCAGGCTGGGCATGAGCCGCAGCCGCGCTTCGCTTGCCATCGCAGTGCTCACGCAGTTGACGATGGCGGCGATTGCCGTGTTGCTTGGTTACCTGGTATTCAGCGACTCGCAATGGAGCATCTACGAAATTCTTCAGCTCACTATCGTCCTGCTGCTCATTGTGATCCTGTGCAACCGCTTCCTGCCTTTTGTATTCTTCTCGCGTACCAAGGGGGAGTGGCTGACGCACTGGACGTCCGTCCTACGCGTTTTGATGTATCTTGTGCGCCCGGTTACCCTCGTGCTCGGTTTTTTACAGTCCGTCGCATCCTTGACAAAGGAAAATACGAACGAAGAACCCGAGACCTCGGCGGAGGCGGTGGATGCTCTGATTGAAGCCGGTCAGGAGGAAGGAATCATTCAGGAGGGGGATCGCGATCTGATCCAGTCGGTGGTCGAATTCAGCGGAAAGACCGTGCGAGAAGCGATGAAGCCGCGTCCCGTGATGTTCGCCGTGCAGGCGAACACGACCGTCGAGCAATTCATTGAGATGCTGCGGACGAAGCACTATTCGCGAGTGCCGGTGTATGAGGGCAGCGTGCATCACATCAAGGGAATTGTCTACACGCAAGATGTCCTGCAAGTGCCCGATACCGAAGCGCATGTACGTACCCTGGATACGATCATGCGGCGGGATGTTTACTTCGTTCCCGAGAGCAAGCTCGGAAGCGATTTGCTGCGGGAGATGCAAAAGCAGAATATCCGCATGGCGATTGTGGTCGACGAATACGGCGGCGTGGCGGGATTGGTGACCATTGAAGATCTGGTAGAAGAGATCGTGGGGGAGATCCGCGACGACCGGGACAAGCCCGAGGTCGTGCGCGATGGGGATCGTGCCTTCATTGTGTCCGGGGGAATGGATGTTGACCGCCTCGACGAATTGTTTGGTACCAAGCCCGAAGGAAAGGAGTCGTCAACCATTGCAGGGCTGGTGAGCGAGCTCGCAGGCCGGATTCCTCGCAAGGGCGAAGCCGTTGAAGAAGACGGCTTACGGTTTGAAGTTTTGGAATCCACCGATCGAAAAGTGGAGCGAGTTCGCATCACAGCAGTACAGCCTAAGCAGTTGAAGCTGATATAAGAAGGTCTTAGGTCTTCGGTCTTAGGCGAGGCATACAACACGACTCCCAAGACCTAACACCCACGACCTAATACCTTATGCCATTTCGCTCCGGTTTCGTGTGCATTCTCGGCCGCCCCAACGCGGGCAAGTCCACGTTGCTCAATGCGCTGGTGGGAGAGAAACTCGCCATTATCTCTCCGAAACCGCAAACCACGCGGAACCGGCTTCAGGGCGTGATTCATATTCCGAAACGTAAGGGCAAGGATGGGGCGCAGATTGTGCTCATCGATACGCCCGGGGTGCACAAGCCGGACAGTTCTCTGGGCCGCAAGATGATGGTCGAAGTTCGGGAGGCGCTGGAAGGATGTGATCTCGTACTTATGATCATGGACGCATCGCGCAAACTCGATCCGAGGGATGAGTTTGCTCTGGACCTTTTGCGGCGTGGAGGGGCGAAGGCTTTTCTGATCCTGAACAAGGTCGATCTGATCCGGGAAAAGTCGAAGTTGCTGCCGCTGATTGAGGAATACCGCAAGTTGTACGGGTTCGCCGACGTGATCCCGATATCGGCGTTGAAACGCAGTGGTCTCGACTTGCTTCTGGAACGCGTGCTTTCGGTGTTGCCGGCCGGGCCGGCCTATTTTGCCGAGGATCAGATTACGGACCAGCCAGCACGATTCATGGCAGCGGAAATCATCCGCGAGCAGGTGCTGCTGAATACGAGCGAGGAAATTCCCTATGCGACAACGATCCTTGTCGACAGCTTTGAAGAAGGGAAGCGCCTGACCCGGATTGCGGCGACGATTTACTGTGAACGCAGCGGGCAA
>Ga0070730_10001804_pt1 | contig 20090 bp, 16 predicted proteins | sample Coa_R1_3_FD_66447 | JGI IMG/M metagenome (GOLD analysis project Ga0070730, IMG submission 66447) | Surface soil microbial communities from Centralia Pennsylvania, which are recovering from an underground coalmine fire - Coalmine... | ecosystem: Environmental > Terrestrial > Soil > Unclassified ... | reverse complement strand
CTACCCGCAATATTGCAGTAATCTGGCTGGGCTCAACGAGAATGTCGGCAACTCGATCTACCATTCTTTCCAGGGGCGCCTGGAGCGACGGCTCGACAAGGGCATCTACATGCTCCTGTCGTACACCAACTCCAAAACCATTGAAGACGCCTCCTCCAATACGCAGACCCAGGCGGTCACGTGGAACGGCCAGAATGGTATTATCTCACCCTATCAGCGCTACCGCGCCCGCACTCTGGCATCCGACGACGTGCCGCAAGTCGTGTCGGCTGCCTTCGTCTATGACCTTCCCTTCGGCCACAACAAACGGTTCCTGAACACGGGCGGCGCGCTGGACAGAGTTGTGGGGGGATGGCAGGTCAGTCCAATTTACCGCTGGTCTCGCGGCATCCCGTTCTATATCCGCGATAACGGGACCTGCATGTCGTACGTAGGAGGCTGCATACCCGGCCAGATTCCGGGGGTGAACCCGTTCCTTCAAGACCCCAACCACTTTAACCCCTTCAAGGGTTGCACTCCCGATCAAGGGGCGTGCGCCCCATTGCTCAATGTCAATGCGTTCGAGCCCTACAGCAGCTTCGCGACACCAGGCTATTCCGGATATGGGCGCCGGATCAGCAATCTCCGTGGGCCCAACTTCAAGGACTTGGACTTCTCGCTGACGAAGAACACGAAGATCACTGAACGAGTGACCTTCAAGATCAGCGCCAACTTCTTCAATGCCTTGAACGCCCATTTCTTTATCAACGACGAGAGCCAGAACTTTGGAGGCGATACGTCCTTTAACACGGATATTACCCCTAACCCGTCCGCGCCGTTCGGCACGTGGAATGGGGTGGTCAGCCAGCCACGGACTATACAGGTGGCCGGGAGAATTGAGTTCTAATCCGGTCAGTCTTTGAGTGAACCAGCCACTCACGGAATCGTGGGTGGCGGTGGCGCCCAGTTCTGAAGAGGGACGCCTTCAGGACGCAAAACTGGGTTTAACGCTGGGCACTCTGTAGAGGGGAAGGTTCCTGTTTCAACTTCTTGAACTTCTCAATTTGTTCTTGCGCTTCTTCCCGTTTCCCTAGTCGTTGATAGATTCGACCCAGGGTATAGTGAGGCTCTGGATACGAAGGATCCAATTCAATGGCCCGTTGCAGGGGAGCGACGGCTTCTTCGAATTTCCCCTCCTTTTCCAACACCAATCCCAATTGATAGTGAGCTTGAGGAAACTTGGGATCGTAGGCCAAGGCTTCATGCAGCCGCACTTGTGCTTCTTGGAGGCGATTCAGCGAGATGAGAGAGACGGCAAGATTCAGGGGCGGCCAGGCGGAAGGGTGCTCCTGCTTACGGTTGAGTTCGATTGCGCGGGTGAAGCTCTGGACGGCTTGATCGAACTGGCCCAAGGAGTCATAACACAGCCCCAGGTTGTTATAGGCGCGCATCATGTTTGGATCGAGTTCAATCACATGCCGTAACCTGCTTATGGCCGAGGTGTATTCCCGCGCATCGTAGTCTAGCTTGGCCAGCCAGTAGAGGTAGAGAGGGTTCTGGGGATCGCCCTGGGAAAGTCTATGCAGTTCGTCTCGGCCCCAGTCCGGCCGGTTAAGCCGCAGATAAGCCATCGCCAGCGAAAATTTGCTCTGATCGTCTAGCGAAGCGATCGCTTCGGCTTTCTTCCAGGCAATGGCCGCATTGAGGTACTGGCCGTCGAGGAAGAGTATATGTCCCATCAGCGTATAGAGCTTGGCGGCGCGGGCTGACTTTGGGTCGGGTTGCGTCTCCTCTAGCAAAATGGTCTCAGCGCGTTTGTAGTCGCGGCGATTCAAAGCGCTCTCCACTTCAGCGCGTCGGGAGGGTTCAAGCTGAAGCCCTGCGACCAATTTCGAAGTGCCCGGCACTGGTAGCGCCTCGGGCGCCGGGACTTGTTGCGCAAAGGCCGGAAGGGAAAGACATCTGGTGAGCAGGACCCCGAATATCACTGCGCGCCGCCACTTCAGCGGATTGAAATTACGGAGCATTGCGTTTCCTAAGGGATAGAAGCTGACTTTGCCGCTGCAATTTTCGCTCTAGCCGCCAGCGCGGCCTGACTGTCAGGAACTAACGACAACTCGAGCGCGATCTCCGCAAGTGCTTCATCGTATTTCTTCTGTTCCAAATAGATGAGCGACCGTGACAGATGAATCTCGGGGAGCTTGGGATCGACGTCAGCCGCCTTTTGAAAAGATGCCAGCGCCTGATCATACTTCCCCTGATTCCAAAGTTCCATGGAGAGCGCCTGGTGCAGACGCACAGAGTTGGAATCGATCTTGGCGATGTCCTTCAACGATGATCGGGAAAGATCTGCCCAGCTTCTCGCCAACAGGTACACGTATTCGGGATTGTGGGGTGCCAGCCTGGTGAGTTGCTGGTACTGATCGATCGCAGCAAAATGCTCCCCAACGGCGTCGTAGGCACGCGCCAGCTGCAAATGTACTTGCGGCTCAGCTGGCATAAGTTTCTCGGCGATCTTTAGATCACGGGCGGCTTCTGCACTCTTGCCGAGCGCGAGCAAACTGATGCCCAACAACAAGTGTGCCGGGCCAAACTCCGGCTGCAATCGTAGGGTCTGGCGGAATCTGTCCACGGCTTGCTCGTGTTGACCGCGCTCCTGCGCGATAACGCCCAGATTGTGGTACACGAGGGGGGACTCTAGACCTTGGTGCAAGGCCAGAGTGAAAATCTTCTCGGCGGAATCCAGGTCACCCGCCTTCAGCGCAGCAATGCCTTTGGCAAGTTGCTCCTCGCCAGGTGAGGTCGCGTCCTGGCCGGCAGACAGACCAGCGCATATAAAGAAGAGGGCCAGCGGAGCAAGGATCCAGGTTCGATTCATCCCAGGGGACATTTTACTTCTCCACTCGGCGGCAGCAATATAGAATTAACTGAACTTCCTGCTTCCTCCTGATCCCGTTGAGTGTATGAATTTCTACCGGTCACATCTGGCGCTGCCTTTAGTCGTTTTTTGCGGCTTCGCGCTTTTTAGCAATTCCGTTCTTTGCCAATCGAGTTTTCCAACTGACCGGGAAAGCGTCATTACTGAGATCCAGGATCTCATCGACCAGGATAATCTTGATGCCGCCAGGCAGAAGATCTACGAGGCGCAGAAGGGAATGACCGATTCCGGTCTCGACAACCTGCTTGGAGTCATTGAGGCCAAAAAAGGAGACTACGCCGGGGCGGAAGAAAGTTTCGCAATCGCTATACGCCGCGCCCCGACCTTCACTGCTCCTTACCTGAATCTGGCACGTCTTTATCAAGAGAACGTTCTTCGGGACCCGAAAGGGAAGACCAAAGCGCTCGCCACCTATGGGCAATTGCTTAAGTTCGATCCCGACAACACGGAAGCGAACTATCAGGCCGCTGTGCTGTTGATGGAGCAAAGCCGGTACGAGAAATCGCAACGGTATTTGTCCCACCTTCCGCCTGACAGCCAAGACATCAGCCAAGCGCTAGCGGTTCGTTGTGCAGACCTGGCCGGCCTTGGCGAGCGGACACGCACGGATGAGTGTGCGGCTCGGTTGCGTTCCCGTCCGGATTTTTCCGAAGCCGATGTGCAAACGATTGCGCCAGCGCTAGCCTCTGCCAAGCGCGAAGATCTCATCGTCGGACTAGAAGAAGCCCTGACAAAGCGTGGGACGCTCTCCGGCCAATCTCTGCATACGCTCGGGCTGGCCTATGAGAAGACTGGACAACTCGCAGAGGCGCGCAGCGCCCTGGAACAGGCCTTCACCAGTCTCGGCTCATCCTCGACCGGGATACTTCTAGACCTGGCGCGAGTTGGGCAAGAACAAAAAGATTACAAGGGGTCGCTGGGTTACCTGGCGCACGCTGAGGACCTGAACCCAAAGGACGCCACGATTCCGTACTATTTTGGCATCCTGTGTCTGCAATTGAATCTTCTCGCCGAAGCCCAAAGGGCAATGAGCAAGGCTCTTGCCCTCGATCCCGAAAACCCTTCGTACAACTACTCCATGGGAGCAGTCTCCGTTTTCTCGGAGGGTGCGGAGCAGGCAATCCCGTATTTCCAGAAGTATCTGAAACTCAAGCCGCAAGATCCGCGGGGAAAGTTGGCCCTAGGTGCGGCCTATGTCAGGGCGAAGAATTACGAAGCTGGGCTGCCGCTGCTTCGCGAGAGCACGAGCCATTCCGAAACTGCATCCACGGCTCATTACTATCTAGGACGCATTTTGAATGAAGAAGGCAACCCCCAAGGTGCGATCCAGGAATTACAGTTGTCGTTGAAATCGAATCCTGATTACACCGACGCGCTTGCTGAACTGGGACGCTCTCTTTTAACGAAGAAGGAATATGTGCAAGCGCAGAAGGAACTGGATCATGCGCTTGCGCTGAGTCCAGACCATTATCAAGCCAACCTTACCCTGCTGATGTTGTACACCAAGATCGGAGATTCGCGCCGCGATTCCCAATCGCAACGCGTCGAAGAACTTAAGAAAGCTGCCGAAGAGAAAAGCCAGGAATTGTCCCGTATTATCGCAATCCGGCCGTTCGATCATTCAGGAAACTAGGATCGGAGAGGCACACCAGAGTTTGACAGTGAAGCTGATTAGCGCCTTGGTACTGGAGGTTCTGACCCTCTACGGCGCAGCCTGCGCGCAGTCCCGAGAACTGACGGAGGCATCCCACGCGCTGTATCGGGGTGAATACGCTCGCGCTTCGGAGATCGCACGGCAGTACTTGAAGCTCCATCCCGGCAGTGCAGCCATGCATGTGATGCTGGCTCGCGCAGACCTGAGCGCCAACCGGCCCGAGCAGGCGATCGTGGAATTGCGAAAGGCGCTGGCTGCCGACCCGCGTAATGTGGACGCACAATACTACCTTTGGCTAACCGCAAAGACGCAAGCGCAGGAGGAATACCAAAAGCTCTTGTCGATGGCCCCCGACTACTACCGCGTCCACCAGCTTATGGGCGAAGCGGCGCTCGCCGCCGACCGGCCGACGGAGGCAGAAAATGAATTCCGCGCAGCCCTGGATGCGAAACCGAATTCCGTTGAAGTGCTGGCGGAACTCGGGAATCTAAAACGGTCACAATCGAAGTACGACGAAGCGATCGGCTACTACACCAAATCGGAACAAGCAGGGCCACTCAACTATGACACCGCCTATGGCCTAGGGGTCTGCTACACCTTCACACAGGAATACGACCGCGCGATCCAATACTTGAAGGAGTCAATTCGGCTCGATCCGGTGTCGCCTGATGCCCGGTTGGCCTTGGGCAACGCCTTGATTCAGCACGGAAAGTTCGAGGCAGCGGTACCCGCGCTCGAGCGCGCCGTACAGCTCGACCCTCATATGCATCAGGCGTACTTCCTGCTGGCACGGGCATATCAGAAGCTTGGCCGTAAAGAGGATGCAGCGGCAGCCTTCAAGAAGGCGCAACAGCAACAGGAATAATTTTAAAGTCCAGTGACGCGGTACAGGACGACCCCATGGGATGGCACAACAGCGCTGACGGCGCTGGCTGTTTTCTTCTTCTCGCCGGTCCACAGGTCGTGTAAGGAATAGCCGCTTTTGTTTTCCGGGAGGCCTATCGTGGATGCTGGAACGGAGACTTCCTCCGCCTTCTCCCCGCGGTTGAACAGACCGACGATCGCGTCTCCGTTTGGCTCCCTCTTGGCGAACACCTGCTGGTTGCCACTATTCACGACTCTTTTCGCGGCGATCGAATCCTGATCAACCGCAAGCACTTCGGAGTTCTCCAGATATTTCTGCAGATCCGTTGGATCGAGGTGAGTAAGATCGATGCCGAGGATGAGTGGTGCCGCTCCAAGGGCCCATAGGCTGATCTGAGTCTGGCGCTCGACCGGAGTCAGCCCGTCGTTGTCGCCATTTCCTATCTCCAGAGAGTCATAGTCATTGAATCCGCCAGGACCGGCGTAAGGCTGCCACTCCGCGACATAGTTAAATCTTTTGTCAATGTCGGCCCAGCTGGTCAGCGGGTAGCTGCTATCGCCTTTTTCGCAGCGATAGCATTCCACGTCGGGCGCGAATTCCCATTGATTGGCATACTTCATCAACGTTGGGGCGAGAGCGGTTGTAAAGTGACCCTGCGTAACGTCCAGGACCATGGGCCGCCCGCTTTGCCGTATCGCATCCGACCATGCCTTCACGTCAGCGGCGTTGCTGTCTTTCATGCCGTCGATTTTGACGTAATCGATACCCCACGCCGCGAGCATATCTGCCCATGAATTCGTATATTCCTGCGCGCCCGGCTTGGTGTAGTCAATGCGGACCATACCCTTGCAGTTGTAATTGCTCTCCGCTACAGACGGCTCGGCAATCTGCGCGGCCTTGTAGGATGTGCCCTTAATCGGCGTATTTCGGCTGACTGCCTGTTTCGAAATACCGGGCGTAACGTAGATTCCGAACTTCATCCCCAGACTGTGAATGTAGTCCGCCACTACCTTGATGCCATCGGTGTCCCCCTGGGCGGGGAATTTCGAGGAGTCGGTGATCCAGCGGCCATAAGGGTCGACGTTCGGACCTTGGGGGCCCGGACACTGATACCAAAAGTCGTCGAGGTTAATGTACTCGTACCCGATTTTCTGCAATCCGGAATTATGCAGGGCGAGCGCTTGCGCTTTCATTTTGTCTGCCGTGGGATATTTGCGAATGAAGCTCCAGCTACTCCAGCCAAGAACCGGTGTGCGCTCCAGGCCGTTATCCTCCGCGCTGGCGTTGTGCAGGGTTCCACCTGCCAATAGGGCGATCAACAGCGCTGCTCTCAAGCTGCGTGTCCATTCTCTTATCAGAATCATGCCCTTTTCTCTATCACAGCCGGAAGGACAAAACAACCGCGCGGGTGCAAGGCTCAGACGAATGGGCCAGACTGCCCGTCATTCCTCCCGCGGAACTTCTGAAACAGCTCGTGCCGATGTCTGGGGCGAGATCCGTCAACTAACGCAAGGGTCGAGCAGTTGGAACAGGAAATGGCCGCTCCCTCCGTCGTGTTGAATCGTTACCGGAATTCGATTGGCTACATCTACGCCCTATCATGTGGGGTTCGGAATCAGGTTCCGACGATCCGGACGCGCATTACAGGTACAGGCTTTCTGATCGGCAATGGTTGGTTGCCACGAACCGTCACGTTGCGGAGCCTTGGTACGGAGACCAAGATGCCAAGCGATTGATCGATCGCGGCGCGACGCCCACGCTTGAGGATCTCGTCGTTTTCTTTCCAAATGCACCCAAGCCGCTGCGATTGCTGCCGGGATCGATTTCAAAGACGTCCGATCTGGCGGTGCTTAGAACGGAACACTCGGATGCGAGACGGGACCTCCCGGTGCTGCCGCTGGCGGGTTCAGCGGGTCCTGCATGACAAATGGTGGTAGTAATCGGCTATGCGCTGGGAACACTGGGAATGGTTGCCAAGTCCCCGTCGCAAGCACTCGCGAATCGGCGCAACGGCATCGACACCGTCAGCAAGTTAGCTGCTATGTCGTTGATTCGTCCGTCGACTACGTACGGACATCTTGGCGACATCGTAGGAGACAAGATCGTTTACGATGCATCCACGCACATGGCCCTTCAAACGTTTTAAAGTTTTTCCGAAAACCCAGATCTCAACTTGCGTGCTATCATGCAGGTCCGTGCGTGCGGGCCCTCGATGAAACCTCTTGCGGAAGCGTTGGTACCAATCTTTCGCTTTGGACTGTTTGAACTCGACACACAGAGCAAAACTCTGTCGAAAAATGGCGTACGCATCAAAATTCAGGAACAGCCCCTCTGTGTCCTGACCACGTTACTGGAACACTCGGGCGAAATCGTCACCCGCGACGAACTCAGGCAAAGGCTCTGGCCAGACGGAACCTACGTTGATTTTGAGGGCAGCCTCTACGTCATTCTCAAGCGCCTTCGACTTGTCCTCGAGGATGACCCTGAAAATCCGCGCTTTATTGAGACCGTCCCGCGCCGGGGTTACCGCTTCATCGCCCCGATTCTTAAGGAGGGACGAGAGCCTCCGCCGATATCGGGGGGTTCTAAAAATGCTGTCGCTATAGATCTGTCATTGGCAACTGCCAAGCAAGGTTGGCGGCACAACAAGCATCTCGTCGCTTACGTTTTCATCGCGATTTTGCTGGTCGGGGTCGCCACAGGTTTTCAATATAGCAGGCGAAGACATTCGATAGCGAATACCGCCAAGAGCGAAGTGCCCGCCCCCGTAGCTATACGCCGCTCTGTCGCTGTACTCGGGTTTCGCAATCTCACTGATCGCTCTTCCGACGCCTGGCTGACAACTGGGCTGGCCGAGATGCTGAGTACCGAACTTGCCGCGGGCAACAGGCTACGGCTGGTGCCCGGCGAAGATGTGGCCAATCTTCGGATGTCGTCGCCATGGCCGCAGACGGACACGCTTGGGAGAGACACTAGCGCTCGAATCGGCAATGCGCTCAACTGCGACGTGCTGGTGCTCGGATCCTTTAGCAACGCGAGCAAGCCTGGGCACCAGGGGCAAATCCGGGTTGACGCACGTTTACAAGATGCGAGAACCGGCGAAATCATGGCGGAGGTTGCCGCAACCGGCGGCACCGATAAGATCTTCCCCCTCGTATCTTCAATCGGCGCGCGACTCCGCGAAAAAATGGGGGGTCCCGCTGAAATCGAAAGCGTCACTGCAGACGTTGCGGCAGCCTTGCCTTCTAATCCAGAGGCGATTCGGCTCTACTCTCTGGGATTAGCCAAACTGCGAGAATTTGATGCTGCAGCGGCGAAAGAACTGTTCTTACAGTCCATCGCCGCTGAGCCGAATTATCCATTGTCGCATTCCATGTTGAGCAACGCGTGGGGACAACTCGGCTACAGTCAGAGGCGCAAAGACGAAGCGAAAAGAGGTCGTGACCTTTCTGCGAAGCTGCCCCGCGTCTCGCGCATGATGGTCGAAGCTGATTACCGCGAGAGCCTTTCCGATCACGACGGCGCAGCCTCGATATACCAGGCACTGTTTGCCTTATTTTTCGACAACGTAGAGTACGGCTTGCGGCTAGCGTCTCTGCAGTTGGCGGCCGGTCATCCAAGCCAGGCAGGCAATACCGTACATCAATTACGGCGACTTCCTGCGCCCGCATCGGACGATCCCCGCATGGACTTGGTAGAGGCTGAAACTATCGAAGACCGTTCGGCGGCGCTGGTATTGATCAGAAATGCAGAACGAAAGGCACAAACCCAGGGCAAGAAGCTTGTATATGCGCAGGCTCGACGTGATGAATGTCTCTCCCTCATCTACATTCCTACCCCCGACAAGGCAGTACCGGCTTGTAATGACTCCTACGCAATATACCTGGCGGCAGGGAACCGGGCGGAATCTGCCGACTGTATCCGCATCATCGCCGATCATGAAGGTGATCTAGGACATTACGAATTGGCTATCTCCAACTACGAAACGGCGCTATCGATGCTTCGGGAATCAGGAGCACAAGGCAAGACGGGGGCCATCCTCAACAACATGGCGATCAACTTCGCCAATGAAGGAAAGCTGGAAAAGGCGGAGGAACTTTACAAGCAAGCGAAACTGATCTTTGAGCAAGTCCATGACAAAGTCAATACGGCAACTGCAATAGTCAATATTGCGGATATTTACTACGCTCGAGGCAAGCTTCCGGAGGCAGCGGCGACGTACCAGCACTGTATCGACATCGAAAACAGCCTCGATCAGTCTGATCATGGGTATCCTCTGCTTCGCCTGGCTGACTTGGAATGGACACAGGGTGAGGTGGCATTAGCAAAGCGTCACGCTGAGCAAGCGGTAGCCGGAATCGGTCGTACGCAGAGCGCTTACCAATATCTCACCGCTGCCATGCTGGTGCTCGGAGAAGTACTCGAATCTGAAGGCGATCTGGACGGCTCGCGCCATCAGTATGAGGAATCGCTAGAGATCAGAAAGAGGAGAGGCGAAGTGCAACTGATTGCGGAGAATCAGGTCGCACTGGCACAACTTGCCCTCGACGAAAACCATCCGCAGCAGGCTGTGGCGCTCTTAAACCCCGCGATTGCAGCTTTCGAAAAGGAACACGCCAACCCCGACCTCACGAGCGCAAACACCCTGCTCAGCCGTGCTCTGCTTGAGGAAGGGAAACATTCTGAAGCCGCTGACGCGTTGAAACGTGCAGCTCAACTCGCCCGGGACACGGTAGACCCGTCCCTGCGTTTGCCCGTAGCGATCCAATCGGCTCGTATGGATATGCGGGATACTCGAGACACCAGTCGCGGGCAACAGAGGCTCTCTGGTGCTAGACAAAAATTGAAGTCGAGTATTGCGAGCGCGCGAAAACTCGGCTACTACCAGATTGAAGTGGAAGCGCGTCTGGTGCTCGCTGAGTTGGAGCTGAAGGCCAATCCGTCTCGGGGTCATGCCGAACTTGAATCTTTGCAGAAAGAAGCCCTGGACCGTGGTTTGCAATTGTTGGCTCGACGTGCCCAGCAAATATCAGCCCAGGTTTCGCTGACAAGTCGCTCCTGAATGACCGCGTAAGATAGATCTACGGCAACTCCCCGTCGCTATTCTCTCGTAATCGACAAGTCGTAATGAATGGAGACCCTCGTGCCGTCGGCGAATGTCGTGATGTGGTCGTAACGTACGTTAACCAGCCGGCCATCCTCCTTAGCAATCCACGCTGTTCCTTTGAGGCTGTGGTATTTCGGTTCTTCGCTTCGTGAAGACTTGTCGACAAGTCCAGCATGTATGGGGGTAGTCTTATCTGCAACAGGGACATGGGCCAGATCAAAATCGTACCGTCGCGTCTCAAAGCCGCCTTTCGACTCCTCTCCAACGTATCGCAGCCCGGGCTCGGCGTACTGAAGGTCACTGCCGAAGCTGGTCAGCAGGTCGTTGGCAATAAACCGCCACGAGTTGCTTCCAATCGGCGTTCCGTTAAGTTCACGGACTTCCGCTGTTTTGCCGGCATCCGGACTCGCGCTCGCCTGCGATCGGACCAACTTCTCCTTCCCCTGGATGCCGGTAGGTGATACCTCTACGTCATACCAAAATGAGTATCCCCCAGACACGCTCTTTGAATATCTAAGCCTAAAGGTTGTTGATGGCTGCGTGATCACATCTTCCAGCTTGTTTTGTGCATCTCCCAGAGAAGGCAAAAGACCTGGAGTCTGGGCGGCGGCATGCTCCGCCGGCGAAGATGTTTGTTGCGTGCTGGTGCGAACTATTTGTTGACAGGACGATGCTGTAAGCACAGTAACCATGGCCACAACAGTCGCCCGCGTCACACTTGTGGGTATCAAGGTTTCTCCCACCTAGCAAAAGGCATGTATTTCGCCTATAGTCACCTATCGGCGCTCGCTTCTGATCGAAGTTGACTAATCATCTCGTTTGTCATTACTTGACACCTCGTAGTCGAGACCCGTTGTCTCTTTTTAAATGGCGAGGTTCGCGGATCACTGCACATCCGCGAATCACGGCGTCAGTTCACAAGCTCAGCTCGCGGCTTCGCGACTGAACTCAATGGCCTGTTCGCCTCGAATCCAGACTTCCTGGGTGTGGGGATTTCCGGTCTGCGCGGCGGATGCATCTTGAGATCGGCCTTCCGTTCTTCAACCCGCGCGGCGACGGCTTCCGATTCCTCTTTCATGTTTGCGAATGCAGCGGTCACATCCTGCATCCGTACATCCTCATAGCCCTTGCGTTTCGCCATGACGCGGTAGTCGAAGGCGACCTGGGAATGTCCTCCACGCAGTTCATGCACCTCAAAGCCATTCGCGGTTTTGTTGCTAACATATAGGCCCTCGCAGTCGCCTTCCGGAGTGAGGAATACGCGATAATCCGTATGGGAGCTTATGGTTTGTGAGAAGGTCGAATCGAAATGGACCACTGCTGCCCCGGACACGAGCTGGCCCGCACCAGCATCTTCAAACCAGTTGTCAGCCGCTTCCACCGCGTAGAGGCGCACCATGCGGTTACCATCTACCGGTACTGCCGCAGATTTTGAGCCGGTACAAACCAGGTCACCAATACTGATATCGCTGCCATCCCGGCTGATGTAGCAGTAGGTCGCTGCCCCCGGGCCGGCAAAGCGCGCGACTAAGGCGAGGGAATTACCATTATTACTCGCATCGTTTTCCACATAAAGCGTCTCGTGGTTGACAGTGTTGTTCTTGCCAAATAGCGCGTTGCCATCGTCAACAGTACCAAGCACTCCAAAGCTGCCACTCCCGCCACTGTCGCCCCATGCACCGGAGCTACCGAACCCGAATCCCATGTTGCTGGGCTGGTAAGACACGCCGTAGGTTCCAATGCCGGTTGGGCCGTCTGTATAACCCTCAATGGCCGGGGCATTGCTTGCACTGAGGCCCCAGATGGCGATGGAACTATAGGAATATGCGCTGACTCCGCTTCCATTTGTGGATGTGCCCTGCACACCATTGAAATTGTCGGAGCTACCTACGACTCCCACACTGCTGGACGAATCTCCCCAAACACCAGCAAGTAAGTACTGATATTGGCTGTTGACGCCACTTACGCCTTCGACACCGATGCCTGCACCAGAGTTAAGGCCGTATACCCCTACACCTGAGTTGCTAGCCGTCGATCCGGAGACTCCGATCGATGTTCCTGTACTCGAAGTCACAGTACCGACGATCGCACCACCGGACTGAGAGCTGGTGCTCGCTCCAATCGCGTTGAGGTTCCCGGTCGCGTTCGCTGTGAGCGCGTTTGTGCCCGAGCTTGCCGTGATCGTAACTGCACCGTTGATCGTCTGTGCTGCTGTGAAAGTATTGGCGCTTGCCAGCTTGGCGAATGAACTGGATGAGAGTCCGCCTAATTGATTCGCATTCACGTTAGTGATCGCTGCTCCATTGCCGGACAGTGAAGTAGCCGTGAGCGTTCCGTTGACTGTTTGGTTCGCTGTGAACGTGTTCGCGGTGGCGAGTTGAGGCACCTTGGTCGTGTCCACGCTCAAGTTCACATTGCCGGTGGTACCGCCTCCCGTGAGATCGGTTCCCGCAGTCACGCCTGTAATGGTCCCGTTACCCGTGCCCGGAAATGTCTGTCCGCTGGCGAAAGTAATCAGTCCGTTGTTTGCGATGCGCAATCCGGTTTCGGCAGGCTTCGCCGTGCCCTGGGCGAACAATAGGTTCAAAGTTCCCGACGGGTTCGTCGTATTGTTGGAAGTTGGCTCAGCCTGCCATTGAAAGGTTTGCGCCACGGCGGCACTCGTGCCGCTGTTGAACGAGGAGGCACCCAGCTGCATCGGTTGGGAGGTAAATCCCTTGGTGGCTGTTGCGGTGGCGATTGCTGGCAAACTGAACAAGCCGCGGATCGTCCCAGTGCCCTTCACATCCAAAGTGGATGCCGGAGTTGTGGTATTGAAACCGACTTTCGCTGTAGCGCCGGTTCCGGACTGGAACAAGATCGAGTTTCCAATCGTCGATGTGCCGGTCCAGTTCGGAAGAAAGTTGACAGTGCCTGAACCAGTGATGGTCCCTGGCGGTGGAACAATGTCGGCAGTTCCAGACGACGCCCCTCCGGTATTCCATGCTCCATTTCCGCTGTTCGGAGCCGCGAGCACGAAGGCCGAAGCGGGCAGCCCGCCAATGGTCTGCGCATCTCCAGCTTTCAGCGCGTAAGGGACAGCCAGAAGCATCACGCGCGGTTGTTCCGCTTGCCCCTGGACCTGTACTCCCAGCCATCGTGCTTCCCCCGTCACGAATAGGCTGCTCGGCAGTCCCTCAGTCGAGGTGGAACCTAACATTGCGGTGTAATTCCCCGTCTTGTCAGGGTGTATATTCTGCGTCTCCATCCACAGCGCCGCTCCGCCCTGCTGGTCCTTGTACAACGAGAAGGTCACGCCCGTAACGCTGGTGATTGGCTTGTTATTTCCGTCCAGCAATACGCCGCTGAATTCGACCAGCCGCGGTACATCGGACTGGAGCTGTGCCCACATCGACATTCGCAAAAACATGACTAGCAGAAGACACAGAAATAAACATCCTCGACTTTGTTGCATGACGCCTCCTCAGGAAAATGGACTTTAACAAACGACTAGCGGGCCTGTGGTGCGAAGTAAAGAGAGGATGGCGATGTGCTTGTGTTCTTCGCCCCGGCCAAACGCCGAATGAAAATCCTGCACCGTGGGTCCACAACGGCGGCAAGCGCAAGGAGAACCATCAACATCGATTTGGGCATCGGCCAAAAGATAGCCTTGCGCATGGTTCCTCCACTTTCAGAATTCACTCGAGCCTATTGCTCGTCATTGGCGTCTTTACTAATCGAGCCACCCGCCCTCCGCCGTGTCCACACCCTTACATCTTCGCGATTACGTTCCCTCCCGCCAGCGCAACCCATACATTCGCTCCGTCGAACGCCACTCCTGAGGGCGCGATACCCACAGAGAATGTTCCGAGGACGCTACCATCGCTCACGCGCAGCTTGGTCACGGTTGAGTCGTTGAAGTTTGCGACCCAGATGTTTGCTCCATCGAAGGCCAGCCATGAGGGACCGGTGCCAACGGAAAAAGTTCCTAATATCATTCCGTCAGTCGGGCGCAGCTTCATCACATTGTTGCTGCCGGTATTTGCCACCCACATACTCGAGTAGTCGAACACAAGGCCTTCGGGCGACGTTCCAACAGGAAATGTCCCAAGGACCTTCCCGTCGGCTGCTCTTAACTTGGAAACCGTGTTGCTCTGGGCGTTGGAGACCCAGATGTTTACGCCATCTGACTCCACTCGAACCGGTTCGAGCCCTACAGCAAACGTCCCGAGCAAAGCGCCATCGCTGGCCCGCAGTTTCGTCACGGTATTGCCTAAGACATTGGCTACCCAGATGCTTGCTCCATCGAAGGCGATCCCATTGGGTGCGCTGCCGACCGAAAACGTGCCAAGCATCGCGCCGTCGCTTGCTCGAAGCTTCGTGACGTTGTTGTCACCCTGGTTGGCCACCCAGACATTGGCACCATCGAATGCGGCGTTGTAGGGCTTGGTACCTACTGTGAAAGTTCCTAATTCCGTGCCATCGTTTGCTTTCAATTTAGTGATGGTGGCGTCGGCGAAATTCGTCACCCAGATGTTGGCGCCGTCGAAGGCAACACCTGTAGGATCTTGTCCCGTGGGGAAGCTGGTCGTACTATTTACGGCATACCAGTGCTTCAGCGCGATCTGTAGGGGGTTACGGTTCGAGCTTACGACTCCTGGGGTTTGAGCTAAACAGGCAATGCTGGTCAGTGCAAAGGCGGCGATCGCCAAGGCCAGATCTTGAAGCCGAACACTTGTAGTCATTCATCCTCCAATGCTGTTGGTCTCGAATTGTTCTTTGTAAAAAGCCGTTCTTTGCCAGAACGGCCGCCCCAAAACATGCAGTGCGGACGGGAATACTCCGACTTGGGCCGGCAGTCAATAGAACTCAAACTGACATTTACCTGACTTGGCAAGTGTTCTGTTTTCTGATGATTGAGCGGAGATCTGATACGGCGACGCTCCTTAACCCCGACGATTTTGCTTAGGATGCGGTAATGAGAAACCGTCTGCACCACGGATTGAGATCTTCGTGTTTTGTTCTGTCTCAGATACCCAGCGGAAGGCGGCCCGAGAGGCCGTGGAGAACTGCACGACGCCGCCAGTATAATCAACGGACAATCTTAGTCCCGTGAAATTTCAGGGGGTCAGTAATGCGGTCTGCAATCATTTTCTCCTCTGGCCTGTTGTTTTTCACTCTGCTGGCGGCAGTCGCACAGCAAAGTTCGCGTGGCGCGCTCACCGCAGCGACTCCGCCTATGGGTTGGAACAGCTGGGATTCATACGGACTGACCATTCAGGAAGCAGAGTACAAGGCGAACGTAGAGTGGATGGCAACGCACTTGAAACAGTACGGCTGGAGCTATGCCGTAATCGATGAGGGCTGGTTTTTGGAGAATCCCACGCGTGAAGGAAAGCCTGATTTGAAGTACACGCTCGACACGCAAGGGCGCTTCATACCGGCGACGAATCGCTTTCCCTCAGCCGCAAACTCAGCGGGTTTCCGGCCGCTAGCCGCCTACGTTCACTCGCTTGGCCTCAAGTTCGGGATTCATATTCTTCGCGGCATACCACGCGAGGCTGTGGCAAGAAATATGACTGTCGCGAACAGTTCGTATCACGCAACCGATGTTGCCGATATATCCGACACGTGCTCCTGGAACTCCGATATGTACGGAGTAAAAGATAATCCCGCGGGAGAGGCTTATTACGAGTCTCTGGCAAAGCTCTATGTCTCCTGGGGCGTGGACTTCATTAAAGTGGACTGCATTTCGAGCCGGCCCTACAAGGCGGCTGAGATTCACATGATCAGCGCTGCGCTGAAGAAGACGGGCCGTCCCGTCGTGTTGAGTCTCTCCCCTGGGCCAGCTTCACTGGCAATTGCCGAACATGTGAGGCAATACGCGCAGATGTGGCGCATCTCGGATGACCTCTGGGATTTCTGGAAGCCCGCTCCGGAGACGAACTGGACTCAAACGCTCTACGGGCAGTTCGCGACCGCGGTGGCCTGGGCTCCTTACATCGCTCCCGGACACTGGCCGGATGCAGACATGCTTCCCATCGGGTACTTAGGTCCGCGGCCCGGGTTGGGATCTGCCCGCCAGACGCGCTTCAGCCCTGATGAACAGCGCAGCCTGATCACTTTCTGGTCGATTATTCGTTCGCCGCTGATGATGGGCGGCGATCTGCCGCATAACGATGAATCGACCACGTCGCTACTGTCGAATGCGGAAGTGCTTGCCGTGAATCAACACTCGACCGACAACCGGCCGCTGATTACATCCAACAGCATTGTTCTCTGGTCGGCTAAGCCGGAAGCCAGAGATGGACATTACTTGGCAATCTTCAATCGCGCGGACGAAGCATGGGTGGGAGCGCTGCAATGGAACGAAGTAGGACTGGTCTCGGACCGCGAATATAAGTTACGCGACCTCTGGGAGCACAAAGATCTGGGCACAGCAACATCCTTGAAAATTACACTGCAGCCGCATGCCTGTGTCCTGTATCTTGTCACCGAATGAACCGAGCGCATTCGCTAGCATTTCGAACTCCAGCCCTGACGAGATATGTAATAGTCGGCGGGTTCTCTCCCAAATCGCTCCTCCAGAGTGCGAATGAAAGCATGGCGACAGTGGCCACTCGGGAGAAAACCTTGCCCAACGAAAAAACAAGAGAACGACTTGCCTCCGACCGGCCTTCATAATGAAGGCCATTGCCCTCAAAATCCCTCGAGTGAGTGATATAGGGACAATTCGACACTGATCGTGAGGGCGAAATTTAAGAATATATTAAGAAAGTAGAAGAGCAGAAACAGAGGCTATCCAAGAGTTCTTGCTGTATTGAGGACGTCTAACCGGATCATGCTCATCTTCAAGGTCGTCGGCGACAACATGCCAGTCTCGCCGTGGCAATGAAATCGACGTTTTCTCCGATTCTTCCATCCGGGAACCTTTATCGTCTCGCGCTTCGTGGCCTCACCTCGAGTTGTGCTCCATGCTGCAGAGGAAACCGTGTGTCACACTGTTCGCGTCACCATAATAGCCCGTAATCATCCCTGTGGGATTGATGCTTGCGGGGAAGGTATAGATCGAGCCGGGAGGATCGAAGCTGACTAAGGTGCCGTCGCGAGCGCGCAAAAAGCCGTGCTTCACACCAAAGTGTCCAGTAGCGCTCCAAAACCCCGTAATCATCCCTGTGGGATTGATGCTTACGGGGAAGGTATAGACCGAACCGAGAGGATCGAACGCCGTGAAGGTGCCGTCCTGAAGCCGTAGGAACCCGTGCGGAATATTGTTCGCGTCAATGTAATACCCCGTGATCGCCCCTGCCGGGTTAATGCTCGCGGGGATGGTGGCTTGCGAACCTGGACCATCGAAGGTTGTGAATGTGCCGTCCCGAGCGCGCAAGAAGCCGTGTCTCGAAAAGCTCGCATCCTCGTAGTCCCCTGTAATCCATCCCGCCGGATTGATGCCTGTGGAGATTGTCAAGGCACCGGTCGAGCCCGGAGGATCGATGGTGACGAAGGTCCCGTCGCGAGCTCGGAGGAAGCCGTGCCACAGGCCGCTGATGTCAGCGTAATACCCCGTGATCACTCTCCCCGGGTTGATGCTTGCAGGGACCGTTTCGGCCGAGCCCGGGAAATTGGAGGTTGTGAATGTGCCGTCGCGAGCGCGTAGGAAGCCCTGGATCCCTCCCGAGTAAGTTCCCGTGATATCCCCCGCTGGATTGATGCTTGCGGCGGCGGTGTCGCTCGCACCCGGAAAATCGAATGTTGTGAATCTGCCATCGCGAGAACGGAGGAAGCCATGATAATTATTATTGCTGTCAAAGTAATATCCCGTGATCTCCCCCGCGGGGTTGATGCTCATGGGAATGGTCGAGACCGAGCCCGGTGGATCAAAGGTTCTGCAGATGGCTTCTTGTGCATGTGCAGTGAGGCTTAGCACTGCCATCCCGAGCCGAAGAATTAAACCTGAGTTTGGAAATAGCCGAACGCTTGTGCTCTTCATTGAAATTTCTCCTCTTGTTTCCCAATCCGCGTGCCAGATCCATGGCTTGGAAACGGTCCTGTCAAATTTGTAAACTTCAAGTTTTAAGCGGCGGATCGCTTCGTTGATACTGTCTGTAGTAGGCATTCCAGTGAACTTGTCCAGCTAGGCGTCTGCGTTTCGGAGGAGTGGTCAAGAACGAAGATGGGTTCATCCTCGCGCAATACAGAAATTTACGCACTCAGTCTCCTAATGTTTGCCAGCACAATACGGATGCAATTGTCGTCACGAAAGCAAATCAAGAAGCTATCCCGCATACTCGTTCTTTCTTGATCTAGCCGCCGCCAAATGCTACTCAGGTTTACCTGTGTAGTGCTCCTGGGTGTGGACGTCGGCATGGTCTTCGACGGACTCAAGATGGGTTATGACTTCCGCAGGCACTCCCAGTTCGGCTAGCAGGGCGTTCTGGCAAATCAACCTAGGTGTCGACCTGGATAGTCAGGGTAGAGTTTTTTAATACACTCTGGGCATAGTCCATGGCTGAAGTCAGCTTCTGATCGATCTCGAATGTAGGCCTCCAGCATTTCCCATCGTCCTTGCTCGTCTCGAATTTTTTTGCATGAAGCGCAGATCGAGAGCAATCCGCTTAGCACCTTCACTTTTGCAAGCGCCTCTTGAAGCTGTGCGATCATCTGCTCGCGTTCCAATGCCGCTTTTGTCTTTTGGCTGATGTCGCGAAAAATCAGGCAGGTGAACGCATTCTGATCGATATCCCGAAAGACAGCAGAACTTATCTCAATGGGAAAAGTTGTTCCATCCAGTCTTTGGGCCATCAGTTCGCAGTGCGTCTTGCCAGTACGTCTCCGCTCATCGAGCGCTTTCGCTAGCGTCGCATCCGAAACGATGAGTCCTTGACGACCCGCCGCGATGATCTCCTCCCGCGTGCGAGCCAGAATCGAACAGGCGCTCGGGTTCGCGTCGAAAATTCTGCCGTCTGGGGCAGTGAGCAAAATGCCATCCATACTATTTTCGAAAAGCAGGCCATATCGGATTTCAGTGCTCGGAGCCGCTCTGCTAGACCCTGAACCCACTAGCATCTCCTCTGGGAGTTCGTCCTGTTTCATGCTGTCGTTTCCCTCGTCACTTGCTTTTAGGAGTGCTTAAACATATGCCTGTCCAGAAAAAGCCGATTCGGTCCCCCGTTGCTTCAGGGAATTACACAGCGACTCTCGTACAGTCGGCTGTGATTCGCGTCACAAAGCCTACAGATACCTCAACTGTCGAAGTCATGCCATTACGTTCATAATCCATGTTCATTGTCCACAATCTTTTCCATTCGGCTCAATCCCGAAGACCGCAATTCCCCGCTTCGCCATCGCTCGGCGGGTACAATCTCGAGGTCGCCGCGCTATCGGCAGGTCGACTACCAAGCGCCAGTTGGGGGGAAGCGATCCGGAGGTGGAGCAAGGTTAATCCTGATGTTTGCTCTTCGCCAAGCGGGTGACATTTTCTATGAGCGATGCTCGGTTGGTTGAGGAGCGGCTGCGTGATAGCAGCTTTAGTCGTCCGGCGTGGCGACTGGTTCCTTCCGCTTTTCTA